>Ga0207711_10000128_pt1 | contig 79596 bp, 73 predicted proteins | sample KBSS34metaG_FD_184401 | JGI IMG/M metagenome (GOLD analysis project Ga0207711, IMG submission 184401) | Switchgrass rhizosphere microbial communities from Kellogg Biological Station, Michigan, USA - KBS S3-4 metaG (SPAdes) (version 2) | ecosystem: Host-associated > Plants > Roots > Rhizosphere... | reverse complement strand
GCCCATAGTCCTTTGGCGCATCCCGCCAGCGCAGCCCGTTGCGGTTCACAAAGATGATCCCGCTCAGCACGCGCCGATCGTCCACTCGGGGCTTGCCGTGGCTCTTTGGGAAATACGGCTCAAGTCGCGCCATTTGCTCATTTGTCAGCCAGTAAAGGTCACTCAAATCCAGTCTCCTCACGGAACCTGAATCAGATTGCGACGCTCACATCAATGGGTCCTGACCCTAGGTAGCAGTCTTCCACTTAGAGAATTTTTCTCCCTTTGTCTCCATGGCGGCGACTATCGTTGCCTGATGGCGATTCCTCACCTTCACAGCCGCTCGCAAACGAGCTGTGACCACACCCAGGCACCCATCAATGCGGATGCCGCCTTTGCGCGCCAACGCGAGATCATCGCCAGCATTAAAGGCCTGGGACCAATCACCGCCGCCCAGTTGATCGCAACCATGCCCGAGCTTGGCTCACTCGAAAACAAACAGGCAGCAGCCCTGGTCGGCCTCGCACCGATCAACCGGCAGTCAGGCCAGTGGACCGGCAAAGCCCATATCCAGACAGGCAGAGTAAATGTCCGACAATCGTTCTACATGCCAGCCCTCGTCGCAACCCGCTTCAATCCAGACATCGAGGCAAAATATATCGATCTCATCAGCATCGGAAAACCGCAAAGGTCGCCATCACTGCCGTCATGAGAAAGCTCATCGTCACCGCAAATGCTCTGCTCAAAGCCGATCGGCTCTGGACAGAAGCAAGGGCTTGATCATCACGGATACTGTAAGGGTTCCTGCTCTCACCACGTCCGCCACATTGACGAAAGGCCGGAGACAGCGTCGACCACTTCAAGACAAGTGAGGCTTACACTTCCGACACGCAAGCGCGCGTAGCCGGGATTTAGGTGCGTCAACCAAAAGTTTTCGAATACTCAATTATAATGATAGACAAAGCGCAGCCTCTCTAGCAGGAAGCGCATAGAGCCCGGGCGGAACTTGTTGCCCGATGATTACACATCAGGACGGCCCAACGGACGCTGTCCGCGCGCACATGGACTGTGTGCGCGGCGGGTGGTGCGGTGTGCTGGCCGCAAAGGGGGGTTACAGTGAGCACAGGCGGATCATATTTTCGTCAAACCGGGCGCGCCGCCTTGGGATCGATCGCCCTCTTGTACGCCGTCGTTGCGGCGGACAAGGCGCAAGCTGAAGAGACGACGAGTGCGGATGCTGCTCTCGACACGCCCGATGGGGGCGCCATCGTCGTCACTGCACGGCGTCGCAACGAAAACGCGCAGGATGTGCCGATTGCGCTGAGCGTTCTCGGCGGCAAGCGGCTCGAATCGACGAACGTCTTCACGCTCGATCAGGCCAAGCAGCAGACACCCAGCCTTCAGATCTTCGCCATAAATCCACGCAACACCAACATCAACATCCGCAACCTCGGCAGCAACGCTTCGGTCAGCAGCGACGGGCTCGATTCCGGCGTCGGTGTCTATGTCGATGATGTCTACTACGCGCGCCCCGGCCAGTCGGTGTTTGATCTTGTCGATATCGACCGGATCGAGGTGCTCAAGGGCCCTCAGGGCACCTTGTTCGGCCGCAACACCACCGCAGGCGCGGTCAACATCACGACCCGCGCGCCGAACTTCATGCCCGAGGCAACCGCGGAGGTGAGCGTCGGTAATTATGATTACGTCCAGGCGCGAGCGGCCGCATCGTTGCCGATCATCGACGACAAGGTCGCGATCCGCCTGACGGCGTCCAACACCTATCGCGAAGGCACGGTCGACAATGTACGAACCGGCGGCAAATTGCTCAATCTCAACAGCCAGACCCTGCGGGGCCAGATCCTGATCAAGCCGACTGAAACGTTCACGCTGCGCATCATCGGCGACTATTCGAAGCGAACCGAGGATTGCTGCGTCAGTCTGCCTGCCGGCGTTGTCTCCACGCTCCCCAGCGGTGCACAAATTCCGAATAATTTCTACGAGCGCGTCGCCCGCCTGAATTACACGCTGCCGACGCTGAACGCCTTCGACCGCGTCACCGATATCAACGCGCCATCCTACTACACCGTGAAGCAGGGAGGCATTTCCGCGAACGCGCAATGGGCGACAGATGGCGTCGCGCTGACGTCGATCACGGCCTACCGCGCCTGGGACTGGGAGCCGCATAACGATTCCGACGCGACCGGCCTCTCGGTCTTCAATCTCTCCCAGACCACGACGCATCAGAAACAGTTCAGCCAGGAGTTGCGTCTGGCCTCCACCGGGACGCGCACGATCGACTGGGTCGCAGGCCTCTATTATTTCCACCAATCGCTGCCGACCCAGGCGCTCACCGAGTTCGGAAGCGACGCGGCGGGCTTCGCGCTTCCGCCCACCGTTCCTGCCGCGATCGGCAACGTGGCACTGAACGGCTTCAGGTTCGTCGGCGATTCCCGCGCCAAGACCGACAGCTATGCCGCGTTCGGGCAGGCCAACTGGCACCTGAGCGATCGATTGACCCTGACCGGCGGGCTACGCTTCACGCATGAAAAGAAGTCCGGCAACTTCGACCAGCGCCAGATCGGAGGGACCGACCTGTCGACGCTGCCAGCGGCGATCGCAGGGGCAGCCGGTGCGATCCGCAACAACTTCGGCCCCGCCAGCAGCTACACCGCGCGTACCACCAACGACAGTCTCTCGGGGCAGGCGACTCTCGCCTACAAGCTGACATCCAATATGCTGACCTATGCGACCTACGCGCGCGGCAACAAGTCGGGCGGGCTCAACATCGCCAATCTGCCGAGCGGGGTGGACCCCGTCGTCGGGCCCGAGAAGGTCGATCATTACGAGCTTGGCGTGAAGACCACGCCGCTGCCCGGCGTCACTCTCAACGGTGCCGCTTTCTGGACCGAGATCCAGGATTTCCAGTCGACCTTCTCTGACGCCGCGCGTTCACTCACTTATCTCACCAATGCCGCCAAGGTGCGCTCGCGCGGCGGCGAAATCGATCTTCAGGCCGATCCCTTCAAGGGCGCGTGGTTCTATGCCTCGGCGACCTATGCGGACACCGTCTACCTCTCCTACCGGAACGCACCGTGCCCGTTCGGCGTTCCGGGTGTCGGTGGCACGGCCACGTGCGATTTGAGCGGACAATCGCTGCCGAATGCGCCACGCTGGGCGTTCGCGGCAGGCGGCGAAGTGGCGCGGCCACTGGCCGGGAAAGAGGTCTATGTGGGTGCTGATTGGTCGTACAAGTCCTCGTTCAATTCGGCCGCGGACAATTCGTCCTTCGGGAGGATCGACGGATATTCGCTGGTCAACGCCCGTGCCGGAATCCGGCTACCGGGCGGGCAGTGGGACTTTTATGGCTGGGCGCGAAACCTCTTGAACAAGGACTATTACACCCGGCTCGGCCTGGCGCCGTTCAACACCGGTTTGCTGGTGGCCAGCGTCGGTGAGCCGCGCACGTACGGTGTCACGGGCCGGTTCCGCTTCTGATGGCCGCCGCGACTCACGGGACGAAGCTGTCGGGCTGGCGGCTCGCCGCCTTCTCGACGCTCATGGTCACGATCAGCGGCGCTGCCTTTCCTCTCACCGCTTATCTGCCCGCCTTCTACGCGCAATATCACGGCATCGCGCTTGGTACGGTCGGACTGGTCTTCGCGCTGGTGCGGATCCTGGATACGCTGTGGGATCCGCTTGTCGGCCACCTGTCCGATCGCAGCCGGAGCCGTCTTGGGCGGCGACGTGTCTGGATCATGATCGGGCTGCCGATCTACGTCATTGCGACGTGGGCGACGTTCATGCCGACCGGGAAGCCCGGTCCTGCGTATCTCGCAGCGTGTCTACTCCTGATCTACGGCAGCTGGACGATGCTCCAGATCCCCTATTATGCTTGGAGCGGCGAGATCTCGGGGCAGTATCACGAGCGCACGCGTGTCCAGGCCTATCTGGGCGTCGCCGGCGCCGTCGGCCTGATGCTGGTCTTGTCGGTGCCGACCCTCCTCGATCAACTCGGCCGCGCCGCTCAGGACGCGAAAATGGCGGCGATGGGCTGGTTCATCATCGCGACTGCGGTGATTGGCGGCGCCTTGACCCTGTCCTCCTTCCGAGAGGCCCCACCCCCGCCGCCCGGCAAGCCGATCGGTTTCGTCAACGCGCTGCGTCTGCTCGCCGGTGAGCCGTTGCTGGTGCGCGTGCTGGTGTCGGATTTCGTGGTGACGATCGGGCAAGCCGCGCGCGGCACGCTGATGCTGTTCTTCTTTGCGCAATATATGCAGCTGGGCGCGGCAGTCAGCCTGATGTTCACGCTGCAATATACGTTCGGCATCATCGCCTCACCGATCTGGCTGCGCGTCGGCTACCGGCTCGGCAAGCATCGCGCGCTGGTGCTGGGCGAGGTGCTGCAGGCGCTGATCAATCTTTCGCTGATGCTGGTGGCGCCGGGCGGCGTCGTGCTGCTGGTGATCCTGACTGTCGCACAGGGGCTTACCCAGAGTTCGGGCAATCTCATGCTTCGCGCCATCGTCTCGGATGTCGCCGACAAGCAACGGCTCGAAACCGGAACCGATCGTGCCGGCCTGCTCTTTTCGGTATTCGGTCTGTCGATGAAAGCGGGAAATGCGGTCGCGGTCGGCATCGTGCTGCCGCTGGTCGCGTGGCTGGGTTTCAAGGCGAGCGGCCCGAACGACGCGGACGCCCTATTCGCCCTCAAATGCGTCTTCGCGCTGGTGCCGTTCGCGGCGCACGCGTTGTCCGCTCTCGTCATGCTGCGCTTCCCGCTCGACGAGGCGCGTCACGCTCGGATCCGCGAGGAGCTGGAGGGGCGGGACGCCGAGCCACAGCGCCAGGTCATCGTGCCGCAGGAGTTTGCTCCATGACGATCACACCCCATGCGCTGGTCGATGCAGCGACCCTTACAATCTCCCCGGTGGCGAGCCGGATCGGTGCCGAGATCACCGGCATAGACATCGCGCGGCCGCTCTCCGCCGCTACCCTCGATGCGCTGTGGCAGGCGCTTTGCCGACACAAGGTGCTGTTCTTTCGCGGCGCGAACCTCGACGACACCGCGCACGACGCCTTCGCGCGCGCGCTCGGCGAACCGGTCGGCCATCCGACCGTCGGCAACGGCCCAGGCACCATAGCGCATGGGAGGAAGAGGAGCTTGGCGCCGGTCGTCATGATGGCCTCCTCGGCTGAACTTGGCGACCGCATGAAGATAGGATCGCTGGGTGGCCGGGGACAGGTTACGCAGACTCATGTCGTCGATCATTCGACGACGCAGCGGGCTCACCGCTGCCGGGCGTCGGTCATGTGATGGTCTCCTGGTCAGGGGGCCCCAACCTTCCCATCAGGAGGCCATACCAACCAACACGCACACCCCTCCCGCGTCAGCGGGTTAGTTCAATCCCCTTTCGATTCAGCCTCACTTCATGACACTCAAGCTGTCAGTTTCCAATATTCGCGGGCTCGTTCCACCACGACAACGTGTGCAAGTCGTGGGCTGACGTCCACAGGCCGGCCGGCGTATACCGCAATGCTCCGCTGCCGGACCCTTTACCAACGCGCGCGCGGACCGCCAAGGACTTGGGATCGATCACAACGAAGGTCTGGCCAGCGGTCGTGCGCAGCCATACCTTGCCGCCGCCCGTGTCGATGTCTCCATATTTCAATGTTTCGTCGACCTTCACCCGACCGGATACCTCTCCAGTCAAAGGATCGATCCGGGCCACTGTACCGTCGCCCTGCTCCTGAACCCAAACGGCGCCTTCTCCGGCGACGAGGAAGCCGGGCTGTCGGCCGAGCGTCGTCCTTTTGACGACGGTGTTGGTTTGTGGGTCGATCTTCTGGAGGGTTTGACCGGTGGCGCTGACTGCCCAAAGCGATTCGAAACCGAAGGCGAGATAGTAGCTGCCCGCATCGACCTGAATCGAGGCGGTCACTCGGTTGCTGGTAGGGTCGATGCGAGCGATCATGCCTTTGCCGTCGCTTGCCACCCATATGGATCCGGCGCCGGCCACGACATTCAACTCACCATCGGGATTGGCGATACCAGTCGGAATGACGGCAGACTTCTTGGCCGTCTCGAGGTCAATTCGATTGAGCGTCCCGTCCTTGCAGTCGGCGACCCATAAGGAGCCGGATGCTATAGCCATGGCGCCGCAGGGGCGGGACATCGCTGCTTCCGCGAGCTTTCCCTGTCTGGACCAGCGCTCGACCCGTCCCTCGTTGGTTGCCCAGACCGTCGCTCCATCGACCGCGAGGAAATCCGCAAAGCCGGGCACATCGAGCACTTGCTCGGTCGGGTCTGCTGCCACAGCGGGTGTGAAGGCCATACAGCCTGCGATCGCTACGATTGCCCAGCTCATTTTCATATTCGCCTCCGCGATCACGGATGGCATCCCTGATCGAAATAAGATTGTAACCTGCCATGACGGCTCTAATTCGCGTTATTTGCCCGCCAGAAGGTTTAGCGGGCCAGGGATGTGGACTGGGCCCTTTTTTCTTTGAACTTCGCGATCAAAGGGCGAGCAGGGAATATGGTCTGCTCCCAGATCGACAGTCTTTTGCGGTCATCCTGGCCTACCACCGCCGATTCGCCCTCGCGATACGTGCCGAAGATGCGATCGAGGAGGATCAGCGAGTTACCATAATTGCAGCGGGTATCCTCGTAGCTGAGCGCCGTATGGTGAAGACTGTGGTGGCGGATCGTCGTGAAAAAGAACGAATACCATTTAGGAGGATCGGAGCGCACATTGGCGTGCGCAAAGGTGGAAATCACGCCAAGCACATTGAACGCGCAGAACTCGGCAGCCTGAGGCAGATCGAACAGCGCGACCACGCTGAGGCTAATCAAAAACAGTTCGAGGGGATTGCCCACTGCGCCCTTTGCCGCATTGAGCTGCGTGATGTGGTGATGCACGGCGTGCGTCGACCAGAAGAACGCGTTGTTGTGCATCAGCCTATGCATCCAGTATTGACCGAACTCGACCAGGAACACCACCAGCGCGACCTGCGCGAGGAACGGCATGTGCATGGCCCATTGCGTGGTGATGCCGAGCGAATGCTTGGCGGCTGTCAAGGGATCGTCGGCGAGCCTGGTCGTGACCCATGCAATCGCGGAGTTGCTGAGAACGACATAGAAAAGATCCGTGAAAAATTCCTGCCAGTTCATGCGCCAACCAGCATGGCGTTCCAGCACGAACTCGAGCGCCTGTACGAAGATGGTGATGAGCGCGCCAGCCACGACGATCGACCATGGATTTTTTATCCATGCGGCTGGACCGAACGCCCAGAACAATATGACCACCACTATCGTCGCGGGCGGTATAAGGTTGACCAGGTTCTTCTTCATGACATTGGCCCCTTTTGCGATTCATTATAGAATAAGTGCATTGGTGAGGCAGGTGTACGAATGACGTAGCACCGCCTAACGCCCACGCTCGATAAATGCCCGCCAGCCTCCCAGCGCGGTAATATCCTCTGCCCCCTTGCTTGCGCGCGGTTCGGATACGAAGCCTTTGACACTGCTCCCGTCGGCGAGGGTTACGGTGCCAATCGCGAGCGGTGGCGGCACTTCGGCGACGAAGCTGCCGAAGGCGGCGACTTCCAGTTCATAGACCTCGACCGCGATGGCCGCTCCGTCATCGGCATGCACCAGCGCCGGCTTGGGCGGCACGCTTTCGGCCATCGCATAGAGGCGGTAGCTGGGTGCGGTCTGCGTCGCCTCGACGAACACGGCATCGCGCGAGGTGAGTTGCCAGTGGAGTGGCATATCCTTCAGATGAGCACCGACCACGGCAAGCTTCACGGTCTGCATTCGACCCTCCAGGTCAAGGGATGGAAGTGGCGGCAGATTGGCCGCGGAGAGATAGGCTTCGCCCGCGTCGAGCAGCACGCGATCGGTCCCCGCCGGGCCGATCAGGGTGATGCCGAAGCCGGTGCCGTTGTGCCGGACGCCCGCAGGCACGGCAATGGCCGCCATGTCGAGCAGGTTCACGAAATTCGTATAGACACCTAGCGCGCTGTTGAGCGCGATCGGCGCCGCGCGCAGCTCGGCGAGGCGGTAGGTGGTGCCGGTGGTGGGCAACACCAGCAGGTCGATCACGTCCCACATCGCATCAGCGATCCGACGCAGTTCGGCCAGCCGGTAGATGCCTTTGAAGAGATCGACCGCGCCCATTTTCACGCCGGGGGCAACCACCTCGCGCACCACCGGATCGAGATCGTCCGGGTTCGCCATTAGCACCGCTTCAAGCGCGGCGCTTCGCTCCGCCACCCAGGGCCCGCCATAGAGAAGTTGCGCGGCTTCGTTCAGCGGCGCCATGTCGATCTCTACGATCTCCGCGCCGTCCGCCACAAGGCGCCGGATTGCGCGATCGAAGAATCGCTCGGACTCGAGATCGCCGAACCAGGTCCGCTGGCCGGGACGGGGAACACCGATGCGGCGGACATCGCGCGGCCGGTCCGGGACGGCAAGGGAAAAGGGATCGGCGGAATCGAAGCCCGCGACCACGTCGTCCACCAGAGCCGCATCCGCGACTGTTGAGGCCAGCACCGTGATGCAATCGAGCGTCCGGCAGGCAGGAACGAGACCAGTGGTGCTCCACCGGCCCCGGCTGGGCTTCAGGCCGATCAGGTTGTTGAATGCCGCCGGCACCCGCCCCGAACCCGCCGTATCGGTGCCGAGCGCGAACGCGACGAGACCGGCGGCGACCGCGACCGCCGACCCGGAACTCGATCCGCCGCTCACATAAGCGAGGTTATAGACGTTGCGCGGCGCGCCATACGGGCTACGGCTGCCGTTCAGCCCGGTTGCGAACTGATCGAGATTGGTTTTGCCGATGCAGATCGCGCCGGCGTCGAGAAGGCGCTGGACGATAGTGGCGGAAGCCGCCGGGCGATAGCTGAAGCTCGGGCAGGCCGCAGTGGTATCGATCCCCGCGACGTCGATATTGTCCTTCACCGCAAAGGGCACGCCGGCAAGCGGCAACATCTCGCCCGATGCGACGCGGGCGTCGACACCGCACGCTGCATCGATGAGCGCTTCCACAGTGAACCGCGCAATCCATGCCTGAGGCTGGACGGTATCATAGGCCGCGATCCGGGCCAGCACATCGGCGATGACCGCACACGCGCTGGTCTCGCCGCTGCCTACCGCCGCGGCGATCGTGCCGGCGTCGAGCCGGGTCAGCGCCGTCATGTCGATCGCCTGAGCGCGAACATCGGCGCGCCCGGCTGGATCGCCTGGCGCTCGCCCACATAGACCGCCTCGATCGTGCCGGTACCAGGGGATTCCACCGCGAACTCCATCTTCATCGCCTCGATAATGGCGAGGTTTGTGTCGGCCGAAACCTTCTCCCCGGGACTCACCAGCAGCTTCCACAGGTTGCCACCGAACGGCGCTTCGACAAGTTCGGTGCCCTCCGGCAGGTCGATCGCAACATCGGCCACCTCGCCGGCATCCGTCTCAGCCAGCTTGGCGACGCGATCGAATTCGCCGCGCCGTTCCCATTCGGCGCGTTCGGTATCGAACGCCGTCTGGCGCTGCTGCTGGAAGCGCCGGATCCCCTCCGCATTCTCCGCGAGGAAGGCGCGGTATTCGGACAGGCGAAACTCCGTCTCCTCGACGCGGATCGCGCGACGGCCAAGCGGGAAATCGCTGCGCCACGCGAGCAGTTCCTCGTGGCTGACCGGGAAGAAGCGGATCTGGTCGAAAAAACGCAATAGCCACGGCTTGCCATCCACGAACGCATCCGTCTGGCGATGGGTGTTCCACACCTGGATGGTGCGGCCGAAGAGCTGGTAGCCCCCTGGCCCCTCCATGCCATAGATGCACATATATGCGCCGCCGATGCCGACGACATTGGGCGGCGTCCAGGTACGGGCGGGGTTGTACTTGGTGGTGACGAGCCGGTGGCGCGGATCGACCGGCGTGGCGACCGGCGCCCCTAGATAGACGTCACCCAGCCCCAGAACGAGATAGGTCGCGTCGAACACGATCTTCTCGACCGCTTCGACACCCTTCAGGCCATTGATACGGCGGATGAATTCGATATTGTCCGGGCACCAGGGCGCATCGTCGCGCACGGCATCCTGATATTTGGCGATCGTCTCGTAGATCGCGGGATCCCCCCAACTGAGCGGAAGGTGGACGATACGCGAAGGAATGGTGAAATCGTCGAGCCCGCCCAACCGCTCCTCGGCGGAAATGAGCGCCGCCAAGGCCGCCTGCTGATCCAGCGCTACGCCATCGAAATGCACCTGCAGCGATCGGATGCCAGGCACGATATCGATCATGCCGGGAAGCGTCATCCGCTCCATCTCGGTCATCAGTGCGTGGACGCGGATGCGCAGCTCGAGATCGAGCACGATCGGCCCATATTCAACGAGGATATTGCGATCGCCCTGCTGGCGGTACACGACCCGCGGCCGCCCCGCCGTTTCGGGTAGATCGGCGAGGATCGGGGAGAGATCGGTTACGACCGTCGGTGCAACGGTGACTTGGGCCTTTGGCGCCAACCCCGAGAACCAGGCCGTCTGCGTCGTCCAGGCCGCCGCCGCTGCCGCCTGATCGATCACCTCGAAACGCACCCGATCGCCGGCAGCGAGCTGGCCGATCTTCCACTGATCGGCGGCGATCACCACGAAGGGGCACACGAAGCCGCCAAGCGACGGACCATCCGGTCCCAGGATGATCGGCATGTCGCCGGTAAAATCGATCGCGCCGATCGCATAAGGGTTGTCATGGATATTGGAGGGGTGCAGTCCCGCTTCGCCGCCATCCTTACGTGCCCAGTGCGGCTTGGGGCCGATCAGGCGCACGCCGGTACGGTTGGAGTTGTAATGCACCTTCCATTCGGATGCGGTGAAGGTCGCGATATCATCGGGCGCGAAAAAATCGGGTGCGCCGTGCGGGCCGTAGAGCACGCGCAGCGTCCAGTCGGAAGTGATCGCTGGCGGCGGCGCGAGGTCAGCCGGAGCGCCGGCAGACGCATCGCCCAGATGCAGCGTATCGCCGGCGACGAGGCGGCGCGCGGCATGGCCGCCGAATTCGCCAAGATCAAAGGTGCTACGGCTGCCGAGATAGACGGGGATATCGAGCCCGCCCGCAAACAGCAGATAGCCGCGCGCGCCACCGCCGTTCACCCGTCCAAGCACAAGTTTTTGCCCGGCCGCGATATCGATCGCGACATTGCGGACAACCGCCACGCCATCAAGGGCAGCGGCGAAATCGGCACCGGTCAGGCAGATGCGCGTGGCCGTGTTGAATAGCAGCGACGGACCGGTGGCCGTGATCTCCAATCCTGCCACGCTCTCGTCATTGCCGAGCAAGCGATTGCCAAGGCGGAACGACAGGGCATCCATTGGACCGGAAGGCGGAACGCCGATCGCCCAATAGCCTTCGCGACCAGGATAATCCTGCACGCTGGTAGCCGTGCCTCCGGAAATAACCCGTACGCTACGAGGCGCATAAGTAACGCTTTCCAGCGCGCGCGTCGACACCGCGCCGGTGACGAAAGCGGGCGCACGCACGACATCACGCAGCCAGCGGAGATTCGTCTCGATGCCAGCAATGCGAGTCCGATCGAGCGCCGACTGCATCACGGCTACGGCGGCGGCGCGATCGTCTGCCTTCACGATCAGCTTGGCGAGCATCGGATCGTAGAAGCTGCTAACCTCAGTGCCGCTCGCCACCCAGCTTTCGATGCGGGCGTCGCTCGGAAAGGCGACTTCGCTGAGCGTGCCGGAGGTGGGCCGGTAATCAAGCGCCGGGTCTTCCGCATAGAGCCGAACCTGGATGGAGGCGCCGCGCGGCTTAGGCGCTGGCGCATCCAGGAACGCGAAATCTCCGGCCGCGCCGCGGATCATCCATTCGACGAGATCGACCCCGGTCACCTCCTCGGTCACGCCATGCTCGACCTGGAGGCGAGTGTTCACTTCGAGAAAGAAGAAATCTCCGCGCGCCTCATCATAGAGGAATTCGACCGTGCCGGCGGAGCGATAGCGCGCCGCCGCACCCAGCCGCACGGCTGCCGCGATCAGCCCTGCGCGGGCGGCGTCGGGCAGGTTCGGCGCGGGCGCCTCCTCCACCACTTTCTGGTTGCGCCGCTGCAGCGAACAATCGCGTTCGCCAAGCGCGATCACGCGACCGGAGCCGTCGCCGAAGATCTGCACCTCGATATGGCGGGCGCGCTCGATATAGCGTTCGAGGAACACGCCCGCATCGCCAAAATTGCCGGCGCCGAGCCGGGCCACGCTCGCGAAGCCCTCGCGCACGTCCGTCACTTCCCGGCAGACTCGCATGCCGATGCCGCCGCCGCCCGCCGTCGCCTTCAGCATCACCGGATAGCCGATTGCCTGTGCCGCCGCCTCGGCCGCATCGACATCGACCAGCAAGTCCGTGCCCGGCGCCAGCGGGATGCCATGCGCGGTTGCCAGCGCGCGGGCACTGTGCTTGAGACCGAAGGCACGGATATTGTCCGGCGTCGGCCCGATGAATGCGATCCCCGCAGCCGTGCAGGCCTGGGCGAAGTCGGCATTCTCGGCCAGAAAGCCATAACCGGGATGGATTGCGCCGGCGCCGGTTGCCTGGGCTGCGGCCAGGATCGCATCAACGTTCAGATAGCTTTCGGCCGGTGATGAAGCGCCGATGCGGACGGCATGATCGGCCTGCACGACATGCAGCGAACCCGCATCAGCATCAGAATAGACAGCGATCGAACGCAGCCCCATCCGGCGCAGCGTGCGGATAATCCGGCACGCGATCGCCCCGCGATTGGCGATCAGGACGGTATCGAAGCTCACGCGCTGACGATCATGCGCACGGGCGTGGGATTGAAGCCGTTGCAGGGATTGTTGATCTGGGGGCAGTTGGACACCAGCACTATCACGTCCATCTCGGCGCGCAGATCGACCGTCAGGCCTGGCGCGGAAATGCCATCGACAATGCCGAGCGCGCCATCCGCCTCCACCGGCACGTTCATGAAGAAATTGATGTTCGAGACCATGTCGCGCTTCCCGCGTCCATCGCGCAGATTGGCATCGAGGAAGTTATCGACGCAGGCGTGCTGCGCCTTGGTGTGATGGCCATAACGCAGGCTGTTGGACTCGCACGAGCAGGCGCCACCGATCGTGTCGTGATAATCGACCGCTGTCGCGGTGATCGTCATCATCACGCGGCCCTCGTTGGAAAGCAGGCGCGCGCCGGTACGCAGGAAAATATTGGCCTGCGCCGCGATCGTGTCCTGCGCGCTGTAGCGTTCGGCATCGTCGGCCGCAGCGTAGAGCAGCAAATCGACTGCCTGGTTGCCTTCAAGATCGACGATGCGAAGCGACTGGCCGGCAAGAACGCGGTGCATCCAGGGCGCGCGGGCAGGGATGATCTCGTCGTGGATCACGGCGCCATCGAGGCCTGCGAGATAGGGATCGGCCAAGATTCCTCCTAAATGCGGTAAAGATCGTCGACGTTCGTGAAGGCGCGACGGCCCTCCGGCGTCGCTTTGCGGATCGGATCGTCTTGCGCCGTGATCGGTCCGCGCCACGCGGTCGCGCGCAGCGGCGTGACGCTCCATGGGCGCGTATCCAGAACGTGCGGACAATTGGCCACGACCAGGATCACGTCCATCTCGGCACGCAGCAACACGGTGCGGCCCAGCGCGAACGGACCGAAATCCGGCGTCACTGCCCCGTCCGGCGCGATCTTCACGCCCTTGAACAGATTGATGCATGGATGCACGTCGCGCCGGCCCAGGCCGTGCTTGGCCACGCCAAGCAGCAGTCGGTCACGCGCATTGGGAAAGGCGCCCGAATTGCTGCCGTCGCCATAGGCGCGCGTATTGGAGGCAGCATTGGATGCGCCGCAAAAGGCATCGTGCGTACCGGCATCGTCCTCGACGATACTCATCAGCACGCGGCCCATATCGGACAGCAGTAGATTGCCCGCGCCGAGATAGGCGTTCCACTGCACCTTGACGGTATCGGCGACGTTCAGCCGCTCGGTCGGCATCGCGGCATTGAACAGCTGGATCGATGCACAGGCATCGCCCTGGAGATCGATCAGCCGCAGCCGCGCGCCGCGCGACAACCGCCGCGAGGCATAGCCGCCGGCCGCGATCGTCTCCTCCCAGAGCAGATCGCCGGGCGCGACGTCCGTCGGCAAGTCGTCAGCGACCGGCGGCAGGACCGGCATGGCTTCGGCTGTGCTGCCTTCCATCGCGCGGGCATGGGCGCGGGCAGCCAGCGGATCGTTGAGCGCGACCATCAGGCGGATTTCCTCTGCGTGGCGGCCTTGAAGCTCACCTGTTCGTGAAGCGGGGGCAGCAGAGCGGTGGTGGTGAAGAGACGCAGTTGCTGTACGCCGCGCACCTTGCGGAGCGCGTCACACAGATCGCGCAGCCGGTTGGCGGGGCCCTGCACCAACAGCACCTCCAGCGATTGTTCGTCCTCCAGGAAGACGTGCTGCGCGGAGATGACTTCCTTCAGATATTCATGCTGCGTCTGGGCGATCTGCTCTCGCACCCGGCCGATGTTCGCTCGGTAAACGAGCGTGATCGTACCGGCGAGTAGCTCACCCGGATGGGCGAGCTCGCCATGTTCGGCGAGCGCATGGCGGATAAGTTCGGAGATGAGCTGCGAGCGCGAGGGCAGCCCGCGCTCCTCCACCATCACGTCGAGCTGGCGAAACAGTTCCGAGGGCAGACTCATGCTCAGCCGCGAGAGGCCAGTAGGGGAGTCGTCAGTCATATCGGGACTCTCTCAATTATTATCATTTTCGTCAATCGTAATACTATTAAGATGATGCGATGGCCTCCGCCGCCCGGCGATCGAGTGGCAGATCGTAGGTAGCGGTCGCCCCGTAGCGATGCGGTGCATGGGGGTCGTGGCGGCGCTTGTCGAAGGTCAACACCCGCGTACCGAGCGCAAACGCCTCCTTGATATCATGGGTCACCATCACGATCGTAAGCGCATATTCGCTCCACAGACGGGTGATGAGCGTGTGCATGTCCCCTCGAATCCCGGGATCGAGCGCCCCGAAGGGTTCATCGAGCAACAGGATGCGCGGGCGCTTGACGAGCGCTTGCGCTATGGCGAGACGTTGCTGCATGCCGCCGGACATTTGCGCCGGATAGACCGCACCGCTATCTGCAAGCCCCACCGCCGCCAGCATTGCGTCCGCCTCCTCCAGCGCGGCGCGGCGGGCAGCACCGAACAGGCGTGCGGTAAACGGCGCGCTACCGCATTCCAGGCCGAACAGCACATTGCGGCGCGCATTGAGATGCGGGAAGACCGAATAACGCTGAAAGACGACGCCGCGATCGGGACCGCATTCGGGTAGCAGCGGCTTGTTGTCCAGCAGGATGCAGCCCTTGCTGGGCGCCTCCTGCCCAAGCAGCAGCCGCAGCAATGTGCTCTTGCCCGCACCGGAGGGGCCGACGATCGACACGAACGAGCGCTCGGCAATATCGAGATTGACGCGTTCGAGCACTATCTTATCGCCATATTCGACCCAGACGTTGCGGAGGGACAGCAGCGCGCTCATCGCGCCGCGTGTGCCCATGGGAAGCCGCGCCGACTGAAGACGCGCAACGCCCAGTCCATCGCAATCGCGAGCAGCGCGATCCAAGCCACATAAGGCAGGATGATCTCCATCGACAGATAACGCCGGACGAGGAAGATGCGGTAGCCAAGCCCCACGTCCGATGCGATCGCCTCCGCCGAGATCAGGAACACCCAGGCCGGGCCGAGCCCGAGCCGGACGGCATGGATCAGGCGCGGCGTCATCTGTGGCAGCGCCACGCGGATCATCAGTTGCCAGCTATTGGCACCCAAGGATTGCGCCTTGAGCATCTGTTCAGTCGGCAGCGCCTCCACATAGGAGGCTAGGTCCCGTATCATGGCCGGCAGGATGCCGACCACGATAAGCGCAACTTTGGACGCCTCGCCAAGGCCGAACACGATGAACAGGATCGGCAACAGCGCGATCGGCGGAATCACCGCGATCGTCGTCACAAGCGGACTGAATGTCGCCCGCACCGCCGGCAGCAGGCCCAGCAGCAGACCGACTAGCAAAGCCGACAGGGTGGAGATGGCAAGGCCGATACCGAGCCGCTGCAGGCTGGCGGCCGTATCCGCCCAGAAGGTGTGCCTACCCGTCATCGGATCGGGCACCAGCACCAGTCCGCGCATCGCCGCGATCATCGCATCCGGCGTTGGCAGGATCTTGTCCGCCGGGTTAATCGCATGACGGCTGGCGGACGCGAGCAGATAGACGAGCACGAGGAGCAACAGGGGCGCCACCCCGAGCAGTAGAGCGCTGCCCCTGCGCGGACGTATGTTGACCCACCGCATCGTGGGATCCGCGCCTAGAGCTTCCCGTCGGCGGCAAGCTGCATGAACGCGGGATCAAAGCGCAGCTTCACATTGGCCGGGCTGCCGAGCGTCTTGCCGCCCGGAAATGCCATGCCGACCGCATCGGCGGAGGTGGCGCCGGGGCCAAACAGGCCCTTGGAGAAGCTGAAATCCCGCACCCGCGTCATTGTCGTCACGAGTTCTGGCGCCGAGACGGCCGCAATCGCATCCTTCGGCGTGCTGTAGAGGTGAGTGGTCGTCAGCTGCGCATCGAATGCCTTCGGCGTCGATCCCGCCAGCTTTGCCATCGCCGCACGGGCGGCCTTTCCTTCGGCATCCTGACGCTGCATCAGCGTGATGGTCTCATACCAAATGCCGACCAGCGCCTTGCCGAGATTGGGATTCGCCGCGAGCGTAGCGCTGTCGACCGCGAGCAGATCGAGGATCTCGCCTGGGATCTTCGAGGAATCGAACACCAGCGCCGCATCGGGGACCTTCGTCATCTCGGTCAATTGCGGGTTCCACGACACCGCCGCCGTCACACCCGGCGCCGCGAATGCGCCGACGATATCGGCATCCGACGTGTTCACCGTCTTCACATCCGTCAGTGACAGGTGGACCGTGTCGAGCGCGCGGGCGAGCAGGTAATGCGATACCGACAGTTCGACCAGATTGACGCTGCGGCCCTTGATGTCGGCCAGCGAATTCGTGTTCTTCAGCACGATCCCGTCATTGCCGTTGGAATAATCGCCGAGCACGACGGCGGTGGTGTCCTTGCCGCCCGCCGCCGGGATAGTGAGCGCATCCATGTTGGTCACCGTCACGCCGTCGAGCTTGCCGGCGGTGTACTGATTCACCGATTCGACATAGTCGTTCACCTGCACGATGTTGATCTTGAGGCCGTATTTGTCGGCCCATTTCTTCACGATGCCAGCCTGCTGGGCGTAGGGCCACGGCATCCAGCCCGCATATATCGACCAACCTATACTGAATTCTGTGCGCGCCGGTTTCGGCGCCTCGGCGCTCGGCCCGCATGACATGGTGAGCAACCCTCCTGCGATCGCCATGGCAAGGCGGGCTTTCTGAAAAAAGTTCGGCATGATCGATTCTCCCTGCAGCGCGCAGACGCTATCCGAGGTCGATGCCCGCGTCACGCTAATATTACGTTTGATCCATTCCGTAATAACTCATAGGATATGATCATGCGCTCGTTCCTGCTCTTCGTCGCGCTCGCGATCCCGGCACCCGTACAGGCTCGCGATACCACGCACCCCTTCGCGCACTGGATCGATGCGACGACAGAAAGCGAGCCGCAAACCCAGGTTCAGCGCTATGATCGCGACACGTTCGTCATCCGGCAATCGATCAAGACCAATTTCGAAGGGCCGTTCCTCTACTTGCTGTTCGGCCGTCATCGGGCGCTGCTGATCGACAGCGGCGCCGGTGGCCTCGCGATCCGCCCGACGATAGACGCGGTGATCGCGAAGTGGCTGGCGGAACGTCACCGGAAATCCATCCCGCTGGTCGTTGCGCATTCGCACAGTCATGGCGACCATCATCAGGGCGACAGCGAATTCGCCGGTCGCCCGGACACAAGGGTTATTGGGCTGAAACCGGAGGAGGTCGCCGACTTTTTCGGTGTGGTGCATTGGCCGGACGAGATCGCCAGCTACGATCTCGGCGCCCGCGTGCTCTCGATCATCCCGACGCCGGGGCACGAGCCCGCGCACATTATGGTCTATGATCCGAAGACGCAGCTGTTGTTTTCCGGCGACATGCTCTATCCGGGCCGGCTCTATGTCCCGACTGATCAGTTCGCCACCTTCATCGCCAGCGCCGATCGCATTGCCACCTTCGCGAAGACGCACCCCGTCCGAATGCTGCTGGGCGCGCACATCGAGATGACGAACGTGCCGGGCAAGGACTATGCGTTTGAGGCGCCCGCGCATCCCGACGAACACCTTCTCGAACTACCGGCCTATACGCCGGCCCGGTTGCAGGCCGCCGTGCACCGCATGGCCGATGCGCCCGTGATCGAAAGCGAGGGCGATTTCATAATCTATCCACGCCCACCCAAGTCCCGCCCTTGACGGGCAATGCCAAAGCCCTACCCAATCAGATGACGCTTTTGATCCAGCCGCCATCGACGCGGAGGATATGGCCCGTCATCCAGGCGGCGCCTGGCGAGCAGAGGAACAGCAGCGCGCCGACCAGATCCTCGGGCTCGCCATAGGTTTTGAGCGGGATGGTGGGGGCGAGTGCGTCCGCGTCGAAGGTGGCGCGCGCCTTGTCGCCTTGGGCGGTCTTCATCATGCCCGGCGCGATCGCGTTGATGGTGATGCCGCTGCCGCCGAGTTCGGTGGCGAGCCAGCTCGTCAGCCCCTGCAGCCCGAGCTTGGAGATGCCGTAGGCGTGGCTGGCGGCATAGGCGCCGCCGGAGGTGATGTTGACGATGCGGCCATAGCCGCGCTCCCGCATTACGGGCACGACGCCGCGGATGCAGTTGAGCGGGCCGACCAGATTGACGTCGATCGTGCGGCGCACGAGCTCGATCGGATATCGAGCAGCGGCTGGGTGATCGGCTCCATGAAAGCGGCGTTGTTGAGCAGGATGTCGACTCGGCCGAACGTATCGACCGCGAAGCGGCCGAGCGCGGCGGTCTGCGCCTCGTCGGTTACGTCGACGGTGAACGGCTCGGCTGTGATCCCCGCTTCGCGTAGCGCCCTGACGCTGTCGCCCGCGCGCCCGGCATCGAAATCGGCGACTATAATGCGCGTGCGAAGGCGCGGCCGAGCCCGCCGCGGCCGCCCGTGACGATCCCGACCTGCCCGTCGAGTGAAACCTGCAGACCTTCCATCGTCATTTCCCCATCAACGACATGATGCCCATGCCTTCGAGCATGAGGCCGTAACCGAGATCGTCGAGCATCCGGCGCTTGATATGCTGCGTCATCGCGACGCGCGAGAAGCGCAGCATCTGCGGGTTCTTCTGCACCAGCTCGCGCGCGATCTCGCGGGCGCGGTCCATCACGGTGCCGTGCGGCACGACCTCGGCGACGAAGCCGAGCTGCAGCGCTTCCTGCGCGGAAATCTCGGCGCCGGTCAGCAGGAAGTGGCGCGCGCGATTAGGGCCGAGCAGCATCGGCCACCAGACATGGACGCCGTCTCCGGGCACGACGCCGCCGGGCGCATGTGCCTTGTCGGCGAAAGAGGCGCGGTCGGAGGCGATGACGATGTCCGACAGCGTCGGGATCTCGGCATGGATGAAGGCGGGTCCGTTGACCGCGCCGATCACCGGGCATTCGATCTCAAGCAGGTTCTGGAGGAGGTCCTTGCCTTCCTTGTAGATCCGGTCCCAATAGGCGGCGGACGGCGTCTCGCCCATGTCCTGCTCGAAGCTGGTGAGGAACTCGTCGCCGGCGCCGGTGATGATCACCACCCGGTTTTCCGGATCGCGGCCGACCTGGTAGAAGGCTTCGCCCAACTCGTCATGGCTGCCGCCCTTGGCCGAGCCCCACAGCGCCGACCCGCCATCCTTATGGATCGTCAGCTCCAATATGCCGTCGGTGCGCTCCAACCGGACGGTCTTGTAGCGCGATGCGTAGGTCTCGAAGTCAGCCATCGTCTCTCCCAAGCTTTGTGAAGGGGGCAATACACTGGCCAGTCGTCCCGTACACCACTGACGAAGACTCCTTTAAGGACGTTGAGCGTCTCGAAATGCCAAACACGTAATGCGCTGTGGCGGCACGAGGGGCCACTCGGTGGCTTAACATCACTCTGGCGCCGCCCATCGTCGGCATGCGCGCATCTCGGCGAAACACCCGCCCAATCATCGGCTGCCGGCCCGACGCCCTGGTACCGTCAGATTGGCGCAGGATCGGCGCCGCCGTAAAGCTCGGTCAGCGGACGGATTCGAGGCGTATCCCATGGCTCGGCATTGGCGGCCTGTAATATCCTGGTCATCTTGCTGAAGCTGATCTGAAGATCTGCAACCTCAATGTAACCATTATTCGCCGAGCGCGTATCAAACAGGGCGCAGCGTTCCCCCAGCACGGTAACCGATTCCAGCGCCGGCTCGAAGCCGTGAGCAGTGAGGTTCGCGAAGTCCTCGTCGTAATCGCCCGCGAACATGAAATGATGATGGCCCGGCCCGTTTTCTCTGAGCCCTTCGGAAAAGGCGGACTCGTCACCTTCCAGCGGTTCGACGAGTTCGATAATCGTGCCGCCGCTCAGGCCGAACGCCAGGCGCATCGAAAGCGTTGCGATCCGGCCCCGGTAACGGTGCGAGTCAGTAATCGTTATGTCTCCGAGGAAGAAGGGTCCCACGCCAAGCACCTCGATCCAGTGCTTCAGGGCGACGTTTATGTCCTCCACTACGTGGCAGACCTCGATCATGGTGCGCGACATGCGGCCCTCGTCCCAATCGTTTTTTCGTTCACAGGTTGTCGAACTGGGCACGACTGGACCGTTGGCTTTGTCCAGGACCCACCTAGCCGGTTCGAAAACCTAGGTTCCTCGCGCGATCTGACACGCGTCACAAATCTATTCAAGCAAGATCGCAAGTTGCCCGTCAACATAGCCGTGGCGTCCTCCCGCCGGTTGGTGCTTGACTCGATGTAATATGTTCGAAGTCGACGGGATGATGTGGACGGACTATGTTGGAGTGAACTTATGCTTAGCCCATGATAGGGCAGGAAGGAAGAGCGATGCGTGCTGCGGAGGCTAAATATGCGTATGAGCGCGTGGCGTACGAGAAGACGCGCACGAGTTATCCGGAGGGGTTTCCTGTACTTCCCGAGATTCCGGGCGGTCGCTATTTCGACCAGCGTTTTTATGATCTCGAGATGGAGCATGTCTGGCGCAAGACGTGGGTGACGGCCGGGCATGTGTCGCAGCTGCCGCGCGAGGGATCCTATATCAGCTTCAACCGTCTGGGCGTGTCGGTGGTGATCGTGCGCGACAAGGCGGGCGAGGTTCGCGCGTTTCACAATGTGTGCCGTCATCGCGGCGCTCCGCTGGTGCTGGAGGAGAGCGGGCGTGTACCGCGTTTCGTGTGCCCCTATCATAGCTGGTCCTATGCGCTGGACGGCAAGGTTCTGGGGGTGACGTGCAAGGAGGATTTCACCGACGAGGTGCGCGGCCGGAACCTGCTTCCGGTGCATTGCGACGTGTGGAAGGGGATGATCTTCATCAACCTGGCCGACGAGCCGTCGATGACGCTGGCCGAGCATATGCGGCCGCTGGAGGGGCAGATCGCGGGTTTCCCGCTTGAGGACCTAGTCGTCAAGCGGGTGAAGACGGTGACCGCCGACTGCAACTGGAAGGCGATGCTGGATAATTTCTACGAAGGCTATCACGTCGCCACGATCCACCAGAATACGGTTAAGGAGTGGCTGGACACCAAGGCGCTCGCCGTCGATCTCTTCAACAATGGTCATTCCCGTATGTGCTCGACGCGCAAGATCTTTGCGCGGATTGACGATGGTTCGCCGAGTCCGGTGGTGAAGGACTGCGCGCAGGTGTTCAACGACCACACGACCGGGCTCGGCACCTTCCCAAATAACCAGGCGGCGGTGGAGCCGGGCGGCTTCCCGTGGCAATCGATGTGGCCGGACGGGCCAGGGCGGACGGTGATGGACCTGTGGATCATGGGCGTCGACGATCCGTCGATCGACCCCGAAGTCGACAAGGCCTATTGGGACCGCTACAGCCTGGACAACGACACCATCATCGGCGAGGACATGCACCTGCTGTCGGCGATCCAGCGCTCGCTCGAAGGCGGGGCGTTCACCGGCATGACGATGGGCGCGCAGGAACGCGCGATCTATTGGTACCATGAAGAGATCGACCGCCGCATCGGCGCCGACAACATCCCCCAGGAACTCCGCGTCCAGCAGGTCCTCAAGGATCAGGTCGTCCCAGACGACCTCGCACAACACCAACAAAAAGCCGCCTAAGGGCAGCAACATCGGCGACCACGGATGACCTTGGCGTTTGAGTCAAGGTCATTCGTCCGCGTGTCCGAACAAGATCGGCGACTGTATTGGACAGTGTGTCTTTGGCGCACCTATGGCTGAGTTCCGCCACCGGAAAGTTCGAAATATGTTTGAGTTCTGAATCACACACGGATAGTCAAAATTTTGTTGGTCGTTCGAAGATTGCGGCGCGCAGTTCGAATACGCATGGCCGATTTCCGGCAGTCACTGCTCTACAGGAGGGGGATACATTGCATCGTTTCCGAGTTCATCGTTTGTGTGCAACCGCGGCAAGTGGAATTGCCATCATGATGACGGCTCCCTTGCTGGCTCAGGAGCCGGTGGCGCCGGGGGCGAGTAACTCCGCAACCGGGCAGGACTCGCCTGGCGATACGATCGCGGCAGATGGGGAGAGCAGCCTGCAGGATATTGTGGTCACCGCGCGTCGCGTGAACGAGAATCTGCAAAGGGTGCCGGTGGCGGCGTCCGTTCTTGGCGCGGAGGCGCTGCAAAGGCAGCGCGTCTTGACCGCTTCGGACATCCAGTACAACGCGCCGAGCCTGGTGATCACACCCGATCCGCTCGGTGGGTCGAGCAATCCGATATTCCAGTTGCGCGGCCAGACCTCGCCGCTCGGCACTGACAATACGGTGGTCACCTATCTGGCTGACGTGCCGGTCGACGCGAGAGTGATCGCGGCGGGCGTGTTCGACATGAACTCGATCCAGGTGATTCGTGGTCCGCAGGGGACACTGTTCGGTAAGAATAGCACCGGCGGTGCAGTGCTGTTTACGCCCCAGAAGGCGGATCTCGACAAGATTACGGGCTTCGCACAGGGTGGTGTAGGCAATTACGACTTCTATCAGCTCACGGGTGCGGTGAACCTGCCGGTCGTTCCGGGCGTTTTCGGCGTGCGTATTTCGGGCCAGACGACGCGACAGGATGGCTTCGTACGTAATCTCAGCGGGCCGGACGGTAACGACAAGCACTACGATGCGGCGCGCGTTGCGGCGACGCTGCAGCCCACGGATGCGTTACGGAACGAGTTCCTGTTCACCTATTTCCGTGGTCGCCAGCACCTCAACACGCCGATCACGGGTGCGATTAACGCGGGTCTGCTGGACTTCGTTCTGACCGGCATTGGCTACCCGCCTTCGGTGTTAGAAGGCGTGGTGGCCGATTTTAATCGGCAGCAACAGCTCGGCAAACGCGCGGTTGATAACTCATTCAATGACAACCCCGACAACAATACGAGCTATCTGTTCAGTAACATCACGTCTTATGATTTTGGTGGAGTGACCCTAAAGAACATCTTCGGGTACTGGAAAGTTCACCAGTTCATAAGCTTGAACCAGACCAGCTTCAGTTCCCTACCGATTGTGGACGTCTCGCAAGACTACCATATCACTCAGATCAGCGACGAAGTTCAGTTGACCGGTACGTCGTTCAACGACAGCCTCAACTGGATCGTTGGCGGGTTTGTTTCGCGGCAGCGCACCACCAACGATCAGTTTGCATCGATTTTCACCACATTCCCCACCACCAACAATGTGTCGCTTGACGTCTACAAGTCGAAGGCTCTGTTTGCGCAAGCTACGCTCGATTTCTCTAACTTCGGGTTGAATGGCGTTAAGCTGACGAGCGGATTCCGCCACACCTGGGACAAACGGCGGGGGCGGGTCACTGACCAGTTCAACGAGGCCCTCAGCGCCGCTAACAGCTCGAAAGGTGAACAGGACAGCTGGACAGTCGGCCTGGATTACCAGGTCACCCCGGACGTCCTGCTCTATGCCGCAACCCGGCGCAGCTACAAGGCGGGCGGGTTCAACCTGATTTCGGCGACGATCCCGGAGGTTTACCAGGTTTACAAACCGGAGACGCTGCAGGATGTCGAGATCGGCGCCAAGACGAAGGTGAATCTAGGCTCGGTACCGGTTCGCGCCAACCTGGCACTCTATCGCGGAACCTACAAGAACATCCACACTCAAGTCGTCGGGTTCTGCGGCAATTTGTCCTCGTCGCTTATCGTCAATGCGGGTAAGGGCAGGCCGAAGGGTCTCGAACTCGAGGTCGAGGCAAGGCTCACTCCGAACCTGAACGTCTCGGGCTTCTACAACCGGACTTTGGGCAAGTATAAGAACTTCGCCATTCCAAGCGCGCCCGGATGCACGATCATCGGTCAGGACATCGATCTGGCGGGCCAGGACTTCGGCAATATCTCGCGCAACACGGGTGGAGCGACGGTCACTTACTCGCTGCCCCTCAGCGCGCCGCGGGAAGAATTGGTATTCACCGGTAACATGTACAGTCGCAGCAAGCGGCTCGGCAATGACCTTGAAGACGTCCTTTCCCCCCTTCCGGGATACACGACGTTCAACGTGCGGGTGGACTACAACAATATTGGCGGCACTGCGTTCAGTATTGGTGCCTTTATGAAGAACATCGCTAACGAGACTTATGCACTCACTCGCAACCTGCAGTTGAGCAACACGGGCTACGACACCTATACCTACGGCGATCCGAAGACGTACGGTGTCGAGGCCACCTATCGCTTCTGACAATTGCGCGCCTGTCCCGGACATTGGGGCAGGCGCGATTATTTCCTAATGCGGATAATGTTGTGGGAGAGGGATGAGAGAATGGCGCGACGCACGGTGGTGGTATGGGGCACAGGCCCGATCGGAATGCCTGGGCTGCGGGGGTTGATCGATCATCCCGAATATGAACTGGTCGGGCTCCATGCCTGGCATCCGGACAAGGTCGGTCGCGATGCCGGTGACATCGCTGGTCGCGGGAAGACCGGGATCATCGCCACCAACAATGTCGAGGCCCTGCTCGCGCTGAAGGCGGACTGCCTCGTCTATCAGGGCAATGCGGCTAGGCGCGAAGAGGAATGCGTTAAGGACGTCGTTCCGTTCTTGGAGGCGGGAACGAACTGCGTCACGCCGTCGCTTATGGATCTGCACGTGCCCGCGCATGGCCGACCCAGGATTGTGGAGCCGATCCGGCGGGCGTGCGAAAAGGGCGGCGCTTCGATTTTTTGCGGCGGGACGGATCCTGGCTACATGTCGGTGGGTCACCTCTTCTCGCTGCTGTCGGGCGCCGGCAAGATCGAATGCATCACGTTCGTCGAGATCGCCGACATCACCGAATATGGCGCGGTCGATTCGCTACGCGCCTACGGATTCAACGAACCGCTCGATTATCTGCCGACGATGTACACGGAAGATGACGGTCGCGGTTGGCACGAGAGCACGCTGCGGGGCATCGCCGCCTATCTAGGCGTCGAGCTGGACGAGATCACGTCCGAATGGGAAACAGCCGCGCTTCCCTATGACGCCCAGGCAGCGATCGGCACAATCAAGGCCGGCATGACCGCGGCCGTGCGCTGGACCATGAAGGGCATGTACAAGGGTGCGCCATTGATCATCTACAAGAAGGTGGAGCGGGTGAACCCAAGGGCGGGTGCCGATTGGGAGATGCCCCTACATGGTGCTGAGGGCGGTTACCAGATCAAGATTAAGGGCGACCCTTCCTTCGACACCGAGATGACGCTGAGCCTGTACGACGGATGCTCGTTCACCGCGCTCCATCCGATCAATGCCATCAACGCGATCTGCGCGGCTCCGCCCGGCGTCTATGGCCAGCTCGATCTCGGCCATTTCTACTCGAAGAATATCGTGCGTTGACTGCCAGCTTGCTCGAGCGGAAGATTGCTGCGTCAGGTTGTTTTTTTATGCCTCAGAGCTATCCCCTTGGATCAGCAACGGGGGCGCTGCTCCGGCTAGGAGAGAACGCATGAGGCGGCTCGAAGGCAAGGTCGCGATTATCACAGGCGCTGGCCGCGGAATCGGCCGCGGTCTGGCTACGCTCTTCGCCGCCGAAGGAGCCAAGATCGTAGCGACGTCGCTCATCATCGAGGAGGCCGAGGATCTCGCAGTCGAGCTTGACGCGCGCCACGGCGATGGCACTGCGATCGGCTTTGGCTGCGATGTAGGTGAGGAGGCTGAAATCCTGGCCTCGGTCGATCGCGCGGTCGCTCGGTTCGGAACCGTCGACATCGCGGTGAACAATGCCTTCGAGCTGGCTTCGGCGCAGAGCAGTGTGCTCGACCTGACGCGCGAGAAGCTCAACCGTCAGATGCTGACCGGCCCTCATGCGGCGTTGACAATGATGCAGGCGGTATATCCTTATATGGAGGGCCGGGATGGCCGCATTCTGAACTTCGGCTCGTCTGCTGGCCTTATCGGCATGACGGGAATGGTGCCCTATGCGATGGCCAAGGAAGCGATCCGCGCGCTCACGCGGACAGCCGCGCGCGAATGGGGCGACAAGCGTATCACCGTGAATGCCATCTGCCCGGCGGCGCTGACCGCGAGCGTCAAGTCGGCGATCGCCGGCGGCTTCACCAACGTCAACCTTGGGCCGATCGCGCGATTTGGCGATATCGACGCGGACGTCGCGCCGATCGCGCTCTTCCTCGTGAGCCCCGACGCGCGTTACGTCACAGGTGCGACCTATATGGCGGACGGCGGCGCTTCGATCGACGCGGCCCGCTGACGCTCGCTCGCCCGGTAGACCACAGGCTTGGCCAAATGCAAGTGGTAGACGGTCCTCGCCGCTGCCATGGCGCGGCGCTCGCGCCACCGCCGGCAACACGCCCGTGCATCATGCCGGGCGGTGGCCTATAATCCCTCCGTGCGATAGGATACAGCCGCTGACGATCGAGACAGATCGTTGCCAGCCAGGATTGACGACATCGCATGAACTCGAAGGCCCAGACGCACGACAGGATAGTGAAGGCGGCCCACGAGCTTTTCACGAAGATCGGCTTCGACGCTACGAAGACGGAAATGATCGCCGAACGCGCAGGTGTCAGCCGGCAAACTCTCTATGAATATTATAAAACGAAAGAGGATCTTTACAGCGCGAGTTTGAAGATCGAAGCAGAGAACTTCGATCGAATAATAAACCAGATCGATCCCCGTGCCCATCCTGCCGTCATTATCACCAGTATAATCCACGCTATGTTTGATGAGTTTCTAGCAACCGCCAAGTTCACGATTTTGGATGTAAAGCTCCATGAGAGGATCAACCTGCCCAAGGTGGTGGTCGAGATGGGTGCCGATCATCAATATCAGATCCAAAATGCGTTGCGGCGCGGAATCGAGGCGGGGATCTTCAGGCACGATGCAGACGCATCCATATTTCAGGCGACGATCATCATGGTCCTCACCGGATTCACATTCTCTAACGAGGTTGTGGATTCTTTGACAGGAATCGATTGCAGCACGGAGGCGGCGGTAGCAGCTTGGAAAGACCGCCTTACCGATCTGCTGCTTCGGTCCATAACGCGAACAAGCGAGCCAGGCTGACGCGTAGGCTCGCCGCCCGCCCGGCGTTCTCAGCGATTGTCGAGGGCGTTGCGGAGAATATCCGCAGCCCGTTCCCCGATCATGATCGCTGCCGCATTGGTATTCGCGCTCACGAGACGCGGCATGATCGACGCATCAGCTACCCTTACGCCCGTTACGCCGCGGACGCGCAGGTCGGTATCGAGAACCGCGTCAGCGTCCGAACCCATCCGGCAGGTTCCCGCAGCATGGAGGCCGAGCCCGATCGTCGCCCGGACCATCTCTTCCGCAGCAGCGGCGGATAGAGAGTCGGCCGCCCCGCCTGCCAGACGGCACAGGGCGGCAAGCGAAGGTGCTGCGAAAATGCGCTTCATTAAGCCGATTGAGTTGATCATGGTCCGCAGATCGCACTCGTTATCCAGCAGCCGATGGGCGATGCGCGGCGCCGAAAGCGGATCGGCATCGCGCAAATGCACCGATCCGCGCGAGAAAGGACGCGACACACAGGCGGCGAGAGTGATGGCCGGATCCTTATGCATCCGGGGCGGGCTGGCGGTGTAGTCAAATGCGAAGGGAAACCAGTTGAGATGGACGTCAGGCTCCGCGGCGCTTGCGTCGCTCCGGGCCCATGCCATCGCCTGCACGGCAGGCGATGCGAGGGGACCGCGCCTGAAAAGGGCGTAGTTGGCAACGTGCTTGAGGCCGGCTACGGGTCCGATCTCGCTATTGTAAGTCGGCACGTTCACGAATGCGGTCAGCGCGGGACCGGAATGATCCTGCAGGTTGCGTCCTACCGCAGGGCGTTCCACGCGTACCCCGATTCCGGCATCGCCGAGTGCGTTTCCGTCGCCAATACCCGAGCGCATCAGCACCAGTGGCGACTGGATCGCGCCTGCGCTTACCACAACCTCGCCGCGTATCGCGAGCCTGTGCACCTGCCCGCCGGCAGCGAAGCTGACCCCAGTGGCGCGGCGCTGGTCATCGAACAGGATGCGATCCACATGCGCGCCGCGAATGATGCGAAGGTTCGGGCGGCGCGATGCCGGGCCCAAATAGCCCTTGGCCGTGCTGGTCCGCTGTCCCCGGCGCTGGTTTGTGAAGTTGACGAACGCGCCCGCGCGATCGCCGCGATTATAATCATCGAGCCGTTCGATCCCGATCTCGGCGCATGCATCGACGAACTTGCCGGTCAGGCAGTGGACCGACCGGATGCGCGACACGTCCAACAGGCCGTCGCGGCCCATCGAAGGTGCGCCTTCGTCCGCGAATCGCTCCGCGCGGCGGAAATAGGGCTCGACATCCGACCAGCCCCAATCGGGACAGCCTTCATCCCGCCAATCATCGTAATCACGCTGGAGTCCGCGGACGTAGACCATTCCGTTGATGGCACTGCTTCCGCCCAGCATCCTGCCGGCGTGCCAGACGAGCGTCCGGCCACCTAGCGTCGGATCGGGCTCGGCGGCGTAGCACCAGTCGGTGTCCGCACTACCCACCAGCGACATCGTGATCCCGGGCACATCCCGCAGGAATGATCTGTCGCGAACCCCGGCTTCGAGCAGAACGACCCGGAGATGTGGGTCCTCGGAAAGCCGGGCCGCGATTACGGCGCCTGCACTACCCGCCCCAACAACCGCCACATCGGCTTCGAGCCCGTCCGTCATCTGTCACACTGCCTTGTCAAAATGCGCGCGCTGCCGGCGATCACAGGCGCGAGGACGTCCGGCATGTACTGCTGCGCCTCGCGAACCGTGCTTCCTGCTTGCGGGGCCGTGGCGCCGCAGGTCGCGCCTCAATGCAGAGACGGGCGCTCGCCGCCATTGATCCGGATGTGCGCGCCCGTCATGAAGGCAGCCTCATCGCTCGCGACGAACGCGACAGCCGCGGCGATCTCCTCGGGGCGGCCCATCCTGCCCACCGCGTTCGGCCAGCGCTCGGCTACCAGCCGCCGTTCGATCACTACTGGATCGGTTTCGTCCCAGCCGTTCCCCTCCGCCATCCGGGAAAGATTGGATCGCATGGTATCCGTCAGTACCGATCCCGGGCTGATGGTATTGATGGTGACGCCGGTTCCCGCAAGGACGGAGGTGAGGTTCACCATCATGTTGACCGTCGCCGCCTTGCTTGGGCCGTAGGTTGGGAAATCGGTGATCGGGGTGAAATAGGCGGTGGAGCCGATCAGCACGATCCGCCCCCAGCCACGGTCTCGCATCGCGGGTGTGAAAGCCTGGATGAGCCGCACCGAACCCCCAACGTTGCGATCATAGGTGGTTAGCCAGGCACTGGCGGGTACCGCGAACCAGTCGGGCGAATAGGGCTGATGGTCGGCTGCGTTGCAGACCAGGATCTCGATGCCGCCGATCTGCTCCTCAACCGAACGCGCGATGGACTGGCATTCCACGTCGCTGTCCAAGGCTCCCAGCACGATGATCGCGTTGCCGCCGGCCGACCGGATTTCATCGGCGACCGCATCCGCACGGCCGGAATCTCGCCCATGCACGACGACGGTGGCACCGCTCTGGCCGAACAGCTTCGCCGTGGCGGCCCCAATGCCGCTGGTGCTTCCGGTGACGAGGACCCGCTTTCCCGAAAAGTCGAACTTGATCTTATCCATCTGTGCTCTCGTTCTGATCCGCCATCAACATTGCCGGCAGAGGTTCGTCGTCATGGAGATAATGATCGACCGCTTTCGTGAAGTAGCGGAGCAGCGGCTCATTTTCGCCGAAATTCTGGTTGGGGCGCGCGCCCATGGCGAAACCACGCTGCTGCTGTTCGGTCAGCGAGAAATCCTCGCTCAGGACATCACGCGCGGCCGCGGCCGCGAACGCCGTGGCGAACTCCTGGCGCAGCCCCACCGGCGTCGACGAGGAATAGCTCCTCACCTCGACCAGCGTGCGATCCGGCGCAACCGGCCAGAATGTCATCCAGAGATAACCGCCGCCAAGCGGTTGCAGGCAGATGTTGGGGAAGATGGTGATGGTCTCGACACCGAAATTGGGCAAGCCGATGCGATTGATCGAAGGATGGGTGGCGAAATCCCGTTCGTTGCTCCCCTCCTTGGGAAGCACCGACGGCGGCAACTGATCGACGACGAACAGCATGGTCGGGTTCTTCGGGCGCCACTCGAAATTACGTTCGCTCGTGAGCGTGCTGTGCGGCCCGAAGATACGGATATCGTAGAAATTGAACGTCGGGTTCGTCTTGGTGACGATCTGCGGCGTCAACGTTCGGGAATGCGCCGTGGTGATGTGATACCCTTCGGAAAAGGTATGCATCCCCGATTTCCAATTGGACGCAACGTCGTAATCCGCACGGACGTAGAAGGGATAACGCTCGAAAGGCAGAGTCCCGTGCAGCTCGCCGAGCCCGCCGAGAAATTCCGTGAGGCTCTGTGCGGGCTCGGGATCGAAATTGACGAATATGAAGCCGTTCCAGATATCGAGAGACACCGGGACGAGGCCGTTGCTCGCCTTGTCGACGCAGGGGAACTGCTCTTCGGAAGCGATCGCGCGGAGCGTGCCGTCAACGCCATAAAGCCAGCTGTGGTAGGGACAGCGGAAGGTGAGGGCAGTGCCCTTTTCCTTGTATACCACAGGCACACCGCGATGCGCGCAGCTGTTATAGAAGGCGCGGATGACATCGTCCTTCCCGCGCGCCACGATGAGTTCGGCCTTGACGGTGGGGATCGGCCTTAGGAAGTAATCTCCCGGCCCAGGAATGTCCTCCACCCGGCCCACGATCAGCCACAGCCGCCGGAAGATCCGGTCGACTTCCTTGGCGTAGATTTCGGGCGACACGTGGCTGGCGGTGCTGGCTGTCGATCGATCGAGGCCGAGCTGCGCCGCGCGTGTCCAGTGGCTGCTATGTTCGTTCATCAACCCACTCCATCGTGCAGCCGATCAGCAGAGCATCGCTCCGTCGACCATCACCTCCGCCCCTGAAACGTAGCTCGCCTCGTCAGAGGCGAGAAACGTAACGACCCGGGCACATTCATCAGAGCTGCCGGCCCTGCCGAGAGGGATCAGGTTCTTCGCATTATCGCGGACTTCCTGTACCAGCGAAGGCGTATCGATCGCACCTGGGAAAACGGTGTTCACGCGGATATTGAACGGGGCCAAATCCTTCGCAGCGAGGCGGGTCATGCCGCGAACCGCCCATTTGGATGTGCCCACCGGGAAATAGCCGGCCAGGCTTGTCGTCGCGAGGCCCGACGAAATATTCACGATCGCGCCACCGCCCAGTTCGCGCATGGACGGCAGCACGGCACGGATGCCGAAGAACGATCCCATGAAGTTGATCTCCATGATCCGCCGCATATAGTCGGTCTCTATTTCATGGATGCCGCCATAGGCGCCCACCCCCCCATTGTTTATGAGCACCGTGGGAGGTCCGAAGTTCTTGCGCGCGAGCTCCACGACTTCGGCCCATCCACTCTCATCCGCCACGTCGTGGCGGCGGAAGAGCGCAGCGGCTCCGATATCCGCCGCGACCTTCTCGCCGAGTTCGGAATTGACGTCGGTCAGCACGACCTTACCGCCCTCTTCGGCGATGATGCGCGCCTCCATTTCGCCCATCCCGCTCGCCGCGCCCGACACAATCGCGATCTTACCGCTGAAACGGCCCACCCTGCTCTCCTCTCTATCCAAGGTGGCCCCTTACTAAAGCCTGTGTGACTCGTCCAGGTTCTAACGTTGCAGAGCGCTTGCAAGGAGCCGAGCTCCAGATCTCATCCCGCCAGCTTCGCCAAACCGGAGAGCTATCCGCGACGTACCTATCTTCGGACATGATCGCCTCGGGCCGGGCCGATCTAGACCTTCGCAACGCAGCGGGACGGCAAGTTCGGCAAGGAGCGAGGATAGCCGCGCCCGAGACTTACCCGCCACGGCCGAGCTTAGGAAGACTGGAAGCCCGGCGTCCTGCTTGTCTAAGCCCTCCGCGTCGGCCTGAGGTCCGGAGGCCTGATTGGAGAGGGAGCGGCATGAAGGCAGTGCAGATCAAGGGCTATGGTGGTCCGGAGATGGTCGTGCTGGGCGAAGCGTTGGCGGTCGATCCGGCGCCGGGCCAGGTGCGCGTGCGCGTCGCTGCGGCCGGGCTCAATCCAGTCGACTGGAAGATCCGTGAGGGCCAGATGCGCGATGCTCTGCCGCTGCATTTCCCCATGACGATCGGAGCGGAGCTGGCCGGCATCGTCGAGGCGGTGGGAAGCGGCGTGACCGGGTTCACCGTTGGCGACGAGGTCCATGGCGGAACGGGAGCGATCGGCGCCCTGGCCGAGGTGGCCCTGGTGGACGCGTCCGCGCTGGCCATAAAGCCGCGCGAAATGACCATGACGATCGCGGCCGCGCTTCCCGTCGGCGTGGCAACTGCCAACGCGGCGCTCGATGCCGGCAGCGTCCGCCGGGGTTCGCGCCTGTTGGTGCAGGCGGCGGCGGGTGGTGTAGGCCACATCGCCGTGCAGCTGGCGCGGGAACGCGGCGCGGCGGTGACCGCTCTGGCGTCGCGCGCCAATTTCGAGTTCCTCGAGGCGCTTGGTGTCGATCGGATCATCGACCGTAATGCTCCGCCCTCCACCGGTGCAGGCGAGTACGACGCGGTGATCGCTGCATTCGGCGTCTCGGCGGGCGACGGGATCTGGCATTATCTGCGCAGCTGCGGGACGCTAGTGACGCTTCTGCCGCCTGCACCCGAACAGATCGAAGCCCGTGTCGGCGCGCGAGTCGTGTTCGCCCTCGGCACTCCGATCGGTGCCGATCTCGCGGCGGCGGATGCCCTGGTTATCGCGGGAAAGCTTCGGCCGGTCATCGCCAGGACGGTCGGGATCGACGACGTCGTCGATGCATTGGCCGAAGTGGAGGCCGGAAAGGTGCGGGGCAAGATCGTGGTGACATTCTAGCGCGGCCGTCGCGATCGGCACGCGGCCGGCGCTTGTCCATTGGTCCAAAGATTTCCCGTGAGCGGCTGGAATAGCTGTTTCATGCTCAGGAAGTGGCACCTAGTCCGTTTGCCGGGGCAGGAGCACAATCGGGAGTTGTACATGGCTGAGTATATCCTGCAGCTGATGGAATCACCGTCATCCATTGCAGACCATGGGTTCGATCTCAATTTCAAGCTCAGCCGGCGTGAGATCGACGACTTCCAGCTTCATTGGGTGCAAAGCCGCTTCCATTCGCTGAAGGACAAAATCCTGATCCTGCGCAAGCTGGCGCAGGAACATGATATTTCTGCGGTTAACGATCTGAACGAAATTCTGCCGCTACTGCTCGGCCACACGGTCTATAAATCCTACCCGATGTCCTATCTGGAGCGAAACCGGTTCGACAAGCTGACGAAGTGGCTTGCCGGGCTGATCAGCATCGCCAGCGTGGCCCTTTTTAGATCTGGTAAGGAAATGGGGATGCGACCGATCCGCTCCGCAATTGTGCCTCATCGCTGGGAGACTATGGAAGACGGTCGGCCCGACACAAAGGAAGGTTCCCGCCGATGACGACCTCTAATCCGTTCGATCTTTCGGGCCGCATCGCGGTGGTCACGGGCGGCGGACGCGGCCTTGGACGCGCCATGGCCGAAGCGATGGCCAGGGCCGGCGCCCGCGTCTACATCAACGGGCGCGATCCCGCTGTGCTCGTATCGGCGGCTGCCCCGCTCGCCTCGGCGGGACTGACTATCCTGCCGCTTCCGTTCGATGTTGGCGATACGGCCGCGGGGTTGGCGGCCTTGGCCGAAGTTGCCGAGCGGGAAGGGCGGCTCGACATTCTGGTCAACAATGTCGGGCAGCGCCTGCGAGCTCCGATCGAAGAGATCGGAGCCGCGGAATTCGGCACGATGATGGATGTCAACGTCAGCGGGCCCTACATGCTGTCACGTGCCGCCGCTGAGCATATGAAGCGCGGCGGATATGGCCGCATCATCCTGCTGTCCTCCACCGCGGCACGGCGTGCGCGTGCCGGCGATGCCGCCTACATTGCGGCCAAGGGCGCGATCGAGGCGCTCACCCGCGCGTTCGCGTGGGAATGGGGCAGCTCGGGGATCACGACCAACGCCATCGCGCCCGGCCCGTTCGCCACCGAGACGAACGAGGAGATGGCGCGAAGTCCGGCGGTGCTCGCGGTGCTCAAAGCGAACTCGCCCGCGGGGCGGTGGGGCGAGCCGCATGAAATCGGCGGTGCGTGTGTGTTCCTGGCGTCCCCCGCTGCAAGCTACGTGAACGGTGCAATCTTGAATGTCGACGGCGGGATCTCGGCCTGACCGGCTCAGCGGACGAGAAGAGATCGCCTGCACGATCCGGATCGGTAGCCGGCGCCACATGCCGGTCGCGGAGGCGTCGCTAGGTGTTTAGTTCCGAGGAGTGGCGGTACGGGTCGGATTTGAAGCGGCCAGGGTCTTCTGTCCGGATGCCCCCCAACATCCAACGCCGACTTCATCAGCCCTGCGGCCAGCGCATTGCCCATCGTAAGTCGCGTCCCTCGTCCGAAACAGGCACGATCGCGTAGAAAGCGCAGATATCGCCGCGCAACATAAAGTCTCGACTTGAGTGATTTGCTGATGGCGCCGAGATGGGGAATATCGACGAGATCGACCATGAATCCGCCGGGCGCATTGAACACCTGCAGCGGCGGGCGCAGCCGCTCGAAATCGGCGCCCGGGCGCTTCCCGTCATACTCCGCCGGCGTCAGTGCGCGCCGATCGTCCTTGGCGCCCGGCGCATCGGGAATCCAGTCACCCATGCCGGGATAGGCGATGAGCCTGACGTCAGTACGCACATGGAGCATCTCGACCAGACGGGGCGCGGTATCGACATAGGCTTCGATCAGCGAGCGATCGAACTTCCCTCGCCGATCGCATCGAGATAGGTGAGCACCTCCTCGCGGCTGTCGGGGAAACCGACCGCCTCGGCCGCCTCGGTCAGCGGAAACCAGACGCCGCCCCCGGACCACGCCAGGGTCCTGCCGATTCTGTCCTCTTTTTCGACCAGCAGGACATCGAGCCCCGCCTGCGCCGCGACCAGCGCGCATGTCAGCCCGGTTCCGCCGGACCGATCACCACAACATCCTTGCGGTGCCTCTCCCCCACCGCTGTCTCCCTTCGGCTAACCTTCGGGCTCGCCGAGCCCCGCGATTAGGACGAGAATATCGTAGCGCGCGACTTGCCTTCGGACTGGTAGTCGGGCTGGGCTGACCCCCAAGCGCCGATTGTTCCGCGCATGATGCGACTACATCGGGCAGGCGGAAGCCACCCAGCGTCGTTCAAGCCACCGATTCCGGCCGCGTCAGAATCGCGTGCTGGTGCGCAAGACCGGCCTCGCGATGCATGTGCATCTCGGCATAGCGCGGATCGGCGGAGATCGCGCGCAGCACCGCAAAGCTCGGGAAGCGATTGATCCAAACTGCGTCCCAGTCACCGTCACCGATCGCAAAGCCAACGGCGTCGCCCCGATAGACTTTGCGCGCGCCATGTTGGCCGATGAGCGCGGCGAACAATTCCGCATAGCACCAATAGGCCTCTCGCCCCGAAAGGCCGAGCGATGCTTCAGCTGCCGACGCCGGATAGCGCGCAGCGGCATGGAATTCGAAGGGGTTCACGATTGCGATCGCGCCGCCATCGTCCTGAGCTATCAGGTGGGCCAGCTAAGAATCGGTGGTGTGGATCGTTTGCATATACTGCTCCCCGCTTTCGAGACCGGATTCAGTGATGCGCGCAGCGGGCGAAGCCCCTATGGCGGGCGGCGGTAATCTGTGGAGAATTTGGGGTGCTAGGTTCGTCTTCCCAGCAGGCTATCGCGGATGGCCGCGATTTCGGCACCGGTCAAGCCCAATGCGCCGCGCGCATAGCCCTCCACGCTGCCATACGCCGCCTCCACCGACGCGAGGGCCGTCCTGAGATAGGCGCGGTCGGCGCCTTCGAGCACGTTGCGCACGGCGGACGGCAGCCGATCGAGCGGATGGGCAGTGTCGGTGAGCCCCAGCGTCGCGCTGCGATGCGCCTTGCTGAAGGCGTGGAGGTCGACCGCCTCGTTGGTGAAGGCATAGTCGTCCAGCACGGCTTCCTCCGGCACTCCGAGCAGCGTCAAGATGATGCCGGCGCAGAAGCCGGTGCGGTCCTTGCCCGCCGCGCAATGGAAGAGGAGCGGCGTTTCTTCCGCCAGGAGCGCTTGAACGGTCGCGCGCAATGCCGGCGCGAGCCATTCGTGCATTGTCTTGTAGGCGGCGTGCATCCAGCCCTGCGCCTCTTCGGCGGTCGCGGAGCGCTCCCACGGCGCCTCGCGCTGCGCGGGGCCGTGCTGCGGATCGTCGGGAAAGCTGAGGATGCGGATCGGAGCGGGCCAGCGCGTCGGCTCGACGGCGATCTCGTCCGGCCGGCGCAGATCGACGATGGTGCGCAGTCCGAGCGGCGCAAGACACGCATGGTCGTCGGGAGTGAGATAGCTCAGCACGCCCGAGCGGTAGAGGCGACCGCCGATCACCCCGCGTCCGTCCACCGTCGCGTAGCCGCCGAGGTCGCGCAGATTGCAGCCTCCGACCAGCGGAAGCATCGCGGGACGGTGGACGCTCATGTTCAGTGCACCTCATGGCCTGGCAGTCCGGCATTTCTTTCCGCATGGGCGGTCAGCGCCACCTTCCCGAGGACAGGTGTGGCCGTCGGCCGGTTCGGCGAGTGCCGCGATGCCCGCAGGTTCAGGGATCAAAAGATCCCATCTGCGATGCAGCCGGTTGCCCCGATCGCCACCTGCTTTCCGCGGGATGGATGGAAAAGGCGGCGGACGCACAGGAAACAGACCACAACGTTAGAGGATATGGCCGCATGACCCGCTTCCGCACGCTCGATCATCCCATGATTGGCATGGTGGCATGGGATCCCGACCGTCCGGCAGAGCGGATCAACGATCACATGCTGATGGTCCGCGCTACATCGAACGCCTATCTGATCAGCGCCGACGAGGGCGACGTAGTGATCAACACCGGCACACCGGCGCAGGGCAAACCGATCCGGGAAAAATTCGAAGAGGCGCTCGGCCGGCCGCTCAAGGTCGCCAAGATCATCTACACGCAGAGTCATCCCGACCATATCGGCGGCTGGGAAAATTTCGCCGACGAAGGGGTCGAAACGCTCGTGCAGCGCGATTTCGCGCGGATCAGCGCCGAGTGGAAGATGCTGCGTCCGTTCTTCGGGCCGCGCAATGCGCGCGTGATCGCAGCGCTCCTCCCCAAGGAGGATACTGGCGGGACCTATTGGTCGCAGGAGCGCGAGCCCGGGCCGCTGACCTCCTTTGCCGACCATTATGCGTTCACCTTTGCTGGCCTGCGCTACGAGCTGATCTCGATCTCCGCAGGCGAGACCCTGGATTCGCTCGCAGTGTGGCTCCCTGACGAGAAGACCCTGTTCATCGGCAACTGGGCAGGGGCGATCTATGGCGCGCTGCCCAACTTCTATACGGCGCGCGGCGACCGGCAACGCAGCGTCTCCGGTTGGCTGCGGGATTTGGACATGCTGCTCGCGCTCAACGCCGAGATTCTGATCACCGGTCATGACGAACCGATCCGCGGCGCCGCCCGGGTCAGGGCCGATCTCAGCAAGCTGGGGGAGGCGGTGCGCCACATCCATGACGAGACGGTCAAGGGCATGAACGCGCAGAAGGACCTGCCCACCCTTATGGCCGAGATCAAGCTGCCGGCCCATCTGGTCATGACGCCAGGCCGCGGCCCCGTGCACTGGTACGTTCGCGCGGTATGGGAGGAATATGCCGGCTGGTTCCGCCATCAATCGACCACCGAGCTGTACGCTACCCCGCCAAGCACCGTATGGCCGGAACTGGCAGCGCTCGCGGGCGGCGCCGATGTGCTTGCTGCGCGCGCGCAGGCGCACCTCTCCGAGGGACGCGCGGTCGAGGCGCTTCATCTGCTAGAGGTAGCGCTCGCTGGCGAACCGGCCAGCCGCGCCGCGCTGGAGGCGCAGCTGGATGCCTACGAGCAACTTGCCGATGCGACCGAGGGCAAGGTGTTCGATGAGCTCGGCTGGCTGGAAGGCCGCATCATCAAGACCCGTGAGGCGCTCGCGGCGACCGCCGGCTGACATGGACAAGTAAGAGAGGGGATGAAGGAATGGCGACGATAGTGGGCGACAGGATCCGCCTGACCGATCTTGCTGAGCCGGTGTTGAGCGAAATCCAGGCCGCAGCGCTCGCCCATGCCACCGCCAACCCGGTGACGATCAGCGAGGAGAATGTGCTCGCCGTGGCGCGCGAGCGGACGGGGCTCACCGATTTCGGAGCCGACGACTTCCGCGAGCGCCTGCGGGTCTGGGCCAAGTCGGTCAATGACGATGCGGAACTGTCGCCGGCCGGGCGCCTGGCCTGCTACAATGAAATGCTGCGCTTTGCGACCAACCGGCTGCAGGCCGAGGAGGAGATCCGGCGCAATCCCGAAGTCCTCGAGATCGACATCGATCGCCCGCTGATCATCGCCGGCTTGCCGCGTTCGGGCACGACCTATCTTCTCCAGCTCATGTCCGCCGATCAGCGGCTGCGCTCGCTGCCGCACTGGGAAGCGGTCAGGCCGGCGCGTACGCCGTACATCAAGGATGGAAAGGATACCCGGTACGATCTCTGCGCTGCCGAATGGGCGCAGACCGATGCGGTGATGCCGTATCTGAAGGCGATCCATGAATTCACCCCCGATCACATTTCCGAGGATATCGAGCTGCAGGGTATCGATTTCGGGGGCTATTATTTCGAATGGATCGCCGATGTGCCGGAATGGCGCGATTATCAGTTCGCACACGACCCCAGGCCGGTCTATCGCTACATGCGGCGGATGATGCAGCTGCTTTCCTGGCAGCGGGGTTCCAATCGCTGGGTCACCAAATGCCCACAGCACATGGAACAGCTTCCCGCCGTAGCCGACGCATTTCCCGGCGCCTACATCGTGGTCAACCATCGCGATCCAGTCGCCTCGATCCAATCGGCGATCACGGCGCTTGCTTACGGCCACCGGCTCGTCCGCACTCGCGTCGACATGGCCGCTATCGCCGACTATTGGATCGACCGATACGAACGCCTGCTCCGCGCCTGCGTCCGTGATCGCGACACGCTCGATCCGGCGAAATCATACGACCTCTATTTCCACGAGCTGATGGCCGATCCGTTCGGGCTGATCGAGGATATCTACGGCAAGGCCGGCATCCCGTTCGATCAGCAGACGCGCGATGCGTTCCAGGGTGCGATCGATCATCACAAGCGCGGCAAGAACGGTCAGCTCGCTTATGATCTTCGCGGCGACTTCGGGTTAGACCCGGAGGCCATCCGCGAGCGTTTCGCATTCTATTATGATCGGTTCCCCGTGAAGGTCGAGGTCAAATAGTTCGCGGAACCGGCTGCGGTTCCGGAGGAGAGGTCACGCTCCATGCAGCGGTGTCGCGCACCGATAAGACCCAACGTAGAAAGGCTGATTGTCGCATGGCTGAGAATCTCTTCGATCTAACCGGTAAGGTCGCGCTGGTGACGGGCGGCAATTCGGGTCTTGGCTTGAGCTTCGCCACCGGGCTGGCGCGTGCCGGCGCCGACGTTGTGATCTGGGGCCGGCGCGACGATCGCAACCATGAGGCGGCCGAGACGCTTCGGCGACATGGCGGCCGCGTTGCGCATCGCGTCGTCGACGCTACCGACGAACAGGCTGTCATCGAGGGCATGTCAGCGGCTGTCGCAGAGTTCGGGCGGGTCGATTGCGTCGTGGCCAACGCCGGCACGGCGTCGCTCGCTCCGTTTGACGAGATGACGAGCGATATCTGGCACGATCTGCTCGCAATCAATCTGCACGGGGCCTTCTATACCTGCCGAGAAGCTTCGCGGCATATGAAGGCGAGGGCCGAGGCGGGCGATCCGGGCGGTTCGATCATTTTGAACGGAAGCCTGACGGTGTTCGGCGGAACGCCCGGCCTCGCGCATTACAGCGCCGCCAAGGGAGCGCTGAACTCGATGTCGAAGACGCTCGCCGTCGAGCTTGGGCGACACTCCGTGCGCGTGAACACCATCTGCCCAGGGTATATCGTCACCGAACTGGGCGGGGACGGCGAAGGCGAAACCGATGGGCTTGTCGCCGCCACTCAGGCCCGGACGCCGATTCCGGGCATCGGCCGCCCCGACGATTTGCAGGGCATCGTGGTCTATCTGGCGAGCGAGAGGTCGCGCTATCATAGCGGCGATACGATCACGCTCGACGGCGGCATGATGGCTCAGCTCTATTGATGGGATCTCGTCCATACGAGACCATGGCCGTGCGGCCCTGCCCGCCGACAAGTCAGCCCAAAGACAGGAGGGTGAGTGGTGATTATCATTCGTGCATCGATGAAGGCCAAGGAGGGCAAGCGTGACGACGCGCTTGCCGCAATCCGCGCGACCATGAAGGGTTCGATCAGTGAACCCGGCTGTATCGAATACCGGTTCACAAGCGATATCGACGATCCGGATATCTTCCATGTGCTCGAGATCTGGGAGGATGAGCCAAGTTTGTTCGCCCATTTCGGAGGGGACGCATTCAAAGGCTTCATGGCGAAGGCCGGCGATGTAGTCGACCCGATGGGCTTCCATGCCCTCAAAGGCGATCTGGACGCCTACGCGCTGCCGATCTGATCCGGCCGCGGGCAACGCGAAGCTTGAGCCGCCCCGATGCAACACATGGTCGAACCAAATAGGGGAGCGGAAGGGCAGGATCGCGATCGTCACCGGCAGTGGTCGCCCGCCGGATTTTGCACTTCTTAGTGGAAGGTCGCGTCCATCTGCCTGAACCGGCGTAGAATTGCGGCAATCGGCATTACATGCAGGCATTGCTGCCCGGGACGAGTTCATGAACGATCCGCATTTTGTGGGATTATCGCGCCGAGTGGATGACCTTCCATCCGTTCCGAAGGGCGGCCGCCCAGCGTTTCGCGATCTCGACCAGCGTGCGCGATCGTCGGCGATCTGCTTGAGCCGGCTGACATGGTCATGGATGTTGAACAGCGCCCGTGTACGACTCTTTTCGTTCGGATTCTCCATTTCAGAAGTGGAACGAAGGAGCTCGATGAGGCAGGAGCGGACATTCTCGCGATGAGCAGCTCATCTGCATCGAGCAGTTTGAATTCGGTAGCCATCACTATCCTGTTTGTTCCTCTTCTCTGGTGCTCGCCGTTGTGGGTCGCCCTTTCGAGGCATTGCAACCCGCCACCGGAGAGGGGACGCCTCAGAGGACGGATGCCACTCAGTGGACAGACATGCGGAGGAGGCAGGAGCGATGGGCAAATCCCTGGAAGAGCGGCTACAGCTGATCGAGGATCGCGACGAGATCATGCGGCTGCGCATCCGATATACCCTCTGCAACGACGGCGGTTGGAACGGCATCCCGACCCATCACGACATAGACGGGCTGATGGAGATGTTCGCACCTGATGCCGTCTGGGACGGCACGCCGTTCATGGGCCGGGCCGAGGGGCGCGATGCGATCCGCCAGCTCATGATCGATTTCCAGGCGACACCGTTCGTCATGCACAATGTCATGAATCCGCTGATCGACGTGGACGGCGACACGGCAAGGGGGGACTGGCACGCGATCATCCCGATCGGCGACAACGATGGCGCGCTGTGGGTGCTCGGGAAATATGAGGAGGAATATGTCCGCCTCGACGGCCGCTGGAAATTCAAGACCGTGCGGTTCGTGACGATCGTGCAAGCACCGTATGAAAAGGGCTGGGGCACGCTGGTGGGGCGAGGATGACCTTCGTTCCTGCGGCGTATACCGCAACGGACGCTGCCGCAGCAGCGCGGGATCGCGGATATGCGGTCACGCGCGGTGTTTCAATCAGAAGGCTTTCCAGTTCATCGGAATGCACCTCGCAGACGGTCCGCACGGGATTGCCGTCGCAATCGGTCCAGCGAAGCTGCAGCAGTCCGCGCCGCCACCGGGACACCCCGACCTCCGGCGAGGCTGGCACTCGATGGCGATCCTTTGTATCGCGCAACAGGCGGCAGGTGGGCCGAACGACACGAAGGCGAGAGATGGACGAAGGAAACGAAACCGTCGGCAAGGCTGCCGCGATACGGCGCATCCTCGTCGCGGCGCAGAGCGAATTTGCGAACAAGGGATTCGAGGCGGCGAACGTTCAGCAAATCGCCCATTCGGCTGGCGTAAGCATCAAACTAGTCTATCACTATTTCAGCAAGAAGGAGAATCTCTATTTCGAGACGATGATCCACATGGCTCAGGAGTTTTTCCGGAATTTCGATCCGCAAGGGCTGGAAGCGATCGATCCGATCCAGACGATTGATAATTTTGCCGTCCGCTATGCGGATTTCTACTTGAGGAACCCAGAGATCGGACGCCTGCTGATTGATCAGGTCGTGCACCTGGGCCGACAGATCGTGCGCAGCCGACCTCTGGAAAGGATGCGTGACCGGCACATCGATGTCCTGCGCCGTGCGCTCGTGAAGGGCAGGGAAATGGGCACGATCCGCGAGGGAATCTCGGCGGATGGCCTGTTCTTCCACCTACTGATCACTACGCTCGGCTATGGCACGGTAATCGGCCTCGTCGATCCGCTCCACCTTGACGTGGCCGAATTCGGCCCAGATGCCGACTATCGCCGGGTCGTCGCAAACGCTGTGACGGCGTTCGTTCGCAGCCCAGCAACCTTCGCGGCGGGATCGCGGTAGAGAGAAGTCGGGTCCACGTGCTGAACCCGGTATCGGTGAGAGGGAGTTCTCCTCAATCGTGTCCGAGAGAATCAGCCCGACCATCAGCAACGTTCCCGCGGATGCCGAGCTTTCCATATTACGCAGGGATATCGTAGGTCAGGTTGTGTACGCCGCCTGGACGCGCCGGATGGCGGCAGGGTGAAAATTCGACGGTCGACCTCAGTAGCCGGCCGAGTTTGCCGGACGGAGGATCAGCGCCACGCCATCCTTGTCCACCGCCATGACCTTGCGGCCGGGCGCGAGCACGTTGAGCGCCTCGCTGCGGTGGAAGGACTGCGGGATCTCGTTGTTACCGACCATGACGAGGATGAACGTGTCGTCCGCAAGACGCATCCGGACATGTTCGCCGGCCTCGTTCTCGATGACGATGTCGTCGGTGGTGATCGAAACGAGCGGACCGGTCACGGGGCGCCGGCTACCGGGCAGGTACAAGCGGATATCGAGCGAGAAGCGGAACCGAGCGGCCGAACGGTTGCGCATTCCCGAATGGAGCGTGGTGCCGGTAAACATCAGCACGTCGCCCACCCGGTAGTCGGCGCGCGCCCAGGCGTCATCGGGCGCGAAGTCCTGTGTGAACCAGCGATCCTGCGCGACGCCGTGGCGATGCGATCCCGGCTCGCTCCATAGGCGACGCACGGGGCGATCGCTTCAGCATAGCGTGCCGCGTTGTCATCCCAGCTGTCGAACGCGCTCTGCTGATCGCGATCAGCTCGCTCGGACAGATCGAAAATCATCATGTCGATGCGTGAGAAGGCCTCACGATCGCGCCTCTGGTAGAGGCCAGGATGGTCAGGACGGGCGGATCAGCGCCAGAAGACGGGCGACCGACGCGGGCGAATCGTTCCAGATAGCGAGCCAGTCATCCTCCGCCGGCACCATCAGGGTGCTCAATTGCATCCGGATCAGCGCTTCGGCCACGCCCATGCGATCGATCGGCGTGCCGATCGCGGCTTCGAAATGATCAAAGGTCAGTGCCAGCGCCGCTCCGACCGCCGCCTTGTGCCGCCCAAAATGGCTGCGAAAGAATCTCAGATAGAAGCCCGGTTCGATCTCGAGCATCGGTTCCGGCGATCTATCCCGCGCATATTGCGAGAAGAACTGCATGACCGCGCGGAAACGGTCCATCGGATCTGGATGCGCCGCGGCGGCGGCCCGCACGCCTTCCTCGAAGTTGACGCAGATATATTCGGTAACGGCGGCGAGCACTTCGTCCTTGGTCGAGAAATTGCGGTAGAGCGTGGCGCGCGAGACGCGGCTCGCCTCGGAGATGTCGCGCATCGTGAGGCGATGGACACCCCGCGTCTCGACCGCGCGCAATGCGCCTTCAAGGATCTTGACTAGGCTCGCCGACGAACGATCCACGCTGTTTCCGGCCGGCGACGAGACCGCGGCACTCTGCCCCCCTGCTCGCGCGCCGATCATGAAGGCGACTGTTTCCGCATGAACTCTCACAATCCCCTTGACCGTATGAGACACATAGAGCATAAAGTGCCTCACAAGCCGCTTGACGGCTCGAGCGCCCTGATCAGGGTTATAGCCGGGGAGAGTGAACTGTGGAAGCTGTCGTCAGGCTGCCGCGTGAGCGGACGCGTTCGCGCGAGGAGTGGCGCGCGCACCTCCTCGCTTTGATCGAAGAAGCGGCGCCGATGCTCGAGCGGGAGACCTCGCCCAGCGACGATCAACGACGGCTGACAGCGCCCGTTCTCGAGTTCCTTCGCGATCAGGAACTGCTCAAGCTCAAGCTGCCGGCCGCGCTCGGCGGCGCTGAAGGCGACAATGCGCTCCAGTTCGAGATCTACGAGAAGATCGCGTATCATCATGCGGCCGGAGCGTGGTGCTGCTTCATCTATACGGACATCATCGCATTGGTGTCCTCGATGCTGCCTGAGGCGGGGCTGGAGACGCTTTTCGCGAACGGTCTGCCGTTGATCTGCGGCGGCGGCGGGCGCGTGCTGGGCGCAATTTCCGCCGTCGAAGGCGGATATCGGGTCGAAGGCCGCTTCGCTTACGGGAGCGGGCTTTCCGGATCGGACTGGATCGCGGTGATGGCGGCTGATCCGGCGTCGCCCGAAGCGCCGATGATGTGCGTCGCGCCAACATCGGCGGCGCAAAGTCTCGACAACTGGAACGTGCTGGGCCTCAAGGGAACTGGGAGCGCCGACTTCACCATCGACGGCGTCTTCGTACCGGAGACGCTGGCCTTCCGGATCGGATCGAAGCCGCTGCGCGGCGGGCCGAACATGCGGCTCGGCGTAGCCGGGCTGATCGGGCACACGGTGCCCGCGGTCGCTCTCGGTGTCGCGCGCCGGGCGCTCGACGACCTCGTCGGCTTCGCGAAAGAGAAGCAGCGCGGCTATCTGGTGCGCCAGACGATCGGCGACCGCCCAGCCTTCCAGGCCTTCATCGCGACTGCGGACATGAGGCTGAAGGCGGCGCGCGCGCTGATGCTCGAAAACGGCCTGCGACTGGCCGATGTCGCCGCCTCCGGCGCCGACACCGCACCGATCGAGGCGGAAATCCGCGCCGCCGGCGTCTGGGTGACCGAGCAGGCGCTCCAGATCTCGAGCGACATCATCCGCTGGGCCGGCGGCGAAGCTATCAGGCATGGAAGCCGCTTCGAAAGGGCGTTGCGAGACATCCAAGTCGCCTCCACGCATTACTGCATCAGCAACACCTCGCTGGAAAGCCAGGGCAAGTATCTGCTGGGTCTCGCGGACGTGCCGGCGGAAGCCTGAATGCGTCGCACCGCCAACGCGGTTCGATCGAGCGGCGGCATGCACCGGCGTTCGGATAACACCCCTTGCAGCGAGATGAGACATGAATCACGCACGATCCCTCGACCGCCGCGACCTTGAACAATCATTCGACATCGGAAGGGGCTCGGCCCCGATCGACGAACAGATCATGGCGACCGGGCGGGTGGCGGTCTCGGACTATACCTCCGCCGACTGGCTGGAAAAGGAACGCGCCCTGTTCGCGCGCGTCTGGCTGAACATCGGGCGGAAAGAGGAAGTCGCGGCGCCGGGCGACTGGATCGTGCGAGACATCGCTTTCCTGTCAACATCGATCCTGATCGCGCGTGACAAATCGGGCCAGCTCCGCGCGTTCCACAACGTCTGCCGGCATCGCGCGATGAAACTCGTCTGGCAACGGCAAGGGAATGGAAGCGCCTTCGTCTGCCCCTATCACGCATGGCGCTACGGCGCCGACGGCCGATTGACGACGGTCCCGGATCAGAACGGCTTCCCCGCGCTCGACAAGAACGCGATGGGGCTCGTGCCGATCGCGCTGGACGTCTGGGAAGGGTTCGTTTTCATCAATCTTTCGCCAAGCCCGGAACAGTCGCTTCGCGACTATCTCCGGCCGCTTTCCGATCGCATCGCCGACGCTTCGTTCGACAAATATCCGCTGACGGCGATCATGCGCGAGCGGCTCGATGCGAACTGGAAGCTCGCGATGGAGGCGCAGAGCGAGAATTACCATATCCGCGCGCTCCACAACCGCACGGTCAGCAGCATGATGAGCACGTCCGAGAACCCGTTCTGCCACGTCCTGAACTGGGAAGCGCTCGGCGCTCACGGCACCTATTCGAGCCCCGCCAATCCGGCGTTCAGCCCATCTGCCGGCAAGATCGTCCAGGCGTTCGCCTTCCGCAGCGCGAGCTTCCTCAACGCGGCCGGCGCCGAGGGCGATAACCGGGCCGGGTTCGGCAGCCACGGCGGCTTCAATCCGGCGGACGCCGATCTGTGGGGCGCCGATCAGATCACCATCTTCCCGAACTTCCTGCTCAACGTCAGCCCGAACGGTTGGTGGTTGCACCGCTTCTGGCCTGTGACCCCCGACCAGACCGATTGGGAGGCGATCTACTATTTCCGGCGGCCGGAAAGCGCGCGCGGGCGGTTTGCGCTTGAATATTTCATCGCCTTCAACCGCGACACGCTGATGGAGGATATGACGGCGGTGCGGGCGCAGCAGTCGGCGATGCGGTCGGGCGCGGTCACGACGATCCACTTCGGTGAGCAGGAAACCGCATGCCGGCATATCGCGGCGGTGATGAACAGCGCGATCAGAAGCGTCACTGAAGACGCATCCGAGTAAGCTTTGAAATCGAGCGGCGGTCTGACGCCGTGCAGGGAGGACGACCATCAATGTGGCGAATCACCGCTTATCTGAAGCGCGCGCCCGGTATGGCGCGCGAGGATTTCGTCGCGCGATGGCATGTCGTGTCCAGCCGCATCGCGAGCCGCGACCCTGCCGCACGGCCCGTCCGCATCGTCATGAATCTTCCGCTCAATCCGCCAGAGCCTGAGCTCATCGCGATGTTCGGCGATCGATTTGATGGCCTGGCCGAATTCTGGTTCCGATCGCGCGAGGAGGCGATCCGCATCCCGCTCGACCTCGAAGCGGATCCAGATCTGCGGGCGAGATCGGCCGAGATGCTGGACACCGGCGCCTGCTCACGATGGCTTGCCGAGGTCCGCCCTGTGATCGACCGGCCGGGAACCGGAGTCCGTTTCTTTGTCTCAGGGCAACAGGCGGAGGGCCTGAGCGTCCAGGAGGCGCAACGCTACTGGCGCGACGTGCACCCAGCGGTGTTTGGCGGGGTGGACGATTTCATGGCGTACATCACTGGCTACATCCAGATGCACGGCCTCGACGCGCCCGAGCTTGCGGGAACCACCCTGTTCGGACGTTATGATTTCTACCCGATGTGCGCGGACATGGGCCTGCGAGAAGCGGCCGACGTGCCGATCGCCTACGCGCTGGACAGCTATATGGACATCGTCCGCCCCGACGAACTGAAGTTCAGCAAGCAGGGGGAGATGCTGTCGTTCGCCTCAACTCGTCGCATCGTTCTGGAATAAGGCCGCGCCGATGAGGCTGGGCTATTCCGGATGGAAGTCATCCTTGCCGGCGCCGCAATCGGGACACAGGAAATCCGCGGGCGCCGCGCTCCACGGCGTGACCGGCGCCAGCCCCGCCTCCGGCAGCCCCAGCGCCTCGTCATAGACGAACCCGCAATAGAAGCATCGCCATCGCGTGGTCTCCCGCTCGGTCATCCGAGCTGCTCGACGGTCCAGACCAGCGGCAGGCTGTCGATCGTCGAAACCGAACTGGCGGTGACGGCGATCACTGCGCCCGGCTCAATCTCGAAGTCGGGGATGCGCCGCAGCCATTCCTCAAGAAAGATGCGCAACTCGGTGCGCGCGAGCATCGATCCAAGGCAGCGATGCACACCCGATCCGAACGATGCGTGATTGGTCACTTTCCGGGAGAAGTCGACCGAGGCGGCGTCCGGATATTTGCCGTCGTCCAGTCCGTCGAGGGGGATGGGAGCCATCACCATCTCGCCGAGCCGGAGGATGACGCCGCCCAGATCGACGTCGGCGCAGACCTGCCGCGCCAGCACTGAAACCGAATAGCGACGCAGCAACTCTTCCACGGCATTGTTGACGAGAGCGGGATCGGCCAGCAGCGCGGCGCGGCTGCGTGGGTGACGCGCGAGGAAGAAGGCGAAGAAGCCGAGCGTCGAGACAACCGTGTCCAGCCCCGCGAAAAGCAGCAGGGTGACCATCCCCACCGCCTCGACATCGCTGATCGGCTTGCCGTCGATTTCGGCGCGAGCAATCAACGAGATGAGATCGGCGCCGTCGCCGAGGCGCCGCTCTGCGACCCGCTCCCGCGCATATTCGGCGATGCGATTGCGACCCTCGACGCGCTCCTCTTCGGTCTCGCCGCGGATGCCCTGCTCGGCGGCGTCCAGCAGGCGCGCCTTGTCGCTATCCGGCAGGTCGACCAGCCGGAGAAAGATGCGGATCGGAAGAACCCGCGCGAACTCGCTCATGAATTCGCAGGCGCCGCGCACCCTGAATCCTTCGATGAGCTCGATCGCCAGCTCGCGAACGTCGACCGCCAGCCGCTCGACATTCTTCGGCGCGAAGACGCCCGAAAGGATATCGCGATATTTGCGGTGATTGGGGGGATCGCTCGTCAGCGGCTTGATCGGAACCGCATCGTCCGACTGGACGGGTATCGACACCTGGCGGGACGAGAAGTGGGCGAAGTCGCTCAGCACCTTTTGGATCTGTTCGCTCTCGGTCACGATCCAGTGGCCGCCGTTCGCCCGGCTCCAGAAGGGGCTAGCGAGCCGTGGCGCGAGAAGCGCCCTTTTCAGCGCCATCTGATAATCGCCGTCGCGGACTTCGAGGCGGTACAGGTCGAAATCGGACGTGCGGTCGGCTCGCGGACCGGATCCTGGCGTCATGCGACCGCCTGCGAGCGACGCATGAGCGCGCGTGCGTCCCCGACGCGGATCAGCAAGCCCACCAGGATCGCCAGAACGGATCCCCCAAGCATGATGGCGAAGGGGAGCGCGTAGCTGCCCGTCTGGGTGTAGACGACGCCGGCCATCGTCGGCGCGCCGACGATGAACGCCACATTCGCGATCCCGAACAGGCCATAGACGCGGCTGAAATTCTCCGCGCCGAACCGCTCCGAGAGCGTAGTGAAGAACGAGCTCACCATGCCGTTCGACGCGACGCCGAAGCCGCAAGCGATCGCCAGCACCATCGGGTATGACGGTTCGAACAACAGGCACGCGAAGAGCAGCGCCTGCAGCGCGCCGTCGATCGTCAGCGCCGCCACGCCGCCGAAGCGATCCGCCAGCCAGCCAAACAGCGGCGCGCCGATTACGCCCGACAGGCCTAGGAAGGTTAGGAACGCAGCTGCCGCGAGTGGATCGAAACCGCGACTGATCCCGTAGGCGACGATATGCGTGGACATGGCTGCGCCCGTGCAGCCGAGCAGGCATCCGATCAGCACCACCAGCCACAACACGGGCTTGACCGCAAGCGCGCCGTACCGCGCCGGCGGCGCCTCCTCCTCCGCAAGCGCCTCGGGCGCGTCGCCCACGGGCCGCAGCCCGCGCGCCGCCGGCCGATCGACGATCGTCAGCAGCGGAATGATGAGGGCGGCCATGAACAGGGCGGCGCACCCGTAGACCAGCTTGAGCCCGCCCCATTCGAGCAGACGCGTCGCGACCAGCGGGATCAGCGCGAGCAACGCGGGGATATTGATCAGGCCGAGCACGCGGCCGCGCCCCTTCGCGTACCAGAGGGAGACCAACGAGGAGGGCAACATCGCGCCGAGCAACGCGTAACCGGGGCCGATCAGCAACGCATAGGCCGCAAGCACGACGTAAATATTGGGCGCGATCATCAACAAGCCGTAGCCGAGCGCGCCGAGCATTGCGCCGCCGGTCATCAACTTGCGCGCGCCGACGCGATGCACGATTCCGCCGATGATCGGCGCGCCAAGCGCCAGACTCATCAGCAACAACGGCATTCCGAGCGCACTGATCGACCGATCGACCTGAAAATGCTGTTCGAGCGGGACCAGCATCGTCCCGAAGATGCCGAAGCTCAGCCCCGAAGCGGCGTTCTGCGCCAGAAACGCGATCACGGCCATCCGGCGCCCGATCCTGCGGCTCTCTTTCTCGTTATTCTCTCGCATAATCGGTCAGTAGCAGCGGACGATCCCAGCCCGAAGCGCCGTTTGATACAATTGGAAGCAGCTTCTAATCAAAAATTCAGCCGGTCGCCCGTCACTATTTACCCCGATGCCGTGCGCGAGGATAAGAATCGCGGCTGTTTGGGGCTAGTCCCATACCCTGACGAGTCATATAAGGGCACGCAGGACTAGGGCCTAGGAGAGGACTGTCGATGGTTACTTTAGTCGATGAGACCGCGTGTGACCTGCCGATGATGGATTTCGATCCGTTCGGTCACGCATTCCGCGAGGATCCGTCGCGTTACCACGCGATGATGTTCGAGAATTCGCCAGGGTTCATCACAATGGAGGGCGTGCCTTCGGCTTTCGTGGCTAAATACAAGCAGTGCACGGCCGTGCTTCGCGATTTCAAGACCTTTTCTAGTCTGAAGCCGAAGGGCCTGCCCGGGATGCAACGGATCGACTTTTTCAACAGCCTGCCGGTGATGAATTATTCCGATCCGCCGGACCACACCCGCCGCCGCAAGGTGGTGAATCCCGCCTTCAGCCCCAAGCGCACCGAGATGCTGATCGCCGAGGCGTCGGCGTTGGCCGACACGCTGCTCGACAAGGGAATGGCCAAGGGCGGGATGGAGGTGATGAACGATTTCGCCAAGCCGATCTCAACCGACACACTGCTGCGCCGCTTCATGGCGATCGAGGACAAGGACCATCACATCTTTTTAAATTATGTGAACACCCTGCCGCTTCTAGACAAGCTAGAGTTGGGCGATCCCAAGCCAAAGGCGTATCTCGATGCATGGGACGCAGGCAAGGAGTATTGTCGCGAGCAGCAGCAGCTCGCTCGGCGCGGCGAATGCAACAACCTGATCGGCCTGATCGCCAACAGCGCGGAAGACGGCTCGATCAGCGACGACGAGATGATGGCGATGATGATCGTCCTTCTGACCGGCGGCGTGAGCACTGTTGCAGGCGCGATCGGCATCTGCCTGATGAACCTCGCACGCTCCCCGGGCCTCGCACAGCGCATAGTTGAGGAGCCCACGCTCGCCGCAAACCATCTCGAGGAGAGCCTGCGGCTCGATCCGCCGGTGTCGCTCGTGATGCGCTTCGCCGCAGCCGATGCGCATATCGACGGGACCAGGATTCCCAAGGGCATGCCGGTCTACGTCATGATCGCCGCCGCCTGCCACGATCCAAACATCTTCCCGGATCCGTACCGGTTTGACGTGGACCGCGCCAACGCGAAGGATCATATCGCCTTCGGCCAAGGCATGCACACTTGCATCGGCAATGCGATCACCCGCAACATAGTGCCGATGCTGATCCGCAAGGTCGCGGAGCGCGCGCCGGACTTGCACCCGGCTGGCCAGGACGGCGATACGCAATGGAATACGGGCACGCCGCGGGCTCGGCATATTGAACAATATAGGATCGCCTTCTAGCCGGTAGGCGCGCCCCGCGGCATCCGGCTGCCGCCAAGTATGATCATGCATGATTCTGCGGCACGCGGCGCTGCCTGCATTGCCGGCCAGGCATTCCTCGCTCCACGGCGGCGGCCTCCTGACCTGACGCATCACGCGAACAGGTCGAGGGTAACTTGCGCTCTCCACCCTGTCGCCGGGCAGGCGTGAATTGAGGAGAAAGGACGAATCGGACCCCTTTCGGGGAGGGAATGACGTGACGAATCTGTCTGCTGGTAAAGGCGATCGGACGATTGCCCGCCCGCGCATCTACGCTACCTTGCTGGTGCTGATCGGACTCGGTTATGCCGCGCCCGGCTTGTGGCTCGCCGTTCTGGGCGGCTCGCCCTATTATGTCGCGGCCGGGTTGCTGGCCGTCGCCGCCGGCGCGATGCTGTGGCGGGGGCGCAGTATCGGCGTGTGGACCTATGTCGCGCTCCTTGCGCTCACGCTCGTGTGGGCGCTCGCCGAATCGGGTGTCGACGGCTGGGCGCTGATGCCGCGCCTGCTCGGACCTGCCCTGTTCGGGTTGTGGATGGCGCTGCCGTTGTTCCGTCGCAAGGTCGAGCATGGTGACCGGCCGGCATGGCTCGCGGCAGGGCTTTCGGTCACCGCGCTGCTACTGATCGCGGCGGGCCTGCGTCCCGCACGGCTGCCAGAGCCCGGCCCGGTGGGGCCGATCCGTCCGGTCACGGCGGTGCTCGCGGCCGATCCGGCCGCGGCGGACTGGCCGAACTATGGCAACGATCCCGGCAATGCGCGCTTCTCCCCCCTGACGCAGATCAACCGCGAAACAGTTTCGGACCTGAAGCCGGCCTGGACCTTTCGGCTCGGGCTTGCGACCGGCAAGACGCTGATCGGGGTCGAGGTCACGCCGCTCAAGATCGGCGACGGCATGTATCTCTGCACCGGAAAGAACGATCTCATCCGTCTTGATCCCGAAACCGGGCGTCAGGTCTGGCGATTCGAGGCGCACAACGACCTGGCCGGGCTCTACGCCTCCAATTGCCGCGGTATAGCTTATTATCGATCGCCGACGCTTGCACCCACCGCACCTTGCGCCGAGCGCATCTTGACTGCGACGACGGACGGACGGTTGCTCGCGGTCGATACAAAGGACGGTCTTCCCTGCCGCGATTTCGGCAATAATGGCCAGCTCGACGTGAAGAAGGGCATGGGCCCGATTATCCCGGGATATTTCAGCATAACTTCACCGCCGCAGATCATCGGCGGTAAGGCGGTAATCGGCGGTAACATCGCGGATGGGCAATCGACCGACGAGCCTTCCGCAGTGATCCGCGGATACGATGCGCAGACGGGCGCATTCGCCTGGGCCTGGGACATTGGACGTCCCGGCATCCACACCGAGCCTTCCGAGGGCCAGTTTTACGCGCGCGGCATGCCCAACAGCTGGGCGCCGATGGCTGCCGATCCGAAGCTGGGGCTTGTCTACGTGCCGACTGGCAATGCAACGCCCGACTTCTTCGGTGGGCACCGCACTCCGGCCATGGATCAATATGCATCGTCGATCGTGGCGCTCGACGGCGCGACCGGTTCGGTGCGCTGGTCGTTCCAGACGACGCACCACGATCTTTGGGACTATGACGTAGCCTCGCCACCGACCCTGCTCGACGTCCAGACGCCGCGCGGCATGGTGCCTGCGGTGCTGCAAGGCACCAAGCGTGGCGAGCTCTTCTTGCTGGACCGCCGCACCGGTCGCCCGCTCGCGGCGGTGGAGGAGCGCGCCGTGCCGGTCAGCACCGTGCCCGGCGAACGCTCCTCGCCTACCCAGCCTTTTTCTGTCGGCCTGCCCAACTTCGCTGGCCCGGAACCCGCCGAGGCGCGCATGTGGGGCCTCACGCCGTTCGATCAGCTCTGGTGTCGGATCAAGTTCCGCCAGGCGGATTATCGCGGCACGATGACCCCGATACAGCTCGCCCGGCCGACCGTAACTTTCCCCGGCTATCTCGGCGGGCATGAATGGGGCGGCGTCTCCGTGGATCGCAGGCGCGGCATCGTGCTCGTTAATTCCAATCGCGTCGCGAACTACAATCGCCTGCTTACGCGGGCCGAGGCGGACCGGCTCGGGGTCAGGCCGTTCGGCAATGGCGAGGCCGGCTTCGTCGGCCGCGAGGTCGCTCAACAGGGTACCCCCTATGCTGCCGACATCAGACCGTTCCTCTCCCCGCTCGGCGTGCCGTGTACCCAGCCGCCCTTCGGGATGCTGAGTGCGATCGACATGAAGACGCGCAAGCTGCTGTGGAGTCGCCCGTTCGGTACTGGTCGGGATTCCGGGCCGGTGGGTATCGCCTCGGGCATTCCTCTCGAGATGGGCGTGCCGAATATCGGCGGATCGCTGGTGACCGACGCCGGGCTTACGTTTATCGGTGCTACCCAGGATGCCTATCTGCGGGCGATCGACACGACAACCGGCCGCGAGCTCTGGCGCGCGCGCCTGCCGGCTGGCGGTCAGGCAACGCCGATGACCTACTGGTCGGCGGCGAGCGGCAGGCAGTTCGTGGTCATCGCCGCGGGCGGGCACGGCGGCATCATGAGCAAGACGGGCGATTATATCGTCGCCTATGCGCTGCCGCGCCGAAGCACGGGACAATAGTCCGATTACGTGACGGCGGGGCGGACGGCCGCGCGCGAGCAATACGCCGCGCCGGTCTTGCCGTGCGCCCGCGCCTAAAAGTTTGTAGGGTAGAAGTCGCAGGTCTCGAAGGGCACCGGACAAATGCGGCGCCGTCTGCCATCCGACAGGTGGAGGTGCCGATGATCCCGCGCACTCGAGACGGCGAGACAAACGGAGAGGACGTTATGATAGCAGACTTCAAGCAGCAGACGGCGGTGATCACCGGTGCCGGCAGCGGCATCGGGCGTGCGACGGCGCTGGCATTTGCGCGCGAGGGTGCTGAAATCGTAGTATCGGACATCAACCCCGAGCGTGCCGAGCGGGTAGCGCGCGAGATCGTCGATCTCGGCGGGCGCGCGATCGGTGTCCGCTGCGACGTCAGCCAGTCTTCGGAACTCCAGGCGCTGCGCGAGGCGGCGCTCGATGCGTTCGGCCGCATCACGATCCTGATGAACAATGCCGGGATCGTGATATCGGGGCCGTTTCTCGAAGTCGATATGCAGAACTGGCGGCGCTCGGTCGAAATTAACCTGTTCGCCGTGATCGAAGCCACTCAGCTCATGCTGCCGGACATATTGAAGGCCGGCACCGGCCATATCATCAACGTGGCCTCGGTAGCGGCGCTCTATCCCTATAACGTCGATCGCATGTCCTACAATGCGGCGCGCGCCGCCGTCGTGAGCTTCAGCGAGTCGCTGGCGATGGATCTCTGGACGAAGGGCATCGGCGTCACGCTGCTCTGCCCGGGGCCGACGCGGACGAACATGATCGAGAACATGCATTTTATCGGCGAGCCGGCGCTGACCGCCCCCGATCTGCCGCTGACCGAGCCCGAAGTGCTGGGTGAGAAGATGGTGGCTGCGCTGCGCAGCGGTACCTTCTTCGTTCCCGGCAACGAGGAGGTGCACGAGATCTTTGCCCGCCGCGGTGCAAATCCGGATGCATTTCTGCGGGAGGCTGCCGAGAAGATTGCGGCCAAGCGGGGGGCATAGAGGGCTCGGGTATCCCCGCCAGGCGCAAGGCCTCCGATTGCGACCAGTTCGTGCTGAGGTGCTGACGCCGGCGCGGAGCTGCCACGTCTGGATTGCCTGGTCGGTGGCGTGGTGAACGAGGTTATCCGCCGCGCCTCCGATCTCAGCGATGCCGATCTGCGGGCTGGCGACGGACTGGGTGGTGCGGGTGGCGACGCGCTGCCTCGTCGGCTTGGCGGAGACGGTAGTACGTCTGCCGGACTGTCGCTCCTCCTGCACTCCACGTCGGCCGGACGGCATTTGCGTGCCCCGCATGAGCCCGCCTGACTGGCGCACCGCCGGCCAACGCGACCTGCCCTAGGGCAGGTGCCGGTGCGCGGGATCAGCCTGAGGGCTGGCCAATCTGCGGTATTCCGCCGATGCAGCGAAAAGAGTCGGGGTAGAGGCATGAAGCTCGCAAACAAGGTTGCGATCGCCACCGGGGCAGGCAGCGGCATGGGCTCCGAGGAAGCCAAGATGTTCGCTGCCGAAGGTGCCAAAGTCGTCATCACCGACATCGTCGAAAGCGCCTGCCGCCCGGGCGGCGCGGACGAATTCGCCCACGTCGTCACCTTCGTCGCATCGGACGAGGCGAGCTATCTTGCCGGCGCCGAGATCATGGTCGACGGCGCGATGATCTGCTGAAACAGGCGCGCGGCGTACTGTGAGAATGGAAAGCGAGCGGAATGAGCGAAAATCGACATGCGGTGCCGACTGTGCAGATGCCGACGTCGGCGGATGATATCACCCCCGATCTGCTCAACCCGATCATTCGCCCCTGGCATCCCGATGTCCGCATCGACGCGGTCCGGGTGATCGAGCGCAAGGCCTATGGCGACGGCATGGTTTCGACCGCTGCGCGCGCGGTCCTCGACGTGGATTATGCGGAAGGAAGCCGGCCCGGACTTCCCGAGCGGCTCATCCTGAAGCTCGCCCATGATCATCTACGCGGCGGGCCGCTCTATTCCAACGAGGTGAACTATTATAACCGTCTTTCGCCCGCGCTGGACACGGTCGAGCAGCCGCTGAGCTTGGGCGGCGCCTACGATCCTGGGACCGAGCAGTTCGGATTGCTGCTCGAGGACCTCACGCTGCGCGGTGCCCAATTCCCGAACGCGACCACGCCGGTCACGGTCGACCAGGTGCGCGCGCTGCTCGATAATATTGCGCGTGTGCACGCGCGTTTCTGGGGCAGCCCGCGGCTTTCGACCGAGTTCGGCTTCGTTCAGACGCACGCCGAAGGAGAACTCGCCAGCTTCATGCGCGAATATGTGCCTGACGTGATCCAGAACGAAATCGACAACGAGAATTTCAAGCGCGAGCTCGTCGAGCGGCTGCGCACGACCAGCGACGAGCTGCGCCGCGGCACCGAGGCGCTGCATCGCCACCAGCAGACGCTGCCTTTCACGCTGCTCCATGGTGACACCCACATCGGCAACACCTTTTTGTTGCCGGGGAACAAAGGCGGGTTGCTGGATTGGCAGCTGATGGTGCGCGGACACCATATGCATGATGTCAACTACCTGATCACGACGGCGCTTTCGATCGGCACGAGGCGGGCGAACGAACGCGAACTGCTGACCCATTATCTAGAGCGGCTGAAGGCCGAGGGTGTGGCCGCGCCGCCCAGCTTCGACGAAAGCTGGACCGAGTATCGCCGGACGCTCATATGGGGCGTCTACATCGGTTGGCTCACCACCAACGTCGCGAATTATGGATGGGAAATATGCGTGCTCAACCATCTGCGGTTGACCACCGCATTCGAGGATCACGACACGGCGAAGCTCGTGGCGGAGATTCTCTGACCAATCGCTTGACGACCTGATTACCGAAAGGAGTTCGAACGAATGCGTGCAGCCGTTTTCCGTACATCCAATCGCCAACTGGCGGTCGAGACGGTCGCCGATCCCACGCCGGCGGAGGGGCAGGTGGTCATCAAGGTGGGCCGCTGTGGCATTTGCGGGAGCGACCTGCACATGGCGGAGGGGCACGGCTTTTCGTTCGAGGATGGTGCGGTTCCTGGTCATGAAGTGGCTGGCGAGGTGGTAGCGATCGGCCGGGGCGTCGAGCGCGTGAAGGTGGGCGACCGGGTCGCCGTGCTCCCGTTCCTGACCTGCGGCAAATGCGACGCATGCCGCGCAGGCGACGGGCCGGGATGCGCCCAGATGCGAATGTTCAGCACCTTCGGACTGGGCGGCGGATACGCTGAATACGCCCTCACCAACGAAGGGTGGTGCGTGAAGCTCCCCAATTCGCTGAGCATGGAAGACGGCGCGTTGGTGGAGCCGCTCGCGGTGTCGTTGCGCGCAAGCCTGGCGTCCGGGATCAAGACCGGCGATCGCGTGCTGGTGATGGGGGCGGGGGCTATCGGCCTGGCCGCGGCCTATTGGGCGCGGCGTGCCGGCGCCGAACGCGTCGCGGTCTCCGCCACCTCGACGCGGCGCGAGGAGATGGCGCGGGCGATGGGCGCCGACAGCTTCATCATTCCTGATCCGGAGCGGACGCTCGCCGAGCAGACGGTCGAGGCGCTGGGCGGCCCCGCGGATATCGTATTTGAATGCGCCGGCGTGGCGGGTTCGCTCGACCAGGCCGTATCCGCCGTGCGCAGGTTCGGCATGGTGGCGGCGCCCGGCTTCTGCTGGGTGCCGGACAGCTTCACGGCATCGAGAGCGCTGATCAAGGATGCGACGATCCGCTTTACCAACATGTACAACACGCGCGAGTTCGAGATCGCGGTCGGCGCGCTCGACAACGGCCATGTTGAGCCCCGCGCGATGATCACCGATGTCGTCGCGCTCGATGACGCGCCGGCGGCGTTTGAAGTGCTGCGCGGCCGGAACACGAAGTGCAAGACGATGATCAAACCCTGGTAGAATCCGAAGGAACCGTACACATGCTGACTTTCCCGAGCCTCCGGCATCATCAGATCGCCTATGTGACGAACGACATGGAGGAAGCGCTGCGTCGGCTCGACCACGCCTATGGCCTAGAGCGGTTCTTCCGTATCGATACGCGCGAGCAACCGGCCTATCCTGGCCAGGCTGCGCTCGACATCGCGCTGGTGCGTACCGCCGGCACGGAATTCGAGGTGATCCAGCCGCTCGGCTTCAACGATTCCCTTTGGGCCGATCCATTGCCGAAGGAAGGTTCGTTCGCGCTGCTGTTCCACCACATCGGCGTGACCGTTCACGGCACGATGGCCGATTATGAGCGCTATCGCGCGGAGCTAGATACCGACGCGCACCCCATCGTGGCCGAAGGGGCGGTCGGCGACGACCTACGGTTTATCTACACCGACGAACGCGCGACGCTCGGCCATTATCTCGAGCATTGCTGGTTTTCGCCCAACCTGGTGGAAATCATGACCGGAGCGGTTCCGATGCTGCCCGCTCGCACCGTTTGACGCGGGTTGCCGAGCGCCTTGGCCGATCTGCCGGCCGGCGTTCGCCCGGTGGAGGCAAACGCGCATTCATGCTCAGAGCGGCTGGTATTCATTAACGAGACTTGAGCATCCCCCAATATGGTGCGTCGCCATGGTCGGTTTCGGCGCGGCGAGCAGCTTTGCGCCAGCGTGCCGCACCGGCACTGGAAAGCGACGACTTTCGTCGCTGGCACGCGCCGCACGGGCATGCTTGTACCCATGGTGCTTGACGTCCCGATCAACCGGGATGCCTTGTGCGCCTATGTCGATCAGGTGCCCGAGCTCAACCCCGGGACATCGTGATCATGGCCAAACTGTCCAGCCACGAGGTGCCAGCCGTGTGCGAGATGATCGAGGCCGCCGGCCAGCCTACCCATCTCTACAGTCCCGACTGGGCTGCTCGCCATAGCTTGCGCCGCGGTGCAGGGGCCGTCCACCCCATCACGTCAGGTGCAGGTGGAGGCAGAAGACGAAATCGACCTCCACCGGGCTGATGCCGGTTGCGGCGAAACGCTCCAGCCAGTGGCCGAACTGCGCCCGAGCACGTGCCGCCCTGATTGCTACCATCAACCTCCGCTAATGGCCTGCGCCGCGATGGTGCTGCCAGCGCGACGAGGACCAGCGGGCCTGCCGATCGGCAGGCCCGCTGGCCATCCTCCGGATCAGTTTCCGAAACGGTAGCGCAGGCTGACCCCCCATGTCCGTGGCGCTGCGTAAATGTAGGATTTAACCGTGGTCCCGGCAGCAGACGAACTGGCGGCGGCTCTATATGTCCTGTCGAAGACATTGCGCACGAAAAATGCTCCGTCGAGCCGCCCGTCCTTTAGACCTTCCAGTGCGATCCGGGCATCGGTCGTGTGGTAACCGGGCACGACCAGATCATTCTGACGATAAGCGTCCTGATAGTGGAAGTCGCCGCTTAGGACGAGATCAGCGCCACCTACCAAACCCGTCGCGCGATATTCGGCGTTGGCGTTCGCCTGCCATTTCGGCGAGTTGACTAGCGTAGGAACGCTGAGCAATCCGGCCTGTGCACCCGCGTTCCCGTTGGCCGCCCAAAAGTCCTTCACAGACTGAGGGATCGTCAACCGGTCAACCTTATAGTCGATGTAGGCCGCGTTTCCACCCAAGGTCAGGCCAGGCAGGGGGTTGACGGTAAGGTTCGCTTCGAAGCCCTTGATGGAAATATCGGCCTTGTTCAGCAGAATGCCGCCGCCAGGTGCCCCGGTCACGCCGTTGGTGTTCTGGTAGAACTGGTTGCCTTTACCTTTCAGGCTGTACGCCGCAATGTCAAACGCGCCGCGTACAGAGCCAAAATTGAAGCGTGATTTGAGCCCAGCTTCCCAATCGGTCACGACCTCTGGCTTGAAGGTTTGAACGTCGCTGATTGCTGGATCGAGCGCAGGCGAATTGAAACCACCTGCGCGGTAACCCTTCCGGCGGGTAACATAAAGCAGGAGGTCGTCGTTCGCCTGCCAGTTCACAGCAAGAGTGTAGGTTCCCTGAGAAGACTTGGCCCCGAAATGGCCAGTCTTTTGGCTAACCGCCCCGTTGCCGAACGACGCAGCAATCGCCGCGGGATCAGTTAGGACGGAATCATCCGCGCACGCACCGGGCGTCGGCGAGTAACCTTTCGATCCAGACTGGAGCGGCCGTCCGCCCGCCGTCACTGCATAATTTGCGTCATAGGTACAGCCTGACTGCTTATCCCACGAATAGCGATAGCCCGCGCTAAGCGAGAGGCCCTGGAGAAGATCGGAAAAGTCGTAGTCTATCTGTCCGAACAGTGCCTTGCTCGTCTCGGTGAGAAAATTCGTCGAAACTGATGATGAAATGCCGCCCAGAACATTACCTGAAAGAGTCTGGAACCCGTCGCTACTATTAGGTTCGGACTTAAGATAAAGACCACCCGCAATAAATTTCAATCTATCTTCGAACAGCTGACCGGAAACCTGCAGTTCATTAGAAATCTGGCGAAGGTTGGAATTGCTTGCAATGTCAACAAACGGCAACGGCGTACCGTCGATGTCGACAAGCGTTTCCTGCTTCACTTCGCGATAACCAAAAATATTCTTGAGGGTGACGTTTCCGGTCAAATCGATCGTCGTCGTATTCGTAATGCCGCGCGAGCGGACATTTGTGCCGTTGGGAACGCCCGTAGCGATATGACGGGGCCCGCGCGCCTGCTGAGCGACGATTGCTGCATCGATATCGCAGCTTGGATCGTTGTTGCCACAATCCAGTATCGAGGCGAGCCCGAGCGGAAGGCCGGTCAGGAAGGAGATAAAGGCCCTGCCGCCGGGATGATTGCCTTCGAATACCGACGCATTGTCTGCCTCCAGCTTATCGTAATCCGCGACGGTCACGTTTGTGATATCGTCGGTTGGCTTCAGCAAAAGCGAAACGCGAATCGCGTTGTCCTTCATCGAGTCTGCTTGGCCTGTCCTCAGGAACCTGCCTGGAACGGGGGTATATCTGCCCGGCGTGGCGGTCGGTACGAATTGCGCGGGGGAGTAGAAGTCGCTTTTTGTGTATCCGTCGGACCTTCTCGAAAGTCCGGCCACCCTGATTGCCACCTTGTCGCCGACGATCGGAACATTGACCGCACCTTCCACCTTGATGCTGTTGAAGCGGCCATATTCAAGAGAGCCGTAGCCTTCGAACTCGTCGGTGGGCTGTTGCGAATAGGTGAGAATGGCACCGCCCACCGCGTTGCGGCCGAACAGGGTTCCCTGGGGCCCCTTGAGCACCTGGATGTTCGAGACGTCGAAGGTTGGAAGGATCGCGCCGGTGTTGGGAAGCGCAACCTCATTGAAATACGTGATGACGCCGGGTGTTCCCGGGCCCGATAAGGCACGTGAATAGCCGCGGATACCGATGATCGGATTGATAATGCTCGATGACGCTACGAAATTGAGGCCGGGCGTGATCTTGGTCAGATCCCGGGTATTTTCGATACCCTTCGCGACGAGTTGTTCTGATGAGAAAGCACTCACGGCGACCGGGACACGGTTGATGTCCTCGGCGCGACGGCGCGCCGTCACGACAATGGTGTCGTTCGGAGCTTCCGACGCGTCGGCGGTGGGCTGGGCTGTCGTAACCTGCGCCGATGCGGCGCCCGGGATGGCCGCGAGGACTGCGGCAACGGAACTGATGGTGAATGCGTGCTTCTTCATGATTCCTCCGACCTGATAGTTTTAGTTATGTGGTAAGCGACTAAGGGCGCCAGCCGTCCGGCCTCGACCGCTATCTGGAGCGTCGGCCGGATCGGGCGGCCAGCACTTCACAGCATGCATGGCGCCTGTGTTCCGGCAGCTGATCGCCGCCGGAATCCGTCCGTTCCTCTCGATGAATAGCTTCGTGCGACAGTCGTGTCTGGAACGAGGCCACGTGCCCGCAGGGCCAGATCAGGTTGTTAAGGCTAAACCGATGGACATTGCTCTCTCCCTCATCACGCATAGTATGATCTATTTGAGCGCTCCTTATATCTATAGCAGTTTACTGAGGCCGCTCAACGATTTCCTTTTTACTGACATACAATGCGGTCGCGCGCCGTCCGGCAGGGATTGAACGGTTCGGCCCTCACAGCTCATGGTGCGTCGAAGCTGAGCGGGTTATCTACCAAGGCGGCAAGGGAGCGGAAAGGCGCATATCGGCTCTCACCCTTACGCCCAACCGGCGGTACTCTGGCAGCAGTGGGCACCGGCGCCTCGGCAGGGGCATCGCTTGTCAACTCGCGAGCCTAAGAGAAGGTCTTGTGACGTCTCGGCGTTGAGCTGGAATATGTTAAAGGTCAGGTGGAGCGAGGGCAGGAAAATCGGGCATCGGCATCGGCCGAGATCGCCTGGATCGTGCGTGCGATCAACGCGGCGAGCATCAGCCGCCCGATATCGTGCTGCGCCTGAACGTCGTCCCTCAGCCGCTCGGGAAGCATCGGGAGCATCTCGGATGCCCGATGGCGCGGACCTTCGACGAACAGATTCCGGGCCTGGAAGCAGAGTGCGCCTCGTCGATCACGATCGCGCGCACGTCGCTCGTGCCGTCGTTTCCATCACCCGCAGTTCCGCACGACCCGCGGCGCCAGGCCGTAGGTCGCGTTTGGTCACCCTGGCTTATTCTCCCCAAAGAAGCCGCGCGGCATACTTCGTGTCAGCATATTCCCAATATTCGGCGACCTTGCCGTTCTCGCAGCGATAGAAGAAGTTGTAGTAGTTACGATAATGCTCGTTGGCCCGCACAGTCATGGCATCGAGTACAAAGCGGCAAGCGACGAAATCGTCCTCGGCGATGATGGCCTCGATTTCGATCGTCACCGTTCCTCGGCGATACATTTTATCGTGAAAGCAGGTCCGGATTTCGTTTACGATCGAGTCACGGCTGGCGATGACCGCGGCATTATGCTTACCGTCATCGGTTAAATGAGATGGCGCAACATAATGCTGGAGCACATTCTCAGCCAAGCAATCATGAATTGCATCGAGATCAAACGCAGCTACCGACTCAAGATATTTCCTGACGACTGCCTTGTTCGTCGCCAGCTTCTGATCGACGCTCATACCATTTCTCCCATAATCCGGCCGGTCGAACGACCTTCAACCATCCGTTCGTTAGCAAATGTTCACCGACAGCCGCCGATCATCTCATCTACATGCCTCAGGTCCATAAGCGCAGGGTGAGCACCGTCAGACGGGAGTGATCGCGGGAGTAACGTAAGTCAGCACGCCCGAACGATACAGGCGACCGGTGCGCACATGGTGGCCGGACGCATCGTGTCGGCCGAGATCGCGCAGATTGCACCCGCCCTTCAAATCGTACAGCTCAAGATGTCCCGAAACGTCATCCGCTTTACTCTCCCGCGCGTGTCGGCGAGCGATAAACTGCCCGCGACATGCCCGCAACCTTCCGCGCGGCAGGCGAAGGCAGGATGCCGTGACCCTCCGAAGCGATAGCGCCACTCCGAACATTCGATCGCCCAGCCTTACTCTAGCCCGAGATCGAATAGCCGCCGTCTACCGGGATGAGCACGCCGGTGACGAAGCGCGCCTCCGGCGAGCACAGGAAGCCGACGACGTCGCCCACCTCCTCGGCCTCGCCCCACCGCGCCATCGGCGTGCGATCGACGATCGGCTGTGCCTGTTCCGGGTCATCCCACATTGGGCGCGCCATATTCGTCCTGATCCAGCCTGGGGCGACCGCGTTGCAGCGTATGCCGTCCTTCGCCCAAGCGGCGGCGCAGGATTTCGTCAGCGCCACAACCCCTCCCTTGCTGGCGGCATATCCCGGGTTGATCGTGCTGCCGAAAATGGAATACATAGAGCCGATGTTGACGATCGCGCCGCCCTGCTGGGCGAGCAGCGGATGTGCGGCCAGCGAAACGCGCATGGTGCCGTTCAGGTTGATCTCGATCGTTCGCTCGAACTTGTCCATCTGGAACATCTCGTAAGTGCCGAACCCGGCCGAGTTGACCAGTGCGTCCAGTCGATCGATGCTGGCGAACAGCGCGGCGATGCTTTCCTCGCTCGTCACATCTAGTATGCGGGTGGAGATGCCCTGCTCCTGCGGGGTCAGCGCAATCTCTTCGGCGCTGATGCCGGTCACGATCACTTCGTAACCGAGCGCGACCAGCGCCTTGGCGCTGCCGAAACCGATACCGCGCGGATGCGCGCCGCCAGTGACCAATGCAACTTTGCCCATATAGTCTCCCATGCTCAAAGGCTTGTGCCCGCCCCTTGCGGTTGCGTGGGCCTCGCGCTAGCCTTTGGCACTACCCGGCGAAAGATGGAAGCGTCCGAGCGCTCCAGTGACGCGCCACCGTCGGCCGCTTCGGCCACCGCATCCTCCAGAAGAATCGCGCGCGAACGCTCCCGCGCCGCGCGTGCTGATGGCTGTTCGATGAGCCAAAGGGCCATTTTCTCGGCAGCGCGTTGCGCCTGCGTCGCCAGTACGCTTACATAGTCGGCCATACTGCTTTCTCTCCGATTGCATCGAGAAAGGTAACGAGCTCGACACGGGCGAAACAAGCTTCCGGCACGTCCGGAGCCGCGATCGGACCCGCGATTTAACTGACAACTGGTAAAGCGGACGCGCTTGAGCCAGCCCTGTCCCCGGCCTAGCCTCTCATCGAGAATGAGGAGAGGGAGTATTATGGCCGCCGGCACGGCATTCCTGGCCGAGATTTCAGCCATGGAGCGCGAATCTGTTCGCAACGGATATCCTGAGGGATTTCCCACATTGCCGGAGATCCCCGGGGGGCGCTATTTCGATCAAAGGTTTTACGACCTCGAGATGAAATATATCTGGCGCAAGACGTGGCTCTATGCATGCCATGTGAGCGAGATTCCGGACACGGGCTCGTTCTTCGTCTTCGACAAGCTTGGCCTTTCGGTGATCGTCGCGCGCAGTCGGGACGGCTCCATCCATGCAATGCACAATGTCTGCAGGCACCGTGGCGCGCCGGTGGTGAACCAGAAAAGCGGCCGCCAGTCCCGGTTCGTGTGTCCGTATCATGCGTGGTCCTTCAACCTCGACGGCTCGCTTGCGGTCGTTCCCGGCGAGCACAATTTTGCCTGTCTAGACAAAGTAGAGCGTAGTCTTCTCAAGATACGGTGCGAGGTCTGGCGGGGCTTCGTCTTCATCAATCTCGACAATGGGGCAGGCCCCCTCGATGATTTCATCGCACCCGTTGCGAGGAAGGTCGAGCGTTTCCCGCTCGAGAAGATGAAGGTCTGGCGCCACAAGTCGTTCGAGTTGAACTGCAATTGGAAGGCTGCGCTCGATAACTTCATCGAGATTTACCATATCCCGACGGTGCACGGTAAGACCGCGATGAACTGGCTGAGGCCGGAGACCTTCTGGATCAGCCCGATGCGCAACGGACATTCTTGTCTGACGACCGAGCGCCGCGTCGACAACAATGCGGACCTGGAAAACACTGCCAAGCTGCTGCACGGGCCGTTGCCGGATACTGCGCCCGTGGTGCCGGGTGCTGACCCGTTCTTTCACAATCACGCTCTGGTGATCCCCATCTTCCCCAATCTGCTGCCCGGCGGGTTCAATCCCGGCGGGTTCCCGCTCCAGCGCCACTGGCCGATCGGGCCCGGCAAGACGATTATCGAAATCTCCATTCTCGGCTGGGAAGAGGAGGACGAGAAATCGACCTATTGGGACACGCTGCTCGCGGACCTGATGACGCAGGTCGACGAGGATATCGACATCCTTAATTCGATTCAGGGAGCGATCGAGAGCGGCTATTATACGGGTGCAGTGCTCAGTTTCCTCGAGCGCGCAATCTATTGGTATCACGAGGAGATCGACAAGCAGATCGGGCTGGACCGCGTGCCCGACCACCTCGCGATCAAACGCGTGCTTGCGCCGCATTTCGAGCTGTGACGATGGCGGTAGAGGATCGGGCGGCGCTTCGCGATCTCGTGGTGCTCTATTGCCGGGCGGTTGATCGCCGGGACATGGCGCTCATGCGGCGTGTCTTTCATCCCCACGCTTTTCTCGATTATGGCGAAGCGATGTTCCGGGGGACGCTGGATGACTTCATCGCGGCGTCACCAAAAGGGATGAGTGCGTTCGCGATGACGCAACATCACGTCACGAACAGCTATTTCGAAATCAATGGCGATCGTGCCGAGGGGGAGACCTACCTCGTCGCTTACCATGTGCTCACGGGGCACGAGCAAAAGCTCTACATCGCGGGCGCGCGATATCTCGACCGCTTCGAGCGCCGTGGCGGCGAATGGCGCATCGCCCACCGCACGGCTCTCCGCGACTGGGAGAATGAGTCGGGTAATGTCGCTCAGCCCAATGTCGGCCGCTTCGACGGCGGCGACCTTTCTTACGAGAGGCTCGCGATGTTCGGGAAGGCCGGTGCCCCGGCATCCTGAAGCGTTCAGCGTTTACAGAACCGCCGGAATGGGGCAGCGCCGAAGTATAAGAAGTTTATGTGGAGACGATGGTGAGCGAGGCCGGCCGCGCGCGGTTTGGAGTAGCAGATCTCGAGAGAATGGCACGGGAGTCGACCGGGCTGGACGACTTCGGGCTTGATTCGCTCTACCGCGAAGGGCTGGCCGAAGCGATTGCCTCGCTCGAGGAAGATCATGTGCCGGCCTTCGCAACGGTCGCGCTCAAGGCACGGCTCGTTTCGCACCTTGAGGCAAGGCTTCGCGTCGTCGCCGACATGAGGCGGCACCCCGAGATCGAGGCGCGCGCGGTGGATCGGCCGGTGTTCATCGTCGGCCTGCCGCGGAGCGGAACGACGGTCAGTTTCGACATGCTCGGTTCCGATCCGGCGTTTCGCTTTCCGCGCGAATGGGAATGGATGCTGCCCTGGCCGGCGACCCAGGCCGCCACGATCGACAGCGATCCGCGCATAGATCTCATCCAGCCGATGATGCGCCGCTTCTCGGAAGCGGCACCCGAACTCGCAGCGGTCCAGCGGTTCGACTGCACGCTCCCCGGGGAGTGCAACACAGGGTTGATGTACAATTTCACGAGCACCAACATCCACGCCGAATTCAACACGATCCGGCATTTGCGCTGGATTGTGGAGGGGCATACGACGGGGATGTACCGCGATCACCGGCGGCTGCTTCAATATATGCAATGGCAAGGCCCCGCGGGCCGATGGCTGCTCAAATCGCCGCAGCATATGTTCGATCTGCCGGGGCTGATGGAGGTCTATCCCGACGCCCGGATCGTGTGGACGCACCGCGATCCGGTGGCGGCCTTCTCCTCGCTCTCCAGCATGATCGTGCTGCTGCAGCGCGCGGCCGACCTGTCGCCCGATCCGCACGAGGTGGGCAGGATGGTAACCTATGCCTGGTCGCGCGCGATCCTGAACGGCTTGAACGCACGCAAGGCGGATCCGGCGATCGCGGCCGCGACAATCGACGTGGCGCACAGCCGGATCGTGACCGATCCGATCTCGGCGATGCGGGATATCTATGCCCATATCGATCAGCCGTTCACGGCAGAGACCGAAGCACGGCTGCGCGCCTTTGCGAAGGATGACAAGGCGCAGCGGCTGGGTCGGCACAAGCACAAGCCGGAGATGTTCGGGATTGATCCGGAAGACGTGCGATCGACGCTCGAGCCCTATTTTGAGGGCTTCGCAGACTTTCTGCGTCCTCCGGCAGAATAGGCCCGCCGGGGCGGCGAGCCTGCTCGAAACCACGAAAGCTGCCTGTGTCGTTGGGCAGCCCGCATCGCGTGCACCCGTCGACCGTTTTGATGGCTTACACCGCGAACGCGTGTTCGCGGCCTTCCGCTATGGCTGTTTGCAAAAAGCGCGGCGTGGCGGCGTCGCCGATGGCGCGCAATAGCGGAACTTGCCCGTCAAGCGCGTTGAACAGGCTGCGGTCCACCTGATTGGCGGATACGAAAACCACCGAATCGGCGCCGACGCTCTCCTCGGGTCCACCATAGGTCGGGACGATGCGCGCAACTCCGTCGGCAACGCCCAAAACCCTGTGCAGAGTGCGCAGGCGCAGCTTGCCGTCGCGGTTCATCCGCTCGAGCGCCGGCGTAACGGTAAATGCCCCCGTCACCAAGTGGCCGATCATCCGATGGCGAGTTGCGAAGGTGACCATGGCGCCACGATCGATCAGGAACTCCGCGCAACCGATCGCCTCGTAATGCCCCAAATCGTCGATGACGATCGCCTCGCGGCCATCGTAGCGCTGGTCGCTGGTCAGCAAGTCGACCGTCGAAAGCGCGCCGGATTGCGCAAAGCCTTCAATCGGACTGTAGACATAAAGCTGCTGGATACCGTCCATACGCGGTATCGAACCGACCGCGATCAGGACCGCGTCGGGCTGTTCGGCAAGCACATCGCCGGCATCGGCATAGGTGCTGAGGCGCACATCGACGCCGAGCCTGAACACTTCCTGCTCAAGCCACAGGGTGATGTCGCGAATGCCGCGCCGTGTCGGGCATAACGCGGCAAGATTCACCGCGCCGCCCAAGTTGGGCGAGGCTTCGAACAGCACCACATCATGGTCCCGCAGCGCAGCGGTTCGCGCCGCTTCCAGACCGGCCGGACCGCCGCCGACCACGACGACGCGCTTGCGCGCCGTCGCCTTACCCATGGCGTTGTCCGACAATGTCCGCTCGCGTCCAACGGCCGGGTTCACCGCGCAGCCCACGCGCCCTTCCTGGAACACACCCATGAGGCAGCCCTGATTGCAGCCGATGCATGGTCGCACTTCGTCAACCCGGCCTTCCAGCGTCTTCTTGACCAGCTCGGGCTCCGCGATCATCGCGCGGACGAAGCCGATCATGTCTACCGCGGATTGGCGCAGCGTCTGCTCGGCCTCTTCGAGGGTGCGGTAACGGCCGGTGATGAGCCGCGCCACCGTGGAGCGTTGAGCGATCGGGCCGCTCGTCTCCAGTTCGTAGCCGGTGGGCTCGTGCATGCCTCCGATCGTTTTCGTGACAGAATGGTAGCTGCCCATCGAAAGGTCGAGAAAGTCGATCAAACCTTCCTGTTCCAGCCTCTCGCTGATCGCCTGAATCTCGGGCACGTTGAGCCCGCCGGGCACAAGCTCGGGTGAAATGCGTAGCCCTACCGCGAAGTCGCCGCTGACCCGCGCCCGAATTGCTCGCAATATCTCCAGCAGGAACCGAATACGTCCCTCGGCATCTCCGCCATAGTCGTCCTCGCGCTTGTTCAGCAGCGGGGAGAGGAATTGCTGAACGAGATAGCCGTGCGCGCCATGCACTTCGACGCCGTTGAGACCGCCCCGTTCGCACCGTTCGGCCGTGGAGGCGAAACCCTCAATGACATCGTCGATCATCGTCTTGGTCATCGGGATGGGGGTGATCCCCCAGGCCGGGCTCGGCAGGTCTGAGGAAGACCAGGGCGCCGCCATCTTGATAGGGTTGCCGTCCGCCGCACTGGCGAGGAAATTCGCGCCGCCGTGCCATATCTGCTGAAAAATTGCCATTCCATGGGGGCGAACAGCGTCCATCAGCCGCCGATAGCCGTCCTCCAGCCGAGGGTCCCAGCCGTTGATCCGTGTCGGGCAGGATGGATGCACGGCCATTCCTTCAATGATGCTCAGGCCGACGCCGCCGATTGCACGTGCCTCATGATAGGCGATCAGATCGTCGGTCACCGCGCCGTCGCCCATATGGGTACCGTGGGGCGGCCGGAAGATGCGGTTCTTGATGCGAACCCTGCCGATCGTGATCGGCTCCAACAACTTTTGCAGGTTCATCGGCGGTCTCTCCTCAAACCAGGGCTATACTGGCGTTCTTTTTTTGGTGAGCCAGGAAGGGCGCGTAGAGAAATAGAAGCCGAAGTCTGATCGAAGATAGCAATATATCTAGTGCAGATTCGGCCGACAAGATATTCAGGCAGACCTATCGGCCGCCGTCCTATCCGGCGACAGGTCGGCTATCGCGGGCATATTGGCAGACGTGAATCGCGACCGCTCGGCTGGAGAACTGGTTCCGGGCATCTGGCAGCGCCGGGAAACATGCCGCGACGAAGGCAGAGGACCGGTCAGTATAAGCGCAAAATGTGGATGGGAGAGCGGCAAGTGGTTGATGAAGACGCGGACAGGGTGGTCGCCTGGATCGAGGCCAATCTCAACGGCAAGGTCGAACGCTGCGAACGTCAGATGCGGTGGCGTCAGGCGTGGTTCGTCGATCTGCGTCGCGATGGCGAACTCCTGCCGATCTACGTGCGCGGCGATCGCAAGGAAGAATTCCAGACGTGGCCGCTCGAATATGAGGCCGGACTGCTGCAGAAGCTGCACGGCACGGGAATTCCCGTGCCGAAGATCTACGGCATCTGCCCCGATCCCGAGGCCGTCGTCATGGAGCGGCTGCCCGGACGGCCGGGGCTGAGCAATGCGCGAAGCGAAGAGGAGCGGGTGTCGCTGCTGGAGCAGCTCGCCGAGCATATGGCGGCGATGCATTCGCTTGATATCGAGCAGTTCCGCGAACTCGGTCACGGCATGATCGATCCGGTGGAGGACGAGCAATGGTCGCTCTCGCCGTTCATGCGCGCGGGCGAGAAATTCTACCTGAAGTATAAGGACGCCCCGAATCCCCGCATGGAGTTCGTTCGGAAGTGGCTGCGGAGCAACGCTCCCGACAAGCCGCGCGAGCTGACGCTGATCCACGGCGATCCCGGACAGTTCATCTTCGAGGACGGCAAGATCACGTCGATGCTCGATTTCGAGTTGGCCTCGTTCGGCGATCCGATGATGGACATGGCGGCGATGCGGCTGCGCGCGCTACACGAGCCCATGGGCGATATCTCGCCGCTTTTCCGGCGTTACGCCGAAATCACCGGCAAACCGATCGATCCCCAGGTGCTCGCTTATCAGACGGCGATGTTCTCGGCCGGAACAGCGCTGCTCATCTCCCCTTCGCTGGAAAAGGTGAAAGGCGGCATCGATTATCCGGAATATATCAGCTGGAACATCATCTCGCTCCTCTTCATCGTCGTCGCGATCGCGGAAGTGAAGGGCGTCACGCTTGAACGTCCCGCTCCGTTGGAGGGAAGGGCGCCTGGACGGTGGAGCTCAAATCTCGACGTGATCGAGCAGACCTTCGGCCCCGCTGCGGGGAGCAACGCCAAGGCGAGCGACGAGGAAGCCTACCGCCAAGGGCTTGCGAAACGCCTCGTCGAGTTCGAACGGCGACGGGAGCGGTTCGGCCGGGACGCCGAGGCCGAATATATCGACGACGTCGCCGATCTGACCGGAACCCGGACGTCCGACTGGCGAGAAGCGGATCGTGTGCTAGAAGACTATGTGCTCACCGCGTCGACCTCCGATGATGAGAAGCTCCTGATCCTGTTCCATCGTTGGTGCTGGCGACAGTTCCAGATGCTCACGGGCGTGGTTTCCGGCCACGCGGACCCGACCGAAACCCACCATCTGGAGATGTGGGAGCTCAAGCTGCAGCCGGTCAGCGAAATCCTTCGCTGAGGACCTTCGGCTTCGCGCATGTGCTCGGCAATATCACTTGTTCAGTTCGGAGGGATCATGAGCGGTTATGATGTGTTCACGGACAAATCGGTGTCGCCCTGGCGGAAGATCGCGGAAGATCGGGGCCGATGCCCGGTGGAGTTCATCCATGGGCCCGATCAGTTCGATTATCATCGCGTCAATAGCTATGAGCTCGTTCGCGAGGTTACCCGGCGCTTCGAGGATTTCTCCAACAAGCTCGGCGTGCAGCCGTCAGGCGCCTATCCCGAAGAAGAGCAGGTTCTGGAATTTACCGATCCGCCAGTGCACACGCTGCACCGGCAACTGATCGGCAAGGCGTTCTCGGTCGCGCGGGTCAACGAGAAGCTGGACCGCATCCAGCAGATCGCGGATGATCTGATCGACGAGATCGCTGCGCGCGGCAACCGCTTCAAGCTGCGCTATGAATTCGGCCGCCTGCTTCCGGCGCAAGTGATCGCCGAGGTGCTGGGGGTTCCGATCGAGGAGCGGGACCAGTTCATCGCCTGGTCCGAAGTGACTGAGCAGGGTTCGGGCGAAGTGAATCGCTCCCCCGAGTCGGCCGCCGCGGATGCCGCGTTCCTCGAATATTCGCGGCGGCAGCTCCAGGATCGGCTGGAACGGCCCCGCGACGATCTGCTGACCTCGATAATCCATGCGGAAGTCGGGGGCGAGCGGCTGTCGCTCACGCAGGGGGCGGCGATGGTCCGGCTGCTGCTGGGCGCGGGCAACGGTACCACGTCGATCGGCATCTCGAACCTGATCCACCTCCTCGAAACTCATCCCCAAGCAAAGACGCGCCTGCTCGCCGACATGGATGGACTCCTCGATTCCGTCATCGAGGAAGGCTATCGCTTCGATTGCCCGGTGCAGGGCAATCTGCGCGGCGCGCTGCGCGACACCCAGATTGCCGGGCATGCGGTCAAGGCGGGGGACTGGGTATATGCCTTCTATGCGTCGGCGAACCATGATCCGACTCGCTACGATCGCCCCGACGAGTTCGTCATCGATCGCGACTGGTCCAAGGAGCCGCGCCATTTCGCGTTCGGCTTCGGAATTCATTTCTGCCTTGGCGCGGATCTGGCGCGGGCCGAGACGAAGATCGCGATCCGCACGATCTACACGAGGCTGCCCAACCTGCGGATGCGCGCCGGTTTCGTACCCGAGCAGGTGGCAAGCCCAACATTCCGGACCTGGGCAGAACTGGAAATGGAATATGACGGCGAGGCCTTGCCGCGGCTGAGCTGAGGCCGCGAACAGCCCAGCGGCGGCTTTCAACCCTATTTCGCGAACCGATCAGTCCCGCTGCTGTGCGGACTGAGATGTACAAAAAGGAAACGCCATGCGACTGAAGAACAAGAACGCCATCGTGACAGGCGCCGCGAGGGGGCTGGGCGAAAGTATCGCGATCGACCTCGCGCGGGAGGGTGCTCGGGTGATGCTCTGCGATGTGCTGGAGGAACAGGGGAGCACCGTTGCCGCCCGCATCGGCGAAAGCGCATTGTTCCGTACGATGGATGTCCGCAAGGCTGGCGAATGGCACGAGGCGGTCGCTGCCGCCGAGGCGGCGTTCGGCTCCGTGGATATCCTGGTGAACAATGCCGCCGCGATCGAGCAGGTGGATTTCGACGACCTCACGGAGGAGCTGTTCCGCCACATCTTCGAGGTGAACGAGCTGGGCTGCTTCCTCGGCATCAAGGCGGTCGTGCCGGCCATGCGGCGCGCCGGCGGCGGTTCGATCGTCAGCATCTCATCGACTGCTGGTCTGCACCCTTCGGGCGGGCTTGCCTATGGGGCGTCCAAATTCGCGATCCGCGGCATGACGAAAACCGCCGCGCACATGCTCGGTCCGGAAAAGATCAGGCTCAACTCCGTCCATCCCGGGTGGATGAAGACTCCGCAGACCGAAGGCCTGCCGCTCGATTGGGTGGCGGCCCAGCTCCCGCTGAGGACGATCATGGAAACGGCGGACGTCGCCAAACTGGTCACGTTCCTGGCGTCCGACGACGCATCCATGATCACCGGCAGCGAATATCTGATCGATGCAGGCGCGCTGCTCACCGGCGCGCGCGATATCGTCAACCAGATGGGCGAGCATATGCAGTGATATGAAAGGGCGGTGGGAACCGGCCCGCTGCCATTTCGGCCTCGCCGCGACTTGGCTCAGGCCGGCGCCAGCCTGGCGCCACGGACGAGCAGGCCAGAAGAGCGTCGGTCGGCCTCACTGGTAGGTTATCTCGCCCGACACAATCGTGCGACCAGTTATACCGCCGCCCATCCGCCTGAAACCGGGATAGTCAGACCGGTGACTCCAGCCGCCTCGTCGGAACAGACCCAAGTGAAGGCGTTCGCCATGTCTTCGGGCCTCATTAACTTGCCCATCGGTTGGGTGTGGGCCAGTTCCAGCAGCTTCTCCTCGCTGAACACTGAAAGGACATTCCGTGTTGCCGTGGCTCCTGGTGCGATCACGTTTACCCGGATGTTCTCTCTGGCATAACGGACCGCTGCATATTCGGTCAGGTGAATCACACCCGCCTTCGCTGCGGAATAGCCCGCAGTCGTGACGTCAGAGACTCTGAGACCCGCCATCGAACTCGTGTTCGCAATCACTCCGCCGCCTTGCTTGAGCATTTGCCTGATCTGGTACTTCATTCCCAAAAAGCAGCTTCCCAGGTTCAGATCCACCGCCCGCATAAACATGTCGAGTGACTCTTCGTGCAGCATTTCAAGAGTATCTTGACGAGGATCAATATTGCCGACGACGTTTATGGCGATATCCAGCCGACCAAATTCGGATACCGCGAAAGCAACCAGCTCTTTGTGGTCATCCTCCCGGGTAGCGTCAACATGCAGAAAACGCGCCGTCATTCCGCTCTTGTTCAGATCATCTGTGATGGTCTGCCCTGCCAAATCGGCTATGTCGGCGATGATCACCTTGGCTCCTTGGGCCGCGAAAGACCTGGCGGTTGCTTCGCCGATTCCGGATGCCCCGCCCGTGACGATGACCACCTTTCCAGTAAATCGCGCCATTCAGGCTGCCTTTCCAACGGTAGTTCTGATCGGCATAGTCGGAAACCTGCTCTGGTAGAGATCAGTCATTTTCCTCTCCGGATGTTGGACGCCCACATGGTGGCTTCCACCAGGCAACTCACGCCGGCGCGGCTTTGGCGCCTCGGATGAGCCGGCCCGGGAGTGCGCCGGTTGGCTCCCCATCCTTATACGTCACCTTGCCCGATACGATGGTGGCGACATAGCCGTCTGCCCTTTGGCTCAAGCGGCGTCCGCCCGCCGGCAGATCATAGATGGGGACGGGGGCGTGAAGGTGAAGCCGTTTCAGATCGATCACGTTGAGATCGGCCTTGTAGCCCTCCTTGACCAGTCCGCGATCGCGCAGGCCGACTGCCTTCGCGGGATCGAGCGCCAGCTTGCGGATCGCGACTGGCAGATCGACCTTGCGATCCTCCTCCGCATCGCGCGACCAATATATCAGAAAATAGGTGGTGTAGGCCGCGTCGCAGATCGAGGAATAATGCGCTCCGCCATCCCCGAGCGCGACCACCGTGTGATCGTTCGGGATCAGATTGCGGCCGGAGCTCTGGAACCGATATCCCGAAGTGTTGCCGAGCGGCCGGTAGAGGATTTCACGCCCCTCGCGCTCCATCAACACATCGTAAATGACCTCCATCACATCGCGCCCGCCGGCACGCGCGATCGCACCCATGCTCGTATCTGGATCCGGATGATAGTTCGGCGGATCGCCCAGCCGGAACAGCATTTCGGTTTCGCTGATCAGGAAAAGGAAGAAGGGATTCGGATCCGCCGGTTCCTCGGACAGCAATTTGCGGCGCAACTCCGGATCGCGCATCGCCGCGACCTTCTCCGCGAGCGGAAGACCGGCAAGCGGCCGGAAGCTTGGATGCAGCGAGAAGGGATGGAAGGACAGTTCGAGCCCGAGCATCGTCGCGGTCGGCCGGCCGATCACCTGGCCGCGAATTTCCAGCCCCTCCGCATTGGCGCGATCCAACCCCTTCAACGTCTCGCGCCATGCATCGCCTTCGTCCGGGCTTTGCATGAAGGTGAAGGAAACCGGTCGTCCCGAGGTGCGGGCCAGCTCTTCGATAAGGGCGAACCGCTTCTTCACCGGCACTTCGTGGTTCGGCAGCAGCTGAAACACGCCCGCTCCCGCATCGCGCAGGCCAGCGGCAAGCGCCAGGATTTCCTGGTCCTCGGTCGGCACCGAGGGCGCAAGCCGGCCGTCCTTGAACCGATGCGCATAGTTGCGCGATGTGCTGACGCCGAGCGCCCCGGCCTTCACCGCTTCGGCCGTAAGGCGACGCATCTCCGCGAGGTCGGCTTCGGTCGGCGGCTCGAGGTTCGCCCCGCGCTCGCCCATGACATAGACGCGGAGTGGCGAATGGGGCAGCTGGGCCGCGAAATCGATGTCGCTTTCCCGCTTGTCGAGTGCGTCCAGGTAATCCGGGAAGGTTTCCCAGTTCCATGGCACGCCAGCGGTCATCACGACATCGGGGATATCCTCGACGCCTTCCATGAGCTTCACCACCAGCTCGTGGTCGGTGGGGCGGACGGGCGCGAAGCCGACACCGCAATTTCCCATCACCACGGTCGTAACGCCGTGACCCGACGAGGGCGCCAGCCGGTTCTCCCAGGTGATCTGCCCGTCATAATGGGTATGGATATCCACGAAACCCGGCGTGACGATGCAGCCCCGCGCGTCGATTTCCTCTTTGCCCGTCCCGGATACCTCGCCCACCGAAATGATCCGCCCGTCCCGCACCGCCACGTCCGCGACGTAGGGCTCGCCACCGGTGCCGTCGATTATCTCGCCGCCCCGCAGCACAACGTCAAGTTCGGTCATCGTCGCTCTCCAGACTTTGCAGCCGCCTTCTCGGGCATTCAGACCCGCATATCCAATTAAAGCGGTTTACTCCTTGGCAAACGGAACTCAGGCCGGCGATATCGATCGGGTCATCGATTCAGTATCACAGTCTCGAGCCCAGTGATCCGGTAAAGGCGGTGGAAGCGATCGGATTCTAACCACACACGCGGAAACCAGGCTGCACCGCGCCGGAGGCCGTCGTCAATCAGGCGATGGCGATATCGCGGCGGATCCGGCGCCGATGGCGACGGCGCATGGCGCACCGCTGTCAGCGCCGGCGAATCGGCGCTTACCCGTTCTCGGTGATCCTGCCCTCTTTCACCAGGCTATCCGCCATGGCCAGGCGAGCCGAGTTGGTCAGCGGGAAGCCGGCATAAGCCGTCGCGTGATAGACGACCTCTTCCAGCTCTTCGATAGTGAGCCCGTTGTTGAGCGCGACGATGCAGTGGATCTTCAATTCTTCGACCGATCCGAGCGCGATGAGGATACCGAGCGTAAGCAGGCTCCTCGATCGCCGGTCCAGTTCCGGCCTGGTCCACAGGCGCGCGAACACATTGTCCATGGCGAGAGCGCCCAACTCCTTGGCAAAGGACGTTCTGGAAGAGCGTTCCACCACCTCGTCCATCGCTTTGCAGGAAAAATATTGTTCGAGCATGGCGAGCGCCGCAGCGCGCTTCTCGTCGTTTGTGAGATCAGTCATTGGGAGAATAGTCCTTCTGTCTTCGGGTGGCACGGCGATCGGCAAGCGTATACCCGGATCGATAGTCGTGCCGACCGGGCCGTGTTGGGGGGCATCGTTTGAGCAACAGGTTCGGAACTGGCCGGGCGGTCCTCGCGCAGCCGGATGAGGCCACCCATAACTGCGCGGCGGCGTGGTTGGCCTCTCTTTCAGGCGGCGAGTACCATCTCGTCCGGGCAGACCTGATCCGCGAGAACCTGCGCCACCCGCAGATCTTCCGGAATGCGGTCGATGCCGATCCTGCGGTCTATCTCTTCATGATACCAGTAGATCGCGCGTTCCTGGGCCCCCATTGTCATGCCGGTGAAAGCTCCGCCTTCCAGCGAGCGCTGGATCGACGAGAGCAGCCGCATGTCTTCTGCTAGGATCGTTTCGTTCCCTTTGATCCAGCGATCCCAATAGGCTTGCTGGTCTTCAGGCGATATATTCGGATCATCATAGCCGAGCACCCAGAAATCCATCTCGGTCTTGCCGGGGCCGACGGGCCACATTGATTGCCAGGGGAAGCCGCCCGGCTCCATCGCCGCCTGATTGTTCGGGAAGGTGCAGATGCCAGTCGTATGATCGTCGAAGACCGCGGCGGCGCCCGGAACATAGGGACTCTTGCCGTCCGCGACAGCGCGGCCCTTCATCTTGCGCGTTGTGCAGAGACGTCCATGGCCGTTGTGGAAGATGTCGACCGCCATAGCCTTGGTGTCGAGCCAGCTGGTCACCGACGGATTGTGGATCGTAGCGACGTGATAGCCTTCGTAGAAATTGTCCAGCATCGCCTTCCAGTTGCAGTCTGCCGTGACGTACAGACGGGCTTTGACGACAAGCTTCTCAAGCGGATAGCCAGCGACCTGCCCCTCGAGCGGACGCATATGCTCCGCGAGCGTCATCGACGGCTCGTCCGCCAGATTGATGAAGATCATCCCCTTCCAGACGTCGCAATGGACCGGAATAAGGCTCCTGTTGCGGACCTCCTCGGAAAAATCCTCCTTGCACGTGACGGCGAGGATCTTCCCGTCGAGCGAGTAGCTCCATGAGTGATAGGGGCAGACGAAACGGGCGACGCGCCCGGCATCGTCCAGCACCAGCGGCGCTCCGCGATGGCGGCACACGTTGTGAAAGGCGCGAATGTCGCCATTCTTGTCCCGAACGATGACAAGCGAGACGCCGAGCCGGTTAAAGGTGATATAGGAGCCACTTTCCTTCAGCTCCGACACATGCCCGGCCGTCACCCAGGTCTTGCGCCAGACATGCTCCATCTCAAGATCGTAGAAACGCTCGTCGAAATAGCGCCCGCCTGGGATTTCGGGCAGCGCCGGAAAGCCTTCCGGATAACTGTCCCTGACCTTCTCCTCAGCGACTCGTCTGTAAGCATAGGCTGCTTCTGCGGTACGCATATCCGTCTCCATTCTTTCTAGCGATACCTGAACCAACTCCGCTAGCCGGCCCACATCTGGCAGGCGGGGGTATGATTACCTTCCGGCTGCCCTTAGGCGGCTTTTTGTTGGTGTTGTGCGAGGTCGTCTGGGACGACCTGATCCTTGAGGACCTGCTGGACGCGGAGTTCCTGGGGGATGTTGTCGGCGCCGATGCG
>Ga0207711_10000123_pt1 | contig 80861 bp, 80 predicted proteins | sample KBSS34metaG_FD_184401 | JGI IMG/M metagenome (GOLD analysis project Ga0207711, IMG submission 184401) | Switchgrass rhizosphere microbial communities from Kellogg Biological Station, Michigan, USA - KBS S3-4 metaG (SPAdes) (version 2) | ecosystem: Host-associated > Plants > Roots > Rhizosphere... | reverse complement strand
TCTTCACCTCGATCCACATCGAAGAGTTCGAGGTCATGGCCCGCGACACCAAGCTCGGGCCGGAGGACATCACCCGCGACATCCCGAACGTCGGCGAGGAAGCGCTTCGCAACCTCGACGAGGCGGGGATCGTGTACATCGGGGCCGAGGTCGAGCCGGGCGACATCCTGGTCGGCAAGATCACGCCGAAGGGCGAGAGCCCGATGACCCCGGAAGAGAAGCTGCTTCGCGCCATCTTCGGCGAGAAGGCTTCGGACGTCCGCGACACGTCGCTCAAGCTTCCGCCGGGCGTCAGCGGCACGGTGGTCGAGGTCCGCGTCTTCAACCGCCACGGCATCGACATCGATGACCGTACGCGAGCGATCCAGACCGAGGAGAAGGAGCGGCTAAAGAAGGACGCAGACGACGAGCGCGCGATCCTCAACCGCGCCACCTTCTCCCGTCTTCGCGAGATGCTCATGGGCCAGGTCGCCACGGCCGCGCCGAAGGGCATCAAGAAGGGCTCGACCCTGGACGACGCGACTCTCGAGCTCGCCGAGCGCCACGAGTGGTGGAAGATCGCCGTCAAGGACGACCAGCGCCAGGCCGACCTCGAAGCCCTTAAGGGCCAGTATGACGAGGCCGCCAACGCCATTCAGCACCGCTTCCAGGATCGCGTCGCGAAGCTTGAGGCCGGCGACGAGCTGCCCCCGGGCGTGCTCAAGATGGTAAAGGTCTTCGTTGCCGTGAAGCGCAAGCTGCAGACGGGCGACAAGATGGCCGGCCGTCACGGCAACAAGGGCATCATCAGCCGCGTGCTTCCGATCGAGGACATGCCGTTCCTCGAAGACGGCACCCACGCCGACATGGTTCTGAACCCGCTGGGCGTGCCGTCGCGCATGAACGTCGGGCAGATCTTCGAGACTCACCTCGGCTGGGCCGCCCGCGGCCTCGGCAGCCAGATCCAGCAACTGCTGGAGGGCATCCACGAGCGCGGCAAGGAAGTCGCCGGCAAGGACACGAAGTCGGTCCGCGCCAAGCTCAAGGAAGTCTATGGCGACAGCTACGCCAAGGACATCGACGCGCGCGACGATGACGGCGTGATGGAACTGGCGTCGAATCTGACCGCCGGTGTCCCGATGGGCACCCCGGTGTTCGACGGCGCCCGCGAGGCGGACGTCAGCGCCATGCTGACCCAGGCCGGCCTCGATACGTCGGGCCAGGTCACGCTTTACGACGGACGCACCGGCGAGCCGTTCGATCGCAAGGTCACGGTGGGCTACATGTACATGCTGAAGCTCCACCACCTCGTGGACGACAAGATCCACGCGCGTTCGATCGGGCCGTACAGCCTCGTCACCCAGCAGCCGCTGGGCGGCAAGGCACAGTTCGGCGGACAGCGCTTCGGCGAGATGGAGGTGTGGGCGCTGCAGGCTTACGGCGCTGCCTACACGCTTCAGGAAATGCTGACGGTGAAGTCGGACGACGTGATCGGCCGAACCAAGGTCTATGAAGCGATCGTCAAGGGTGACGACACATTCGAGGCCGGCATTCCGGAGAGCTTCAACGTGCTCGTGAAGGAAATGCGCAGCCTGGGCCTGAACGTCGAGCTCGACAGCGTCGAGGACCCCGACGCCGAGCCGACCGCTCTCGCCGCCGAGTAATCAAGGAACAACCCAGCCCCTCCCGTTCGCGGGAGGGGTCAGGAGCTAGATATGAACGAACTGACGAACTTCGCGAACCCGATCGCCAAGCCCGAGACCTTCGACGAGATCAGGATCGGCATCGCGTCGCCTGACAAGATCCGCAGCTGGTCCTTCGGCGAGATCAAGAAGCCGGAGACGATCAACTACCGCACGTTCAAGCCGGAGCGTGACGGCCTGTTCTGTGCGCGCATCTTCGGCCCAATCAAGGACTACGAATGCTTGTGCGGCAAGTACAAGCGCATGAAGTACAAGGGAATCGTCTGCGAAAAGTGCGGCGTCGAGGTTACCGTCTCGAAGGTCCGCCGTGAGCGCATGGGCCACATCGAGCTCGCTGCTCCGGTCGCGCACATCTGGTTCCTGAAGTCGCTTCCGAGCCGCATTGGCCTACTTCTCGACATGCAGCTGAAGCAGCTCGAGCGCATCCTCTACTTCGAAAGCTATGTCGTGATCGAGCCGGGTCTGACCGCGCTCGAGAAGTATCAGCTCCTGACCGAGGACGAGCTGCTCGCCGCGCAGGACGAATATGGCGAGGATGCCTTCTCGGCCGGCATCGGCGCCGAGGCCGTGAAGCAGATGCTGATGGACCTCGACCTCGACGGTGAGCGCACCGCGCTCCTCGAAGAGTTGTCGACCACCAAGTCGGAGCTGAAGCCCAAGAAGATCATCAAGCGCCTGAAGGTCGTCGAGAGCTTCCTCGAGTCCGGCAACCGCCCCGAGTGGATGATCATGGAAGTCATTCCGGTCATTCCGCCCGAGCTTCGCCCGCTGGTGCCGCTGGACGGCGGTCGTTTCGCGACGTCGGACCTCAACGATCTTTATCGCCGCGTGATCAACCGTAACAACCGCCTGAAGCGGCTGATGGAGCTGCGCGCCCCGGACATCATCGTCCGCAACGAGAAGCGCATGCTTCAGGAGGCTGTCGACGCTTTGTTCGACAACGGACGCCGCGGCCGCACTATCACGGGCGCCAACAAGCGTCCGCTGAAGTCACTCAGCGACATGCTGAAGGGCAAGCAGGGCCGTTTCCGCCAGAACCTGCTCGGCAAGCGCGTCGACTATTCGGGCCGTTCAGTCATCGTCACCGGTCCGGAGCTGAAGCTCCACCAGTGCGGCCTTCCGAAGAAGATGGCGCTCGAGCTCTTCAAGCCGTTCATCTACTCGCGCCTCGACGCCAAGGGTCTGTCGATGACCCTCAAGCAGGCGAAGAAGTGGGTCGAAAAGGAGCGCAAGGAAGTCTGGGACATCCTCGACGAGGTGATCCGCGAGCATCCGGTGCTCCTGAACCGCGCGCCGACACTCCACCGCTTGGGTATCCAGGCGTTCGAGCCGGTCCTGATCGAGGGCAAGGCGATCCAGCTTCACCCGCTGGTCTGCGCGGCGTTCAACGCCGACTTCGACGGCGACCAGATGGCCGTTCACGTGCCCCTGAGCCTCGAGGCCCAGCTGGAAGCGCGCGTCCTGATGATGTCGACCAACAACATCCTGTCGCCCGCGAACGGCAAGCCGATCATCGTGCCGTCGCAGGACATGGTCCTCGGCCTCTATTACCTCAGCCTTGAGAAGGAGGGTGAGCCGGGCGAGGGCATGCTGCTCAGCGACATGGCCGAAGTGCACCAGGCGCTCGCCGCCGGCGCGGTCACGCTTCACTCGAAGATCGTCAGCCGAGTCCCGCAGACGGACGAGGAGGGCCAGGGCTACATGAAGCGCTTCGAGACGACGCCGGGCCGAATGCTGCTCGGCGAGACGCTCCCGAAGAGCCACAAGGTGCCCTTCGAGACGGTCAACAAGGTACTGACCAAGAAGGAGATCGGCGACGTCATCGACATCGTCTATCGTCACACCGGCCAGAAGGAGACCGTGCTGTTCGCGGACGCGATCATGCAGCTCGGCTTCCGCCACGCGTTCCACGCCGGCATCTCGTTCGGTAAGGACGACATGGTCATCCCGAAGGCGAAGGAAGACCTCGTCGAGGAAACTCGCGCGCTCGTGAAGGATTACGAGCAGCAGTACCAGGACGGCCTGATCACCCAGCAGGAAAAGTACAACAAGGTGATCGACGCCTGGTCGCGTTGCGGCGACCAGGTCGCCAGCGCCATGATGAAGGAGATCCAGGCCACGCCGAAGCGTCCCGACGGACGTCAGGCCGACCTCAACTCCATCTACATGATGGCGCACTCCGGTGCCCGTGGTTCGCAGGCTCAGATCAAGCAGCTTGCCGGCATGCGCGGCCTCATGGCCAAGCCGTCGGGCGAGATCATCGAAACGCCGATCATCTCGAACTTCAAGGAAGGCCTGACCGTCCTTGAGTACTTCAACTCGACCCACGGCGCCCGCAAGGGCCTCGCGGACACGGCGCTCAAGACGGCGAACTCGGGTTACCTGACCCGCCGTCTCGTCGACGTCTCGCAGGACGCCGTGATCATCGAGGAAGATTGCGGCACCGAGCGTGCGCTCGAGATGCGCGCAATCGTCCAGGGCGGCGCCGTCATCGCTTCGCTTGCCGATCGCGTGCTGGGCCGGACCACCGCCGAGGATGTCGTCGATTCCAAATCGGGCGACGTCATCATCGCGGAGGGCGAGCTGCTCGACGAGGCGATGGTCGCCAAGATCGAGGAGATCGGGCTTCAGGGCATCAAGATCCGCTCGCCGCTGGTCTGCGCCTCAAAGCAGGGCGTCTGCGGCAAGTGCTACGGCCGTGACCTCGCGCGCGGTACGCCGGTGAACATCGGCGAGGCGGTTGGCGTCATCGCTGCCCAGTCGATCGGCGAGCCGGGCACGCAGCTGACGATGCGGACCTTCCACATCGGCGGCGCGGCGCAGCTCAACGAGCAGTCGAACCTCGAGGCGCCGGTCGACGGCACCATCGAGTTCCGCGACATGCCGACGATCCTCGACCCGCGCGGCCGGCACCTGTCGCTGTCGCGCTCGGGCGAGATCGCGATCCTCGATATGGACGGGCGCGAGCTGTCGACGCACCGCGTGCCTTACGGCGCGCACCTGCTGTGCGAGAGCGGGCACATCGTCAGCCGTGGCGACCGTATCGCCGAGTGGGACCCGTCCTTCAGCCCGGTGATCACCGAGAAGGCCGGTACGGTTAAGTACCAGGACCTGCTCGAGAACCGGACGATGACCGAGCAACTCGATGAGTCGACCGGCATCACGCAGCGCGTCGTCACCGACGACACGGGCAGCAAGTCGAAGAAGGAGGCTCTGCATCCTCGCCTGACGCTCACCGGCGACAAGGCGAAGGAAGCGGGCGTCTACCGTCTAGCTTCCGGCGCGATCGTTGCGGTCGAGGACGGTCAGCATGTCGAGGCTGGCGAAGTGCTCGCCCGTATGCCGCGGGAAGCCGCGCGTACACGTGACATCACCGGCGGTCTGCCGCGCGTCGCCGAGCTCTTCGAGGCCCGCAAGCCGAAGGAGAATGCGATCATCGCCAAGGTGTCCGGCAAGGTCACCTTCATGCGCGACTACAAGGCGAAGCGGAAGATCGCGATCGTTCCCGAGGACGGTTCGGAGCCGGTCGAGTATCTCGTGCCCAAGGCCAAGATGATCGAAGTCCAGGAAGGCGACTTCGTGAAGCGCGGCGACAACTTGGTCGGCGGTTCACCCGATCCGCACGACATCCTGGAAGTCCTCGGTGTCGAGGCGCTGGCGGAATATCTCGTGAGCGAGATCCAGGAAGTCTATCGACTGCAGGGCGTGAAGATTAACGACAAGCACATCGAGGTGATCGTTCGCCAGATGCTGCAGAAGGTCGAGATCACCGACGGCGGCGACACCACGCTGCTGGCCGGCGAGCAGGTCGACCGTCAGGAGATGGACGACACCAACTCCAAGCTCGACAAGAAGCAGAAGCCAGCGGAGGGCAAGCCTGTCCTGCTCGGCATCACCAAGGCGTCGCTGCAGACCCGCAGCTTCATCTCGGCGGCGTCGTTCCAGGAAACGACGCGCGTGCTGACCGAGGCTGCAGTGCAGGGCAAGGTCGATACGCTCGAAGGCCTCAAGGAGAACGTGATCGTCGGGCGTCTTATCCCGGCGGGCACGGGTGCCGGCATGAACCGCCTCCGCGTTGCGGCTTCGTCGCGCGACACCGCGCTTCGTGCGGCCCAGCGCCGGATGCAGGAAGCCCTGATCGCGCCGGATTCGGCTGAGGAGCTTCGTGCGGCCGAGCTAGCGCGCACGCCGCGTGAAGACACTGCCGGAACCGGCGAGGATCCGCTGGCCGAGGTCGCGCCGAGCGGCCACGGTCTGGACGCCGATGCGGGTGATTATCTGCAGGACTAAGGTCCGCGAATAACTCGACAAAAAAGCCCCGCCGGAGCGATCCGGCGGGGCTTCTTTTTACGCGTTGCGCTTTGAGGTCAGCAGCGACCGCCGTGCATGGCATTCTCGGTGCAGTTCGCGGCCGAACCGACGTCCGACGCCGCACCCCTCACTGTGTTGCATGCCGCGATGGCCAAGCACGCTCCGACCAGCGCAACAGACAGCAACTTCTGAGTCATTATCGTCCTCCGTTAGTTCCGGAACGACAATGAATCACGCGAAGGCTGTCTGTCTACTGAACTCTACTTGCAGCCGTTTCCGTTCATCGTGTTCTCGGTGCAATTCGCGACCGAGTTCACGTCTTTGGCCGCGCCGCGCACTGTGTTGCACGCCGCGACGGCCAGCGCGATCCCGAGGATCGCCACAGTCGTGACCTTCTGGAGCATTCTTATTCTCCCTTCTGACGGGGGTTTCTAACGCCGCGCCTCGCGAAGGGTTCATTACGCCACCGTCGTTCCGGTGGTACTCGCCGCTTTCAGACCGCGACTGGCGCCGAGATATGCGGGTGCGGGTCGTAATTCTCGAAGACGAAATCGTCGCTCTCGTAATCGAACAGCGACTGCCCGCGATCTTTGATGACGAGGCGGGGAAGGGGCCGCGGATCGCGCGACAGCTGCAGCCGCGCCTGCTCGAGATGGTTCGAGTAGAGGTGACAATCGCCGCCGGTCCAGACGAACACGCCCGGCTCGAGCCCGCACTCGCGCGCCAGCATGTGGGTCAGGAGCGCGTATGAGGCGATGTTGAACGGCACGCCCAGGAAAACGTCGGCGCTGCGTTGATAAAGCTGCAGATTGAGCCGCCCTGCGGCGACCTGTGTCTGGAACAGGCAATGGCACGGCGCGAGCGCCATCTTCGAAATCTCGCCCGGATTCCAGGCGGTGACGATCTGGCGCCTCGAATAGGGATCCTTGCGGATGAGCTCGACGAGGTTCGCAATCTGGTCGAAGTGACGGCCGTCGGCCGTCTCCCAGTCCCGCCATTGCTTGCCGTAGACGGGGCCGAGGTCGCCGCTCTCGTCGGCCCATTCGTCCCAGATGCTGACCTTGCGCTCGTTCAACCAGCGGACGTTCGTGTCGCCGCGAAGGAACCACAGCAGCTCAACGATGATCGACCGCAGGTGCAGCTTCTTTGTCGTCAGGAGAGGGAAGCCGTCGGCGAGGTCGAAGCGCATCTGCGCGCCGAACCAGGACAAAGTGCCCGTCCCGGTTCGATCCTGCTGCTCCACGCCATTATCGAGGATGAGCTGCATGAGGTCGAGATATTGCCGCATCCCACCACCCTAGTCGGGGCTGCTGAATGAAAAAAGGGCGGCCGCGAGCGACCGCCCCCTTAATTTCGATCCGAGTCCGCTCAGTAGCGAACGGTCGCGCGAAGGGTGAAGGTGCGTGGTGCTCCGTAATAGACCGTGCGGATGCTGCCGATGCTCGAGAATTCCTGGGCATCGGTTTTGTAGGCCTTGTTGGTGAGATTGTAGCCGTAGAGGCCGACCGCGAACTTCTTCGACGGATCCTCCCAGACGATCCGCGCGTCTTCGATCCAGTACCCGTTCTGGAACAGGCCTTCGATCTCCGTATTCGTGTTCACGAAGGTATTGTCGACGGCGAGGGCCTGGCGCGAGCGGTAGCGCGTCTGGCCGCCGATGGTGATCCCGCCCATCGATCCGAGGCCAAACGAATATTGGGCGCCCATGCGCAGCGTCCACTTGGCCGAAAAGGCCGGCGTCTGGAATGCGCGGCTGCCCCCGAAGTGGGTGAACTGCGCGTCGTCGAACTCCTTATACTCGGCATCGAGATAGCCGATCTGCGTGTCGAGCAGCAGGCCGTCGAGCGGGGTCCAGTTAGCCTCCAGCTCCGCGCCCTTGATCGACATCTTGCCGGCGTTCAGCACAGAGAGGAAAGGCGCGGGCAGGCCCGTGATGGGATCGGTGTCGGTCCCCGCAACGCGAGCCTGGAAGTCACGATAGTCGTTGTAGAAGACGGCGCCGTTCAGCCGCAGCTGGTTGGCGAGCGTGGTCTTGAAGCCGCCTTCGTAGGACCAGACCTTTTCCGGGTCATAGGCGCTTGCCGACGCCTTGTCGTTGGCACGGCCGTTGAAGCCGCCCGACTGGAAACCCTTGGCGACACGTGCGTAGAGCATCGTCGTCGGCGTGGCCTGCCAGTCGAGGCTCACCATCGGTGAGGTGTCGTTCCACTTGCCCTTCGGCGGGGCGAACGGGAAGGTCGAATTGAACGCCGGCAGCTTCGAGAAGAAGGTGCTGGTGGTGCGGTCGTAGTCCTTCGTCTCGTTCGTGTAGCGAAGGCCGCCGGAGAGGCGCACATTCGGGACGATCGTGTAGCTGGCGTTCGCGTAGGCCGCGTAGCTGCGGGTGTGCAGCGTGTCGTCGATCGTGCGCAGGAAGCCGCTGTTGAGGAACGCCGGACCGAGCAGGTCGTCGGCATAGGCCTCCTGATGGGAGTCGATATTCTCCTTCAGGTAGTAAAGCCCGGCGACGGCGCTGAAGCGGTCGCTCGTGTAAGCGCCCTGGAATTCCTGGCTAAGCTGGTTCTGGTGAACGCCGACGAAGACGTCGCCGATCTCATACTGCGTCGCGTCGATGTCGATATAGTCCGCGGTCTTCAGGTTCCGGTAGGCGGTGATCGACTTCAGGGTCAGCGCGTCGGTGACGTCGACCGCGACGGTGCCCGCGAAACCGTAGTGGCGGGTCTTGGTCGAGTTCGGCAGGCCCGGCGTCGTGCGGCCTTTCCAGTGGTAAGGACCGGAGCCGACCGGATCGTCGACCACGAGCACTCCGCCGGAGAAGGTCGTCAGATTGTTGACCGGACGGCCGACGTTCAGCGCGTTGTCGTCATGGCTGTAGTCGGCCGTGAGGTCGACGCGAACCTTGCTCGAGGGCGTGAACGCGATCGCGCCCCGCGTGCCCCAGCTGTTCTTGTCGTTATAGTTCCGGTTGAGCACTGGATCCCTGACGAAGCCGTCGTGCTTGGTGCGGATGACTGCGATACCGAGCGCGAGCGTGTTGCTGACGGGCCCGGATACGGCGCCCTTCAGGTCAAGCTGCCCGTAGGAGCCGATACCGATGCTGCCGTTCGCGCGGAATTGCTGGCCCGGTTTGCGCGACACATATTTAATCGCGCCGCCGATGGTGTTCTTGCCGTAGAGCGTGCCTTGGGGCCCGCGCAGCACCTCGATCCGGTCGACGTCGAGAAGGTCGAGCTGGTTGCCGCGGATGCGGGACAGATAGACGTCGTCGACATAGACGCCGACGGCGGGGTCGAAGGTCTGCAGTGCGTCGGGCTGGCCGATGCCGCGGATGTAGATGTTCGTCGCGTTTGACGAGCCGCGGCCCTGGACGATGTTGAGGTTCGGGACCGCGCCCTGAAGGCCGGTCGTGTCCTGCGCCTGGATTCGGTCGAGCGTCCGCTCGTTGAAGGCCGACACCGAGGCGGGCACGCGCTGCAGCTTTTCCTCGGTCCGTCGGGCGGTGACGACGATCTCGCCGGTGGCGGTGTCCTTGCCCTCGTTGTCAGCGGCCGCAGTGGCCTGAGGGGCGGGCGGCTGCTCGACGGCGGCGGGCGGCGCCGCGGCGGGCGGGTTGGTGTCCTGAGCGAAGGCCGGAGTCGTTACAAGCGCCGCGGCGGCAACACTGCCAAGCCATGCGGCGCGTCCAAGACTGACGCGCATTTCGATTCTCTCCCCTTTTCGCGAACGACCACAATGCCGCGACCGGACTCATCGATACTGAAAGTTGAAACAGCTTTCAACTTGCGAATGTTCGCTATACACGCTTGTCCAATGGGCGCAGAGGAAAGCGTGGCGGACGAGCTGCAGATAACGGCCGCAAGTGCTGGAAAGACGCCGCGCACTGCTCGTGGCCAACGCACCTTGCGCAAGATCCTCGATGCGGCACGGGCAGAGTTCGGCGAGCGCGGGTTCGGCGACAGCTCAATCGTCGGGATTACGCAACGCGCGGGCGTCGCGCTCGGCACTTTCTACACCTATTTCGACTCCAAAGAGGCGCTATTCCAGGCCCTTGTGCGCGACATGTCGGCACAGGTCCGCGACCAGGTTGCGCCCGCACTCAAGGAGTCAGCTGACGCGATCGGCGCCGAAGGGCGCGCGCTCGAGGCATTCCTCCGCTTCGCCAGCGAGCATCGCGACGTCTATCGCCTGATCGACGAAGCCGAGTTCGTCGAGCCGCGCGCTTATCGCGAGCATTACGAAACGACGGCGAGCCGCATCGCCGCCCGTCTCATCGCCGGCCGCGACAACGGGCAGATTGCGAGCGACTATTCGGACGAGGAGTTGGAGATCGTCGCTTGGGCGTTGATGGGATCGAACGTCTTTCTCGGGCTACGCTTCGCCGTCTGGTCGAGTACGGATCCGAAGCGCATCGCCACGGCGACGAACAAGCTGCTGCGCAAGGGGCTCGGTAAGTGAGTGAGGCTCGATACGTCGACCGCTATTTCGACCTCGCGGACGGGCTGCGCCTTCACTATCGCGACTATCCCGGCCCGGCCGACAAGCCGCCGCTGCTGTGCCTCCACGGCCTGACGCGCAACGCGCGCGATTTCGCTGAGCTCGCCGAACGCTATTCGCCGGTACGGCGCGTTCTCGTGGTGGATTTCCGGGGCAGGGGGCTCAGTGACTACGACCCCCAGCCGGAGCGCTATACGCCGTTCACTTATGCCGGCGACGTTCTCGCGCTGCTCGCCGACCTGCACATCGAAGAGGCCGTTTTCCTCGGCACCTCACTCGGCGGCCTCGTGACGATGGCGATCGCCGCCATGGCGCCCGTGCGCATTGCCGCCGCGATCCTCAACGACGTCGGGCCGGATGTGGCCCCGGGCGGCATCGATCGAATCATGACCTATGTCGGCAAGGACCGGCGCTTCACGAACTGGGATGAGGCGGCAGTTGCAGTCTCGGAGATCCAGCGTGCGGCGTTCGAGCGCTATGCGCACGAGGATTGGGTGGCGATGGCGAAGCGGAACTGCCGGGAGGAGAATGGCGAGATCCGCTTCGACTATGACATGGCGATCGCGGAGCCATTCAAGAAGATAGGAGAGACGCCGCCTGTCGATCTCTGGCCCTTCTTCGCGCCGCTTGCGGAGAAGCCGCTGCTCGTCGTGCGCGGCGACAGGAGCGACCTGCTGACCGCCGAGACTGCGGCGAAGATGCAGCAGGTGGCGCCGGGCATGAAGCTCGCGACCGTCGCCGGCGTCGGTCACGCGCCCGATCTCGGCGAGCCCGAAGCGGTCGCCGCGATCGACGCGTTCCTGAACGGTCTCGCTTCCGCAAAAGCCTAGCCCAAAAGAAAAGGGCGGCCCCGAGGAGCCGCCCTTCCTTTTTCGGTAGCTGAGAAGCTTACTTCAGCTCGATGGTGCCGCCGGCATCCTCGATCTGCTTCTTGATCTTCTCGGCTTCGTCCTTGTTGACGCCTTCCTTGATCGGCTTCGGCGCGCCCTCGACCAGCGCCTTCGCCTCGCCGAGGCCAAGACCGGTGATCGCACGGACTTCCTTGATCACGTTGATCTTCTTGCCGCCGTCGCCGGTGAGGATCACGTCGAACTCGGTTTTCTCTTCGGCAGCCGGAGCAGCTGCGCCGCCGCCGGCGGCCGGGCCCGCAACCGCGACCGCAGCAGCGGCCGAGACGCCCCACTTCTCTTCGAGAGCCTTGGCGAGATCCGCGGCCTCGAGGACGGTCAGTTCGGAAAGCTGGTCAACCAGCGCATTGATGTCAGCCATTTGATACTCCTTGACGGGGCTTCAACGGCCCCGATTGTCGTGCGTTGATGAAAAGGCTGCGGCTTATGCCGCTTCCTTGGCCGCGTAAGCGGAGAAGATCCGTGCCAGCTGGGCACCCGGCTCGTTGATCGTGCGGGCGATCTTGGTCGCGGGCGCCTGGATGAGGCCCACGATGGTCGCGCGCAGTTCGTCGAGCGAGGGAAGCTCGGCCAGCGCCTTGATCCCGTTTACGTCGAGGACCGTGTCGCCCATCGCGCCGCCGACGATCTCGAACTTGTCGGTCGTCTTGGCGAAATCGACGGCCACCTTGGCCGCCGCGACGGGGTCTGCGGACGTCGCAAGCGCGGTCGGGCCCTTCAAAAGGTCGCCGATCGGCTTGTAGCGCGTGTCCTCGAGCGCAATCAGGGCAAGTCGGTTCTTCGCAACTTTGAACTGGGCACCGGCATCGCGCATCTTCAGGCGCAAGTCCGTGGACTGGGCCACGGTCAGGCCGAGATTGCGGGTGATGACCACCACGCTGGTCTCGGTGAAGACGTTCTTCAACTCGGCAACCAGATCGGCTTTTTGCGAACGATCCATGCCAACTCCAAAGTTTCGCTCGAAATGCATCGAGCGAGCTTCAACAAATGCTCAGGCGGACCTGAGCGACTATTGTCCGTGGGGCTTGGATCGATGGCGCTGCACAATAGGCAACGCACGACGGAGCGGACGACCGCTCCGAATGATTCCTGTCCCCGTCTAGGCTGCAGATTAAGAGGCGAGCCTCGGCAGCTGTCTCGGACGGTGCGAACGGCAAACCGCTCGCGAACGCGCGCCTATAGCGAAATCCGCCGCTCGATCAAGTCTTTGTCAGGCGGGATGGGCCTGCAGCCAGGCCGCGACCTCGCTGCGGATGCGAGGCAGCGTCGATGACCGGAAGCGAAGCCGGTCGATCGCTTGCTCGATCGGCTTGCGGTCGGTCGCGGCAAGGTTCGTCTTCGCATAAGATTCAAGGGTCGCGATCAGGCTCGCGTCGTTGCTGCCGGACACCAGCCGCTGCATGAACCGCGAGCGTCCGGAGAGGTCGATCAGCCCGTTCACCTGCGAAAGGTGCGACAGGACGAAATCGACCGCCTGCCGCGAATGGCGATTGGCGACGCTGGTAATGATCCCAGCGCTGACGGTCGAGCCGGGCTCCTTCGTGAGCGAAAGATCGAGCGCGCGCCGGCCAAGCGCTTCATCGCGCGCCGAGCCAAGAAGCTGGTAGAGGGATGTGCGTTCGACTGCTCCCGTCGTCGCCTCCGCTTTGGCGTGCAGGGCATTCCAAGTGGCGGCGTCGGCGTTGCGGGCGACCACGCCAAGCCAGGTCTGCTTCAGAGGCCCGGGTATGGCGTTGGGATCGGTCTGCCACGCCGCGAACAGGCGGTTCGCCTCGGCGAGCACGGCCGGATCTCGCATTTTTCCGAGCGTACTGATCAGCGTACCGCGGAGCAGTGTGTCCGTCGCGGGCTCGCCCTGGCGAGGGACGAAGCCGAGCTCGCGCATCCGCGGCCCGTAGGTGCGCGACACGCGCGCGGCGATCGCGGCCTGCGTGGCCCGGTCGTTGTCGAAGTCGTCGTAGAGCTCGCTCCATGTGCCCACGGCGGCCTGAACGAGCTTCGCGTTACCGTTCGCCGGGATCTGACCAACGAAGTCGAGCCCGGCGGCCATCGGCTGATAGCCTGTCTCCGCCAGCGCCATCTGATCGTTCAGAACGCCATATTGATCGACCGGCCCGAGGCCGCGAAAAGCTCCTTGCAGGGCCTTCAGCTGCGCCCCGGCGTAGATGGTCCGGAAATAGCCGGTCTGGCCCGCGTTGATGAGCAGCGGGCCGCATCCCGGCACCCTGAGCTGCGTCGTCGGCCCATCCGTGACAACCTTCGTGACATCGCCGCCCGCGCTGGCGCGCACGGGAACGTGCCAGCGCAGTGGGCTGCCCGCGACTTCGGAACGGCGGTCGCTCGAATATTGCGACTGGGTGAGCGTAGTGACGGTCTGCCCGCCGACGCACTGCGCGGGCCCGACCTGGATAAGCGGAATGCCTGCCTGGCGCGTGAAATCGCGGGCGACCGTCGCGAGCCCCTTGGCGCCTGCCCGCTCCATGGCTGCCCACAAGTCGTCCGTCCGCGTATTTTGATAGGCGTGCCGCGCCATATAGTCCCGCACGCCTGCCCGCCACACGTCCGGCCCGGCAAAGCCCTCCAGCATGGTGATGACGGACTCGCCCTTCTGGTAGGTAATCGTGTCGAACGCCTGGTTGGCCTGCTCGACGGTCCGGACAGACTGGACGACCGGGTGGGTCGACTTGAACGAGTCCAGCCCCATGGCCGCTTCGCGCGAGGCAACGCGGTCGACGTCCGCGCCCCAGGTGGGATTGAAATGCTCGGTGGTCTTGCTTTCCATCCAGCTGGCGAAACCTTCGTTCAGCCAAAGGTCGTCCCACCAAGCCATGGTGACGAGATCGCCGAACCATTGATGGGCCATTTCATGCGCTTCGACGGCGAAGATAGCCTGCCGCTCACCTTCGCTAGTGATCGCCGGATCGTTCAGCAGGACGCGTTCGAAGGTTAAGATCGCGCCCCAATTTTCCATCGCCCCGAAGAATTGCGACTGCCCCGGGCCGCCGACGTTATCCAGCTTCGGAAGCGGGTAGGGCGTGCCGAAATAGTCGTTGTAGTATGGAAGGATCTGGGCTTCGGCATCGAGCGCATATTGGCCTTTCGGCCCATTGCCGCGGCTCAACACTATCCCGACATCGCGGTCTCCGACCTTTTTCGAAATACGGTCGAAATCACCGTTCGCGAAGAAGAGGAGGTATGACGACATGGTCGGCGTCGTTTGGAAGCGCACTTCCTTCATCCCGCCGGAAAGAGCCCTTGTCGAAGCCGCGGGCATGTTGCCGACCGCCATCGTGCCTGCCGGCACTCGCGCCGTCAGGTCGAACCTCGCCTTATAGTCGGGCTCGTCCCAGCCCGGGAAGAAGCGCCGAGCGTCGGCCGCTTCGAACTGGGTGAAGAGCGAGCGCGCGTTTTTCCCCTCGGCGTTCTTGTAATCGAGCGCGAAGAGGCCGTTTGCCTGCGTGTGGATCTCGCCGGAATAGCGGATTGCGAGGCGATAGGCGCCGGGGCTGATCGTGCGCGCGAAGCTGAGCGTCGCCGTCTCTGCTTTGGGATCGAGGCTGATTTTCGCGGGAAGGGCCGCAGCACCCTTCGCGGTGCAGAGCGTGGCCGATGCGAGCTTCATGTCCGCCGCATTGAGCACGAGTTGGCGCGTCGGCTCGGTAACGTTGAGATCGATCGCGACCTCACCATCGAAGCTAAGCTGCTGCGCGTGCGGCGTGACCGTAATCGCATAATAATGCGGTATCGCAGTGCGCGGCAGCTGCGTCGGAAGCGTGGCGTCGACCGTGTCGGCTCGCTGCTGGCCGGCGGCCGTGGCGGGCATGGCGAAGGCAAGCGTCGCCGACGCGAGAAGAGCAGCAACCGATTTCATGATTCCTCCACTTGAGGCGCGGCTAGAAACGCGTGCGGCTTCAGCCGATTAGCGGCGCTCTGCCTCTATGTGAAGGCGGGGATGGCGGGGCAAAAAAAGTAGGCCCGGGCAAGCCGAAGCTCGCCCGGGCCCTCTCGCTCCCCTGTTTTAAGCGAGAGTTTTCGAACTTACCGTCCGCGCTCGCCGCGCTCGACCGGAGCCGGCGGCGGCGGCGGAGGCGGTGCCGGGCAGGCGGCGTCAGCCGCGATGACCGAGCCGTCCGGACAGGTCTGCGTCGCCGGAGCCGGGGGCGGCGGGGGCGGCGGAGGAGGCGGGGGTGGCGGCGGCGGAGCGACTGAACCGAAGTTGTAGACCACGCTCGCCATCAGGCTGTTCGAGGTGAACTTGCTGCCGTCCGTGAACGTCACCGTTCCCGATTCACACGGGAAGGTCGCGCCGACCGGGCCGCAAGTGCCCACGCCGGTGAACGCCGTCGTGTGGCTCGAGTTCGGCGATCCGGCGCGGAAGTAACGGTACTTCAGGCCGATATCGATGTTCGAGCTGACCGGCGCATAGACGCCGGCAATCAGCTGCCAGGCGAACTTGCCGCTGCTCTCGCCGAACTGCTTCACGCTGGCATAGCCAACGCCGCCGCCCGCGTAGCCACCGATCGACCCGTTCCCGCCGAAATCGACGAGGCCGTTCAGCATGCCCGAAAGGACAGTCGCCGAGTGGCCGGTGCCGAACGTGTCGGCCGTGGTGAAGGTCGTTCCCGCGCCGGTGTTGATCGCGTTGATGATCGTTTCGCCCGGATTCAGGTCTTTTGCCTTGGCGTGCTTGTAGCCGAGCTCACCTTCGACCCGGAACATGCCGAAGTCGTAACCGCCGATGAAGTCGAGGTCCAAGCCCTTCTTGTACTTCTGGTTATCGACTGTCGTCCGCGAGAAATCGACCGCATTGGTACCGGTGAAGGTCACCTCACCCTGGATCGAATGCGATTGCGGGAAGAGGATGCCCCCCTCCAGCCCGACGTATCCGGCATTGTCCGTCGTCGCGGCCGCCGGGACGGCGGTCACGAGCGCGGCGATGCCCGCAAGGAGATATTTCTTCATTACGCTTAACCCTTTTGCTTGTGGATTGTGCTCCCGGTTCCCCGAACCATACCCTGGCTACTTTGTTTCATGAAATTCGCAACCGCAGCAAAGCTCTGGCTACGTGTTGCACGCGGGTCACAGAACATGCGCTGCTGCGCTGCGGCAAACTGAAACGAAAAAGGCCGGACATTACTGCCCGGCCTCCTCGTTTTTCAGTAATCGCAGTGACTTAGACGCCTTCGACTTGCTCCAGGTCGATCTTTACGCCCGGGCCCATCGTCGAGCTGAGCGAGATCTTCTTGACGAACTTGCCTTTGGCGCCTGACGGCTTGTTGCGGACGATCGCTTCCATGAAGGCGTTGAAGTTCTCGCGAAGGTCGCCCTCGGAGAAGCTGGCCTTGCCGATGCCGGCGTGGACGATGCCCGCCTTCTCGACGCGGAACTCGACCTGGCCCGACTTGGCGTCGGTCACGGCCTTGGTAACGTCCATCGTCACGGTGCCGAGCTTCGGGTTCGGCATCAGGCCCTTGGGGCCGAGCACCTTACCGAGGCGGCCGACGATGCCCATCATGTCGGGCGTCGCGATGACGCGGTCGAAATTGATCTGGCCGCCCTGGATCGTTTCCATCAGGTCTTCCGCACCGACGACGTCCGCACCGGCGGCAGTGGCTTCATCAGCCTTCCCGCCCTTCGCAAACACCGCGACACGGACGGTTTTGCCGGTGCCTTTGGGGAGATTGACGACGCCGCGGACCATCTGGTCGGCGTGGCGGGGGTCGACGCCGAGGTTGAGCGCGACTTCGACCGTCTCGTCGAACTTGGACGTGGCGTTGGACTTCACGAGCCCGAGCGCCTCATCGACTCCGTAAAAACGGTCACGATCGACAGAGCCGGCCTGCGCCTTCTGCTTCTTGGTGAGCTTTGCCATCGGTTCAGCCCTCCACCACTTGCAGGCCCATCGCGCGGGCGGAGCCTTCGATGATCTTGGTCGCCGCCTCGATGTCGTTGGCGTTGAGGTCCTTCATCTTGGTCTCGGCGATCTCCGCGAGCTTCGAGCGCTTGATGGTCCCCGCGCTCGTCTTGCCCGGCTCCTTCGAACCCGACTTGATGTTCGCCGCCTTCTTCAGGAGGAACGAGGCTGGCGGGGTCTTGGTGGTGAAGGAGAACGAACGGTCCGCATAGACGGTGATCACCGTCGGAATGGGAGCGCCCTTCTCGAGCTCCTGCGTCGAGGCGTTGAACGCCTTGCAGAACTCCATGATGTTGACGCCGCGCTGACCGAGCGCCGGGCCGATCGGAGGGGCGGGATTCGCAGTGCCCGCGGGCACCTGCAGCTTGATGTAACCGGTGATTTTCTTTGCCATCGTCTCACTCTGTTGCGGCCTGCGATCGAAAAATCTCCGCAGGCTGTCTCAAGTTTAGCGGTTCGAACGACGGTCCGAAGATCGTCTCCCGCGGCTGTTTCCAATAGGATTGGAAGGCGGGGCCCTTAGCGGATGTGGGACCCCGCCGCAACTTCTGCTAAGAAGCGCGCGGGAAGGTGGGTCAGAGAGGGGCTCACCATGAAGCGTCTGATGTTGCTTGCACTTCCGCTGCTGCTCGCCGGCTCGGCCGCGGGCGGCAAGACCCATCACGCCGCCCTCAAGTGGATGGACGGCCCACCGGGCCTCCCGAGCGGATCGCAGATCGCGGTGGTCTCGGGCGATCCGGGCAAGAAGGGTCCGTTCACAGTCCACCTCAAGTTCCCCGCCGACTACGCCGTCGCCGCTCACCACCACCCGACCGACGAGCAAATCAAGGTGCTGTCGGGCAAGCTGAAGTTCGGCATGGGCGACAAGGCCGACAAGGCGAAGGCGAAGTGGATGGCCGCCGGCGCCGCGGGCACGGCCAAGGCGGGGATGAACCACTTCGTCTTCACCGACGGGCCGACCGAGCTCGAGCTCAAGTCGACGGGCCCGTTCCAGATCATCTACGCCAACCCGAAGGACGACCCTCGCAAGTGAGCTAGCGGATCGCGGATGTGAATAGGGCCGCCGAAGCGGCCCTGCTGGGTTCGAAGAGGTGGGTAGCCGCTGAGGCTATTTAACCCTCTCCACTTGTTCGAACTCGAGCTCGACAGGCGTCGCTCGGCCGAAGATCGACACCGAGACCTTCACTCGGCCGCGGTCGAAGTCGAGTTCTTCGACGACGCCGTTGAAGGTCGCGAAGGGGCCGTCGAGGACCTTGACGGCATCGCCGATCTCATAGTCGACGTTGATCTTCTGCTTGGGCGCCGAGGCGGCTTCGGCCTCGCTCGAGAGCATGCGCGCGGCCTGGGCGTCGGGGATCGGCTGAGGCTTGCCGCCGGGGCCGAGGAAGCCGGTGACCTTCGGCGTGTTCTTGACGAGGTGGTAGACCTGGTCGGTCATCTCGAGCTTGGCGAGGACGTAGCCGGGCATGAACTTGCGCTCGGTCTGGACCTTCTTGCCGCGCTTGATCTCGGTCACGGTCTCGGTCGGGACCTCGATCTGCTCGACGAAGCGCTCGAGACCCATTCGGTTCGCCTCGCTGTGGATCGCGTCGCGGACCTTGTTCTCGAAGCCGGAATAAGCGTGGATGATGTACCAGCGGGACATGTGTTTTGTGACCTAACCCAGGAAGCTCAGGAGATATTTGACCGCGCTCGAGAAGGCGGCGTCGACGCCGAAGAAGAAGGCGGCGAGGAGGACCGACATGATCAGCACCATGATCGCGGTCGCGACCGTCTCCTTGCGGCTCGGCCAATAGACCTTCGCGGTCTCGGCGCGGACCTGACGGATGAATTCGCCGGGGGAGACTTTCGCCACGTTTCTGAGCTTCTTCTCGAGTTGCGGATAGAAAAGCGCCCCGCGGACCATCAGGGCCGGCGGGGCTGGAGGGTCACTTAGCGTCCGCGGTCCGAGTCTTCAAGGTGGCGCGGGCCTCGCGAAAGATAAGGTACGGTGGTCCTGCCTTTGCTATACAGCAAAGGTTAGTGCCGAGGGTTGCTCAGCGGGGGCTCGAGCATGGGGATGGCGTTGTGGTTGATTGCGGCGGCGACCCCGGTTGCGGCACCTGCCCCTGAGGATCCCGCGACGATCGTGGTCACCGGCGAGCGGGTGAAGCGCTCGCTCAAGGAGACGAGCTCGAGCGTCGCGGTGACCCGCGAGGCGGAGATCGAAGCCAGCGGGGCGAACCGGGTCGACCAGGTGCTTGCGCTGATCCCGAACGTGCAGCTCGGCAACGGCAGCCAGGGGCCGGCGATCCGCGGGCTGGATACGACCGGGGCGCTTAATGCACTGCCGGCATTCCTCGGCGGCAACCGGCCGCGGACCACGATCGTCGTCGACGGGCGCGCGGTTACCTACAACGAGTTCGTGTTTGGCGGCTTTCCGGTCTGGGACGTGAACCGGATCGAGGTGTTCCGGAGCCCGCAGACGACGACCCAAGGGCAAAATTCGATCGCGGGTGCGATCTTCATCGACACCAATGACCCGAGCTTCACGCCGGAGTATCGGGCGCGCGGGATCGTGGGCAACTTCCATATGCGGGAGGGTTCGGTGCTGGCTTCAGGACTGATCGTGGGTGACGAGCTCGCTTTCCGGGTGGCCGGCGACCTCCGCTACGCGCGGAGCACGAGCCGAATCAACGACGTGCAGGCGGGGACTGATCCCAATCACGACGTCTTCGGGGTGCTGCGCGCCAAGCTGCTCGCGAAGCCGGCCGCAGGCACGCAGCTTGTCGTCACCTACGCGCACAACCAGTCGCAGGCGCCGCAGACGGTCGGTGTCGATGCGCCGTTCGGAGCGCGGCACGACCGGACGGTCGGCTACGGCATCTTCCGGATTAACGTGGACTCGCTGACGGCGGCGGTGCGGCATCGGGCCGGGGCGGACCTCACCGCCAATTTCGTGCTGACGGCGGGAGACAGCAAGTCGCGGCGCTTCGCCATCCGGCATTTCGGCGAGGCGGAGAATGACGGCCGCGACTGGTCGGCCGAGGCGATCCTCAACTGGGCTCCCGACGGCCCGCTGCGCGCTACGGCGGGCATCTCGCATCAGCATCTGGCGCTGAAGCAGTTCATCGACCTCGCGCTTCTGTCGGGATCGATCGGCCGGTTTCGCGACTGGCAGGACGGGACTGGGCTGTTCGGCGAGTCGGAGCTCAAGGTGGCGGAGCGCGCGACGCTCACCGCGGGCCTACGCTACCAGCGAGACCGTCAGAAGCGGATCGGCGACCTGACCGCCACTTCCTTCGTCATCCCTGTTGACTTTGTCGGCTCCTTCCACAGCTGGCTGCCCAAGGTCAGCTTCGCTTATGACGTGACGCGGGCCCTTCGTGTCGGGGCAATGGTCGAGAAGGCCTATAATCCGGGCGGGACGACGATCCGCGTCGACACGTCGCGGGCCGACAATTTTGGGGCGGAGTCGCTGTGGGATTATGAGCTGTTCGCGAGGGGCGATTGGGGCGCGGTGAGCGCCAATGCGAACCTCTTCTACTACGACATGAAGAACGCGCAGCGCTCGCAGGATATCGGCATCTTCACGCCGACGGGCGGCAAGGTGGGCTTCGCGAACCTGTTCAACGTGCCCAAGGCGCGCAGCTACGGCGCGGAGGGCCAGCTGGGCTGGCACCCGAGCAACGCCCTGTCGGCGAGCGTCGCAATCGGCCTCCTAAGGACGAGGGTGGTGCGCTCGGACGAGGAAGTTCCTGGGATCGAGGGGAATGAGTTCGACCGCTCACCGCACTTCAGCGGATCGGTAGCGGTGGATTGGGCGGCTACGCGACGCCTTCGCCTGTCGGCGCAGGTGCGGCATCATGGTTCCTATTTCAGCGATCCCGAGAACAGGCCCGCAACCCGGGTCGGAAGCGCGACGATCGCGGACGCCCGGGCGGAATACCGCCTCAAGAATGTCTCCCTGTTCGCGCAGGTCCAGAACCTGTTCGACACGCTGGCGGTGCTCGACCTGGACAGCGCAACCCAGGGAGAAGCGGAGGACCCGCGAACGTTCGGAGTCGGCGTGGAAGCGCGTTTCTAGCCGTAGACCTGATAGTCCGGGCGGACGTTGCGTGCTTGCCAATAAGCGGCGAGCCCGATGCCGTCCGCGAGGCCGGCGAAACGCGCGTCGGCGCGCAGCGCTGCCGCCGGCGGCGTGAACAGCCAGGGCGTGAACCGCCACGCAATGCTCGTCCCCCGCCGCTCGTACGCCTCTTGTTCGGATCCCGAAGCAGGCGGCGCCTCGAAAACCAGCAAATCGTTTGCAATCTCGAAAGCAGCGTCCACCTCGCCCAGAGCGGACAAGGTCAGCACCGCTTGCGGGGAGAGCAGGGGATCGCGCTTGGCGGCGGCGAGATTTGCCACGCGGGCGCTGGCGACGTTCGCCGCCGAAGGTTGGTCGAGGGCCGGCAGCGAAATGCGCCAAAGCGCAACCGAAGCAGGCGAGTAAACCTGGGGACGCGTTCCTTCGTCGTCGAGCATGGCGAGCGCGGCACTGGGGCGACCGGTGAATGCGAGGATCGTGAAGCGCGCAAAGCGCACGAACCGGTGCGCGGGCCAATATTGCATGGCGCGGTCGATGACGCGATCGGCCTCGGCGGTACGGCCGACAATCCACAACAGCTGGGCGAGCGGATAATAGTTGCCCGCGGCAAGCGGATTGATGGCAATGGCACGCTGCACCAACGCCAGCGCGTCACGGCTTCGGCCCGTGCATTGAAGCAGGTCCCACAAGAGATGCATCGCGAAGATATTGCGCGGCGCGCTCGCGAGCACTGCGCGCAACCCATCCTCGGTCCCGGCTAAGTCCAGGGTCGTTCGGCGGAGCTCGATTCTGGCGAGCTTTGCGTTTGCATCGTTCGGATCCAGCCGGAGGCTGGCATCCACGGCCGCTTCAACCTCGCTTACGGGGGTGCCCGAATTGGCTTTGCCGACGGTGGTCGCAGTCAACATCAGCGCATAGGCGAGGAGACCTTGAGCCGCCGCATCCTTGGGTCGGATCGCGACTGCGCGGCGCAGATATTCCCCCGCCGCGGCCGAGCCATCGCCATATTCGAGACGTTCCTCGCCGCTTTTCAGAAGTTGGTTGAAGCGACGCTCGTCGGCGTTCGAGCGCACGGTCCAAAACGCGAGCACGCCGGACCCCGCGACGGCCAGGCCAGCGGCAGAGCCGATGAGGGTACGCCGAGAAATGCCCGGATCGCCTTGAGCGTCGTCTGAAACATCTCCCGGATCCGCCACCGCCTCGAGCTTGCCGTCCAGGCGATAGCCGGTGCGCGGGATCGTCTCGATCTCGAAGCTTCCCCCGGCGATCTCGGAAGCGAGCTTGCGGACGGCCGCGACAGCGCGGTTGAGGCTGTCGTCGCCGACGTAAACGCCGCCCCAGCAGCGCTGAAACAGGGTCTCGCGAGTGACGACCTGGCCCGCCGCTTCGGCGAGGACCACCAGCACTTGCATGACGCGAGGCTCGATGTCCGCCGTCCCGCCCGGACCGACGATGGTGCGGCTCGACGGGCTGACGATCGCAAGACCGAGCGTAAAGTCGCTGCGGCCGGCGAGGTCGGCCGTCGTAAGTATGCCGTCATTAGGTAACCGAACCGCTTCGTTCACCGCTGTCGGCCCCCCAATCATCGGCAAATCATCGGCAAATCGTCAGGCCATCATCATCCCACCGGAACGCAACTTAGGCAACCTTGAGCGGCAGCCTAGACAGGAGGCCTGCATGTTGTCCCGTAAGCTGCGCCTTTTCGCCGGCATGTCATCACTGGCCCTTTTTCTGTCCGCCTGCGGGGGCGGCAGCGGAGGCGGGGGTGTCGCCATGATTCCCCCGCCTCCGCCAACACCGACTCCCACGCCAACACCGACTCCCACGCCGACGCCGACTCCCACGCCAGCTTGTCCGCCGACATGTCCCCCGATCGCGATATTCCCTGCCTTGGCTGCCTCAACGGACCTCGCCGTGTTGGGCTATGAAAAGGGCTCTTCCGGCAACCTGAGCGGCGACGGTTTCTCGGTCCGGTATGACGCAACGTCGGGATTTTACATTTTCGACCTGCCGTCGACGGACCCGGACAGGTTCGCGGCCAGTAATGAGGGGGTGACCCAGTGGTCAGGCTCGCTGGTCGATGATTCGGGCGGGACGCAGGTAACATCTTTCTACGTCCACAAGCCGACGGACCTGCAACTCACCTACACGACCTTCGCCTTTGACAAGGACAGCTGGATGGCATTCGGCATTCCGACGGCCACAGTGGGCATGCCGGTCACCGGTACGGCAACCTACAGCGCGAAACTCGTGGGCGATGCGCAAGGCTATTATGTTGCTGGAACGGGGTCGTTCTCGTTCGATTTCGGCGCGGGCAAGCTATCCGGCTACCTTGATCCGGTGCTCTACGACGGATGGGGGACAGAGTTCTCCGCCGGCAAATTCGATTTCGTGAACACAGTATACTCGACGGGATCGACTGCCTTTTCAGGACAACTGGCCAACTCTTTCTTCGCGACCCGCGGCTCATTTGACGGGCGCTTCGCGGGGCCCGCCGCGGAAGAGTTGATGGGGCGCTGGCAGGCACCCTTCACCGATCCATACAGCCTCGACGAAGGGAAGATGTTCGGCGTCTTCGTCGGGAAGAAATGATCGGGTCCATTGCACGATGCGGGCCAGGGGGACCGGGGCAGCGCGCGCAGGCGAAAGATCCGCCCAAAGGTAAGGTCACGTCGCGCTTATTAAGCGATATTATCGCTGGTGACTGCCGAGAGTTGCGCAACCGGGGCGTGAGCACGGGCGCCTATTCGCCAGCGTCGACCGCAGTTGGGGCAAAAAACGGCAAGCGACCCGGGCGCAGCATCGAGGGCGCCGCGGTTCTGTAGTGCGTCTGGATTCCAACAGGGAGGCCATGATGTTCACTTGCAAGCTCCGTCATTTCTCCAGCATATCCGCGCTGACGCTGGCGCTTTGCGCCTGCGGCGGCGGAGGAGGGCCCTCGGCCTTCGTGCCACAGCCGATTCCTGCGCCGCCGCCGACCCCGACGCCAGGCAGTGTGACGATCTTCGCCGCACCCAAAGTGGAAGAATTTGCCTCGGTGGGAGCCTCGGTGAGTGGCTTGGGCGGAAACCTAGACACCTATCCGAGCGCGAGCTCGCGATTTGGACCGGTGTCGAGCGCCGACCAGGACACGCCTCACATCCGCTACACGGCAGCAGGTAACTACGAGATCGAGATGCCCGGCGGCCAATGGGATCGCCTCGTGCCCTACAAGGGGCTCGTCGATCCCCCGCCTACAACCAATTACTTCCAGCCCCAGTCTGTGCCGCAGAACGAAGGCTATCTCGTCACCACCAATGCACGGGATTTCGGTTACAGCTATTCCGAGTTCGGCGCCTGGGGGTCTCGAGACGCAGGGCGCTGGGGCTTCGTCGCGTTCGGCGATCCGACCCCCGCGGGGGCGGTGCCCGTAACGGGATTGGGCACATTCAGCGGAACCGTGAGGGGGAGTGCGGACGTGCTCACCGCCAATTTGCTCTACGGCGGTTACGATCCGACCTTCATCGAAGGCTCGGTCAACCTGAATTTCGACTTCGCCAAGGGCACGCTTGGCGGCGCGATGGACCTGTTGCTCACCGACCAGGCGGAACTCAACGTGGAACTGGGCAGCTTCGCCTTCAAGGACACCGTCTATGCGATGGGAAGCACCACTTACTCGGGCAAGTTCACGACGGCTGCGACGAGCGGCGACAACTTCTTCCTCGGCCGCTTCACCGGACCACATGCCGAAGAGACGATCGGCGCCTGGGCCGTGCCCTTCCTGTACAGCGGCGACAACCAAACGCATCAGGCGATGGGCGCCTGGATCGCAAAGAAGCCCTAACGGTCGCGGAGGGGCACGATGCTGGGGGTGGCACTTGGCGTAGCGCTACTCGCGGCGGACGCGACGGGCGTCACGATCGGCAAAGCGCCGTCACGCACGCGCACCCTCCACCTCACGCCGGCGCAAATGTTCAAGCTGGCCGAGCTGGCGCAGAGCAAGTCCGATCTCGCCACCGCTTCCGCCGTTTATGCGGCGCTCGAGCGCAACCCCGACCCGGACATCCGGGCCGAAGCGCGGTTCCGGCATGCCAAGCAGCTGATCGGGCAGGGCCGGAACAAGGACGCGGCGCTGCTGCTTCGGGCGGTGGTCGACGAGAAGCCGGACGCTACTGCTGTGCGGCTGGAGCTTGCGCATACGCTGCAGCTCCTCGGCGAAACCGATGAGGCGCTACGCGAGTTGCGCGCGGCGCAGGCGAGCGGGCTGCCGCCGGCCGTTGCCCGGCTGGTCGACCGTTATTCGCAGGCGCTGCGGGCGTCGCGGCCGTTCGGGGCGAGCCTGGAGATCGCGCTCGCGCCCGACAGCAACATCAATCACGCGACGCGCGCGGATACGCTCGGGACGGTCTTCGGCGACTTCGATATCGGCAAGGAGAGCAAGGCGAAGTCCGGCACCGGCCTGGCGGTTCGTGGGCAGGTGTTCCGGCGGTTCGGGCTGGGGAGCAGCGACAACAGCATGCTGATCAGGCTCAGCGGTCTGGCGGATCTGTATAAGGAGATGCGGTTCAACGACATCGCGCTCGATCTCGGGGCCGGCCCGGAGCTGCGGCTCGGGCGAAACCAGCTGAACTTCGAGGTTGGGGCGACGCAGCGCTGGTACGGGCAGAAGCCGTTCATGCGTTCGGCCCGGCTCGGCGCCTTGTGGGTCCGGCCGCTCGGCAAGCAGACGCAGCTGCGGCTGACCGGCGCGGCGGCGCGGGTCGACAATCAGTTCAACGACCTCGAGGATGGTAAGACTTATTCCGGGCGCCTGGAGGTCGAGCATGCGCTGAGCGCGACGACTGGCGTCGGGATCAATGGGTTGCTTGGCCGCGAGGCGCTGGAGGATCCCGGCTATTCGACGAAGAGTTGGCGGGTGGGGCTGCTCGGCTGGCACGATTTCGGGCGGGCGACGGTGACCGCGGAGGCCGACATGGGGCGACTGAACGCCGACGAGCGCCTGCTGCTGTTCCCGGACAAGAGGGCTGACCGCTATTCGCGGCTGTCGCTCGGGGTGACGCTCCGCCAGCTTCAGTTCCGCGGCTTCGCGCCGGTCGCGCGCTTCACCATCGAGCGGAACCGGAGCACGATCGAATTCTACGACTACCGCCGAACGCGAAGCGAGGTGGGCGTGGTGCGCGCATTCTGAGCACCGGACCATCGGCAAATGATCGGCAAATCATCGGCTCATCATCATCCAATGAAGGTGGCGCATCGGCCAAGTTCGACTGGGTCAAGCCGGCGGCACCCCGCTCGCCGGAACACTGACCTAAGGAGGACATGATGAAAAATGCGATTTCCTTGCTTGCAGGCCTGGCGGTTCTGGTGGTCTCCACCAACGCTCCCGCACATCATCTCGAGAACCTGAACACGCCATACGAAAGCCGCGGCGCTTGCGAAGCGGCGGTTGCGGACTTCAACAACGACGACTGGGACATGCTGCTCGATCGTTTCCCGGACTTCTTCTCGAGCCAGGGCGAGGTTGCGAGTTTCCTGACGAGGGCATTTCCTTGCGAGCAGATTGCGGCAGACGGTCAGTGGTACATTCAGAACCGTCTCGCAGAGACTCTCGGCAGCGATTGGTTCCTGCGGCGCAAATAGGGCGCGGCTATTTCGGAGGAGGCCGTCACGGGAGTGAATCCCGTGACGTCAGACCGGTGGCTAATGCGCCGGCTGGCGCCGGCCGTTCGCATTCGCTTCGCGAAACAGCCCCTAGCTTTGCTAGTTGCTTTGCTCCGGCATGGCAGGGGCAGAGGGACTCGAACCCACGACCCTCGGTTTTGGAGACCGATGCTCTACCAACTGAGCTATACCCCTAGGCCGTCCGCGCGAGGTAGCTAGCCGCCGCGGTTGGTGCAAGGCTCAGTGTGTGACGGGGAGGCCGATCCAGGTGCCTTCCGCGCCCGTGAACACCTTTTGCGTCGCCGGCTGGTAGTCGCTGGCCTTTGCGAAGAAGATGTTGGGGACGAAGGTCTGCGGGTTGCGGTCGTAGAGGGGAAACCAGCTCGACTGGACCTGGACCATGAGGCGGTGACCGGGCTGGACGACATAATCGACGGTCGGAAGGGCGAATTGGTAGGTCAGCGGCTGGTTCGGCGTCAGCGCCTGCGCATGCGCGGGGTCGGCGCGGTAGCGGCCGCGCATTACGTCCATGGCAATGGCGAGCTCGTAGCCGCCCATCTCGGCTTTCTGCGGATATTGGGCGGGATAGACGTCGATCAGCTTCACGACCCAGTCGCTGTCGGTGCCGCTGGTCGAGGCGACGAGGTGGACCTGCGGCGTGCCCTTGAGGGTGAGCGGCCGGGTCAGCGGCTCCGTCGCGTAGGTGAGGACGTCGGGGCGGGCCTCGGCGAAGCGCTGGTCGTCCTCGAGCCAGTAGCGCCAGGTCGAGCCCGTCGCCCAGGGCGAGATGTTCGGGCGCTGGCGGTAGGTGACGGGACGGGCAGGGTCGGAGACGTAGCTGTCCGACGTCCGCGCGGGCGCGGTGAAGCTGAGGCTCTTGCCCGGCGCGAGATAGACCGGGGTCAGCGCTGTGGAGCAGCCTGACGCGCAGGCTTGCGGCCAGTCGTTGAGACGCTCCCAGCGGTTGGGGCCGACCTGGAAGGCGGTGACGCGCGCGATGTCGGCGGTCGGGCCGTCCTTCAGATGCTGGTTGAGGAAGGGCAGAAGCACGTTCTGGCGGAACCACTTGCCGCTGTCCGAGCCCCAATCGAGCGCGCCGAGCGTGCTTGCCGCGGCATTGGCCTGACCGTGGTGCCAGGGCCCCAGGACGAGGTGGGCATTGCCGTTGTCGCTCGCCTTGACGGCGTTGAAGGCGGCGGGCGCTCCGTAAATGTCCTCTTGGTCCCATTCGCTGTCGACGAAGAGGGTGGGGACCGTAAGCGGCTTCTGCGCGAGGATGCGGTCGACCGCCTGGTCCTGCCAATACTCGTCATATTCGGGGTGCTGTATCAGCCGGACCCAGAAGGGCAGCTGATCCATCCCCATCGCCTGGCCGTAGGCGCCCGCCGAGCCGTAGCGGAGATAGGCGTCGTAATCGTCGTAGCCGGCGCTGAACCAGTCCTCGTCCGACTTCTTCGTCGCCGTCTGCTCGTAGACGTAGCTGATCATTTCCTGCCGGAAGGCGCCGTTGTGGAACCAGTCGTCGCCCTTCCACACGTCCACCATCGGGTTGATCGGCACTGCGGCCTTCAGTGCCGGGTGGGGGTTTACGAGGCTCATCAGCGTGGTGAAGCCGTCGTAGCTGGTGCCGATCGTGCCGACTCGGCCGTTGCTCTCGGGAACATTCTTCACCAGCCAGTCGATGGTGTCGTAGGCGTCGGTCGAATGGTCGACCGCGGTCGGGTTGAGCGGCCCTCTGAGGGGCCGGTTCATCACATAGTCGCCGGCCGACCCGTACTTGCCGCGCACGTCCTCGAACGCGACGATATAGCCCGCGCGCACCAGCTCGGCGGAGAGCGGCGAGAGGATGTTTTCGGGCAGTGGGCCGAAGGTTCCGTGCGACGTGCCCTTGTCCGCCGAATAAGGCGTGCGGTCGAGCATGATCGGGAACTTGCCCGCCTGCCTCGGAATGATCAGCACCGCGTACATCTTCACGCCGTCGCGCATCGGGATCGACACTTCGCGGCGGACGTACTGGAAGTCGGCGCGCTGCGCGCCGAAGCTATGCGGGATGTCGCCGCCTTTAGGGATTGGCGGGACCGCGGGGCGGAAATTGGCCGGAATGTCGCCGCCCGGCTGGACGGCTGCGGCGACGTGGCTTTCGGCGAAGGCGGGGGCGGACAGGCAGAGCGCGGCCGCAACAAACGCAATGGTCTTCAAGCGCACGCGACTCCCGTCAGGACGGAAGCGGCATGGCACAGGCGATGAATATTGCCAATCAGAGCGAATGCGAGGGGCGGTTCTTGCAGTAGATCGCGACCAGGATGAGCAGGAATGCGACGAGGCGGATGAGGTAGAGTGCGCCCTTCTCCTCCGTGGGGATCTCAGCCAGCGCAATGACGCTCTGGCCTACGCCCAGCAGGGCAAAAGACAGCGCGAATGCGAGGAAGAGCTGCTCCCGCGTGCGCCGCCAGAAGCGGACGAAGAACAAGGCGCAGGCGAAGAAGCCGAAGGCGGCTGCGCCGGACAGGAAGTCGTAAAGGACCATGCGCTTATTCCTCTTCGATCCTGAAGATGAACCCGAACAATAAAGAGCAGCTGGCGGCGAGCGCGAGCAGCAACCTCGGCAGGCGCAAATCGACCTCGGGAGCCGGCCAGACGACCAGGTCGAAGACGAGGACGAGATTGTTCAGCGCGAGGAAGGAGAAACAGATGCTGCTCCACAGCAGCAAGGGCGCCCTCGAATTGCGGTAACTGCGCCCGAGTAGCCAGGCGCAGGCGGCGCTGGTGAGGAAGCAGAGAATATAGACCGCCGCGGCCAAGAAGTCCGTCATCCTAGTCCTTCCTGAGCCGGAATGCGTCGGCGAAGGCGGTGAGCCCTTCGACGGAAGCGGAAACGATCGCCCGGCGCACCGCGTCCGGACGGGCAGCGTAGAGGCTTTCCGTGCGCTCGACGAGCTTCGCGACATCGGCGCTGACCGGCATGTAAAGGACGCCGTCCTCGTCCTGCGATGCGAGACCGGCGGCAAGCAGCGAGGCGAGCGCCTTGCTGATGACAAGATCGCTGGCGCGCATCGTCGTGACGAGCTCGTCCTGGCGCCAAGGCCGGCGCTCGCGCTTGAGCAGCAACAACAGCTCCAGCGCCCAGACGGAGCGGAAGCTCGACGTAATGAACTGACGAAGATCCTGATCGGAGCTCGTCACGAGCCCCGGGTCGCCACGGCTTCCAGCATTTCATGGGTCTAGCGATGCGGCGGCGCGGCTTGCAACCGTGATCAAGGTCAATTCACAAGCCACTTTTAGAAAGCGGAAACCCAAAGTATCGATTATGAAGAAGAAATCGGGCGGCCGGGGGGCCGCTCTTGTGTAACCTGGGTGGGGGGAGAGACGACACGGAGAGTTGAGTGAACATCCAGGCTCAGCGTGACTTTATCGATCGCCGTCAGCTCGTGAGCGCGCTTCGCGCATTGCGTCGCGGCGACTTCAGCGTTCGCCTGCCAGAAGCGGCCGACGGGATCGACGACGAGATCGCCAGCCTCTTCAATGAGGTCGTCTCCCTCAACGAGGAGATGACCCAGGAGTTCGAACGTCTCTCCAAGGTCGTCGGCAAGGAAGGCAAGATCACCCAGCGCGGGCGGGTGAAGAATGCCCGTGGCGGCTGGGAAACCGCCGTCCGCTCCGTCAACGAGCTCATCGAGGACATGGTCCAGCCGACCGCGGAAGTCGCCCGCGTCATCGGCGCGGTCGCCAAGGGCGACCTCTCCCAAAGCATGACGGTCGAGATCGACGGGCGGCCGCTGCGCGGCGAGTTCCTGCGCATCGGCAAGGTCGTGAACACCATGGTCGATCAGCTCAACGGCTTCGCGTCGGAAGTGACGCGCGTGGCGCGCGAGGTCGGCACCGAAGGCAAGCTCGGCGGACAGGCGAAGGTGAAGGGCGTCGCCGGCACCTGGAAGGACCTCACCGACAATGTGAACGCCATGGCGACCAACCTGACGGGTCAGGTGCGCAACATCGCCGAGGTGACCACCGCCGTGGCCCGCGGCGACCTTTCAAAGAAGATCACCGTGGAGGTGAAGGGCGAGATCCTCGAGCTGAAGAACACCATCAACACCATGGTGGACCAGCTCAACGGCTTCGCATCGGAAGTGACGCGCGTGGCCCGTGAGGTCGGCACCGAAGGAAAGCTCGGCGGCCAGGCGCAGGTGCCCGGCGTCGCCGGCACGTGGAAGGACCTTACCGACAACGTGAACCTCATGGCCGAGAACCTCACCGGCCAGGTCCGCAACATTGCCGAGGTGACGACCGCCGTCGCGAGAGGCGACTTGTCGAAGAAGATCACCGTCGACGTGAAGGGCGAGATCCTCGAGCTGAAGAACACCATCAACACGATGGTGGACCAGCTGAACGGCTTCGCCTCCGAGGTGACCCGCGTGGCGCGCGAGGTCGGTACCGAGGGCAAGCTCGGCGGCCAGGCGCGCGTGGAAGGCGTCGCCGGTACGTGGAAGGACCTCACCGACAACGTGAACTTGATGGCCGAGAATTTGACCGGCCAGGTCCGCAACATCGCCGAGGTGACCACCGCCGTGGCTCGCGGCGACTTGTCGAAGAAGATCACCGTCGACGTTCGCGGTGAAATCCTCGAGCTCAAGGACACCATCAACACGATGGTGGACCAGCTCAACTCGTTCGCTTCCGAGGTGACCCGCGTGGCGCGCGAGGTGGGCTCGGAAGGAAAGCTAGGCGGCCAGGCGCAGGTGCCGGGCGTCGGCGGAACCTGGGCCGACTTGACTGACAACGTGAACCTGATGGCCGACAACCTCACCGGCCAGGTCCGCAACATCGCCGAAGTGACCACTGCCGTCGCCAAGGGCGACTTGTCCAAGAAGATCACCGTCGACGTGAAGGGCGAGATCCTCGAGCTCAAGAACACCATCAACACCATGGTGGACCAGCTCAATGCCTTCGCCGGCGAGGTGACCCGCGTGGCCCGTGAAGTCGGCACCGAGGGCAAGCTAGGTGGTCAGGCGCAGGTGGAAGGCGTCGCAGGCACCTGGGCAGACTTGACCGACAACGTGAACCTGATGGCCGGCAATCTGACCGGTCAGGTTCGTAACATCGCCGAGGTGACGACCGCAGTCGCCAAGGGTGATCTATCCAAGAAGATCACCGTCGACGTGAAGGGCGAGATCCTCGAGCTCAAGAACACCATCAACGTCATGGTCGATCAGCTGAACGGCTTCGCCTCCGAGGTGACCCGCGTGGCGCGCGAGGTCGGCACCGAAGGAAAGCTCGGCGGCCAGGCGCAGGTGCCGGGCGTCGGCGGCACGTGGAAGGACCTCACCGACAACGTGAACGCGATGGCGGCGAACCTGACCGGCCAGGTCCGCAACATCGCCGAAGTGACCACGGCGGTCGCGTCGGGCGACCTTTCCAAGAAGATCACCGTCGACGTGAAGGGCGAGATCCTGGAGCTGAAGAACACCATCAACACCATGGTGGACCAGCTCAACGCCTTCGCCGGTGAGGTGACCCGCGTGGCCCGCGAAGTGGGTACGGAAGGGAAGCTCGGCGGTCAGGCGCAGGTGCGCGGCGTCGCCGGTACCTGGAAAGACCTCACCGACAACGTCAACCTGATGGCCGCGAACCTGACCGGCCAGGTCCGTAACATTGCGGACGTGACGACCGCCGTGGCGCGGGGCGACTTGTCGAAGAAGATCACGGTGGACGTGAAGGGCGAAATTCTCGCCCTCAAAAACACGATCAACACCATGGTCGATCAGCTGAACGCCTTTGCCGGCGAGGTGACCCGCGTGGCGCGCGAGGTCGGCACCGACGGCAAGCTCGGCGGCCAGGCGGCCGTGCCGGGCGTCGGCGGCACCTGGAAGGACCTTACCGACAACGTCAACGTCATGGCGACCAACCTGACGAACCAGGTGCGCGGCATTGCCGAGGTCGTGACCGCGGTTGCGCAGGGCAACCTCAAGCGGAAGCTGACCGTGGACGCGAAGGGCGAAATCGCTGCGCTCGCCGACACCATCAACTTCATGATCGATACGCTGTCGACCTTCGGCGACCAGGTCACCAACATGGCCCGAGAGGTCGGCATCGAAGGGAAGCTCGGCGGGCAGGCGAGGGTGCCGGGCGCCGCCGGTTTGTGGCGCGACCTCACCGACAACGTGAACCAGCTCGCCGCGAACCTCACGAACCAGGTGCGCTCGATCGCCGAGGTGGCGACCGCCGTCACCAAGGGCGACCTCACCCGATCGATCGCCGTGCAGGCGGCGGGCGAAATGGCCGCGCTCAAGGACACGATCAACGAGATGATCGGCAATCTGAAGGACCAGACGCTGAAGAATGCGGAGCAGGATTGGCTCAAGACCAACCTCGCCCGGTTCAGCCGCATGCTTCAGGGCGAACGCGATCTTGCGACCGTCTCGAACCTCATCATGTCGGAGCTCGCGCCGCTGGTGAACGCGCAATATGGCGTGTTCTACGTCACCAAGCGCGAGGAAGAGGAAACCAAGCTCGAGCTCGTCGCCAGCTATGGCGCGGAAAGCTCGGACCAGCTGAAGCAGGAATTCCACCTGCGCGAAGGCCTTATCGGCCAAGCGGCCGCCGACCGCCGGCCGATCCTCCTCAAGGACGTGCCGCCGGAATTCATTCGCATCGGCTCAGGGCTGGGCCATGCGACGCCGGCCAACGTCAATATTCTCCCGGCGCTGTTCGAGGATGAAGTGAAGGCGGTGATCGAGCTCGCCTCGTTCAACGAGTTCAACGAGACCCACCAGAGCTTCCTCGACCAGCTGATGGAATCGGTCGGCATCGTGTTGAACACGATCGCGGCGACGATGCGTACCGAGGGTCTTCTCAAGCAGTCGCAGCTGCTGACGCAGGAGTTGCAGGCGCGCCAGACCGAGCTCACCACCAAGCAGGAAGAGCTGCACAGCACCAACGAGGAGCTTCAGGACAAGGCGGTCGCGCTCGAGAACGAGAAGCGTCAGGTGGAAGCCAAGAACCTCGAGATCGAAATGGCTCGCCGTGCGCTCGAGGAGAAAGCCGAGCAGCTCGCGCTCACGTCCAAGTACAAGTCTGAGTTCCTCGCGAACATGTCTCACGAGCTGCGCACGCCGCTCAACTCGCTCCTGATCCTGTCGAAGCTCCTGTCGGACAACACGCAGGGCAACCTCAATGAGAAGCAGGTCGAATTCGCGCGGACGATCAACTCGGCCGGTTCTGACCTTCTCAATCTCATCAACGACATCCTCGACCTGTCGAAGATCGAATCCGGAACGGTGTCGATCGAGGTCGGCGAGATGCCGATGCACAACCTCAAGCAGCACATGGAACGGACGTTCCGCCAGCTTGCCACCGACAAGGGCCTCGACTTCAACGTCAAGTTCGACGCCAAGCTGCCGCAGACGATCCGCACCGACGAAAAGCGGCTTCAGCAGATCGTGCTCAACCTCCTGTCCAACGCCTTCAAGTTCACCTCGAAGGGAAGCGTCACGCTCGGCGTCCGCTGCGCCGAGAGCGGCTGGAGCCCGACGCACGCGGTGCTCCGCAATGCCACGCGCGCGGTGGAAATCGCTGTCACCGACACCGGCATCGGCATTCCGGACGACAAGCAGAAGCTGATCTTCGAGGCGTTCCAGCAGGCGGACGGCACGACCAGCCGCAAATATGGCGGCACCGGCCTCGGCCTGTCGATCAGCCGCGAGATCGCCCGCCTCCTGGGCGGCGAGCTCCAGGTCCGTTCGAAGCCGGGCGAAGGCTCGACCTTCACGCTTTACGTGCCGCTCGAGGCCGAGGCGAGCGCGTCGGTCGCGACGATCGGCGCGCCCGCGCGCTACGACAATAGCGGCGCTCTGGTGCCGAGCGCGCTCCCGACCGGGTTCGAGGTCAACGACGACCGCGACGAGCTGGGCAAGGAGCCGTTCGTGCTCATCGTCGAGGACGATGCGACCTTCGCGTCGATCCTCCTCGATGCGGCGCATGAGGCAGGCCTGAAGGGCGTGGTGTCCACCGCCGGCGCCGGCACGCTCAACATGGCGCGCAAGCTTCAGCCCACCGCCATCACGCTCGATCTCGGGCTTTCGGACATCGATGGCTTCGTGCTGCTCGACCTTCTGAAGCATGATCCGCAGACCAACCACCTGCCGATCCATGTGATCTCCGGCGTCGACCGCAGCCAGGCGGTGATCGGCATGGGCGCGTTCGGGATCACCGAGAAACCGGCCGAACGCGACGATCTGGTGCGGGTGTTCAGCGAGCTTCGCGAGCATGCGCAGACGCAGAAACGGCGGCGAAAGAAGGCGCCGGCGAGTCCGCAGCGGCAGCTTCCGGAGCTTGCCGGCGCGAAGGTTCTCATCGTCGACGACGACATCCGAAACATCTTCTCCCTGACGAGCGTTCTCGAGAGCCACGGCGTGGAAGTTCTTCACGCGGAGCGGGGAAAGGACGGAGTTCTGATCCTGGAGCAGACGCCCGGCGTCGATGTCGCGCTGATCGACATCATGATGCCGGAGATGGACGGCTACGAGACGATGCAGCAGATCCGGCAGCGCTCCGAGCTTGCCGAACTGCCGCTGATCGCCGTCACCGCCAAGGCCATGAAGGGCGACCGGCAGAAGTGCCTCGATGCGGGCGCTTCGGACTATATCGCGAAGCCGGTCGACATCGAGCTCCTGCTCGCGCTGCTGCGCGTGTGGGTCGCGCGGTCGCGTGAAGGAACTGTGGCCACGCCCATTCCACTGGAGGCGGCTGAGTAAGAGTGGGCGTACCTGTCAAAGAAATCCCTGTGCCGGGGCCGGTCGAACCTCTTCTGCAGGAGGAGTCGGTCGAGCGGCCGCGAGTCCTCCTGGTCGACGACGACGAGCGCAACCTGCTCGCGGTGCAGAGCATCCTCGAGGATCTAGGGGAGGTCGTCACCGCGCGCTCCGGCGAGGAGGCGCTCCGCCACCTCCTCAAGGGCGAGTTCGCGGTGATCCTGCTCGACGTCTACATGCCGGGCATGGACGGGTACGAAACCGCCCATATCATTCGCAGCCGCGACCAGACCAAGGGCATCCCGATCGTCTTCCTGTCCGCGGTCAACAAGGAGACCGAGCATCTCCTGCGCGGTTATGCGATGGGCGCGGTGGACTATGTTTTCAAACCGGTCGACCCGGTCATCCTGCGGTCCAAGGTCGCGGTGTTCGTCGACCTGTTCGCCAAGTCCAAGGAGGTCGAGCGCAAGGCGCGCTACGAGCAGGCGCTGCTCGACGCGACGATCCAGGCGAACGCCGAACGCCTTCGCGCGGAGCAGGAGCTTCGCCGCGCCGAGCAACGGCAGGCAGCGATCATTCAGTCACTGCCGATGGTCCTCTACCTTGAGCCGTACGACCGGATCCCACGTTCGCCCGATTATGTGAGCGGCGACCTCCGGGCGATCACCGGGTTCGCTTATGAGGAAGTTGCCGCACGGCCAGAGCTCTGGACCGAACGAATCCATCCCGACGACCGCAACCGAGTCCTCGCCTGTCTCGAGTCCCGGCTGAAGACCGGCCGTTTCTCCATCGAATATCGCTGGAAATGCGCCGACGGCACCTACCGGCACTTCCTCGACCAGGCCGTCCTGCTTAAGGATTCCGAAGGGAATCCGTTCGAGTTCGCCGGCACCCTGACCGACATCTCCGAGCAGCGCTTGCTCGAAAGCCAGCTGATCCAGGCGCAGAAGATGGACGCCATCGGCAAGCTGACGGGCGGGATCGCGCACGATTTCAACAATTTGCTGGCGGCGGTGATCGGCGGCCTCGGCCTTCTCGACAGGCGGGCTGAGCTGGAGGAGCGGGAGCGCCGCGTCCTCGCCATGACGATGCGCGCCGCGGAGCAGGGCAGCGAGCTTGTCCGCCGGCTGCTGGCCTTCGCGCGCCGCCAAAAGCTCGAGCCGCAATCGATCGACCTCGCCAAGCTCCGTGAGGCGGTGTGGGACCTCCTGACCCACACGCTCGGCGGGCTGGTCGAGATGGAGTGGCGCGCGGGCGAGGGACTGTGGGACGCGTTCGCCGACCAGGCGCAGCTCGAGCTCGCGCTCGTCAATCTCATCATCAATGCGCGCGACGCCATGCCGACCGGCGGCACCGTCACAGTCTCGATGGAGAATCACGCGCTTCCCGCCGAGAATTGGGCGGGGCTTCCGGCGGGCGATTACCTGCTCCTGTCCGTTGCGGACTGCGGGACCGGAATCGCTCCCGACCAGCTCGAAAAGGTGATGGAGCCCTTCTTCACGACCAAGGAGCCCGGCAAGGGGAGCGGCCTCGGCCTCAGCATGGTCTACGGTTTCGCCAAGCAGTCAAACGGCGCCTTCCGGCTCAGCAGCGACCTTGGCGTCGGCACCACCGCCGAACTGTGGCTGCCGAGAGCGCCCGACGAAAGCGTTGCGCTCGAACGGCCGGCGGCGGAGGAAACGAGGACGGCCGCGCCGCAGACGCTTCGTATCCTGCTCGTCGACGATCATCCCGAGGTACGGAGTACGACGGCGGCGGTCCTCTCGGATCTCGGGCATGACATCGTCGAGGCGTCCAACGGGGCAGACGCCCTCGCTTCACTGGAAGCGCGGGAGTGCGATTTCGACCTGCTCATCAGCGACTATGCTATGCCGCACCTGTCGGGCACGGAATTCCTGAGGAAAGCCCGAAAGCTGTGCCCGGGCGTGCCGGCCCTGATCATCACCGGTTATGCGGAGGCGGAAGCGATCGCCGACCGGCCAAAAGGCGTCGAGGTCCTTCAAAAGCCATTCACTCAGTCGATGCTCGAATCCGCGCTTTCGCGGATCGTTGGTGGCGGAATGTTGCAGGCAATCAACGGCGGCGCGTTTTCAGCGGCGCGTGGCCCCTCCGCGACGAAGCGAGCAACGTAGCGAAAGTTAGGCCGTTCGCCCGGGAACCCCCGCACTAACCGAGGTTGATCCGTGTCCGGCGAAAATTCCGCTTCCGAAACCCACATCGACGACGTCAACGAGCGCCTGAGCGCCGGCATCGAGACCTGCCGGTCGGTCGTCGCCAATTACAGGTCGTTGTTGGCCAACGACCAGGCAGCGGTCGAACAGCATGGAGAAAACCTCGAGATATCGGCCAGCCCGACAGCGAATGATCCATAAGCGTTAGTCGCTACCGAAAGTCTCGGTCGCGGTTGACCGCTCCCGACGCTTTGGGAGAACCCGACCCTTCGCGTGACACGAAATCGAAACTTTGCGTCGCCCTCCCAAAAGCACAGGCTTGAGAAACCGTGCTCGGAAAAATGGGGGGCGCCTTTCCTGGGGCATTCTTCGGAATCTGAATCATCTTGCGCCTCGGTGAGGAATCCTGGAACTCATCTGGGAGAGCGCCGCCATTTGACGAGGCCAGTTAGCTAGGGGCCTATATTGCTCGATCAGCGTGCATCCTACACCGGCGAAATCCCCGCATTCCTCTCGGAGGGCGGCGACGCGGGTTCCCTGATGCGTTCGCTCGACTGGTCGCATTCTCCGCTTGGCCACCCTTCGTGTTGGCCCCAGTCGTTGCGATCGGTCGTCGCTCTGATGCTCGGATCGAAATTCCCCATGTTCGTCGCATGGGGCCCGGAACTGGGTTTCCTCTACAACGATGCCTACGCCGTGATCCTCGGCGCCAAGCACCCGCAAGCGATGGGGAGCCGCTTCGAGGACATCTGGAGGGAGATCTGGTCGGAAGTCGGGCCGCTCGCCCACCGGGCTCTGCAGGGCGAGGCGACCTGGCTCGAGGATCTGCCGCTCGTCATGAACCGCAAGGGCTTCGACGAGCAGACCTGGTTCACCTTTTCCTATTCTCCGGTGCGCGGCGATGACGGCCGGATTGCGGGCATGTTCTGCGCCGTGGCCGAAACGACGGAGAAGGTCGTCGCCGAGCGTCGCATCGCCGGCGAGAACCGGACGCTCGAGCAGCGCGTGACCGAGGCGCTCGCCGAAAAGAAGGTCTATGCGGACATCGTCGAAGGCACGGACGCCTTCGTCCAGATGGCCGATCCGGACTTCAACTTCCTCGCGATCAACAAGGCGTCGGCGGACGAGTTCGAACGCATTTTCGGCGTGCGGCCAAAAGTCGGCGACAATATGCTCGAGCTGCTCAAGGACAAGCCGGAGCACCGCTCGGCCGTGGAGCGCGTCTGGTCACGGGCGCTTTCCGGGGAGGTCTTCACGGAAATCGACGTGTTCGGGGATCCCGACCTGGACCGCCGCTATTATGAAATGAAATACAACTCGCTCCGCGACGAGCAGGGCAGCGTAGTGGCCGCCTACCAGTTCGTTTACGACGTGACCGACCGGCTTCGCGACCAGGAGCGCCTCAGGAAGGCCGAAGACGCCCTTCGGCAAAGCCAAAAAATGGAGGCGGTCGGCCAGCTCGTCTCAGGACTAGCACACGATTTCAATAACGTGTTGGGTGCAGTCGTTGCCGCGTTCGACATGATCCATCGCCGAGCGAGCGATAATGACCGAATTCGCGGCTTTGCGGATGCCGGGATGAAGGCCGCGCAACGGGGCGCCAAGCTGACCTCCCAGCTGCTCGCATTTTCTCGAACCCAGCGGATCGAGCTCACGCCGTTGCTCCTCTGCGACGTTATCGAGCGGATCGAGGATTTCCTCGCTCGAACAGTGGGTCCGCTCATCGAGATCGAATTGGGTCTCAATCCCACGCCCACGCCGGTGCTTGCCGATGCGACCCAGGTCGAAATGACAATATTGAACCTCGCGCTCAACGCCCGCGATGCCATGCCAGACGGCGGCAAGCTCTTTATCGGGACGGCAGTTCGACGGATCGACGGCGATCCGGAGCTGAAACCCGGCGAGTATGTCGAGCTCACGGTGCGCGACACCGGCGTCGGAATGGACGAGGACACGCTGGCGCGAGCGATCGAACCGTTCTTCACCACCAAGCCGGTCGGCAAGGGGACCGGCCTTGGTCTTGCGCAGGTCTATGGAAGCGCCCGCCAGACTGGCGGGACTGCACGCGTCGAGAGCAGGCCGGGCGGGGGAACGACCGTCAGCGTCTTTTTCCCGTGCACCCAACTTCCATTACGGCCGGGCGCGCACGACCGGAGCGGCAGCGAAATTGTTTCCAACCGCAGCGGACGTGTCCTGCTCGTCGATGACGATGAGGATCTGCGGGGCATTGTGTCGAAAGCTCTCGAAGCTCTTGGATACGAGGTTACCGCCGTTGCCGACGGGCGAAGCGGACTGGAGGAGCTTAGATCTGGAATACCCGACGTGCTGGTGGCCGACTTCGCAATGCCGGGGATGAACGGGGCGGAGGTCGCGAAAGCGGCACGTGAGATGTGCCCCGGGTTGCCGGTGGTGCTCGCCAGCGGATATTCCGACACCGATGCCATTGGGCGTGCCATCGGCGCGAATGCGACGCTCCTTCGCAAGCCGTTTCGCATCGACGAGCTTCTCGAAGCCGTTGCCGAAGCCGCTCAATCCTCCCGATCCTGAACAAGCAACCGCGATTCAATTCGGCATCAGGGAAATCCCCGATTTCGAAGGATGTTGTGGGCGACGGATCAGCAATTGGTGCCGATAGCCTCTTTGGACGATCAATTCCGGACTGCCGTGGCGGACCTGGAACAGTGCGTTTCTGGTAGTTGTCCGCCCTCCCGTGTCGTCAAATCCCAAGTTTCGTCCCGCACGAACTACGGTGATTCACGGATTGGATGACGAGGGCGTCGCCAGCATCGCGGACTTCTCGAAGACGAGGAGGAAAGGCCATGCAACTAGGCAAAGCAATCATCTCGACGACCGGGCTCGCAGTGGCCTCTCTATCCTTGAGCGGCTGTGCCACCGAGGATTATGTCGACAAGCATATCGCGGTGGTGAACCAGCGCATCGACGGGGTGGAACAGCACCTGGCGACCGTTGAGGGCACTGCGAACCAGGCCAACCAGACCGCGCAGGCGGCCATGGGCGCCGCGCAACAGGCCAATCAGCGTCTCGACCAGCTCACGTCGCGCGTCGACACGATCGAGCAGCAGATGGTGTCGAAGAAGCCTCACGGCTGAGTAGGCATTCCGCTCGGGGATGATCTTCCTGGAGCTCGCTCGTTAGTGCCGTGAGGCATGAAAGAGCGTAGGGAGCCACAATGATGCGCGGTGCTGCCCTGTTGGTTGGGTTCGCCCTCCTCGCCGCGCCTGCGGAGTCGCGCCAGCCGGTCCCAGCACCGGCTGGCGAGGCCGCAGCTACGACGAATCCACCGGCAGCGAAGGCGGCGGCAAAGCCGACGCGTCCGCGGCGGCCTTCGCACAAGGCTCCGGCAGCCCCCAAGCCTCAGGAAGAACCCGCTGCTCCGGCTGACGAGCAAGCGCACCCGGTGGATCAGCCGTCGGCGCAGGCCTGGCACGTGATCAACTGGGCGATCGCGTCACGCGATAACAACGACCTTCCGTTCATCGTGGTCGACAAGGTGGCGGCGAGATTGTTCGTGTTCGATGCCACCGGACAGAGGATCGCGTCGGTCCCGGCGCTGGTCGGCATGACCGCGGGCGACGAGGTGACGCCCGGCATAGGCGACCGGGAAATGTCGAACATCGCGCCCGAGGACCGAAAAACGCCGGCGGGGCGCTTCATCGCCCGGTTCGGCCGCGCGATCGGCCACAGGGACGGCGTGCTGTGGGTCGACTTTCCTTCGGCAATCTCGATCCACGCCGTGATCAAGGTCAGGAAGCAGCATCGGTTCGAACGGCTGAAGTCGGCTACGCCGGACGACAATCGCATCACCTATGGCTGCATCAACGTGCCGGCGGATTTCTATTCAGAGGTGCTGAAGCCGCTGTTCAAGGGCACGTCGGGCATCGTCTACATCCTGCCCGAAGTCACGCCGCTCGCCACGACATTTCCAGCGATGCCGCGCCAGGCGGCTGTAACTTACTGACCGTCCGGAGGAGCCGTCTCGGCCGGGGCTTTGGATCGGGCGCGCTTGCGCGTCGTTCGCCAACAGCTGCCACGCGAGATGAGGACATTGTTATCCAGGGTGGCGACGTCGGTCACCTTGCCGTCTGCGTCGATCCGGGCGATCAGGCCCCGCTCGGGCATGACGAACGCGCGGTATCGCTCATTCGCGCCCATCCATAGATTCTCGATGACGTCGCAGGGTCCCTCCCGGCGGCATCTTTTGTAAAAGGCCTTCGCCCGGCCTTTCGAGTCCGCATAATCGCCGAAGTAGAGCTTGAGCGTCGGCGGCACGTTCGTGCAGCCTGCCGGGTCGCACAGGGTGACGGCTTCGATCTGGCATTCCTGCCAGAGGGCGGGCGCGGAAGCTTTTCCCGCCAGCAGCGCCAGTCCGGCCATGAGCGCGGCAATGTTCATCGCTCGCCCCCTGTCAGCGAGGAAAGATGGGCGCATGATAATGGAGGCATCCCCCCGACCTCAAGTGGCTGGCGCCGGCGGGAGAGCGGGCACCTTCATCCGTAATTCCCCTGAATGACTCGGCGGCCAATCTCGGACAGCGAGGCGTCCCGGCCGGCATGAACAGGGGAGCGAACATGGACGAAAGGTCATTGGTGAGGGTGGCTGTCGGTCTGGCGGTTCTCTGGAGCTGTGCCGGTGCTCAAGCGGCGGTGAGGGGCAGATGGATCAACCCCTCGAAGAGCGTCATCATAGAGATTACACCTTGCGGTGAAGTCCTCTGCGGTACCGTGGTGTGGGCGTCCGAAAAGGCGAAGAGGGATGCGCGCAAGGGCACGCACCATCTCGTGGGGACCAGGTTGCTCACGGGGATGAAACATTCTTCCGCGCACGTCTGGAAGGGGAGGATCTTCGTCCCCGACCACAACATGCACGCGTCGGCGAAGCTCAGGCCCGAGGGCGGAACGCATCTCAAGGTGTCCGGCTGCGTCATGATGATCTGCAAGTCTCAGACGTGGACGAAAACGCACCTCTCACAGGGCTGATACCATCGTGCAAAAGCGGGGTGTCGGCCCAAAACTAAGGATGTTGCCCGATGTTTCCCCTGTTCCGACCGCGGTAAATCGTTGCTTTCACAGGAGGATTCGTCGTGAGATACATCCTTTCGATCGGTGCGCTGGCACTGGCGGCTTCGATAGCGACGCAGGCCAATCCGTGGGACGTCGCGCCGAAAGCAGTGCCCTACAAGAACGTCGCCGACGCCGTGAAAGCGACTAGCGAGCCCGGCAAACCGTCGGCTTTGAATCCCAGTTGCGCAGGGATGACGGGCGATGCGTGTACCAAGGAGGCGAAGCGGTTGGACAAGCCGCAACCGAAGCAACTGGAGGCTTCCAATCCACCCGTTGAACCGCGGGAGTAGATGAGATCCGAAATGGGCCGGGCAGCGGAGTTGGCATCACCTCGGAGCCTGATGCTGCAGCTGCTCCATGGCTGCGGCGAGTGCGTTGCGGACGGATGCGATGGTGTATGGGTCGTCGGCATGCGCGGGTGAGCCTGCTTTTTCGAAGTGAGGACGTTCGCCCATCGTCTTTCCCCACTCGACATCGGCTTCCCGAACGATCTCGATGAGGAGCTGATCGGACGCGAGAAGTCGATCAAAGCAGGCTGCCAGGACGGCCAGCGGCTGGTCCGGGTTCTCGAGCAGCGGTGCGCTGCCCTTGAGGTGGCGATGCAGCACCAAATTCAACGCCCCGGAAGGATCCGTGACATGGCTCCTCAACCAGGAGCCGATCGCAATTTCGGCCTGCTGCTCCGGCGCAATCGGTGAGGCGCCTTTCATGGCGCCGGGCCCGGCCATGCGGGCTAGCGCTTCCTGCGGCGTAAACTTCCGGGCGTCGCGGATCTCCCGCTTGACGTCGGCGGCCTCGGAGACAGTGGGATCGTCGCTCATTCCTCTCGCACCCACGCCCGCCTTTTCGCTGCAAGGAATGCAAGCCGGTCGGCAACGGCGTTCTGCAGGTCCGGATCGTCAGGATCCTGCGTCACGGCTTCTCCCGCCAGCTTTTCATATTCCACGGCCAGCTCGAGCAGGAACGCTTTGGTTGAGGGGTGCGTGGCCCGCATCGCTTCGATGCGGCATCTCCGCGCCCAGTTGGTGGGATCGTCCATGACATGGGCCTTTCATCCCGGGGCTTGTACGATTGTTTAGGTCGCGAAACGGCGCCCGCAATGGGTAGAGCCCCAAGTTGTTGCGGGGGAAAAATGCTAACCTCGCCTCCGGGTGGGGAGGCCAAAGCTACATGGTCTAAGGGAATTGAAGCTGCCATGAGCGCGAGAAGCATCGCCTCGCGCGGCTATGCAGGGCCGGGACCCTTGCCGTTCATCCGGATTGCAGGCTGCTCAACCTACGGAGCCAAAATGGCTGACAGAGACGCATTCGATGTTGCGACACGGGTTGTCGCGGGTGATGACGGGACCAATTACGACAGTGTCGCGATCGCATTGCACTGGCTGACGGCGCTGCTGGTGGTCGCGTTGTTCGCGATGGCGGTGACCTGGGACTATTTTGCGAAGCCTACGCGGCAGTCGCTCGAGAGCATCCATGTCTCGCTCGGCGTGCTGCTGACGGCGGTCATCGTGACGAGGATCGTCTGGCGGCTGATCCCCGGGCATCAGAGGCCGTCCATCGTCAGCGGCTGGGTGGAGATTGCCTCGAAAGGGGTTCATTACCTGCTTTACCTCCTGCTTGTGGCGCAGGCGGCGCTCGGTTTCGGCTGGCGCTGGGCGCAGGGGCACGCGGTGGAATTCTTCGGCCTGTTCGGAATCCCGGGACCCTATGGGCAGCTCGGCCGGCCGACGCGGCACATCTTCCACGACTTCCACGAATATATCGGCTGGACGATCGCCATCATCGCGCTCGGCCATGCGCTGGCTGCGCTTTACCACCATTACGCGCTGCGCGACCGGGTGCTGGGGCGGATGCTGCCGCTGGCGCGGCGCTAGTCCGCCCAACGTTTCAGCGACCGACGAGCGCGATCGTCGTATCAGACTTGCCGACGAGCGGGAGCTGGCGGGCGACCTGTGCGCGCGCGTCGTCCCAGCAATCGTCGAGCATGTAGGTCTGGGACGTCTCGATCGCTGAATAGCTGCCGCAAACGGACTCGATGGCGATGCCGATGCGGAGATTGAGGAGCCTGCGCGTTTGCGGCGAGGCGAAGTCGGCGCGGGTGACGTGAACCCTGGCCGTCGGCACGTCGCTGTTGACGACGATCGGCTTGGGTCCGCCAGCGACCGCCGGGGTTGCGGCGACGATGCCAAGAAGCACGAGTGCTGAATATTTCATCGGATCCTCCGCTCTGCCCGCCTCGCGAGCTGACGGTGAGGATTATGTTGCAGCGTAAGGGTGCCCGACATGAGGAGGAGCTGACGAAACGCTGACGAAGTGCCGATAATGTGCCGATTTCGCGCGCGAGCGCGCCTAGGCGGTCACCAGAGCGCGGCTGTTCGTACGCGCCCAATAGGCGTCGAGCCCGAGCTCGCGCGTGAGGCTGCGGAAGCGCGAGTCGCGGCGAAGCCCCAGAAACCGGCGGTCGAAGAGCGCGTGCGTCGTCCGTTCGCCCGCCGTGAACATCTGCTGCTCTCTTGAGAAGTAAGTGTCGGGAAGACGGAACCCGCGACCGAAATAAATGCCGTTTAGCAGGCGAAATGCCTCGTCGTAATCGCCGGCGAACGCAGCGAAGAGCGCGGCATTTTCAGCGAAGCCGCTGCCTTTCAGGGCCGTGCTGCGCCAGGCATCGATCGTGCGGCGGAGGTCTTCCCGACGGCCGCTGGCGAGTGCTTTGATCTGCATCGCCGTAGCGTCGTAATTCCAGTCGGGGATGCCGAGCGGCCGGGAATCAATATCGTCGATCATCGCTACGGCCTCCGCGGCGCGTCCGTTGAATGCGAGGTAGTAAAGGCGCGTGAACCAGACACCGTAATGCCGCGGCAGCAAATCGATCGCCTTGAGCGTCACCCTATCGGCTTCATCCAGACGACCGAGCGCCCACAGCGAAGTGCTCGCGCAAATGTAGACCGGGGGCGCCAGCGGAAGCTGTTCGAGCGTGTAAGCATAAAAGGGCTGCGCCTCCCGGTTGCGCCCGACCTCGACCAGAACTTTCGCCAAGGCGAAGTTCACGAGGGCGCTTTTGGGCGCGCGTCGCAGGGCATCGCGTGCCGCCGTCTCGACTGCGTACCAATTGCCGAGCTGGGGAAGCATCCATGTGCGGGCGACCAGCGCATCGGGCTGATCGGCATCGAGCGCGAACGCGCGGCGAACCGCCTCCGACGCGCGTGCCAAAAGGTCGGGCCGCCGTGCGGCGGGCGAGTTCATTGACGCTTTCACATACGCAAGAGCGAGGAGGCCCCAGGCCTCGGCATTGTCCGGCGCGAGCTGGACCGCCTGCCGAAGCTTGCCGACTCCATTGCCGATCTGCTCGACGGTGCCTTGATAGAGCGAACTGCGGCCATCCTCGATGAGCGCCCTTACGTCGTCTGGAACCTGGTCGCGATGGGCGTAGTGCCACCCCAGCGCGCCCAAGCCTGTCGCGGCGATGGCCGCCGTGCTGCCAATCACAAGCTCTCTTCGCCCGATCGACGAGGCGGGATCGCGCGTCAGCGGCTGACCAGGAGCGGTACTGCCGGTGCCGTTCACCAGTCGATAGCCGACCTTGGTGATCGTCTCGACGCGGAACTGCCCGCCGGCCTGCCGCTCGCCAACCGCGCGAAGGCGCGAGATGACGCGGTTGATCGCGTCCTCGCCGACGACGCGGCTGTCCCAGCATCGCGCGGCAAGGTCGTCCTTCGACACGACGCTGCCATGCGCCCGGTTCAGTGCAACCAGCGCCTGCATGACCCGCGGCTCGATGACGGCGGCCCGGCCCGCGAAAAGCACTTCACGCGTGGATGGACTGAATTGCGCCTCACCGATCCGGAAAGGCAGCTCATGGGCGAGGATGACCGGGCCGTTGTCAGCCTCCGCTGAATGCGTGGTCAGCTCCGCGCCAGACGCCCCCGATGGCATCGCAACATCATGCCACCAATCCGGCACCAGCGCGAGCGGATGTCACGATATTGTCACGACTGCCGCTGCCCGCGCGGCGCTCGGAGCGCTAGTCGAGGAACTCCCGGACGAAGGCGCTCGCCGGCCCGGACTGCATCTCGGCGGGGGCCGCGAATTGCTCGATCCGGCCTTGGTTAAGGAGTGCGACGCGGTCGGCGAGCGCGAAGGCTTCTTCCTGGTCGTGGGTGACGAAGATCGAGGTGAGACCAAGCTCGTCGTGGATCTGGCGGAGCGCAACGCGGAGCTCGCGCCGGACCTTGGCGTCGAGGGCGCCGAAGGGCTCGTCGAGGAGCAGGATGCGCGGCTCGCGGGCGAGGGCCCGGGCGAGGGCGACGCGCTGGCGCTGGCCGCCGGAGAGCTGGCTCGGATAGCGCTTGCCGAGGCCCGGGAGCTGGACGAGCTCGAGCAGCTGCTCGACGCGGGCGGCGATGTCGCGCTTCGACGGGCGGGCCGAACGGCGCATCACGTCGAGGCCGAAGGCGATGTTCTCCGCGACCGTCATGTGACCGAACAAGGCATAATGCTGGAAGACAAAGCCGATCCCGCGCGAGGCTGGCTTGTCGCCGGTGACGTCGCGCTTGCCGAACCAGACGCTGCCGCTTTCGGGTGCTTCAAGTCCGGCGAGGATGCGGAGCAGCGTCGTCTTGCCGGAGCCCGAGGGTCCCAGCAGCGCGACGAACTCGCGGTCGTTCATCGTCAGCGAGACATCGCGCAGCGCCGGGTAGGCGGAAAAGCTCTTGGAGACATGCTCCACTCGGATGGACATGTCAGTGAACTGCTGAAAGCTCGTGCCGATAGCGCCACTCGAGCGCTGATTTGAGCGCGAGGGTGACGAGGGCGAGAAGAGCAAGGAGCGAGGCGACGGCGAAGGCGGCGACAAAGTCGTAGTCATTATAGAGAGCCTCCACTTGGAGCGGCATGGTGTTCGTTTGCCCGCGGATGTGACCGGACACGACGCTGACCGCTCCAAACTCGCCCATCGCGCGGGCGTTGCATAATAGCACGCCGTAGAGGAGCCCGAAGCGGATGTTGGGAAGGGTGACTCGCCAGAAGGTTTGCCATCCCGAAGCGCCGAGGGTGAGCGCAGCTTCCTCGTCGGCGCGTCCCTGAGCGCTCATCAGCGGGATCAGCTGGCGGGCGACGAAGGGGAAGGTGACGAAGACCGTTGCGAGCACGAGCCCGGGCAGCGCGAAGATGATGTGGATGTCGTGGGCGTCGAGCCAGGGGCCGAGCCAGCCTTGCGCGCCGAACAGCAGCACGAAGACGAGGCCGGAGACCACCGGCGACACGGAGAAGGGCAGCTCGATGAGCGCGATGAGCGCCGCCTTGCCCGGGAAGTCGAACTTGGCGATCGCCCAGGCCGCGGCGATGCCGAAGACGGTGTTGAGCGGCACCGTGATGGCGGCGACGATCAGCGTGAGCTTGATCGAGGCGAGCGCGTCGGGCTCGGTGACGGCGGCGTGCCACAGGCCCCAGCCCTTGCGCAGCGCTTCGTACATGACGGCGCCCAAGGGCAGCAGGAGCATCAGCGCGACATAAGCAAGCGCCGCGAGGATCAGCAGTGCCTTGGCCGCGGGCGGCTCACGAAGGCCGGCGGCGGTCATCCGACCCTCCGCTGCTGCCAGTGCTGGAGCAGGTTGAGGAGAAGCAGGACCGCGAACGAAATGAGGAGCATGACGCAGGCGATCGCTGCGGCGCCGGCGTAGCTATATTCCTCGAGCTGGGTGATGATGAGCAGCGGCGCGATCTCCGACTTGAAGGGGACGTTGCCGGCGATGAAGATGACGGAGCCATATTCGCCGGCGCCTCGCGCGAAGGCGAGCGCGAAGCCGGTCGCGAGCGCAGGGACGATTGTCGGGAGAATCACGCGCGAGAAAGTTTGGAGGCGGGTGGCTCCGAGGGTCAGCGCGGCTTCCTCGACTTCGCTCGAAGCCTCGGCGAGCACGGGCTCGACGGTGCGCACGACGAACGGCAATCCGATGAATGTAAGGGCGACCACCACGCCTGCGGGCTTGTAGGCGACGGGAAATCCCGCCGGCTCGAGGATGCGGCCAATGATGCCGGTATCCGCATAGAGGGCGGTGAGGGCGATGCCGGCGACAGCGGTCGGAAGTGCGAACGGCAGGTCGATCAGCGCGCTCAGCAGCCGGCGGCCGGCGAAGCGGTAGCGAACGAGCACCCAGGCGACGAGGAGTCCGAAGATGCAGTTGATCAGCGCGGCCAGCGCTGCCGCGCCGAACGAGAGCCGGTAGGCGGCGAGCGCGCGGGACGAGCCGGCGGCGGCCCAGAAATTGTGCCAGCCCTCGCTTCCGCTCCTCACGAACACCGCGGAGAGCGGGATGAGGACGATCAGCGAAAGCCACAGGACCGTGACGCCCAGCGACAGGCCGAAACCGGGCAGGGGGGTCGAGCGGCTTGCGGGAGCGGAGGCCATCATGCGTCCCCGAAATGGACGTGGCGCGGACGATGATTTTCGAACTCGCTAGCGTCCCGATGCTGCGGCGTGCCGCCGCGCGATGTGAGATGCGCATGAACCCTGGCGATGCCGCGACTGGCGGTGCGCGTACATACGCCGGGAACGATCGCGTGCAGCGCACAGGCGGCGCTTGCGGCGGCGAGGCGCAGGGAGACGCCGAGTGCCGCGCGAAAGTGCTCCGGGTAGCTTTCGTCGACCTGGTCGAGGTGGAACTTGCTCGAATGGAACATCGCCGAATCCTTCCTGAGGAACAGGGGAAGGATCGTGATGCCCAGCGCCAGGCCGAACCCGGGGAGTGGGAAAGGTCGGTTCCGGAGAGCGCCAGGCATCACGAACTCGTCAGAAGTCGAGGTGGAGACGGCCGGCAAAGGCGTCGCCCTTCGTCTTCGATCCGACGGGGTCGAGCGGCGTGTTGTCGCCCCAGAAGTGGACCCAGTTGAACATCAGCTTGGCGTAGGGATTGAAGTACCAGTTGAGGCCGGCGGTGACGCTCGACGCCGCGTTCCCGGCGCGCGCCAAGACCGGCGTGTCCGAAAGGTCGAGGTGATCGTAGCGAAGGGCTAGTTCGAAGGCGCCGAGGCCGTCCTTGCCAAGCTCCTTGAACGGCCGGATCCGGTCGAAATTGCCGCCCTTGAAGGAACGAGTTTCCCCGGTGAGCATGTAGGCGGCGTACCCGTAAAAGCCGGAGAAATGCGCATTATCGCTACCGAAACGATCTAGCCATAGGCGGCCGGCCTCGCCTGCGACAGTCAGTGGTCCGAATACGCCAGCCGCCTCGACACCGCCGTACTTTAGCGAGCGCGTGTTGGTGATGACGCCGCTGTCGGCGATGTTGCCGCCGTCGATGCGGATGTTGGGCCGGTCGTTGAGGCGGACGGCGTCGGGCGTGTCGCCCGACTTCAGGCGGTCGCGGTAATAGCCCGAGATACCGAGGTGGATGATCTTGCCGGTGTCGAACAGCGGCTCCCACGTCGCGCGGCCGTTGAAGCCCCAGCTTTCGCCCGGCGCGGCGCCGCTGCCGCGGCTGATGCTTTCATTGTCGCCGAAGAGGCCGCCGGCGATGTTGATGTTCTCCTTCGGCGCATAGGCCGCGGAGATTCCGATCCGCCGCTCGGCGCCGGCATTGCCGAACGCGTTGGTGAACATGCCGCGTTCGAGGAAGGTGTTGTAATTGTCGCTGTTGTTGGACTCGAGCCCGAACGGCGCCTTGTGCTGGCCGATGGTGAGGACGGTCTTCGGGATCTTCGTATACTGAAGATAGGCGTCGGTGATGTTCACCGCATTGCCGGCGAAATCGACCTCCGCGCGGTAGCTGAACCATTTGAAGGCCGTGCCTTCGAAGCCAAGACGGATGCGGCGGAGCTGCGTACCGTCGCTGTAGAGGTAGCCTCCCTCGCGCTCGTTGAAGAGCCCGGCGTCGGCCTCGATCACCCCGCGCGGCTTGAAGGTGAAATTCCCGCTAGGGTCGGCCATCGTCGGAGCCCAGCCGAACTGAACATTCTTGGCGGCGCGGGTCTCGACCGTCTCGATGCGGCCTTCGTTGAGCTCGGCCTGCTGGCGGAGCTTCGCATTCTCCGCCTCGAGCTGCCCGACCCGCGCTTCGAGCGCGTTCAGGCGGTCGAGGACCGGATCTCCCGTGGGCTTGGGCGGGGCCGTCTGCGGCTGATCCGCGTCGGCCGGCTCCAGAGTGTCGAGCTGGCCGGAGTTCTGGTCGGCTTGCTGCGCCATGGCGGGCGAAGCGAGCGCGAAGAGGGAGGCTCCCGCGAGCAGCAGGATACGCATGTCTTTCTGTCCTTCGTGGCTAGAGGGTCAGCGCTTGGCCGCTTCGTATTCCTGGTCGAACAGGCCGCCGTCGTTGAAATGCAGCGCCTGCGCCTTCGCCCATCCGCCGAAGTTCCGGTCGATGGTGAACAGTTTCATGTTCGGGAATTGCGCTTTGTACTTGGCGGCGACCTGCCCGTTTCGCGGCCGGAAGTAGTTGCGTGCGATGATGTCCTGCGCTTCGGGCGTGTAGAGGAATTTCAAATAGGCTTCGGCGGCCTGCCTGGTCCCGTGCTTGTCGGCGACCTTGTCGACCACCGTGACGGGCGGTTCCGCGAGGATGGAGACCGAGGGGACGACGATATCGAACTTGCCGCGCCCGAGCTTGTTGGTGGCGAGCAGCGCCTCATTCTCCCAAGCGATCAGGACGTCTCCTTGGCCGCGCTCGACGAAAGTGGTGGTCGCGCCGCGAGCGCCTGAGTCCAGCACCGGTACGTTCCGAAACAGCTTGGCCATGAACAGCTTCGCCTTCTCGGGCGTGCCATATCTTTTCTGCGCGTAGCCCCAGGCAGCGAGATAGTTCCAGCGCGCGCCGCCGCTGGTCTTGGGGTTGGGCGTGATGACCTTCACGTCGGGCCGGATGAGATCGTCCCAGTCGCGGATGTGCTTCGGATTCCCGTGGCGCACGAGAAGGACGATCGTCGAATAATAAGGCGTGCTGTTGTTCGGCAGCCGGGCCTGCCAGTTGCCGGAGAGGAGGCCGCGCTTGGCGATCTCGTCGATGTCATAGGCGAGGGCGAGGGTAACGACGTCGGCGGGCAGCCCATCGATCACGGCGCGTGCCTGCTTGCCGGAACCGCCGTGGCTTTGCTTGATCGTGATCGGCTGCTTCGCGGTCGCCTGCCAGCGCTTGGCGAAGGCGGCGTTGACCTGCTGATAAAGCTCGCGGGTCGGGTCGTAGGAGACATTCAGCAGCTGCGTCGGCGCCCCCCAGGCGGCGCTGCTTGCTGCTGCTGCTACGGAAAGAGCGAGTGAGACCGTGATTTTCCGGATCGGCGACATGAACGTTCCCCTGTTTCGAGTCGTCCGATTCCTAATCTCTAGTTCTCTAGTAGGGAATAGGGGTATATCTTCGGGTCGTCGCTTGATCCGGTCAATTCGGCTTGGAAACAACGCGGCAACGCGCGAGGTCGGTCGGAGTTCTCTGGTCCCCGAGATCTAGCTGGAATTCACCTAGCCAAGCGTCAGACCACCTGTGGTTCGATGACGACCTGAGCCTCCTCGTCCTTCGGCTGCGTGACCCGGCGAAGATACGGAAGGTCGGACGTCCATCCTGCAGGGAACAGCGTTCGCGCTTCCTCGTCGGACACCGACGGAACGATGATGCAGTCCTCACCCTGCTTCCAGTTCACGGGCGTCGCTACCTTGTGCTTCGCGGTGAGCTGGATCGAGTCGAGGAGGCGCAGCACCTCGTCGAAATTGCGGCCCGTGGACATCGGATAGACGAGCATCGCCTTGATGAGCTTGTCGGGTCCGATCATGTAGACCGTCCGCACCGTCTGGTTCGTCGCTGCCGTGCGGCCTTCCGACGTGCCTTCCTCGGTCGCCGGGAGCATGTCGTACAGCTTAGACACCCTGAGGTCGTGGTCGGCGATAATGGGATAGTCGACCTGGGCGCCGCCATGGCCCTCGACGTCCTTAAGCCAGCGGCTGTGGTCCGAAACCGGATCGACCGAGAGGCCGATGATCTTCGTGTTGCGCTTCGTGAATTCCGGCTGGAGCTTGGCGAGATAGCCGAGCTCCGTCGTACACACCGGCGTGAAGTCCTTCGGGTGCGAAAAGAGGACACCCCAGCTGTCCCCGAGCCACTGGTGGAACCTGATCCTGCCCTGCGTCGAGTCGGCTTCGAAGTCCGGCGCCTTGGAATTGATCCGCAATGTCATGGAAGTGCCTCCCCGGAATTGGGTGGGACGCTTACTTTCGGACGGCGCCATAGCAGAAACCGCGCGGAGTCGCACCGGCGGCTAGGCGGTTTCGACCTCCACAAAGTCCGCCTCGGCGTGGTGCTCGCGGTTCAGCCAGGTTGGTACTGGCAAGCCTTTCGAGCGCAGGAAGTCGGCGTTGAAGAGCTTCGACTGATAGCGGTTCCCATAGTCGGCGAGGATGGTGACGATGGTCTTTCCCGGCCCAAGCTCGCGGGCGAGCCGGATCGCGCCGGCGACGTTCACGCCGGAGGAGGGGCCGAGGCACAGCCCCTCATGTTCGAGAAGGTCGAAGCAGACGGGGACGGATTCCTCGTCGGGAATCTGGAAGGAGTGGGAGGGCTTGAAGCCCTCGAGGTTCGCGGTGATCCGGCCCTGGCCGATGCCTTCCGTGATGGAGCTGCCCTCCGCCTTGAGCTCGCCGCTCGTGTAATAGCTGAACAGGGCGGCGCCGGGCGGGTCGGCGAGCCCGATCGCAACGTTGGGGTTGCGCTCGCAAAGCGCGGTGGCGACGCCCGCGAGCGTCCCGCCGGTGCCGACCGCGCAGATGAAGCCGTCGACCTTGCCAGCGGTCTGCTCCCAGATTTCGGGGCCGGTCGTCTCGACGTGCGCCTGGCGGTTGGCGACATTGTCGAACTGGTTGGCCCAGACGGCCCCGTTCGGCTCTTCCCGCGCAAGCCGGTCCGCCATTCGGCCCGACACTTTCACGTAATTGTTGGGGTTGCGGTAGGGGACGGCCGGCACTTCGACGAGATCGGCGCCGAGTGAGCGGAGCGTGTCCTTCTTCTCCTTTGTCTGTGTCTCGGGGATGACGATGACGGTACGCATGCCGAGCGTGTTGGCGACCATCGCGAGGCCGATGCCGGTGTTTCCCGCGGTCCCGTCCACGACGACCCCGCCGGGCCGAAGCTCGCCGCGGCGGATTGCATCCTGGATGATGTAGAGCGCCGCCCGGTCCTTCACCGACTGCCCCGGGTTCAGGAACTCGCATTTGCCGAGAATCGTGCAGCCGGTCAGCTCGGACGCGCGCCGGAGCTTGATCAGCGGCGTGTTGCCGATCAGGTCGAGGACGTTCCCGAAGACCTGCATGAAGGCGCATTTAGCACTGCTGATGCTGTCGGTCAGCGTCGTTCGGTACTTATCCGCTCAGGTGCATAAATGTGCGACAGTGGCGCTGGTCCACAGCAGCGCGAGACCTGCAAGAAAGATAGCGATCCACGCCGGCAGATCTTTCAGCGTCGCGAGGAGCTTGCCGAGCGCCTCGACGAACTTGGCCCAGGCATCCAGATCGAACGCAGCCCTTTCAGGCGGTTTATCGGGAACCGGAGGCGGATGCAGGTATGCATGCAGCTTGCTCAAGAGGGTCAGAACCGTCTCAAGGATCGCGACCACGAGCGACAGCCAGAGAAAAGCGTATGCGAGCAACCCGACGCCGTTGCACGATGGGGCCATTCTAGTCTCTCCCCCCGAAGGGGATCATTCTAACAGCTGTGGAGACGCAGCGGGAGTGGTTCCCGTTACGTCTATCTTCCCTAGGTGATCCGGGCCGGAGCGGACGACCCCCCGCGGTTCAGGCAGCGATGTCGTAAGGCTGGATCTCGCCGCTCAGATAGAGATTGCGCGCCTTCGTGCGCGACAGCTTGCCCGAGCTCGTGCGGGGCAGCGTGCGCGGGGGCACGAGCTCGACGACCGGGGTGATGCCGGTGATGGCGCGGACGCGCTCGCGGATCTCGTCGCGGAGGCGGCCGCGCTCTTCATTGTCGGACACGCGGCAATGGACGAGCACTGCGGGCGTTTCCTCGCCGGACGGGCCAGTGATCGCGAAGGCGGCGATGTCGCCGGACTTGAAGCCGGGCAGCTGCTCGACCGCCCACTCGATGTCCTGCGGCCAGTGGTTGCGCCCGTTGATGATGATCATGTCCTTGGCGCGGCCGACGATGAAGATGTAGCCGCCCGACATGTAGCCCATGTCGCCGGTGTCGAGCCAACCGTCGTCGCTGAGGCAAGCGCGCGTCGATTCCTCGTCGCGGAAGTAGCTGTGCATGACGCTGGCGCCGCGCACGAAGACGCGGCCGATGCCCCGATCGGGGAGCAGCTTGCCGTCGTCGCCGCGAATCTCGATCTCCATGCCGGTCACGGGGCGGCCGCAATTGACGATCGCGCGGTACCGCTTCGGACGGTCGTTGCCTTCGAGCGCACCGCCCGACAGCTCACTTTCCTCGACCAGCTCGAGGCGGATGCCTTCACCGGGCGGCATCAGCGAAACTGCGAGAGTCGCTTCAGCAAGGCCGTAGCTCGGGCAGAAGGCGCTCGCCTGAAAACCGGCGGGGGCGAAGCAATCGACGAAGGACTGCATGACGTCGGGCCGGATCATGTCGGCGCCGTTGCCGGCGATCCTCCATCGCGAAAGGTCGAACCGGTCCTCGGCGCGGGTCTGCGAGCTCATCCGGCGCGAGCAGATGTCGTAGCCGAAGGTCGGCGAGTAGCTGACGGTGTTGCCCGGATTGCGGGTGATCATGTCGAGCCAAGCGAGCGGCCGGCGCGCAAAATCCTCGGTCTTCAGATAATCGACCGAGAATTGCAGCGCGATCGGGGAGAGGAAGCAACCGACCAGTCCCATGTCATGGTACCAGGGCAGCCAGGAAATGCAGCGATCAAGCTCTGCGATCTTTAGGCCTACGCCGTGGGCGCGAAGGTTGTCGAGCAAGGCGTGGTGAGTGACCGCAACTCCGTGCGGAAAGCGCGTCGATCCGCTGGAATATTGCAGATAGGCGATGTCGTCGGGCTTCGCCTTCGGCAGTTCGGTGCCAGCAGGCTCCACGTCGCCGAGGGTTTCCCACGAGCGCCAAGCGACGCCGGACTTGTCGGCAGAGGCGCCGCAGAATTCGGCCAGCTCTTCCGGGAACAGGAACAGCGCCGCATCGCAGCTTTTCAGCTGCACGACGAGCTGTTCGACATAGGCGCCCCGGCCGCCGAAGCTGGTTGGAAGCGGCAGCGGCACCGGCCAGGCGCCTGCATAGACCGCGCCGAAGAAGCAAGCGGCGAAGTCCGCGCCCGTCTCGGCGACGAGGGCAACCCGATCGCCGGCCTTGATGCCGAGCGTGATGAAACGGCGCGCGTGGACGAGCGCGTCTTCGCGAAGCTCCGCATAGGTGTAGGCCTGCGTGAGCGTTCCGCGAGCGTCGTGGAAGTTCAGCCCGCGGCGGCCCTTCGCCGCATAGTCGAGAGCTTCGCCGATCGAATTGAAATCGGCGAGGCGTCGCGGCAGCGTGTCGACGGTGGGTGTAGCGCCCGGCGGGGCGAGCTCGTTCTTCAGTGAGGCGTTGCGATCGAGCACGCCGGCCCTTCCATGATTGTTGTTCCCTGCCCGCATCCCTGTGTCGCGAGCGCTTTCCTGATGGTCGGCGACTGTGGCACAAAAACGGCGCAATGGCACGTTCAGGCCCCCAACGAACGCCCCTTCCCTTAAGCGCGAAGCAGCTCGAAGAGCTCGCGCTGCGCTATGTCGGCAGGTACGCGACGAGCCGGGCGAAGCTGACTTCCTATCTCGCGCGGAAGCTCAGGGAGCGCGGCTGGGACGGCGACAGGGAGCCCGACGTCGAAGCTCTCGCGGGGCGCTTTTGCGAGCTCGGCTATGTCGATGATTCCGCTTATGCGCTGATGAAATCCCAGTCGCTGAGCAGCCGCGGCTACGGCCGGCGACGGCTCGATGAGAAGCTTCGCGCGGACGGGATCGACGAAGAAGACAGCGCCCCGGCTTTCGACCATGCCGACACCCAGGCGGTGGATGCGGCGCTTCGCTTTGCAAGGCGGCGACGGATCGGGCCGTTCGCCGCGGCAGAGGCCGATCCGAAGCAGCGCGAGAAGGGAATCGCCGCAATGGTTCGGGCCGGGCATTCGTTCGCGCTGTCGAGAAAAATCGCCTCCTTGCCGCCGGGCGAGGTCGATGAAGAGGCGCTGCGCGACGAACTGTCATAAACCTTACCGAAAGTCGGTTTCCCGACACAACTGCAAGTGGTAAAGGGCGGGCATGGTAAGCGTTGCTGCTAGTCTGGCCGAAGAGGGGGCCCGGCCCGTCGTGGAGCCGCATAACGAACCTGCCGAGACCGAGCTCGCGCCGGTCACTGGCCGCGTGAAATGGTTCGATGCGACCCGCGGTTTCGGGTTTCTCGTCAGCGAGCAGGTCGACGGGGACATCCTCCTCCACTTCAGCGTGCTTCGCGAACATGGCCGCCGAAGCGTGCCCGAGGGCGCGATCATCGAATGCGTGCCGGTGCGCCTCCAGCGGGGCCTCCAGGCCAAGCGAATCCTGTCCATCGACCTGCGCTCAGCCTTGCCGCAACAGCCGCGCTCGTCCATCTCGGCTTCCGAACGGTCCGACCGCAAGGCGCTTGCGGAAGCGGCCGGTGAGTTCGAGCCGGTGGAGGTCAAATGGTTCAATCGCGTTCGCGGCTATGGCTTCGTCAAGCGCCCGGAGGATGTGGGCGGCGAGGACGTGTTCGTGCATATGGAGACGGTGCGGAGCGCGCATCTTGGAGAGCTCCAGCCCGGACAGACGCTCGAAGCGCGGATCGCGCCGAGCGGAAAGGGCCTGACCGCCGTCGAGTTGCGTCCTACCGGCGCATCCTTGGACTGACGGCAGCCTTCGTCGCTTTCGCGGCTTGCAGCCCGCAGGCCCCCGCCCAGAATGCATCCACCCAGAACGCGAGCGCTCCGCAGGGCTCGCCCCAGACCGGATTGCGCCAAGTGCCGCTGACGATTCGCACCGCCAAGGGCGCCCATCTTTTCACTGTCGAGGTTGCCGAAACGCCGGAGCAGCAGGAGCGGGGACTGATGTTCGTCAGCTCGCTCGGCGCCGACCAGGGAATGATCTTCCCCTACGAACCTCCCCGCAACGTCGCCTTCTGGATGCGCAATACGTTGATCCCGCTCGACATGGTCTTCATTCGCGAGGACGGGACGATCGCGCGCATCGTCACCGCCAAGGCGCTCGACGAGACGCCGATTGCGGCGGGAGAGCCCGTCGCCGCGGTGCTCGAGCTGCGCGCCGGACGAGCCGGCGAGCTCGGCATCGGCGAGGGCGATCGGGTGGAGTGGTCGCACTGACCATCGCGTCCCTTGCGGGCTGGTGAGGATTGCGGCACAGGCGCATCGCCATGGGTTTCTGGTCGAAAACATTCACCTGGTGGAACGGGGCGACGTGGGGGACCTCGTTGTTCACTAGCCGCTTCGGCAACGAGGTCGGCCGCGACGACGCGGGCAATCTTTATTACCAGGACAAGAAGCGTCCTTGGCGGCGCTGGGTTATCTACAGCGGTGCGAACGACGGCAGCCGCGTTCCGCCGGCCTGGCAGCTCTGGCTTCGCGGGACGATCGACGACCTACCGGAAAAGGCCCTCCCGCCGGTCCGCAAGTTCCAGAAGGATCCGACGCCGAACCTGACCGGCACGATGGAGGCATTCCGGCCCGACGGAGCGCTCGGGTCCGGCAGGATTCGTCCCGCGTCGACCGGCGATTATGAGCCCTGGATTCCCGAATAAGCGTGAGAAAGGCCGCTGCTCCGTTGCTGATGACGCTGGCGCTCGCTGCGTGTGGGCGCGGCGGTGAGCAGCCTCAGCAGAACGTCGCGACTTCTGCGGGGCGCAAGGTGCCGGTGACCGCGGCGGGGCAGGGCGGCGTCACTCCGATGGCGCAGCGCGTGGCCGTTCTCGGCATCCTCAACAAGCGCAACGGAATCGTCCAGAACGTGACCCTCCGGCCCGGGCAATCGGTGCGCTGGAAGGACGTGATCGTTCGTCTGCGCGCCTGCGAGGCTACGGCGCCATGGGAAGACGAGAAGCTGACGGGCGCCTTCGTCCAGCTCGACGTCCAGAAGCCCGACCGAAGCTGGAACCGCGTCTTCTCGGGCTGGCTCTACAAGGAATCACCGTCGCTCAACGTCGTCGAGCACCCGGTCTATGACGTCTGGCCCAAGAGCTGCGCGATGACATATCCGGACGGGCCGAAAGCGCCTGCGGCACCGGCAAGCTCCAGCAACCTGTCGAGCGCCAAGAAATCGGGCGGCGCGCCCGCTGCTGCGCCCAAGCCTTCGACCGGCGCTCGTCCGATCACGACGGCACCCGCGCCAGCGCCCGTGACCGGCGCTCCGAGCGCGGCGGAGAGCAACGCGACGTAGGTCTCGCGGGAAACGACCACCGCGCCCAATGAGGCGAGGTGATCCGTCATGAACTGACAGTCCAGAAGCGTGAAGTTGCCCACCTTGAGGCGCGCGATCAGCCAGGCGAGCGCGACCTTGGACGCGTCGGTGCGGCGGCTGAACATGCTCTCCCCGAAGAAGGCCCGGCCGAGCTTCACGCCGTAGAGGCCGCCGACGAGCTCGCCATCCTCCCATGTCTCGATCGAATGCGCGTGGCCGGAGCCGTGAAGCGCGAGCATCGCGCGCTCGAGCTCGGCATTGATCCAGGTCTCCTCGCGGTCGGCGCAGGCGGCGATGACGGCTGCGAAGTCGCGGTCGTGCGTGACGGTAAATTGGTCCGAACGGATGGTCCGCCGAAGCGAGCGCGAAAGGTGGAAGCCATCGAGCGGGATGATGGCGCGGTTGCGCGGTTCGACCCAGAACAGCTCGTCGGCATCGCGGCTATCGGCCATCGGGAAGATGCCGGTGGCGTAGCCCTGGAGGAGCAGGCGTGGGTCGAGGCGACTCATGAAGCCATAATCCGTCATTCCCGCGAAAGCGGGAACCTGGTCTTTGTTTCGCTGGGTCCCGCTTGCGCGGGGATGACGAACTACAGGATCTCGCGCACCTTGTCCTGCGGGCGGCAGAGGCGGACTCCGTTCGGGGTCTCGACGATCGGCCGCTCGATCAGGATCGGATGCGCGACCATGGCGTCGAGGATCTCGTCGTCCGTAACGTCGGGGCGTAAGAGCTCGAGTTCCTCGACAAGGGACTCCCTGGTGCGGAGGCCTTCCCGAGGGCTGATCCCGGCGCGCTTGTAGAGGCTCTTCAGCTCGTCCTTCGACGGCGGGTTCTTCAGATATTCCTGAACCCACACGTCGCAGCCGGAGTCCCGCAGGATCTCGAGCGTCTTCCGGGAGGTCCCGCACATGGGATTGTGATAAATTGTTGCTTTCATTGCTTGCTGTGTTCCCGCTTCATTTTCAGATTGTTAAACTATGATTTAACAGTCTTCTCAGGCTTTTGCGCATTGCCATTGTCCCGCGTGCGGAACGATGCGCCGCAATCGTCGTTCCTCGCTTGTGACATGCACCGCCGCGTGGCGGTAGTTGCTGCGTGCGGCGCATGTTCAGGCAGCTCAACAAACGGGAGAAAGAGCGATGCGTAAATCATTAGTGGCCCTGGCGCTTGCGGGTACGGCAGCTCTGGGCGCGTGCACCCAGAATCCCCAAACCAATGCCGACATCGCGACGGGCGCGGCGGTCGGCGCTGCCGGCGGCGCGGCCGTTGGCGCGGTTGCCCCGGGTATCAGCACGATCACCGGCGCGGCGGTCGGCGCTGCGATCGGCGGTCTTGCCGGCGCGGTGTGGGCCGACAACAACAATGACGGCTATGTCGACGGCTACGTCTACAACGGCCAATATTATTCGGGCCCGCCGTCGGGCTATGATCCGACGACCCATGCGGTCCTGACCGGAGCCCTTGGCGGCGCGGCGCTTGGCGCGGCTGCCGGTGCAGTCCTTCCGGGCGTCAGCGTCCCGGCCGGCGCGGTGATCGGCGCTGCAGTCGGCGGTCTCGCCGGCGCGATCTGGGCTGACCGGAACAATGACGGCGTGGTGGACGGATACGTCTATAACGGGCAATATTATAACGGTGGCCCGGCCGCCGCTCCGATGCCTGCACCGGCTCCGACCTATTCGGCACCGGCGACGAGGGGCGAGCGCGGGTAAGACGCGAAGCCAGTATCGGAGAACAGGTGAAAAGTCTGCGTTACGAGTGCACCGGCCGATGGCCGGTGCACTTTTCTAAGAGGGGGGTGGGACTGGCTGCCGGCCTGATTGCCAGCGGCGCACTGTTCCTCTCGTCCCAGGCCGCAGCAGCTCAAACCACGACTGCTGCGTCGGTCGCGGCCGTTGCCAGCCCGCAGAGCAGCCAGAGCGTGGCCGACTTCTACAGGGCTCGTGGCGGCACCCCGCTGTGGCTTGCGCCAGCGGCGGGAGATGCGGCGCAGCAGCTCGTCGCCCTGCTCAGCAGTGCGAGCGTTGACGGGCTCCCGCAGAAATATTTTACGCCCCAGCTCGCCGCGACCCTTCAGGCGGCGCGCGAGAGGAACAAGCGCAAGGACATCCAGCGTGCCGATCAGGCGCTTTCGGAAGCGTTCGTCGCCTATGTCCGCGACCTGCGGCAGGACCCCGGCGTGGGCATCACCTGGGTCGACCCGGGCCTGAAGCCGGCGCCGCCAACGCCGCTCGCGGCATTGCTCGAAGCCTCCGCGTCGTCGTCGCTGTCGCAATATGTTCACAATCTCGGCTGGATGCACCCGTTCTACGGCGAACTCCGCCGCGCGGTCGCGGAGCATCAATATAGCGACGACACCAAGCGGGAGGTGCTCGAGCTCAACCTCAAGCGGGCGCGCATCCTTCCGTCCGGCAAACAGCGCTATATCCTCGTCAACGCCGCCCAGCAGCGGCTGTTCATGTACGAGGATGGCCGCCAGGTCGACGACATGGTCGTCGTCGTCGGACAGACGAAATATCCAACGCCGATTCTCGCCGCCTACATCCGCTACGCGGCGCTCAATCCTTACTGGTACGTCCCGCCCGACCTCGCCTGGGATGATGTCGGCCAGTTCGTGAAGAAGCAGGGCTTCGGATATTTCACGAAGATGGGCTACGAGCAGGTCTCGGACTGGTCGAAGAACGCGCAGATCCTCGACGCGACGAAGATCGACTGGGACGCGGTTCACGCCGGCAAGCAAGAGGTCCTGCTTCGACAAAAGCCGGGGGCCGACAATTTCATGGGCCGCATCAAGTTCATGTTCCCCAACCAGTTCGGGGTTTATCTCCACGACAACCCGCGGCGGAACCTGTTCAAGGAATCGGTGCGCTATTTCAGCGGCGGCTGCGTCCGCCTCGAGGACGCCTGGCGTCTGAGCAAATGGCTGTTCCACCGCGAGCTGACCTGGGAAGGCCATGGCATCGAGGAACCGGTGATGCTCGACCAGCCGGTGCCGGTCTACATCACCTACATGACCGCAGTCCCGGACGGGCAGTCGATCGCTTATTACGAGGATGCTTACGGCCGCGACAAAGCCAAGATGGCGGACATTCGCAGTGAAGATTCCACAACGAGCGCAGGGGCGGGCCGCTAGGGCCGATACCAGTTCGGGAAGAAGGTGATGTCCTGCGCCACCGGCCTGCCCGACGGGTCGCGCGCGGGATCGAAGCGGATGTAACGAAGCGTAAGCTGGCACATCAGACCGTCCACGCCCCGATTGCCGCTTGAGCGTGCAATGCGGCAGTTCGAGACGCTTCCGTCAGTGTTCACCTTGACCGTCACTCCTACGACGCCGCGTTGAAGTCCGGTGGCCGCGAGGCTGCGGTATTCCCGATCGGGAATCTTTGTGATCTTTCGCGCGGGGGTGAAGCGAGAATAGTCGGCTGTCCCGCCTCCGCCGGGTCCGTTGCCAATGCCGCCAGCACCGGTGCCATTGCCCGAGGCTGCAGCGCCCGAGCTCGACGCGTTACCCGTGCCTGCCACTTTGGCGCCCGGTAGCGGCGAAGGAGCCGGAATGCGCGGCGGTGGGACGACGACCGGCGACGGCTCCGCCTTCGTCGCGGGCGCGCCCGCGGCCTTTTTCATCGACTCGTGCGACTGCGGCTTGGCCGGCGGCGGCTTCGGCGGAGGAGGCGGCTCCTGCTGAAAGTTGAAGGTCTTCAGGCGGTCCACTGCCTGGCTCACGGAGTGGACATTGAGGCCGGTCAGGATGACGAACGCGAGCGCGACGTGCACGGCAACGACCGCGCCGATCGCCTTGGCCCGGTCGGGCCCTTCAGCAGTTCCGCGATAGGTCGACAATGCGCTCGTCCTCGCTCCGACAAACGCATGTGAACGGCCGAAGTTTAGCGCTCACCAGCCTTCGCCTCGGCGATAAAGTCCGCTTCCTTCCGCTCCGGGCCGACGGCGGTCCAAAGCGCGATGACGACGGCCATGACGCCGCCGAAGATCGCCAGCGCGAGGCCGTAATTGTTGCCGTGGCTCTCGGCAATGCGGGCCTGGAACACCGCGTTGCGTGACATGATGAGATTGCCGAGCTGGTAGGCGAAGCCGGGGAAGAGGGCGCGCGCTGCGCCGGGCGACAACTCGTTCAGGTGCACCGGCACGATGCCCCACGCGCCCTGGACTGCGACCTGGATGAGGAACGCTCCGATCCCGAGCAGGAGCGGGGTCGACGAGAAGGCCCAGAGCGGAATGACCGGGAGCGCGAGGAGCGAGGCGATGATGATCGCGCGCCTCCTTCCGATCCGCTCGGACCAGATGCCGAAGCTGATCCCGCCGACGATCGCGCCGACGTTCATGATCGCCGTCAGCGTGCCGGTGAGGTGCGTGTCGAAATGGTGCTGCTGCTGGAGGAAGGTCGGATAGAGGTCCTGCGTGCCATGGCTGAACGCGTTGAACGCGGCCATCAGCACGATCATGTAGAGCGCGATCTTCCAGTTGCGCAGAAGCTCCCCGATGGGATTCGCCCGCTTCTTGCCCTTGCGCGCTTCGTGGACCGGGCTCTCCTTCACGTGGAGGCGGATCAGGAGGACGAGGAGCGCGGGCGCGATCCCGACCATGAACATGCCGCGCCAGCCGATCCTGTCGAACAGCAGGAAATAGACGAGGCTGGCGATGAAATAGCCCGACGGATAGCCGCTCTGAAGGAGGCCCGAGACGGGTCCGCGCAGCCGTGCCGGGATGCTCTCCATGACGAGGCTCGCGCCGAGCCCCCATTCGCCGCCCATCGCGACGCCGAACAGGAAGCGGAGCACCAGGAGGGTGGCGAGCGAGGGCGCGAAGCCGGAGGCGAACTCGAAGAGCGAGAAGAGGATGATGTCCGCCATCAGCACCGGCCGGCGGCCGAAATGCTCGGCAAGCCAGCCGAATATGAAAGCGCCGAGCGGGCGGGCGGCGAGGGTCCAGAAGATGCCGGCCGCCACCGCTTCGACATTGGTGCCGAACTCCGCGGCGATCGCCTTCAGCATGAAGACCATCAGGAAGAAGTCGAAGGCGTCGAGCGTCCAGCCAAGATAGCTCGCCCAGATCGCGCTTCGCTGCGAAGGCTCCAGCGACTTCAGGTCGGCGATCAGGCTCATGCGGAAGCTCCCCCTAACGAACTGCTTCGTGCCCGCGTGCGGATGGATCGGCAAGTCGCCTTGAAGATGGGAGCGCCCGTGCGAGTCCATGGAACAGCTCGTTCCGGAGACGGTTCTTTCCGAGGCTTCAGGGAAGGATAGAAAAATGAAGGCACTTCTTGCTGTCGGTGCGGCAGCGATCATCGCAACCGTCGCCGCCGCTCCAGCGCAGGCGCGCGAAGGCTGCGGCCGCGGCTTTCACCGCACGGCCTACGGCAACTGCCGCCCGGACCGCGGGACCTACGCCCGCTACGTGGAAGGCCAATATTACCAGGGCCGCGGCTATTATTGGCACAGCCGCTGGTACCAGCATCGCCATCGCCGGCAGGGCGTCTGGATCTACCTGTAAGGATCGGTCAGCCCGGACGCTGTCGCGGCTCGCGGGAACGCGGGCCGCGTAACGGCGTTTGAATCCCCACTTTCCCGCCAGAATCGCTGCTATTGAGGCCCCGTAATAGGCCGCGAATGAATTGGCACGGAGGAAAGATGGGGATGCCCGACAACTTCCAAAGCTTCTTCATGGCCGGGTTCGAATGTTCGTCGCACCGGCGTCGCGACGGCGTTCGTCTCGACCTCATCCGCGCGACCGGTCACGACAAGCATGTGCTGGGCGACTACCGCCTGTGCAAGCGCTTCGGTTTCGGCACACTGCGCGACGGGCTGCGCTGGCACCTGATCGAGAAGGCGCCGGGCAAATATGACTGGTCGAGCTGGCTGCCGGCGCTCGAGGCGGCCGAGGAGGTGGGCCTGCAGGTCATCTGGGACCTGTTCCACTACGGATCGCCCGATCATGTCGACCAGGGCGGCCCTGACTTCGCCCAGCGGTTCACCGATTTCGCCATGGCGGCGCTGGAGGTCCAGCAGTCGGTCAGCACGCGCTCTCCGACCGTCTGCCCGCTGAACGAGATCAACTTCCTGTCGTGGGCGGTGGACGACGGATATTTCCCGCCGTGCGGGCCGATGCAGCATGGTTGGCTCAAGGACCAGCTCGTCAGGACCGCGATCGCGGTCTCCAGGGCGATCAAGCAGCGCTGGCCGAACGCGACCATTATCTGGGCCGAGCCGCTGATCCACGTCGCTCCGCACGACCTGCGGCGAAGCACCGTCCGCCGCGCCGAGCAGAACCGCAACGGCATGTTTGAAGCCTATGACTGGATCATGGGACGGGAGCGCCCCGAGCTGGGCGGCGACCCGTCGCTCGTCGATCTCGTCGGCCTCAATTATTACCCGCACAACCAGTGGTACTTCAAAGGCCCGACCATCCCGATGGGCCACCACGAATATCGCCCGCTCGGTGACATGCTGGTCGAGATGGCCGAGCGCTACGGCAAGCCGCTGATGCTGTCCGAGACCGGGGCAGAGGGCACGGGCAAGCCGTCCTGGCTTCACTATGTCTGTAGCGAGGTGCGCGACGCGATGGCTCGGGGCGCCGATATTCGCGGCCTGTGCTGGTACCCGATCACGGCCTATCCCGGCTGGGACAATTCACGCCATGCGGAGACCGGGCTGTTCTCGACCATCGTCGCGGACGGAAGCCGGCACGTCGATGAGCGCCTCTTCGCCGAGTTCGAGGCGCAGCGGGGGCAGTTCGAGGCCATGAAACCCCGGCGCGAACGTCCGCGCATCGTCTCAGCCGCGCGCTAGGCAGGCTCGGTTTCGGGAGCAGAGCTCTTTTCCCATTCCGCGGCGTAGCGCCGCACCTCCTCTAGCTGCACCCGGCCCCAGCGATGCCCGTAGCCGTCCGGTTCGACATTCTCGGGCTGGTCGAGACGCTTCTGCCAGCGCCGAAGCTCCTGGATATAAGCGTCGCAGGGAACCCGGTCGAAGCTCTCCTTATCGGCGACGTCGTAGATGCCGATCTTCGCCCACTTCTGTGACCACCAGTCGGGAACGTCCACGAAGGGGTAGAGGCAGACCCCGTGAAGGTCGACGCCGGCGTTGAGCGCTTTGAGCGACTCTTCCATCGTCATGCGCAGCCATTCGGCGCGGTTTTCCTGAAAGCCGCTCGTTTCGCCGATGATGATCGGGCGCCGGTATCGGTCCCAGGCGAATCGCAGCAATTCGCTGAGCGGCTTGCGGCGAGGATCGCGAGGACCGAGGGTTTCCCTCTTCTTGTCGGCGCCGAGCTGCACTTGGCTGTAATTGTAGACATTGACGCCGACGATATCGAGGATCTCGGGCGCGCCGCCCAGCTCAGGCGCAACGCGGCCCGCGAGCATGTCCCAGCCTTCCATTGCCTTGCGGTGCTCCTCTTCGCGCGCCTCGTCGGCAAGATCGGGGCGGTTCGGAGGCGGAACCGCGTGGACGATGGGGTCGACGTGCACCATGCGAGCCTCGGGCTCGATCTCGCGGATCGCCTTCGCGCCGGCAATGGCCATTGCGGCCAAAGCGCGTTTCAGCTCGTCTTCCCGGCCCTTGGCGAAGGGGTACATCCACTCGAGGTCGCTGGCGGCCGCCGAGAAGAAGGTGATCTCGTTGATCGGCGTGAAGAAATAGGGCGGCTCGGCCGAGCTGGTGACGAACTCGGCGGCAGCGCGGCAATAGTCGGCGAAGCGATCGCGACACTCCTCGGTGAAGGGGTCGCAGCCGTCGGGCAAGCCATAGTGACACAGGTCCCAGATCGGCGTGATCTTGCACCCGGTGGCGGCGTCCTGAACCGCCTTGACACTGGACCAGTCATATTTGCCGTTGCCGAGGTCGACCTGCGGCCAGCGGATTGCCTCGCGGACGACGCCGATGCCGAGGTCCATCGCAGCGGCCAGATCGGCCTTCAGGTGCCGGTCATGGCCGGTCGCGGCGACATAGTCCTTCCGCTCGCGGTCCTTCCACACGAAGGTCGAGCATTCGAAGCCTGCCATGAAGAAGGTCGGGAAGATCGAGCCGTGAGGTGAGTCGCCGTCCATCGCGAACGACAACTCCCAGTTGCAACGGTTGTTCAGCAGTCGGCGCTAGGTAACCGGCGCGGCCCGTGGTTCGTGCGAGGGAGTCCCGACCCACGGCCAGCCGTCGTGCCACTCGATCGGGTCCATCAGCAGGATGCGACGGCTGTTGATCAGGTCCTCCTGCCGCTGGCGCGGGCGATCGACGTCGATCGCATGGTAGACGATCCAATACTGGCCTGCCTCGTCGATCACGATGCAATTGTGCCCCGGCGCCAGCCAGCGGTCGTTCTTGAAGAGGATGAGGCTGTGCGGAACGCCTTTCGCCTCTTCGAGCGTCTCGAACGGGCCGCTAGCGCTTTCCGAACGGGCGACCATCACGCCGTAATCGGCATCGGGACCGCAGCAATTGTCGCCCGAGTAGAAGAGATAGAAGAAACCGTCGTGGTGGATCACCCAGGCCGCCTCGACGAGGCGCGGGAAGCAGCCTTCCTCGCCATTAGGCCAGATGAGGTCGATCGGGGCGCTGTCGGGCGCGAAGGACATGCGGTCGGGACCGAGTTCCTGCACCTTTATCGGCTGGAAGCCCGAGCCCCAGTAGAGAAGGTGCTTGCCGGTCACCGGGCAGTCGAACGCATGGGGGTCGATATATTCGAACCCGACGCCGAGCAGCAGCGGCATGCCCATGTCGACGAAGGGGCCAGCGGGTGAGTCCGAGGTCGCGATTGCCAGCGCATGGCCGCGCTCGTGATGGTGGCAGGCGTCAGGAGTCGCCGAATAATACATGAGGTACTTCGAGCCGTCGAAGATGACGCTCGGCGCCCAGAAGTCCTGGGTCGTCCGCGCCCAGTCCGGCTTTTCCGGAAGCGCGTCGCCGAGATCTTCCCAATGGATGAGGTCTGGCGAGCGGGCGAGCTGGATGTTGATCCACTCGTCGCCGCGCTCCGTCTGGGTCGCGTAGGCATAATAATAGCCGTCCGGCGCGCGAAGGATCGCCGGGTCGGGAAAATCGTGATCGAGGATCGGGTTGAGGTAGGAGGCTTGCGAGCGATCGCTCGAAGGACTGCCCGGCTCATCGAAGGCGGACTCGGACGGAGATAGTTCGTCACGCATCGCGTCCGGCCTTATGCCCCGAACGCCGGAGTCGGAAGGTGCATTCTTGAAGCGCTCGAATTCAGTCGCTCAGTGCCAGTGTCCGTGTCCGTGTCCGTGTCCGTGTCCGTGTCCGTGATCGTGGTACCCGTATGGACTGTAAAAGCGATCGCGGTAACCGAAGCCGTAGACCGGATAGCCGTAGCCAGGGTAACCGAAGCCCCACGCCGGATAGGTATAGGTGTAGGCGGGATAGCCGTAACCGTACGAGGCGTACGGCCAAAGCCCATAGGCGGGATAGTCCCACCCATAATAGCCGCCATAGTAGTAGCGGTGGTGGTAGCCGCCATAGTGGTAGCGGTAATGGTGATAAGCGTAGCGATAATGGCCGTCATAATGATTGCCGTCATAATGATGGCCGTAGTGATGATGATAATGGTCGTACGCTTGCGCTGGCGAGGCAACCAGTACGGCCGCGGCCACCCCGAGGATGAGGCTCCTAAGCATAGGTCCTCCTTTTCCCCCCGTCTGTTTAGGCGCCTTTCCCCGTGAATTACGTCTGAATGCTCGCCAAGCGAAGAGCGTGCTTGCCGATAAACGATAAGTAGTATATCGTTTATCGATAAAAAGGAGTATGTGATGAAACGCTCTACCGCGCTGCCAGTCGCTTATACCGTTCTGCGGGTCCTGATTGCGCTCAACTGGGCGTACTTAGCCGTTCTTATCGCGATACTCGGTGGGTCGTTGACGAATGAGCAATGGACCTTCAGGGCGCTCGGCGTTCCCGTCTCCGACCAGACCGGCGCCCTTGTCATGGGGATGCGGGCCATCGCGGCGCTCGGCATCCTGACCGTCCCACTCAATCTCATGATGCTCAAGCGGCTGGTCGCCATGGTGCACACGGTCCGCGCGGGCGATCCGTTCGTCGCCGACAACGCCTACCGGATGAACACGATCGCCTGGGTGCTGCTCGGGCTCCAGATCATCGGCCTCATCATCTGGTCGATCGGCAAGGCGGTATCGACGCCGGCTCATCCGCTGCATCTCGATGCCGGATTTTCGCCCGCCGGGTGGCTCGCGGTTGTCATGACCTTCGTGCTCGCGCGAGTCTTCGCGAAGGGAACGCTGATGCGCGAGGACCTCGAGGGAACGGTCTGATGGCGATCGTCGTCAAGCTCGACGAGCTTCTTCACGAGCGACGAATGACGCTGACGGAGCTTGCCGACCGCATCGGCATCACGCTTGCCAATCTGTCGGTCCTCAAGACCGGAAAGGCCCGCGCCGTCCGCTTTTCGACGCTGGAAGCGATTTGCCGGGTGCTGGCCTGCCAGCCGGGCGACCTGCTCGAATATGCTCCCGAGCAGCGGGCCGACGAACGTGCGCATGCCGCCTGAGTGTTACCAGGCGGACCTGATGTAGTTTAGGAAATGGAACGAAGGCGTGCGACGGAAGCTACAGCTTCATGTCCAGAACCCCCGTCAAGCCGTTCCTGATCCAGACCGACGATGAAGGCCGCGTACGGCTGACCGTTCGCCAGACGCGCTACAACAGCTGGAACTATCCGATCGTCACGTCGAACGTGGTGGAGGAGACTTTCGCGACTGCGGCTGCGGCACGCGCTCACGCCAAGGAGCATTTCGGCGCCGAAGCCGGACAGTTCGCAACGAAGTGACCCTGGTTACTCGGCGCTCTTCGCCAGCCACTGCTCCAGCCACTTGATCGTATAATCGCCGGCGAGGAATTCCTCGTCGCGCACCAGCTTCTGGTGGAGCGGCACGGTCGTCTTCATGCCTTCGACGACGAATTCCTCGAGCGCTCGCCTCAGGCGGCGAATGCAGCTTTCGCGGTTGGAGCCGTAGACGATCAGCTTGGCGATCATGCTGTCGTAGTAAGGCGGCACCTTATAGCCGGTGTAGAGGCCGCTATCGACGCGGACGTGCATGCCGCCGGGCGCGACGTAATTCTTCACTAGGCCGGGCGACGGGGCGAAGGTTTCGGGGTCCTCGGCGTTGATCCGGCATTCGATCGCGTGGCCGTGTAGCTTAACCTGGTCCTGGCTGCAGCTGAGGCCCATGCCCTGCGCGACGCGGATCTGCTCGCGGACGAGGTCGATGCCGCTGATCATCTCGGTCACCGGATGCTCGACCTGAAGCCGGGTGTTCATCTCGATGAAGTAGAATTCACCGTTTTCGTAGAGGAACTCGATCGTGCCGGCGCCGCGATAGCCCATCTCGCTCATCGCCTTGCGGACGACCTCTCCCATGCGGGCGCGCTCTTCGGGCGTGATGACGGGCGAGGGGGCTTCCTCGAGCACCTTCTGGTGGCGCCGCTGGAGCGAGCAGTCGCGCTCGCCGAGATGGATTGCGCCGCCATTGCCGTCGCCGAACACCTGGAACTCGATGTGCCTCGGATCGCCGAGATACTTTTCCATGTAGACGGTGTCGTCGCCGAAGGCGGAGCGCGCTTCCGACGCCGCCTGGCTCATCAGGCTTTCGAGCTGGTCTTCCTCCGGCACGACCTTCATGCCGCGGCCGCCGCCGCCGGATGCCGCCTTGATCAGGACGGGATAGCCGATCTCCGCAGCGAGCTTATGCGCCTCCGCGACGCTTCTGATCGCGCCGGCCGAACCCGGGACGAGGGGGAGACCGAGCTTCGCGGCGGTGCGCTTCGCCTCGATCTTGTCGCCCATCGTCCGGATATGCTCGGGCTTGGGACCCACCCAGATGATGTTGTGGCTCTCGACGATCTCGGCGAACTGCGCGTTCTCGGAGAGGAAGCCGTAGCCGGGATGGATGGCGTCCGCGTGGACGATCTCCGCCGCCGAGATGATGTTCGGGATGTTGAGATAGGATTCGCCGGCAGGCGGCGGCCCGATGCAGACGGTCTCGTCGGCGAGGCGGACGTGCATCGCGTCGGCGTCGGCGGTCGAATGGACCGCGACGGTGCGGATGCCCATCTCGTGGCAGGCGCGGTGGATGCGGAGCGCGATCTCGCCGCGGTTGGCGATCAGCAGCTTCTCGATGGCCATCAGCCGATGATCACCAGCGGCTGATCGAATTCGACCGGCTGGGCGTCGGCGACCATGATCTTCTTGATGGTGCCCGCTTCTGGGGCGGTGATCGGATTCATGACTTTCATCGCCTCGACGATGCAAAGCGTATCGCCGACCTTTACCGACTGGCCGACCTCGATGAATGGCTTCGCGCCAGGCTCAGACGACATATACGCCGTTCCGACCATCGGCGATTTGACGACGTTGCCGGAGACTTCCTCGGCAGCAGGAGCGGCGCCCAAGTCCTCCTTGCCGTGCATCGGCGGAGCCGTCAGGGCGGGCGCAGCAGCGTGCGCCACGGGGGCGGGGGCAGCAGCAGCTGTGATGATCGGAGCGGGCTCTCGCGAAACCTTGATTCGCCGCTCGCCGTCCTGGACCTCGATCTCGGTCAGCTCATTGTCGCTGAGAAGTTGCGCAAGTTCGCGCACAAGCGACGGATCGATACGCATCGCGCCCTTGTCGCCGGAGGCGGTGTCCTTCGGTTGAGCCATCTCTTTTCCTGTTCTGCTTGGCGCAGCCCTCTGTCAGACCGTCGCACTTCCGTCCAGCCTGCAACGCTCCTATTGGCCACTCGCGATGGATGTAGATGACAGCGTTTCGGTGCGGGTGAATGGCGAACACCGGCGAGTGCCCGGCGGAACCAGCGTGGCGGAGATGGTGAACCTGATGGGACTCGACCCGCTTCGCGTGGCGGTGGAGCGAAACCTCGAGGTGATCCCGCGGTCGACGCTGGGCCAAGTGTGCGTCGAGGACGGCGACGATTACGAGATCGTGCATTTCGTGGGAGGCGGTTGAGTGACCGCGCAGCAGGACATCAAGGCCGACACCTGGACCGTCGCGGGCCGCACGTTCAGCTCCCGGCTGATCGTGGGTACCGGCAAATACAAAAGCTTCGAGGAGAATGCCGCCGCGGTCGAGGCCTCGGGCGCGGAGATCGTCACGGTCGCGGTGCGGCGGGTCAATATTGCCGACCCGAAGCAGCCGATGCTGACCGATTTCATCGACCCGAAGAAGATCACCTATTTGCCGAATACGGCCGGCTGCTTCACCGCCGACGACGCGATCCGGACGCTTCGGCTGGCGCGCGAGGCCGGGGGCTGGAACCTCGTGAAGTTGGAGGTGCTGGGCGAGGCCAAGACCCTCTATCCCGACATGCGCGAGACGCTGCGCGCGACCGAGGTTCTCGTCAAAGAGGGCTTCGAGCCGATGGTCTATTGCGTCGACGATCCCATCGCCGCGAAGCAACTCGAGGAAGCGGGCGCGGTGGCGATCATGCCGCTCGGCGCGCCGATCGGTTCAGGCCTCGGAATTCAGAACAGGGTGACCATCCGCCTGATCGTCGAGGGCGCGAGGGTTCCAGTGCTGGTCGATGCCGGCGTCGGTACGGCGAGCGACGCGGCGGTGGCGATGGAGCTTGGCTGCGATGGCGTGCTGATGAACACCGCAATCGCCGAGGCGAAAGACCCGGTGCTGATGGCGCGCGCGATGAAGGCTGCGGTGGAGGCAGGGCGGCTATCCTATCTCGCCGGGCGGATGCAGAAGCGCCGCTACGCCGACCCGTCGAGCCCGCTCGCGGGGCTCATCTAGCAACAGGCTCGTCTCTCGCGCGTTGCCGCCAGATGAGCGCGGCAGTCTCCGATTTCGCCGCCGAGCGCGAGGCGATGGTCGAACGTCAGCTTAGACGGCGCGGGATCACCGAGCAGCATATCCTCGACGCCTTCCTTGCGGTCCCGAGGGAAAAGTTCGTGAGCGCCGGGCATGCGCACCTCGCCTATGGCGACCATCCGCTGCCGATCGAGGCCGACCAGACGATCTCGCAACCCTACATCGTCGCACTGATGATCCAGGCGGCGCGGATCAGGTCGGGCGACCGCGTGCTCGAGGTGGGGTCGGGGTCGGGCTATGCAGCCGCGGTCATCAGCCGCATCGCAGGGCACGTTTTCGGAATCGAGCGGCAGCACACACTGGTCGAGGTGGCGCGGGAACGACTTCGGCGGCTCGGCTACGACAATATCGAGATCGTCGAGGGTGACGGAACGAGGGGCTGGCCGAATGCCGCGCCCTACAACGCGATCCTTGCCGCCGCGAGCGGGAGCCATGTCCCCCAGCCGCTCGTCGACCAGCTCGCGCCGGGCGGCCGGCTCGTCATGCCGCTCGGCGAGCCCGGTTGGGTCCAGGAGCTGGTCAAAGTGACGAAAGGCCCGGGCGACAAGCTGGTCCGGGAGAACCTTGGCGGGGTCCGGTTCGTTCCCCTTATCGGGGAAGAAGGCTGGAAGGATGCTTGATACCGATCTCGAAACCCTGCCCCAATTGATTGCCGACGCCGCCGAGCCGCTCCCCGACATCGACGGCGAGCGCTTCGGAGCTTTCTTCGACCGCTTCGGCGACGCGCGGGTCATCTGCCTCGGCGAGGCGAGCCACGGGACGTCCGAATTCTATCGCGCCCGCGCCGCCATCTCGCGGCGGCTGATCGAACGCTACGGCTTCAACATCGTTGCCGTCGAGGGCGACTGGCCGGATTGCGCGACGGTCGACCGCTACGTCCGCCACCGCGCGTCGCGCGACCTCCAATTCACCGCCTTCGATCGCTTCCCGACGTGGATGTGGCGCAACCGCGAGGTCGACGACTTCGTGCGCTGGATGCACCGGCACAACGCGAACCGCCCCTATGAGCGGATGTGCGGCTTCTACGGGCTCGATCTCTACAACCTTAGCGGGTCGATGCGCGCGGTTATCGACTTCCTGCAAAAGGAGGACCCCGACCTCGCCGCGCTCGCCCACCGCCGCTACGGGTGCCTCGACCCCTGGGCGGAAGATCCCGCCCTCTATGGCCGGCACTCGCTGCTGGAGGGCTACGCACGCTGCGAGGTCGGAGTAATCCAGATGCTGAAGGACCTGCTCCAGAAGCAGGTCGATTGCTTCGGTCCGGAGTGCGACGATTGGCTCGACGCTGCAGCGAACGCCCGGCTCGTAAAGGACGCCGAGGCTTATTACCGGATCATGTACCATGGCTCTGCGGAGAGCTGGAATGCGCGCGACAGCCATATGTTCGACACGCTCAACATGATCCTCGACGCAAAGGGGCCGAACTCCAAGGCGATCGTGTGGGCGCACAACAGCCACATCGGCAACGCCGCCTTCACCGACATGGGCATGAACCGCGGCGAGCTGAACATCGGCCAGCTGGTGAAGGAGAAATGGGATGTCCGGGCGCATTTGATCGGCTTCGGGACCCATACGGGCACCGTTGCCGCGGCGGACGACTGGGACGAGCCGATGAAGATCAAGCGCGTTCGCCCGTCGCTCGCGGAGAGCCACGAGCGGATGGCCCATGACAGCGGCGTCGGGCGCTTCCTGCTCGACCTGCGCGAAGGCGAGGTCGGACGCGACCTGCGCGAGGAGCTTTGCGAGCCGCGGCTCGAACGGTTCATCGGCGTCATCTACCGGCCGGAGACGGAGCGCTGGAGCCACTACAGCGAAGCGATCCTGCCCAAGCAGTTCGACGCTTATGTGTGGTTTGACGAAACGAGCGCGGTGACGCCGCTGCCGGGCGAGTTGCGACCTGGCGAGCACCGCGAGGTCGCCGAGACCTATCCGTTTGGGCTTTGAGCGAAGGAGGGGGAATGAGCGACGACGAACGCGCCATCCGCGAGCTGGTCGAAACCTGGATGGAAGCGAGCAGGGCAGGCGACACCACCGCCGTGCTCGAACTGATGACGGACGACGTCGTCTTCATGGTCCCCGGGCACGAGCCGTTCGGGAAGGAGGAGTTCCGGCAGAATTCGGAAATGATGCGTGACGTCCGGCTCGACGGAAATGCCGAGATCCGCGAGATCGAGGTGGCGGGTGATCGCGCATGGATCCGGAACCACATCGAGATCACCATCACGCAGCCAGATGGGGGGTCGCTCCGCCGAAGCGGCTACACGCTGACGATCCTGCGCAAAGGCGAGGACGGACGCTGGCGCCTCTATCGCGATGCTAATCTGGTCAGCTGACGGTGGTTGGGGCTGCCGGTATTTCGGCCCTTTCGCCGCGCGAGCCGTGCGCCAGCCAGTCGGCGCACTCTTCTCCAAGCTTCTCGCGGGCGATGCGTTCATAATCGCGGATGTCCTCGGCGGTCAGGACGTCACGCCAGCGGCCGTTCGTGCCTTTGTTGATGAAGACGTCGGCGCCGCCTTCGAAAATGCCCCCGCCGAGGGGAGCGACGTTGGCAGCGTGCCTTTTCATATAATCGAACGAGCAATGCTCGATGATTGCCGGCCAGCGGTCCTCAGGGATCGAGCAGCCGAGGAAATCGGCGATGCGCCGCATCTCGCCTTCCATGTCGATCTTCAGGTCGTTGAAGTGGACAAGCAGGATGTTCGGAACGCCCCGAGCGTCCCACCACGACCGGATGTTCTCCCAATAGGACCAGATGGGATATCCGTCTTCCTCGAGCCAGCGGCGGAAATAGCGGTGGATCTCCGGGTCAGGCCGCTCGATCGGCGGCCCTACACGGCCGGGCGTGTTGTTGAGCAGGTCGTACCAGAGTTGGTTGGCGTTGGCGTGGTGGTTGTAGAAGCTCCACACGACGTCGCGCCCGTCGCGGCCGATGTAGATGTATTTGGCCTTGGGCGAGAAGTTGAGGGCGTCAAGCGGCAGGTGCGTCTTGATGATCCTGCGGTGCTTCTGCGCTTCGATTTTCTCCTTCGTGTCGGGCGGCATGATGCGCAGGTCCAGCCAGGGCGAGATCTCGTGGACCGGAATGTCCTCGGCGCCCACGAACACTAGCTGGGAGACGATCTGCTGCGTCCAGGTGGTGCCCGATTTCGCGTAGGTTGCCACGATCACGTCATCGTCGCGAAAAGCGAAGTCATTCCACGCCGTGGAATCCATGTGGTGATTGTGCAGTTCACGCGTCTTGCGCGGCCAGGTAAACTCCCGATCCATCGCTCTGCCCCTTTCGCCAACCACTAACATGGCCGGCTAGCGGCGACCAACTCCGACCTAAGCTTTCGCCCGTTCCCGAAGCTTCGTGATCGTCGTCGCGTTGCTGATCTGCTCGACGTCCGTGCGGCAGTGAAGCAGGCGGATGCCCTTGCGCTTCAGCGCTTCGTCGAGGGTGGGGGCGAAGGCTTCAGTGGTCTCGACCGTCTCCGCCCAGCCGCCGAAAGCGCGGGCTAAAGCGGCGAAGTCTGGGTTCTTGAGCTCGGTCGCGCTGATCCGCTCGGGATATTCGCGCTCCTGGTGCATGCGGATGGTGCCGTAGCTGCCGTTGTCGACGAGGATCACGAGCAGGTTGGCGCCATATTGCGCCGCTGTCGCCAGCTCCTGGCCGTTCATCAGGAAGTCGCCGTCGCCTGCGACGCAGACCACCGGACGGTCCTTGAAGCGGATCGCGGCAGCGACGGCGGCGGGGAGGCCGTAACCCATCGTTCCGCTGGTCGGCGCGAGCTGGGTCGGCATCGTCCCGTATCGCCAGTAGCGGTGCCACCAGCCGGAGAAATTGCCGGCCCCGTTGCAGACGATGGTGTTGTCGGAAAGCTTCTCGCGCATCGCCGCGACGCACGGGCCGAGGTCGAGCTTCACGCCTTCGCGCGCCTTCGGCTCGGACCATTCGAGCCACTCCTTGTGCGCGTCCTCGCCGCAGGAGAAGCGGACCAGGTCGGGATCGATCCATTCGTCGACCATCTCCGCGAACTCGCCCATGTCGGCGCAGATCGGCAAATCGGCGTGGTAGACGCGCCCGAGCTCGTTGGGATCGGGATGAACGTGGACGAGCGTCTGGCCGGGATGGTCGGGCGTGATCAGCGTGTAGCCGTCGGTCGTCGCCTCGCCGAGCCGCGGGCCGATGGCGAGAATGAGGTCGGCGTCGCGGATGCGTTGCTGAAGCTTGGGGTTGGGGCCGTAGCCGAGCTGTCCGGCGTAAACGCCGCACGTGTTGCAGATCGCATCCTGGCGGCGGAAGGCTGCGGCGACGGGAATTCCGTAGCGGAAAGCGAAATTGGCGAAGTGGTGCGCGGCGCGCGGGCTCCAGTCGGCGCCGCCGACGATCGCGACCGGTGACGCGGCTTCCTTCAGAAGTCCGAACATCGCCTGTACCGCGCCCGGATCGGGTTCCTCGTCGAGCGGTGGCAGGCAAGGCCGGTCGACCGCCTCGACCTCGTCTCGAAGCATATCTTCGGGCAATGCGAGCACTACCGGGCCGGGCCGACCGGCGGTCGCGACCCGGTAGGCGCGATAAATGAACTCGGGGATCCGCCGCGCGTCCTCGATCCGCGCCGCCCATTTGGCGATCGGCGCGAAGAATTGCGGGAAGTCGATTTCCTGAAACCCCTCGCGCTCGCGGTCGCCCCGGGCGACGTCGCCGATGAACAGGATCATCGGGGTCGAGTCCTGGAAGGCGACGTGGACGCCGGCGCTTGCATTCGTCGCGCCGGGGCCGCGGGTGACGAAGGCGATGCCGGGCCGCCCCGTCATCTTGCCGTCGGCGTCGGCCATGTAGGCGACTCCGCCTTCCTGCCGGCAGACGATGCTTTCGATCTCGGGCGTGTCGTGAAGCGCGTCGAGCACCGCGAGGAAGCTCTCGCCCGGAACGGTGAAGATTCGGTCGCAGCCCTGGATGCGAAGCTGGTCGACGAGGATTCGTCCGCCTGTTCTGGCACCGGTACGAAGGGTCATGGGCGGCGTCTAGCCTTGTAGCGAGCCCGCGTCACCACTCGTAACTGCCGCTAATCCATGTAAGAGAAAAAGGCTGGATTAACATGTAGATGGAGGAGGCAAAGGGGGGCCTTTTGTGACGGAAAACGATCGCGAATATTTTGCCCGCCGGGCTACCGAGGAGCGGGCAGCCGCAGAACGCGCCGAGAACAAGCATGCGCGCCACTCGCATCTTCAGCTCGCGCAGCGCTACGAAGTGCAGGCTGCAGCCGCCGCTGGGGACCCCGTCGTGCTGCTGACGCCGAGGCCGGCCCGCGTAGGCTAGATCGTTCAGGCCTGGTGGATGGCCTTCACGACCTGGTAGCTCTCCAGCCCTTCCTTGCCGCCTTCCGAGCCGAACCCTGAATCCTTCACCCCGCCGAACGGCGTGTCCGCGCCGCTGATCGCGAAGGTGTTGATGCCGACCATGCCGCTTTCGACGAGGTCGCCGATCAGGTTCGCGCGGCGGCCGTTCTCGGTGAAGGCGAACGCCGCCAGTCCGTAGGGAAGGCGGTTGGCCTGCTCGATCACTTCCTCGAACGTGTCGAACGGGCGGCTCACGGCGACCGGGCCGAAGGGCTCGTCGTTCATGATGTTCGCCTCGTTGGGGACGTCGGCGAGAAGCGTCGGCTGGAAGAAGAAGCCGCCGTCACCGCGTTCGCCTCCGGCGAGGACTCGGGCGCCCTTGGCCTTGGCATCCTGGACGAGGCTTTCGATCGCGTCAGGGCGGCGGCTGTTGGCGAGCGGGCCCATCTTCACGCCGTCCTCCAGGCCGTTGCCGACCTTCACCCTGGCGGTGCGCTCGGCGAAGCCCTTCACGAAGCCGTCGTAGATGCCGCGCTGGACGTAGAAGCGGGTCGGCGAGACGCAGACCTGGCCCGCGTTCCGGAACTTCTGGGGTACGACCATGTCGAGCGTTTTCTCGAGGTCGCAATCGTCGAAGATCAGCACCGGCGCATGGCCACCAAGCTCCATCGTCACGCGGGTCATGCTGTCCGCGCAGAGTCGCATCAGGTGCTTGCCGACGTTCGTCGAGCCGGTGAAGCTGACCTTGCGGATCACGCGGCTGGCGATCAGCGTCTCGCTGACGAGGCTCGCCTCGCCGTGGATGAGCTGGGCGACGCCCGCCGGGATGCCGGCGTCGGCCAGCGCGCGGAACAGCTCAGTGCAGCAGCCCGGAGTCTCGTGCGGCGGGCGCGAGATGACGGTGCAGCCGGCGGCGAGCGCTGCGCTGACCTTCTTGGCCAGCAGATAGATCGGGAAGTTCCACGGCGTGAAGGTCGCGACTGGGCCGACCGGCTGGCGGATGACGCGGCTGAGCTGGCCCGCCGGACGGACGAGGGTCCGGCCATAGTCGCGCTTGGCGTCCTCCGCATACCAGTCGAACAGCTGGGCGGACGCAAGGACTTCCAGCTTGGCCTCACCGAGCGGCTTGCCTTGCTCCTGCGTCATGGTCGCGGCGATGAGGTCGGCGCGTTCGCGGATGATCTTTGCGGTCTTGTGGAGGATCGCGCCGCGCTTCTCGACGTCGAGCGCGCGCCATTCGGGCCACGCCCGCGCCGAGGCGGCGAGCGCCTCGTCGAGATCGGCCTTGGTCGCATAAGGCACTTCGGCGATCGCCTTGGCGTCGACGGGGTTGACCACAGCGTGCGCATCGCGGCCTTCGCCCGATTTCCACACGCCATCGATGAAGAGCTTGAGGTCTGTTTCGTATCCCATGCGGCGCCAAATAGGCTTCGCTTGATGCGCCCGCAACGGCTCGCTACGCCTGCTGACAAAGGAGCAAGTAAGCTTATGACCAAGCAGGAACTCGTCGAGCGGATGCAGCAGGGCCAGGCGTGGATCCCCGGCAAGCGCGTGAAGATCGACTTCGGCGGCGATCAGGGCGCGATCATGCTCGACGGCGCCGCTGAAACGGTCTCCGAGGAAGACGGGCAGGCGGACACGACGATCAAGGTCGGCTGGGACGACTGGCAGCAGCTCGCATCCGGACAGCTCGACGGGATGACCGCTTTCATGATGGGCAAGCTTCGCGTCGAAGGCGACATGTCGAACGCAATGCAGCTTCAGGGCGTGTTCGCGAAGCTGAAGGGCTGACGCGACCGTTCGCAGCTTCGTCGATCCGCGATTGATCGGACCTCCGCGATAGTGGCACGCTTGCGCCAGTAACGAGGGGCGGCGCGATGCGGAAACTGGTTGCGGTACTTAGCCTGTTTGCAATCCCGTCGGCGGTTCAGGCCGCACAGTCAACAGCTTCGGCGACGGCGCCTCCCGCCCAGCCTTGCGCCGCGCCCGAATATCACCAGCTCGACTTCTGGGTCGGCAATTGGGACGTCTATCCCACCGGCAAGGACAAGCTCGTCGCGCACAGCCTGATAGAGTCCGTTTATGGCTGCGGCATTCGCGAGAACTGGATGCCGCTGAGCAAGCAGCCCGGCGGCTCGCTGAGTGTCTACGTCCCCGCGGACAAGCATTGGGAGCAGTTCTGGATCGATTCCCAGGGCAGCCGCGCCTTCTTCACCGGCGGCTGGGATGGGAAGGCGATGGTCATCACCGGCAAATGGGACGGGCCGATTGTACGCATGACTTATAGCAAGA
>Ga0207711_10000122_pt1 | contig 81465 bp, 75 predicted proteins | sample KBSS34metaG_FD_184401 | JGI IMG/M metagenome (GOLD analysis project Ga0207711, IMG submission 184401) | Switchgrass rhizosphere microbial communities from Kellogg Biological Station, Michigan, USA - KBS S3-4 metaG (SPAdes) (version 2) | ecosystem: Host-associated > Plants > Roots > Rhizosphere... | reverse complement strand
TGAATGCCAGGATGAGGCCTACGGTGAGGGCAAACATGCGATGCGGCTTCGCTTGGGGGCCGACGAAGTCTTGCGGCTGGCCGAGTGTGCCGCCGAGCAGCCGCACATAAGCGCAGATCGCAGCCAGCAACGCCGCGGTGAGGCCGAGGATCAATCCGAGCCTAGGATCGGCGGCATAGCCCGCTGCGACCAACAGCAAACTGTCCTCAAGCCGGTCCGGAAGCTCGTTGTAGATCGGGCCGTAGGGTGACTTTCGGCCACCTTCGACGGCGACCATGCCATCGAGCATGTTGCAGAGGAGACGAAGCTGAACCGCCGCGGCGCCAATCACGAAATGCCACGGATCGGCGAATGCAGTGACCAGCACAGCGGCGCCGACCAGCGATATCGCCATGCCCAGGATCGACACGCCGTCGGCGCTGATGCCGCTCGCCAGGGCCACGCGCGCCGCGGCTGCTGCCCACCGCGTCCCCCGAGACTTCAGCGGCCGGCGGTTCGCCGTTGCCCCATCCGCTTCCATGTCCTTCCCCCTGCCGCAATTCATGGCAGAGCCGTTCGCGCTTGAACAGCAGTGCGTTGGGAACCCATCTGGTCAGTGAGGAACTGTTACGGCATGGAGCATCAATGGCACTCGACCTCTACCAACGCCTGGGCCTGAAGCGCGGCGCGAGCGAGGCGGAGATCAAGAAGGCTTATCGGAGCCTCGCGAAGCAGCTTCACCCTGACCGCAACAAGGACAATCCCAAGGCCGCCGAGCGCTTTGCGCAAGTGACTCATGCGTACGACCTGCTGTCCGACAAGGACAAGCGCGCCCGCTACGACCGCGGGGAGATCGACGAGGACGGCAATCCGAAGATGCCGTTTGGTGGTGGTTTCGGTGGTGGCGGCTATTCGCCGGGTGCCGGCGCGCGGCCGGGCGCCGCCCCCGAGGGCTTCGAGAATTTCAACTTCGGCGGCGCCGACGCGGGTGACCTCAGCGACCTGTTCGAAGGACTTTTCGGCGGCGGTGGAGCGCGGGGCAGGACGAGTGGAGGATTTGGCGGTTTCCGCCAGCGTGCGGCGCCTCAGAAGGGCGCCGACATGGCTTATCGCCTGAAGGTGTCGTTCGACGATGCGGTGGCGCTGAAGCCGCAGCGGATCACGCTAGCCGATGGCAAGACAATCGACCTCAAGCTTCCCCAAGGGCTCGAGGACGGGACGAAGATTCGGCTCGCCGGCAAGGGCCAGGAAGGGCCGGGCGGGCGCGGGGATGCGATCGTCACGATCGAGGTCGCGCCGCATCGCTTCTTCAGGCGCGAGGGGACGAACATCCGCCTCGACCTGCCGGTGACGCTAAAGGAAGCCGTGCTCGGCGCGAAGGTGAAGGTACCGACGCCCGAAGGGCCGGTGATGGTCACGATCCCGAAGGGCACGAGCTCTGGCAAGGTCCTCCGGCTGAAGGAGCGCGGGTTCACGTCGAAGAACGGGAAGCGCGGCGACCAGCTCGTCGCGGTCGAGATCGAAATTCCCGCCCAGGACGCGGCGCTTCAGCAGTTCGCGGAAGGCTGGGACGGCGGCGGCAACCCGCGCTCGGCGCTTGGCGTCTAGCCGACCGGCTCCATGAGAGACCACTCACCGCTTTCACCGGAAGAACGGCGCAAGCGCCTCGCGACGATGCGCGCGGCCTTCGGAACGGAGGTCGAGGAAAAGCTCAAGCCTAGGGTCACTGCTTGGGAAGTGACCAAGCGCGTTGCAATCGGCGTCTACAACGACGGCTTCATCCACGCCGGTAACCTCGCTTATTTGTCGATCGTCGCGCTGTTTCCCTTTTTCATCGTCGCAGCCGCAGTCGCGCACCTGCTCGGCCAGGGCCAGGATGCGATGCTGACCGTCACCAATGTCCTGCGCCGGCTTCCGCCCGATGTCGCGTCGACTCTGCGCGAGCCGGTCCAGGAGGTGCTGACTGTTCGCACCGGAACCCTGCTTTGGCTCGGCGCCATCGTCGGGCTGTGGACGGCGACGAGCTTCGTCGAGACCATCCGCGACATTCTGAGGCGCGCCTACGGCGTCAAATATTGCGCACCTTTCTGGGAATATCGGCTCGGGTCGATTTTGCTGATCCTCGGCGCGGTGCTGCTGCTGATGATCGCCTTCGCGGTCAGCGCGCTGCTGACGCTCGCCCATCATTTCATCATGGAATGGTTTCCCCTAGCGCAGGACATTGGGCACGAGCTCGGCCTCTACCGGCTCGTCCCCGCCGCGACGCTTTTCGGCACCTTCTACGGCTTGTTCTTCGCGCTCACCCCGGCCCGATATCGCGGGCGCGATTGCCGCAAGTGGCCGGGCGCGCTGTTCATCACCGGCTGGTGGCTTGGGACGGTCGAGCTGATCGCGCCGGTGCTTAGCCTATTCGGCGGCTATACGCGCACCTACGGCAGCCTCGCGGGCGTGATGATCGCGCTCATCTTCTTCTTCGTCGTCGGCCTTGGAGTCGTCATCGGGGCCGAGTTGAACGCGGCGCTGGCGGAGAGCGGCGCCAAGGCGCTAAAGGGCGAAATCTATACCGGGCCGTACACCGACGAACTCGAAGTCGAGGAACCGCAGCCCGGCGAAGACGTCGAACCGGTGTTGCATAGAGAGGGGCCGCAACTTTGAGCCAATTGATGAAGGGCAAGCGCGGACTAATCATGGGTCTTGCCAATGATCGCTCGCTTGCGTGGGGGATCGCCCGTGCGCTGGGTGACCAGGGCGCAGAGCTCGCCTTCTCCTACCAAGGCGAAGCGCTCGAGAAGCGGGTTCGGCCGCTCGCCGGCGAGCTTGGCTCCGACATGCTGATCGACTGCGACGTCAGCAGCATGGACGCGCTCGACTCCGCCTTCGACGAGATCGGGAAGAAGTGGGACAAGCTCGACTTCCTCGTCCACGCGATCGGTTATTCCGACAAGAATGAGCTGCGCGGGAAGTTCGTCGACACGTCGATGGACAATTTCCTGATGACGATGAACATCTCGGTCTACAGCTTCGTCGCGGTCGCGCAGCGGGCGCGCAAGCTGATGACGAATGGCGGGTCGCTGCTGACGCTCACCTATTACGGCTCCGAGAAGGTCATCCCGCACTATAATGTGATGGGCGTGGCGAAGTCGGCGCTCGACACCAGCGTGAAATATCTCGCGGCCGACCTCGGACCCGAAGGCATCAGGGTCAACGCCATTTCCGCGGGCCCCATCAAGACCCTCGCCGCGAGCGGCATCGGCGACTTCCGCTACATCATGAAATGGAACGAATATAATTCGCCGCTCCGCCGCAATGTCACCATCGAGGACGTTGGAGGGGCGGGGCTGTACCTTCTGTCTGACCTTGCCTCGGGCGTTACCGGCGAGATCCACCACGTCGACGCCGGCTACAACGTCGTCGGAATGAAGGCCGAGGACGCGCCGGACATCAGCACGGTCTGATGAGCGCGATCGCCCGGCACCTCAGCATCAGCGGCAGGGTCCAGGGCGTCTTCTTCCGTGCCTGGGCTCGGGAACAGGCCGACCGTCTCGGCGTGAAGGGATGGGTGCGCAACTGCCCCGACGGCCATGTCGAAGCCCATGTCGAGGGTGAGCCTGCGGCGGTCGAGCAGATGATAGGATGCCTTCGCCGCGGCCCGCCGTCCGCTCACGTCGACAACGTCAGGATCTGGGACGTCGATACGTTCGAGTTCGACGGCTTCGAGGTGCGGCACTAGCCCGCGAACGGGTCTCTCACCAGGATCGTGTCGTCGCGTTCCGGCGAGGTGCTGACCAGCGCTACCGGGCAGCGGATCAGCTCTTCGATCCGCCGGACATATTTGATGGCCCGGGCGGGAAGGTCGGCCCAGCTGCGCCCCCCCTGCGTGGACTCGCACCAGCCCTTGATCTCTTCATATTCGGGCACGACCCGCATCTGGTCCGCGGCGTGGGCGGGGAGATAGTCGATCTTCTGTCCGTCGAGCGTGTAGCCGGTGCACACCTTCACCGTTTCAAGCGTGTCGAGAACGTCGAGCTTGGTGAGCGCGATGCCCGTGACGCCGCCCACCGCGACAGCTTGGCGAACCAGCACGGCGTCGAACCAGCCGCAGCGGCGCTTGCGGCCGGTGACTGTGCCGAACTCGCGTCCGCGCTCGCCGAGTTCCTGGCCGATCTCATTGTCCTGCTCGGTGGGGAAGGGGCCGGAGCCGACGCGTGTCGTGTAGGCCTTGGTGATTCCGAGGACGAAGCCAGCTGCAGACGGGCCGGTTCCGCTTCCGGATGCGACCGTGCCGGAGACAGTGTTGGACGACGTGACGAACGGGTAGGTGCCGTGATCGACGTCGAGCAGAACGCCCTGCGCGCCTTCAAACAGGATCCGCTTGCCGTTCCGCCGCGCCTGATCGAGCTCCCGCCAGACGGGTCGCGCAAACGGGAGCACGAACTCGGAAATCTCGGCGAGGTCGTTCTTCAGTCGCTGGCGATCGACCGGCGGCTCGCTGAAGCCGGCGCGGAGCGCGTCGTGGTGCGCGCAGAGGCGATCGAGCAAGGGATCGAGATCGCCGAGCTGCGCGAGGTCGCAAAGCCGGATCGCGCGGCGTCCGACCTTGTCCTCGTAAGCCGGGCCAATGCCGCGCCGCGTCGTGCCGATCTTGCCGGCGCCGGACGCGTCTTCGCGAAGCGCGTCGAGGTCGCGGTGGATCGGAAGGATGAGCGGGCAATTGTCCGCGATCATCAGCAATTCAGGCGTCACTGCAACGCCCTGCTCGCGGATCCGTTCAACCTCGCTCTTCAGCGCCCAAGGGTCGAGGACGACGCCGTTGCCGATCACCGACGCCGTTCCGGTGACGATGCCGCTCGGAAGCAGCGACAGCTTGTAGGTCTTGCCCTCGACGACCAGCGTGTGGCCGGCGTTGTGACCGCCCTGGAAGCGAACGACCATGTCGGCCCGGCTCGCGAGCCAGTCGACGATCTTGCCCTTGCCTTCGTCACCCCACTGGGCGCCGATGACGGTCACGTTACCCACTCGTCAGCTTCCTGCAGTGCAGCCCGCGCGGCTCCTACGGGGTGAGCCGCGCCGCGTCCAGCTTGCTAGGCCGCGCGTGCCACTCGCCAGATCGTGCCGCCCGTATCGTCGGCAACGAGGAGGGCGCCGAAGCGGTCTACCGCCACGCCTACCGGCCGGCCACGGTCCTTGTCGCCCGCGAGGAAGCCGGTGAGGAAATCCTGCGCCATGCCGCTCGGCCTTCCGTTGGCGAAGGGGACGAACACGACCTTGTAGCCATTGAATTGATCGCGGTCCCAGCTGCCATGCTCACCGATGAACGCGCCGCCCTGATATTGGGTCGGGAAGTTCTTGCCGGTGTAGAACGTTAGGCCGAGCGCCGCGACGTGGCTGCCGAGCGCATAGTCGGGCGGGATGGCCTCTGCGACCAGATCGGGCCGCTGCGGGCGGACGCGCGGATCGACGTGCTGACCGTAATAGGAATAGGGCCAGCCGTAGAATGCGCCGTCGCGCACTGACGTCAAATAGTCGGGGACGAGATTTTGCCCCAGCTCGTCGCGCTCGTTCGTGACCACCCAGAAGGTGTTGGTTCCGGGATAGAATACCGGGCTGTTCGGGTTGCGGATGCCGGTCGCGAACACGCGGTAGCGGCCGGTCTGGCGGTCGATCTCCCACACTGCGGCGCGCTGATGCTCGGCCTCCATGCCGTTCTCTGCAATGTTGCTGTTGGAGCCGACGGTTGCGTAGAGCAGCTTGCCGTCGGGGCTGATCGTCAGGCTCTTGGTCCAGTGGTGGTCGATCGGCCCGCCCGGGAGCGGCGTCACCACCACCGGCCTCGCATCGATATGCGTCTGCCCCGGAGTGAACGGATAGCGGAGCACCGCGTCCGTCGCGGCGACGTAGAGATAATCATCCGCGAACACGATCCCGAAGGGCGAATCCACATGGTCGATCAGGACCGAGCGCTGGTCCGCGATCCCGTCGCCGTTTGTGTCACGAAGGAGGACGATTCGATTGGACGGTCCAGCGGGCTTCTGCCGGCCATGAGCCTTCGATAGGAAGTAGTTCATCACATAGTCTTTGGGCCGCGTGCTGGGCTCGAGGCCCGGGCCTTTTGACTCCACGACGAGAACGTCGCCGTTTGGAAGCGTGTAGATGTTCCGCGGGCTGGTAAGCCCCGTCGCCATGGCCTGAACGACGAAGCCTGGCGGCGCCGTTGGATGTTCGCCCTGCTTCCAGCCGATTACTTTCGCGACCTTGAGCGGCGGTATGAGATATTGATGGATTTCGGGCAGCTTTGGGTTCGGCCCGATTTGATCAGCAGGCGTAACCTTGTCATCGCCTCCACTCCCACAAGCGGCGAGCGATGCGGCGCCCGCCAGGGTTAAAAGAAAACAGGCCTTCATGGGGGCGTCCCAACGCCGTGGCGGTACACCAGGCTTCCGCCGAGCCACCCGCTCACCGCAAGCAACAGGACTGCGATGATCGACAAAGTGAGGCCGGTTGGAACGACGCTGGTCCACCCGTCGCGCGAGTGGACGAAGGCATTGAACAGCTGGATCACCCACACGGTTAGGTTGATGGCCATATGGGCGATCGCCACGCTCGATCCCCGGATGCGCCGGTCGCCGAAGAAATCGATCAGTCCGAAGACTGCCGCGAGCCCGCCGAAGACCAGGCCAACGCTCAGCAACCATGCGGAGAACGTGCTCCACATGATGATCGTGCTTCGCGAATAGACGATGTCGGTAACGAGAGCGCCGATCCAGCAAACGATCGGGAACGAAACCAGCATCGGGTGGATCGGATGCCCTGCAATTTTGGCTGTCGACCTGGGCCGATCCTCGGCGTTTATGCGGGGTTCCTGTTTTGCCACGGTCGGCTAGACGACTTACGCGTCGAAGTTGTTCCGACGGCCGAAGGACTGCCCGCAAAGGCTTGATCAAAATCACCGTCGGCGGACGAAGACGTGGCCCGGCGTCTCGATCCGGCGCAAATCGTTGAAGCGGCGGAACAGATAGCTCCCCTGAAGCGTATTGCAGTGCCGTTACGCGCTCCCGCGCGGCACGCATGAGAAAACAATTGGGGAAAGCAGATGAAGACCACCACCATTCTGGCGATCGCCCTCGGGCTTGGCTCGCTCGCGGCCTGCAACAAGAGCCCGCAAGAGCAGGCCGCCGACAATTACGAAGCGAACGTCGACAACGCAGCTGACCAGATGCAGGAAAATGTCGGCAATGCCGCTGACCAGATGACGGCGAACGCCGACAATGCGTCGGATGCGATGAAGGCAGCCGCGGACAACCAGGCCGATGCGATGAAGGACGCCGCCGACAACAAGTCGGATGCGATGAAAAACGAATCGCACTAAGATAAAACGAACGTCCGGCCGCTCGCACGCAGGTGGCCGGCCGAGGGGCGCTCCGTTTGGGGCGCCCTTTTCGTTAGAAGCTCAGCGGCACGACCTCGAGCACGCCCGGGAGCTCGTGCAGCTGCCTGGCGACTTCGGGCGTGATTGGGTCGTCGACGGCGACTAGGGCGACGGCTTCGCCTTTCTCCATTCGGCGCCCGAGGTTGAACGTCGCGATGTTGATCTCGTTCTCGCCGAGCGTGGTTCCGAGCGCGCCGATGAAGCCCGGTGCATCGGTGTTGACGATGTAGATCATCTGGCCGGTCAGCTCCGCTTCTACCGGAATGCCGAATATCTGCACGAGACGCGCAGCGCGGTTTCCGAACAGAGTGCCTTCGACGCGCTTGTCGCCCGCCTCCGTGCCAACGGTTAGGGCGACCAGGGTGTGATAGTCGCCCTCAGCTTCGTTGCGAATCTCGCGCACCGCGATGCCGCGCTCCTTCGCGAGATAGGGCGCGTTGACCATGTTAGCCGTGTCCGACCAGCTGCTCATCACGCCGGCGAGAACCGCACCGGTGATCGGCTTGATGTTGAGTGCTGCCGCGGCGCCTTCGACCTCGATATCGATCGAGCGGATTTCGGTGCCGGCGATCTGGCCGACTAGTCGGCCGAGCTTCTCGGCGAGCGCCATATAGGGCTTGAGACGGGGGGCTTCCTCCGCGGACAGCGAAGGGACGTTCACGGCGTTCGTGATTCCACCGAGCAGAAGGAAGTCGGCCATCTGCTCGGCGACCTGGATCGCGACGTTGACCTGAGCCTCCGTGGTCGAGGCTCCGAGGTGGGGCGTGCAAATGAGGCCGGGCGTGCCGAAGAGCGCATTGTCCTTCGCGGGCTCCTGCTGGAACACGTCGAGCGCCGCGCCTGCCACGTGCCCGCTTTCGAGCGCTTCCTTGAGCGCGGCTTCATCGATCAGCCCGCCGCGCGCGCAATTGACGATGCGTACGCCCTTTTTCGCGTTCGCGAGCGCCTCACGGCTGAGGATTCCGCGCGTCTGGTCGGTGAGCGGGGTGTGGAGGGTGATGAAATCGGCGCGCTGCAAGAGTTCGTCGAGCTCGACCTTGTCGACGCCGAGCTCGACCGCGCGTTCGGGGCTGAGGAACGGATCGTAAGCGGCAACCTTCATCTTCAAGCCGTGCGCTCGGTCGGCGACGATCGAACCGATGTTGCCGCAGCCCACCAAACCCAGCGTCTTGCCGGCGAGCTCTACGCCCATGAAGCGGTTCTTCTCCCACTTGCCGGACTGGGTTGACTGGTCCGCCTGGGGAATCTCGCGGGCGAGCGCGAACAGCATCGCGATCGCATGCTCGGCGGTGGTGATCGAGTTGCCGAACGGCGTGTTCATGACGACGATCCCGCGCGCCGAAGCGGCGGGTACGTCGATCGTGTCGACGCCGATCCCGGCGCGTCCGATCACCTTCAGACGGGGGAGACCGGCGTCCATCGCCGCGGCGTTGATTCGGGTCGAGCTGCGAACGGCGACGCCGTCATAGTTGCCGAGGATCGCGTTGAGTTCGTCGGGGGTGAGGCCGGGCTTTTCGTCGACCTCGATCCCCCGGTCGCGGAAGATTGCCGCGGCGCGGGCGTCCATCTTGTCGGCGATGAGGACTTTAACGTTGTCGGTCATATTTACCTCGTCATTCCCGCGAAAGCGGGAACCTAGTTTTTGATGTTTGCCTGGGTCCCCGCTTTCGCGGGGATGACGTTCAACGGGACGTCATATCCCACGCCCAATCGAGCCACGGGCCCAGCGCCTCGATATCGCTCGTCTCGACCGTCGCGCCGCACCAGATGCGGAGGCCCGGCGGAGCGTCACGATAGGCAGTGATGTCGTAGGCCGCGCCCTCGCGCTCGAGCAGCTGGCCAATCGCCTTCTGCCGTGAACGGTTGGCGGCCTCGTCGGAGCGGTTCGCGAATTGCAGGCACACCGAGGTGTTGGAGCGAATTGCGGGATCGCGAGCGAGATGCTCGATCCACTCGGCGCTTCGTACCCATCGGTCAAGCGCGGCAGCGTTGGCCTCGGCGCGCGCGATCAGCCCATTGAGGCCGCCGGCGCGCTCCGCCCAGTCGATGCAGAACAGCCAGTCTTCGACAGCCAGCATCGAGGGCGTGTTGATCGTCTCGCCCTTGAAGATGCCGTCGATCAGCTTGCCGCCTTTGGTTAGCCGGAAGATCTTGGGCAGCGGACGCGGTGCCGGTTCGCTTTCCAGCCGCTCGACCGCGCGCGGGCTGAGGACGATCATGCCGTGCGCAGCTTCGCCGCCGAGCGCTTTCTGCCAGCTGAAGGTGCCGACATCGACCTTCTGCCAATCCATGTCCTGCGCGAATGCGGCGGAGGTGGCGTCGCAGATGGTGAGGCCGGTGCGATCGGCGGCGATCCATTCGGCGTTCGGAACGCGAACGCCGCTCGTCGTGCCGTTCCAGGTGAACACGATATCGCTTGCCGGGTCGATGCCGCCTAGCTCGGCGATCTCGCCGTAATCGGCGGTGCGGATGTCCGCGTCGACCTTGAGTTGCTTGGCGACGTCAGTGACCCAGCCGGCGCCGAAACTTTCCCACGCGAGCATGGTGACGGGGCGCGTCCCGAGCAGCGACCAGATCGCCATTTCCATTGCGCCGGTGTCGGAGGCGGGGACGATGCCGAGCCGATAGTCGGACGGGAGCTTCAGGAGCGCATGCGTGCGCTCGATCGCATCCTGCAGCTTGACCTTGCCGACGCTGCCGCGGTGCGAGCGGCCGAGCGCGGAGATATCTAGCTTGTCGGGGGCCCAGCCGGTCGGTTTCGCGCACGGGCCGGACGAGAATGTGGGACGGTCGGGTCTGTTTTGGGGTTTTGCCAGACGCACTTCGGGCGTGGCGGTAGTCGCTTCAGTCAATTTAACTCTCCTCGCAGAGAGCACGCGCCGCGTTGGGACGGCGTGGCCCGGAAGCAGGTGTAACCGCTCCAATCGGCTTGGCAACTGGGGTCGCGAAAGAATCCTTCGCGCAAAAGAGAGTCTATGCTGCACCGCACAACAGGTTGATTTCGCTCGAACCTTGACCCGCAGCAGCTCGGTTGAACGGCTCACCGCAGTTACTCTGCGGCTCATCCCGCGCGACACGAATACCAGTTGAATTCCTTAACCATCTCGAAGCACTCTCCCGGCTGTCGATACGCGGGGGCAACGCTATCGGCTTTGGGGCTGGGGAGCTCCTGACATTGGTGGAAGGGCGCAGCGCGCTTCGGCGCGCTCGTTGGGAGCTTTGGAGCGGGCAAGTAATGACCCATGTTTTTGTAGGTACGACCGCATTGTTTCGCGATCGCGACCTGTTCATTCATGACGGCGCCAAGTTGCGCCGTTTTCGCATTTCCGCGGCTGCCCAAGTTGCCCTTGTGGTTCTTTTCTTCAGCCTCGTCGCTTTTGCGGGCTATGCGTCGGCGCGTCTCGTGGCGCGTTCGCAGGGCCGCATCGTCACCGCGAGCGATGACCGCACCCATCTTCTCGAGCAGCGCCAGGCGCTGATCGAAGCAGCGCTTACCGGCCAGAAGCTCAATCCCGCGATGATCGACGCCGCGGTCAAGAGCGGCCGTCTCGACGATATCGGGCAACTCGCCCGCATCGAGCAGCAGCAGCTCGAGCAGGCCGCGCTCGTCGCGAAGGCGCTCGACGTCCGCTATCAGGTTTCCACCGCCGAGCTTCAGAAGCTCGGAATCAAGCCGGCGGCTGCGGGCCAGCCGAATGGCGTCGGCGGTCCGTTCGAGAGCATCGGCAACCCCACCTTCAAGGCGCTCTTCAATAGCTGGAAGAAGCTCGACCAGCTCCAGAACGACGTCATCGCAATTCCCTCCGACAAGCCGATCAACGCCGCCGTGACCTTCACCAGCGGCTTCGGCGTTCGCGACGATCCCTTCCACAAGGGCGCAGCGATGCACCCCGGGATCGATCTCGCGGGCTCATACGGCACGCCGATCTACGCGACGGCGGACGGCACCGTGGTCCGCGCAGGCTGGAACAACGGCGGCTACGGCAACATGGTCGAGCTCGACCACGGCCGCGGAATCATGACCCGCTACGGTCACATGTCGGCAGTGCTCGTGCACGCCGGCGATCACATCACCCGCGGCCAGCAGATCGGCCGCATGGGCTCTACCGGCCGCTCGACCGGCAACCACCTCCACTATGAAGTGCGGATCGACGGGCATCCGGTGAACCCGATCCCGTTCATGAAGTCGACGGACTATGTGCTTGCAATGCAGAAGCGTTCGGGCTCGCCGTCGATGGACGCGGTTGGCATCGGCGGCCCTGGCTCGCACTAGGCGATTCCGACTTCGCTTCCTATCTCTTGCTCGTGAGCGACATCAGCCTTACCGAAAATGCCGCGAAGCGCGTCGCGTCGATCGCCGCGCGCCAGTCGAAGCCAGCCATCCTGCGCCTTGCGGTCGACGGCGGCGGATGTGCGGGCTTCACGTACAAGTTCGAGCTGGCCGATGCGCCTGAGAGCGATGACGCGGTCGCGGAGACCGACGGCGTTCGGCTCGTCGTCGACCCGATCAGTCTGGATCTCGTCCGCGGATCGGCGGTCGATTTCGTCGAGGACCTCGGCGGCGCCGCGTTCAAGGTGCTCAACCCCAACGCCCAGTCGGGCTGCGGCTGCGGAAGCAGCTTCTCGGTCTGACATCGAGCCGCTAAGCGCGGCCTCGTGAAGATCGCGACATACAACCTCAACGGCATCCGTGCGCGCCTGCCGCGTCTCATCGAATGGCTCGAGCGGGAGAAGCCCGACGTGGCCTGCCTGCAAGAGCTCAAATGCGCCGACGAATCGCTGCCGATCGCCGACATCGAGGCGGCCGGTTACGGCGCCGTCTGGCACGGGCAGAAGGGCTTCAATGGGGTCGCGATCCTCGCGAGGGGCGACACGCCCGAGCTTCGGCGCGTCGGCCTTCCCAGCGACCCCGACGACAGCCACAGCCGCTACATCGAAGCGGAGGCGAAGGGCGTGGTCGTCGGCTCGCTCTACCTTCCCAACGGCAATCCGGTCGGGACCGAGAAGTTCGACTACAAGATCCGCTGGATGGAGCGGCTGCACGACCACGCTGCCGAACTGCTGGAGGAAGAGCGGCCAGCGGTGCTCTGCGGCGACTGGAACGTGGTGCCCGAGGACCGGGATGTTTTTTCGGCGCGCGCGACCGCCAAGGACGCTGTCATGCAGCCGGAGGCGAGGCAGCTGTGGCGGCGGATCGTCCACCAGGGCTGGACCGACGCGCTTCGCGCTCTGCACCCGACAGAAGAGAAGCTCTACACCTTCTGGGACTATACCGCCGGCTGCTGGCAGCGCGATCTCGGCTTCAGGCTGGACCACCTTCTGTGCTCGCCGGAGGCTTCGGACCGGCTGATTTCCGCGGACGTCGACCGCTGGGCGCGGGGCGAGGAGAAAGCGAGCGACCACGCGCCGACTTGGGTTCAGCTGGCCGCTTAGCCTTGGCGGGCGCATTCTTGGGCTCCGCTTTCTTTCCGATCTTCTTTTCCGCAGGCGCCGCGATGGGTTTCGCCTCGACCAGTGACTTTTCGAAAATCCGGTAGCGGTGGTTGACCCGGGCGCCCGGCAGCTCGGCGATCGACAACATCCCCTTATTGTCCTCGAGGATCCAGCCGAACTCGCCGGTCTCGATGCCGAATTTTCCGACGCAATCGCGCCGGGTAAACTCGATCAGCATGAAGGCGAGCATGCTCGCCATGCGCGAGCCGTGGAGCTTCCGGGCGACGCCCATCAGCGGCACGCGTGCCCGGCTCACGCGGGGGTTGCGAAGCCGCCACAACAGCTTGATGAAATTGAACGGGAAGAGCTCGCCGTTCAAATCCTTCGTCAGTTCGTTGATGTCCGGAATGGTGAGCATGAAGGCGACCGGCTCGCCGTCGAGCTCGGCGATCCGCACCAGTTCCGGGTAGATGATCGGCTTGAGCTTCTTGCCGGCGTAAGCGATCTCGGCCTCGGTCAGCGGAACATAGCCCCAATTGTTCGACCAGGCCTCATTGAGGATGTTGAGGATGGTCCGCGCTTCCTCGTCGAATTTCGACTTGTCGACCATGCGGATGCGGATGCGTTCGTTGCGCTCCCCCGCCGCGATCAGCCGGTTGATCTTGGGGTCTTCCCAATGGGCGATGTCGACTTCGTAGGTGAGGAGGTCCTTGGCCTTCTCGTAGCCGGCTGCCTCGATCCAGAAGCGATATTCGGGGCGGTGATGCCCCATCATGGCGGTCGGGTCCTCGTCAAAGCCCTCGATCTCGAGGCCCGGCTCGTCCCAGATGGAAAGGCTGATCGGCCCGAGCGCGCGCGTCATTCCGCGTTCGCGCAAGGCTTCTTCCGCGGTTTTGATAAGGGCCGCGGCCGCCTCGGCGTCGAGCGCCTCGAACATGCCCCAATTGCCGGTGCCGGCGCCCATATGCTCCTGCACCAGCTCGTCGACCTGCGCGCTGACGCGCCCGACGACCTTGCCATCGCGCTCGGCGAGCCAGAGCTGCGCCTTCGCATGCTCGAACCACGGGTTCTTGCCGGGCGTGATGAGGCCATGGACCTCGTCCTTCAGCGGCGGCACCCAATGGGGATCGTCCTTGTAGACCTCCCACGCGAAGTCGACAAAGGCCTTGCGGTCCTTCTTGCCATGGACGGGGCGGATGGTGACGGCGCTGTCGTTCATGGCGGGACGAGCTAGCGGGTTGCGGCGGCGGGCGCCAGTGAACTGGCTGACAGTGTCCCGCTATGGGTGGGAGGCGGACAATGCGCGCTAGTGGCAGGACTGCATCGAGAGCTGAAGGGACGGCAGAACGAACGCTGGTAGCGCCCTGTCGAAAACATGCCCGCTCACGGAACAGCCGAACATCTCTGAACGAAAAGTGCCTGCACATGGTCACTGATTGGCGAGATTTGCGACGCGCACGAGGAGAATGACGATGGGCGCTCGCAAAATGGCAAAATTCGAAGCAGCGGCTTTAATCGGAACGTTGCTGACCGGGTTTCCCGTTACCCCCGTCCATGGGCAGGCGTCGACGCAGCCGGTTACGGTCACTGCGCACCTCGCTCCCCTGACAGAGCGGGTACCTTTCGATGATCTTACGCTCGCGACGAAGGACGGGCAGAGGACGCTCTACCTCCGTGTCCGTTATGCGGTCGATAGCGTTTGCCCCGAGAGCGACCCGGAGGGGGCTTACGACATTTTGGGCTGCAAGATGTTTGCCTGGTCTGGCGCGAGGCCACAGATGAATCGCGCCGTCACCGCCGCCAGGGCCGGAGCCCCGCTGACGATGGCGATTGTAGTGACGAGCGCTTTTGCCAAGTAGACCACGCGACATCGGCAGCTACCGCGCTTACCGAAAAAGTGCCCACCCGATAGCCAGGATGAGTGCCCAACAGGCAAGGGAAAAAACCAGTAGCCAGCGCACCCGCTCGAACCAAGAGCGACGAACGTCAGGCAACGGGTCTCTCCGAAAGAGGATAGCCCTCTTCGCCGATACTCTGGCTGGCCGGATCATCTAGGCCGGCTCCAAGCTTCAGGATCTTCAAGGGTGCCAAGGGCCGAGCTCTTCGGGAGCGTTCACGCCGGGATAGTTCCGGACACTTACCCAGCGGCCATCGCGATCAGAGAATGAGTGCACTCGCATCCCAGTTCCCCGCTTTATGCGCTACGGAAAACCCCTTAGCTCAGGCGTATTATTTCCGCAGCTTATCAACAGGTAACCTGGCTACGGGCCTCAGGATTACCCTAATGACTTTCGCACTCGGCGCAGCCCGAAACGCGTGCGGTAGTGAAGGGCGGCCCTAAGCGGGGGCCCGCGGATCAGGACGCTTTAGCGGCCGTTCATTGATCGGCCACCATGCGGCCATTATCTCCTGACAAACACGGGACAATCATGAGCGAAGCAATCACCCTGGAGCGCAGCGGCGCCTCTTTCCCCGCGGAGCGTGCGCCGGCGCGCGCGAAGGACGATGCGGCGATGCTGAAGGCCGCGGCGAACCTGACGCGCGACCTCAATGCGCCGAAGTCGGCGATCTACTGGGCGGACATGCTTGGTTCGGCGTTGCTCGGGTATGCGGCGCTGTTCGGGGCGATGGTCGTCGAGCCGACGTGGCTGGCGGTCGGCGTGGGCCTCGTCGCGGTGCTCGCGCTCTACCGCGCCGGATCGTTCATCCATGAGCTGACTCACATCAAGAAGGGGGCGGTAAGGGGGTTCCGGTTTGTCTGGAACCTCGTCGTCGGGGTCCCGCTGATGGTGCCGAGCTTTATGTACGAGGGCGTGCACAACCAGCACCATGCCAAGCGCTATTACGGGACGGTCGACGATCCCGAATATCTGCCGCTCGCGCTGATGCACCCGTGGACTCTGCCGGTGTTCCTGATTGCCGCCGCGCTTGCGCCGATCGGGATGCTAATCCGGTTTGGGATCCTCGCGCCGTTGTCGATGCTCTCGCCGAAGGTGCGGGCGTTGGTGGTGGGGCGATACTCGGGCCTGCAGATCAATCCGAAGTTCGTCCGGCCCAAGCCTGAAGGGGAGTTCGCGCGCGACTGGGCGTGGCAGGAGGCGGCGTGCAGCGTCTGGGCTATCGCACTGCTGGCGATGGTCGCGACGGGCGTGATCCCGCTGCGCGAGTTTCTCATCTTCCTCGGCGTCGCGTCGGGCGTGATGTTCCTGAACCAGGTGCGGACGCTGGTCGCGCATCTGTGGGAGAATGAGGGCGAGGCGATGAGCGTCACCGCCCAATATCTCGACAGCGTCAACGTGCCCCCGCCGGGCACGCTGCCCGCGCTGTGGGCGCCGGTAGGCCTGCGCTATCACGCGCTCCACCACCTGCTTCCGGGCGTGCCTTATCACAACCTCGGTGAGGCGCACCGCCGTCTGTGCAGGGAGCTGGAGGTCGGGTCCATCTACCACGCGTCGAGCCACCGCGGCCTGTCGCCGCTGGTCGTGCGGCTAGCGCGCAGCACAATGACCCGAAAGCTTGACTGACAAGCCTTTTTCCGCTTGAGGGCGGCACGTCCGGCGGGCTGAGGCTCGCCGCTGTCATTTAGGGCTAAGCGCAGTCGCCCTGAGAACTGCGTGGCCGGGCTTACCTCACACGGAGCCCCGACGAACGAAAGGAATGACCTATGCGCCATCGTGTTGGCGGCCGTAAGCTTCAGCGCACCTCGAGCCACCGTGCAGCCCTGTTCCGCAACATGGCCGCGGCGCTCATCAAGCACGAGCAGATCACGACGACGACGGCCAAGGCGAAGGAGCTTCGCCCGTACGTCGAAAAGCTGATCACGCTCGCCAAGCGCGGCGGCCTGTCGAACCGCCGTCTCGCCCAGGCGCGGCTGATGGACGACGCGCAACTCGTTAAGCTCTTTGACGTGCTCGGTCCGCGCTATGCCGGCCGCGACGGCGGCTATACCCGCGTCATCAAGGCCGGCATCCGCCAGTCGGACGCGTCGCCGATCGCGATCATCGAGTTCGTCGACCGCGACGTCTCGGCCAAGGGCCAGGATTCGGGCCCGGTCATGAACGCGGACGAGTTTGAGGCGGCTTAAGCCGCTCAGTGCTCGCGCACGGCGTTGAACCTGGCCCTCATGATCGGCGCAAAGAGATAGCCGATCAGCGTCCGACGTCCCGTCTTGATAAGGACAGTCGCCGGAACACCGGGCCTTAGAAGCTCCTTCGGCAGCGTTTTCTTCGCTGCTTCGGGAACGCCGACTTCCGCCTCGAAATAAGCGCCGCCACGCTGATCCGTCAGTGCGTCTGCCGACAGCTTCTGCAGCGTGCCCTCGACGACTGGCGCGTCGCGCGCGCCGGAGCCATCGAAGCGCACGACGGCCTTCTGGCCGACATGCAGGTTATCGACGTCGTGCGGCGCCACGCGAGCGGTGACGACGAGGTTTCCGCCTTGCGGCACGACATCCATCAGCGGCTCGCTCGGTCGAATGACGCCGCCAAGCGTCGTCGGGCGAAGGCCAACCACCTGGCCGGCAACCGGGGCACGAATTTCAATGCGGGTGAGGACCTGCTTCGCCGCATTCAGCCTGTCTTCGGTCTGCGCAAGCTGGGCCTGGATCGAACGAAGAGCATTAGCCGCTTCGGTCTGTGAATCCTGCTCGGTCTGGACAGACTGCAGCCGCACTTCCGACTGCCTGCCGCGGAGCTTTGCGGAATCGGCGTAGAGTCCGGCTTTCTCTCCTTTCAGTGCCGCCGCCGCCCTTTGGAGCGCCAGGAGACGCGTCTTCGTGGCATAGCCTTTGCTGAGAAGCTCGGTCACATCGGCGATCTCGCCTTCGAGAAGCTTGATCTGTTCGGCCCGCGCGGTGGCACCTGCCGACTCGCCGGAGATCTCATCGTTGAGCTGGGATACTTGCTGGGCCAGCTGCGCCTTCTTGCCGGCGACTTCATCGCGGCGGGCGGCGAACGCAGCGCGCTGCGAGCGAAGAATGCTCGCCACAAGCGGGTCGTTCTCCCGCCGCAGCAGGTCGGCTGGGAAGGTAATCTCGCTCTTGCCCAGTAGCTGCGCCTCCAGCGTCGCTTTTTCAGCGTGAAGCGCGTCGGCCTGGGACTGGATGACCGACACGTTCGTCCGCGCGTTGGTGTCGTCGAGCGTGATGAGCGGCTGCCCGGCCTTCACCACACTGCCTTCATGGACATGGATCTGGCGGATGATGCCGCCGTCAGGGTGCTGGACGGTCTTCCGCTTGTTTTCGACCTGCTCCATCCCCGGCGCCATCGCGCCGCTGTCGATCGGGACCAGGGCAGCGATGGCGATGAAGATCGCCGTAGCCGCGCCTCCGATGCGAAAGAGTTTCCTGCCCAGCCGGTCCGACGTGCCGGACAACTTCAGCGCGAGGTCGTTGCGGGCCTCGGCGTCGCTCGAGATCGGGATCACGCTTGCCATCAGCTCACCACCCTCACTTTCGGCGCCGCGCCCGGACTCTGGAGCTCATCCATCGGCCCATATTTCACCACTTGGCCGGCGTTCATGATGCACAGCTTGTCGACGAGCTTGAGGAGCGCCGAGCGGTGGGAGACGATGATCACCGTCGCCTGGCGCTTTCTCAGCGCGCATATCGCGTTCGCGAGCGCGCGCTCCCCGGCGTCGTCGAGATCGGCGTCGGGCTCGTCGAGAAGGATCAAGTTCGGCTTGCCGTAGAAGGCGCGGGCGAGGCCGACCCGCTGCATCTGGCCTCCCGACAGCGCGAAGCCGCGCTTCCCGACTGGCGTGTCGTAGCCCTCCGGCAGCGCCAGGATCATCTCATGCGCGCCGGCGAGCGTGGCCGCTTCGATGACGCCCGCAGGATCCTCGGGGCCGAGCCGCCGGATGTTCTCGGCGATCGTCCCGGGGAGGAGCTCGACCGATTGCGGGAGATAGCCGACGTGCGCTCCCATCCGGTCGTGGTCCATCTTCGCGACGTCCGCGCCGTCCATCCGCACGGACCCGCGGAATGAGGGCCAGACCCCGAGCAGGACGCGGGCCAGAGTCGACTTGCCCGAGCCGGAAGGACCGATGATCCCGAGCGTTTCCCCGGCTGGGAGAGCGAAGGTCACCCCGCGCAGGATCATCTCGTTGCTGCCCGGCGCAGCGGCGATCGCCTCGGTGACGTCGATGCGTCCGCGCGGCGGGGCAAGCTGCATCCGCTGCTCGTCCGCGGGAACTGTTGCCAACAGCTCCTGAAGGCGCTTCCAGGCGCCGCGGGTCTGCAAGAGCGGGCGCCAAGATCCGACCAGCTGGTCGATCGGCATCAGCGCGCGGGAGAAGAGGATCGACGAGGCGATGATCGCGCCCATCGTCACCTCGCCCTGGAGCGCGAGGAAGGTCGCCGTTGCAATGATCAGGATCTGGCTGCCTTGGCGGATGCCCTTGATGATCGAGGTGATGCTGCCGGTGCTCGACGCCGCCTGGATCTGCGCCATGATCGCTTCGCGGTTCACTTCCGCGGCCCGCTGCTCGCCGCGTGAGGCATAGCCCATGGCGACGCTCGATTCGACCTGGCGCCAGTGGGCCTCTGCATAGTCGCAGGCTTCGCGGAAACGTTCGGTGCTGCTGTCCGTGACCCGAACGAGCGAGCGCTTGTTGATCAGCGCGAGCACGACGATCACCCCGATCAGCGCTGCCGTCATCATCCCGAGGGTGAAATGGATGACGAACAATACGATCATGAACAGCGGCACGAAGACGACGTCCAGCAGTGCGGAGGGGGTCGGGCTCGCCAAGAAAGCGCGGACGTTCTCGAGGTCCTCGAGCGGTCGCACGCGCCGTGCCGATCCGCCGGCAAGCGCCCAGCGGCGGCAACCCGTGTAAACGCGCGACTCGAGCTCCGCGTAGAAAGTGGCGCTCGCGCGGGCGAAGACGATGTTCCGGAAGAGGTCGAACACGGCCATCAGGGCCAGCGTCGCAACGGTCGCGATGGTAACCGCGCCGAGCGTCGCTTCACTGCGTGAGGTCATGACGCGGTCGTAGATGGCGAGCATGTAGAGCGGCGTCGCGAGCATCAGGATGTTGATGCAGAGGCTGCCTAGGATGGCGTTTCGGACCGGTTGCCTCAGCGCGTCCGGGTCCAGCCCCAGATACCGGCCGTTCGAGCGTTCAACCATCGAGCCTCCCCCGCAACGGACCGGGCCAACCAGGCCCGGCCGATGCTACCCCGCTTTGGAAGCTCGCCTGATCCGCTGCGGGGAAGCGAACCGGGCAACCGCCCGTCACCCGACGGGCGGCAATCCCGCAAACGTCAAATCACACTCACTCCGCTGACGAGTCCGTCGTCGTTCCCACCCGTGCCGTCGACACCGATGTGCCAGCTGGCGGTCGCCGTATCGCCGTCGCCGTCAGTTACGCGCGCGGTGAAGTCGAGGACCTTGTCGGGCGTATCCAGCGCGGTGAAGCGGCTGAATCCGCCGATGTTGTAGCTGCCGGCCGCATAGTCGACCTCAGCCATGTCGTGTGCCGACGCCGTATTGTACTTGATCGTGTAATCGGCATTGGTGTCCATGCCGGTGACCGTGACGTCGCCGTTGGCATCCAGCGCAACGGTGACATTGCCGGTGTTCGTCGTGATCTCGGCGCCAGCAAAGCTGTGGCTGTTGTTAGTGTCCTGCGCCGCGTAAACGAGCGTCGACGTAGTGGTCTGTCCGCTATGAGTGACTCTGAATACCTGGACTCCGGTGATGTCGACGTTGGTAGCATCGGTGCCAAATGTGAGCGGATTCGTCAGGAAGTCTCTAGTTTCGTTCGTCGGGTTATTGTCACTCATGTTCATCTGGGCGTCGAACAGGTTCCACGCCTTGATCGTGACCCCCGCTTCGGTGCTGCTGACAGTTTTCACGATGTCCACCGAAGCGATCGTCGTCGGATTCAGACCGTTGAAGTTAACCGTGTCCGCATCGTCTGCCGTGGTTGCGTCGAGGCCCATGCCACTGACAGCGGCCGTATTCGGATTATCGGCGAAGACGAAGAATGCATTCTGGCCAGCAGCCGTGTAGTTGTTCGCGCCATAGCCGATCGACACTGCACCGCCGCCCTGCGAGGTGTTGACCGTGCCGCTGTTGAGCGATGGGTCCGAGTTGCTGGAAATGTATTTCCCAGCGGAGTCCACGTGCACGTTCGAGTTGAAGAACAGCAGCCCGCCCTCGGGGACGACAGAGCCGACCGCAGGTCCGCCGGGGATGATCCCGAAGAGGTTCTGGCCGGAAGGCTGGGCGCCGAACCCGAAATGCTGTTCGACGACCGGCGGATCCTTCAGCACCGTGAAGGTGTAGCTTCCCGCCCCCGAGTTGGCCGACTGATTGAGCGTCAGCGAGTAGAACTCCGTATCGGGGTTCGCCCCGCTGGTCTGGATGCCGGCCGTACCGTTGGTGTCCTGCCAGTAGCCGACGGCTGTCACCGGGTCGCTACCGGTCGCATTGGGCACGGCCGTCAGAGTGATGCCGTTGAAGCTGACGCTTTGCGTCCAGGACGTCAGATCGTAGGCTGAGCTGTTGGGGTCGGTGCCCACCAGGCCGCCGAGGGTATTCGTCACCGACGAGACATCGGTGTGACCGCTATTATCCGTATCGCCGGGATAAGAGACGATGGCATTGGCGATCGCGGCGCTGACTCCATCGGAGTCTCCGATTTTCGGGCCGCTGTCCTCGACGAAGGAATGGCCAGCGAGAGAGTCGGTATCGGACGATCCCTCCCTGATGTCGAACCCGCCGATGTCGAACTTGCCGGCAGCGGAGTTGTTCTCGATCGACACCTGATTGTGAACGCCGGTCGTATGCCACTCGATCACGTCCGCAACGCTTAGCCCCTGAACGTTCGCAACGCCGCTGTTGATCACGATCGTGATGCCGTTCTGTGGACCTGCAACGTTGGAATCGGCGAGAACCGTGTGGCCGTCGGAAGCGTAGATCACCACGTGATCGATCGTAGCCTTGGTGCCGCCGCCGTTCATTCCGCCGCGATGGCTGAGCAGGTCCAGCCCCTGATAGTCGTCGTTGAGGTCATACGCTGTGATCAACACGCCCGCGGGATTATTCGCGTCCTGGATCTGCGAGATGTGAACCGAAGCAGTATGGGCTTCGATCAGGTTCGCGTAACGCATGTTCTGGCCGTAATCGGCCTCGGTCGCGCTGAGCCCACCCTTGGCACCCGACAGGTAGGTGTCGAGGATATCGTTGACGTAGGTGAAGAACGCTCCGTCGTTCGGATTGAACATCTGGCTGTTCACGCCGATCGTCGCACCCGTGCCGCCCTGGCTGGTCGAGATATAGTCGCTCTCGTTCGTGTATTTGCCAGCTGACTTGCCGGACGTCTGGACAATGGGATCCAGTCCGAAGACGATGATGCCACCGCCCGACGCGCTCTCCGCCGCGTCGTTGAACAGGTTGGCGCCTGACGGCATCTGGTCGAAGTTGATGTGCAGTTCGCCCGTGCTGTGGACGTAGACGTTTTGCAGCAGATCGACCGAGTCGTCGTAGGCTTGGGTGTCGCTGCCCGCGATCGGATGCTGGAGCGGGGTGAAGGTCACGCTGAACAGCTGCACATCGACATTGCTGTCGAGTGCTCCGTCCGGCTTCATGTAAACGGCGTAGGCGACTGCATCGAGCGTGTTGTCGCCGTTGCTGTCGTACATGCCGAGCACGACCTGGTTGTTGAGGTCGCTGACCAGGAAGATTTCATGATTGCTCGTCGTGAAGAGGCCGCTGCTCTGCGTTCCGTCGAACGCTCCGCCGCTCGAATCCGTAAGGCCGATACTGGAAATCGTCCCGCCCGACGTATCCTGAACGTTGATGATGCTAGTGCCGCTTTCAGCGGTACCGATCACCGACGAGCTTTGAAAAGCCTTCGTCGTGAACAGGTATGTGTAGAAAGCCGCCGCGTCAGTCTGGAGCTTCGCAAGGCTGATGTCGCTGTCGTCGCGAGGCGTGCCGCTCGGCGTACCGTCAGCACCGGTCTCAAGGCCGCTGCTTTCGTCGAGGGTGTAAGTGCCGGTGACCGTGTTCGTGAGTGCCATGATCTATCTCCGCTCACCCCCCGGTGGTTCAGCGCGACCCAGCGCCCAGTGCGGAACGGCGGCGCCCCGCGCACCGCCGCCCCGCATTCGTGAAACTCGACACAGCGCAGCGACGGTCCGGCAGCTGGTGCCGTTCGCCTCTTGGGTCGGAGCTGGCGAAATTGACCGCCACTGCGCCTCTCGTAAAAAACGCCGAAGACATGTCCGTTGACGCGTCGATCGGATCGCGGCGGGGCTCAACGGGCCGTGAAAGCCTACTGGGAAGCTTAAGCTAAGGATCGCGAATCATCGTGAACGCCCCCATCGTGCGAGTGCGCGTCGGGTCGTTGCTTGGCGGGGGCGACTAAGCGTCGCCGTCTGTCATCGCGTTAGCCCCGAACGCAACACTCCGGGAAACTTTGAAAGTCTCGCCAGACTCCGGCGCGGACGCCGGCTTGAGTGGGGAATGCGCCCGAAACGGCGATTTGTAAATCCTTAACAAAGGTGTGTATAACTAACGATAAATGTTCCAAAACAAAGACTTGCTCGTTGTGGAAAGTTTCGGCGCCGCGGTCTAACTTCCGTTCAGTCCCCGCCGCGCGCGCCCTGTGGTAGAATGAGCCGGGGGTCAGCCCGGGGGCTGGCGAGTGCTATATTACCGCCTCTATTTTTTCCGCGGCGTCAGCGGCCACATCGATCATTTCCGCGAGTTCGAGGCAGAAGACGATTCCGCGGCAATCGCGCTTGCCGAGCATTGGAGCGACGGGGCGCCGATGGAGCTCTGGAACCAGGAGCGGCGGCTGAAGCACTGGCTGGTCGAAGCGCCGTCTGCAGAATGATCTGCTGAACTCGCCTGCTGAACGGCGGCCAACAGCCGGTTCAGAAGCGATGCAGCGGTGCAATGACATTGTCCAAAGCTGTTCGCCGCGTGTTGATCGCGGCGAGCCGGGAACAACAGGTGAGGAATTTGCCATGAAGGCGATCACGAAGTTTGTCGCGGGCGCCGTCGCGTTGGGCGCATTCGCCGCTGCCGCGCCGGCCGCTGCGCAATATTATCCGGGCTACGGCTATCCGGGTTACGGTTCCGGTTACGGCGTTGGAATCGTCGGATCGATCATCAACAGCGTCGCCCGTCCGTACGGAAGTTATGGCGGCTACGGCGGCTATAATTACAACGTCCCGGGCGGCAGCCAAGTCGCCGCGAACCAGTGCACCGCCGCCGTCCAGCAGCGGCTCGGGGGCTATAACGGCTACGGCTATAATTCGGGCTATGGCCGAGTGCTCGGAATCACCAGCGTCGAGATTCGTTCGAACGGCGGTTACCGGGTGCGCGGCAATGCGACTGCCGGCGCCGGCTATGCCTATGGCGGAACCGTCGGGTTCACCTGCCGCACCGACCCACGCGGGCTGGTGACGGACGTGGGCTTCCGTAATGGCGGCTATGGCAACGGCTATTACGGCCAGGGCAATTACGGCTCCGCCTATGTCGATCCGACCGATCCGGTCGCGGCTTACGGTTACCGCCGCTACTAATTAACCTTTAAGGCGGTTGGATGCGCCGGGGCTGAGCAGCTCCGGCGAATTTCCTTTTAGCTTAGTTCGGCGTGGCGAGCGGACGACTGCTTCCCGTCGTCCGTGCATCGACGAAAACCTGCCCGGTCGCGTGGAACGATGAGTAACTCCACGTGCCCTGGGGAGCAACGCCCCACTGAACGCCGCAATTCCAGCCCTTCGATTCCGTCATGAGGCAGACGCGGACGTCGACCGGCTTGCCGCAACCGTTGACGATGCTTGCCCCCGTATTGCCGGTGAAGCTCGCATTTTGCTTCACTTCGGCCGAGCTTACGCAGCGGTTCGCATCATCGTCCGTCGACGCTTCCCCTTTGCTTTTCAGCCCGTTTCGCTCGTCGAAGTCCTTGCGCAGCTTGGTGGCAGCGACCTGCCGCTCGTACGCGGCCACGTCTGCATCGTGCTGGCGAATCTGCTCCGAATGCTCGGACATCTTTTTCTGATAGTCCGCGAGCTGTTGCTCCGCCTCGAGGCGGTTCGCTTCCTTCTGCCGCTCCATCTCGGCCGTCAGCCGATTGAATTCTTCCACCCTTCGTTCGCGGTCGACAAGCTGGCGCTCATATTCGTCCTGCTTCGCCTTGAATTCGGCCTCGCGCTGGGCCTCGCGCGCCGCCCGCTCCTCGGCTGCGATTTCTGCAGCCGACTTCTTCGGCGGTGCCGGTTCGGCGCTTCCTGTTTCCTCGTTCGACCCGCCGGCATCATTCGCTTCTGCGACCGTCCCGCCCGGGAGCGCCCAATGGACCTGTTGGATCGATCCAGAAAAATCCGGATCGAACTTCAGATAGTCAGCGCGACGCGATTGAGCGGCATCGGCGGTGTTCTCGACTTTGCATTCGCCGGTCGCCTCGGATGACGATCTCAGCAGTTTCTTCGCCCTGAGAGCCGCCACCCACTGCTCGCTCGGCTCGTCAGGAACCTTGGCGGCGACCGTCTCGATAACGATCCCGACATATCGCATGTTCGCTGCCCTGTCATAGGTAGAACAGACTACCCATCTGGGCGCATTGGCCTCGGCCTTCTTCTGCGCCGCCTCCCGCTCGATTTCATCCGGCGTCGGAGTGGTCGACCAATTGTCGGGAAGGAAGGGAGCTTTCGCTAGCGTATAAGTGTCTCCACTGTCTCCCTGGTAGGTCTCGCCGGGCTCCCACGTACGCCGGAAATCCGGCGTGATGTTCTCGAAGCGCTCGCAATCATAATTGAGGTCCTTACCGGTCTCCTCGCCGTACTTCTTGGCATAATAGCCGAATCGTTCGCCGGACGGCCGCTCATTCGGCGCCTCGCCGGAGGCCAGAAATGTATTGGAACCGCGTTCCCATGCTTTGCACATGATGTGCGGCGCATTGTAGTCCTGGAATGCCAGGACGTATTGCGCGGAAGCGGGCCCGGCCAAACACCCAGCGTAAAGCACAGCACCCGGCAAAAGCGCGCGGCGTATCATTCGATGATCTCCCCCCAGCCCCGACTAGGCTAGCGGCCGGCGGCGCAAAGGCAACCGGGCGAACTTTACTCTTGAGGCTCCGCTCACTATCCGCCCGCCATGACGGTCCAGCCCACCCAATCCATCCTCGTCGTCGACTTCGGAAGTCAGGTCACCCAGCTGATCGCCCGGCGAGTCCGCGAGGCCGGCGTCTATTGCGAGATCGCCCCGTTCAACGCGAGCGAGGAGGCGTTCGAGCGGCTGCAGCCCAAGGGCGTCATCTTCTCGGGCGGTCCCGCTTCGGTGATGGAGGCGGAGAGCCCGCGCGCGCCGCAGGTCATGTTCGACAGCGGCCTTCCGCTTCTCGGCATCTGCTACGGCCAGCAAACGCTCCACCAGCAGCTGGGCGGCAAGGTGGTGTCGTCCGACCAGCGTGAGTTCGGCCGCGCCTTCATCGACATCGTGGCGCAGAGCGCTCTCTTCGACGGCCTCTGGCAGGTCGGCGAGAAGCATCAGGTGTGGATGAGCCATGGCGACCGCGTCGACACGCTCGCGCCGGGCTTCGAGGTCGTCGCGCGGTCGGAGGGTGCTCCCTTCGCCATTGCGACGAACGAAGCGGAGAAGCGCTACAGCCTCATGTTCCACCCCGAGGTGGTGCACACGCCTGACGGCGGAAAGCTGCTCGCCAATTTTGTCCGGCACGTTTGCGGCTGCACCGGCGACTGGTCGATGGCGAGCTTCAAGGACGCCAAAATCGCGGACATCCGCGCGCAGGTCGGAAACGGTCGCGTGATCTGCGGCCTTTCGGGCGGGGTCGACAGCGCGGTCGCGGCGGTGCTCATCCACGAGGCGATCGGCGACCAGCTTACCTGCGTGTTCGTTGACCACGGCCTGATGCGGCTGGGCGAGGCCGAGCAGGTCGTCTCGCTGTTCCGCAACAGCTACAACATCCCGCTCGTCCACGTCGACGCGAGCGCCGACTTCCTCGGCGGGCTCGACGGCGTCCCAGACCCCGAAAAGAAGCGCAAGTTCATCGGCGCCGAGTTCATCAACGTGTTCGAGGAGGAGGCGAAGAAGATCGGCGGCGCGGACTTCCTCGCGCAGGGCACGCTTTACCCGGACGTCATCGAGAGCGTCAGCTTCACCGGCGGCCCGTCGGTGACGATCAAGAGCCACCACAATGTCGGCGGCCTGCCTGAGCGCATGAACATGAAGCTGGTCGAGCCGCTTCGTGAGCTGTTCAAGGACGAGGTTCGCGAGCTCGGGCGGGAGCTCGGGTTGCCAGAGGCGTTCGTTCAGCGCCATCCCTTCCCCGGCCCGGGCCTAGCCATCCGCATCCCCGGCGAGGTCACGCGCGAAAAGTGCGACATCCTGCGCAAGGCCGACGCGGTTTATCTCGAGGAGATCAGGAACGCGGGCCTGTACGACGCGATCTGGCAGGCATTCGCGGTGCTTCTGCCGGTGCGCACCGTCGGCGTCATGGGCGACTACCGAACCTATGATTATGTTTGCGGCCTTCGCGCGGTGACCAGCGTCGATGGGATGACCGCCGACGTCTATCCCTTCGCGCCCGAGTTCCTGAGCCGTGTCGCGACGCGCATCGTCAACGAAGTGCAAGGCATCAACCGCGTGGTCTACGACTACACATCCAAGCCCCCGGGCACGATCGAGTGGGAGTGAGGATCGCTCTGGCCGCTGCTGCGGTCGCGCTCGTGGGCGCAGCCCCGGCGAAGAAGCTCGACGCCGATACGGCCGCCTGGTGGCGGATCACCTCCCAGCTGTCCAATGACGCGATGGAGGGCAGGGACACTGGGTCGGCGGCCTACATGCGCGCGGCGCGCCTGGTTGCGTCGAGGTTTGCTGCGGCTGGATTGAAACCTGCGGGCGACGGCGGGACCTGGTTCCAGACCGTGCTTATGCGCGAAATCCGGGTGGACCGCGAGAGCGTGCGTGTCGGGGGCCGGCCGCTGTTGTTCCTGCACGACCTCACCATCTCGCCGACCGATGCGACCCCGGCGCGAGTCGATGCCCCGCTCGCTTACGGCGGCTATTGTGGAGCCGCCACCCTCGGCGACGTTCGCGGCGAGGTCGTGATTTGCCACGGCACGCATCGCGAAGGACTGCCGAATGCTGCCGAACGCGAGGCGGCGGTGCGGGCCGGCGGAGGCGTCGGCATGCTGACAATCTCCGACTCGGGCTTTACCATCGAACCGCCGCGTTGGCCCTTCGCCTACGCGCGCACCGTCACCTTCGCGACGCAGGCTCCGGACACCGACCGCTTCCTCAAGATGACGCTCAACGCTGACTCGCTCGGCAAGCTGCTGCCCGCAGCGGGGCCCAACGCCGCAGCGCTCATAGCGGCGGGAAGCGCCGGCAACCCTCTCCCGAGATTCGGCATTCCGCAGCATTTCCGCGCCAATTTTGTGTTCCAGAAGCGCGAGATCAGCTCGCCCAACGTGCTCGCCCTCATGCCGGGTTCCGACCCGAAGCTGGGAGCGCAGGCCATCGTCGTCTCCGCCCATCTCGACGGCTACGGTTATGGCGAGCCGGTCAAAGGCGACCGCATCTACAACGGCACGCTCGACGATGCCGCCTACGTCGCGCTGCTGATCCGGCTGGCGGAGCGCAGGCAAGGACATCCGTTTCGCCGGCCGATCCTGTTCGCGGCCTATACCGGGGAAGAAAAGGGATTGCTCGGATCGCGCTGGTTCGTGGCGCATCCGACCGTGCCGCTGTCGCGCATCGCCGGCGTCATCAACCTCGATCAGTTGCGCCCGATCTTCCCGCTGAAGCTTCTTACAGTGCACGGCCTCGAGGACACGACGCTGGGCGACGACGCGCGGGCCGTCGCGAACAGCTTGGGCATCGACGTGCAGACCGATCCTGAGCCTGAGCGAAACCTTCTCAAGCGTACCGACCACTGGCCGTTCATGCAGGCGGGCGTTCCCGCAACCAACTTCGTGTTCGGATTCCGGCCGGGCTCACGCAGCGAGCAGATCTACCGCCAGTGGTATCGCACCGGCTACCACAAGCCGCAGGATGACCTGAAGCAGCTGATGGATTGGAAGGCTGCGGCCGGCTTCAACCGCTTCTTCTACAAGCTCGTCGAGCGGGTCGCCGACAAGCCGAGCGCGCCGGCGTGGAAGCCCGGGAGCAGCCTCAAGCCGCACTGACCCATTGCCGCGGGGGCCGCTCAGGCTAGTGTGCGCCGCGGGGGTGCGGGGGCATGGAATTCTTCAATTACACGATGGTGCTGATGTCGGTGATCGTCGGCCTCGCCGTCGCTCATCTGCTGCAGGGCGTCGCCAAGATGATCGAGGCGCCGGAGCGGCACAAGCTCTACTGGGTCCACCTGCTGTGGATCGTCCTTATGTTCCACAACGCCTTGTTCTGGTGGTGGTGGGAGTTCGGCTTATCCCAAGTCCGGCATTGGACGTTCGAGCTCTACCTGTTCGTCCTCTATTTCGCCGTCCTGCTGTACGTCATCTGCGCGATACTCGTCCCGTCCACTCTGGGTAACTACGCCGATTACCGCGCTTACTATTTCGCGCGGCGTCGATGGCTGTTCGGACTGCTCTTCCTTTTCAGCATTCTCGATCTCGTCGACTCAGCGACCAAGGGGTGGGAGCATTTGAAGAGCCTCGGCTGGCCCTACTACGCGTCTGTCGCTGTCCGTTCGGCGCTCATGCTGGTGGCATTCAAGAGCCGCAACGAGAAGGTGCACGGAGCGATCGTCATACTGTTCATCGCGAACATGGCGATGCTCGCCTTCCTGAATTTCCACACCATGCAGTAGCCGCCGGTTAACGGCTAACCTTCTGTTTACTAAGGGATTGACGGCTTTTGGCTTCCGCTGTTCATTGAACCGGATATCCAAACGGGGCGTTGTACCTTCGATGAAGAGACTGATGATCGCGGCGGGCGCCGCTGCATTGTTCGCCGGCTGCTCGAGCTCTCCGCTTCCGAAGATCGCTTCGGGGCCCGCGCCGGTCCAGGCAAACAATGATGTTCCCTATCTCTGGACGCTCGGCAATGCTCCGCAGGCGCACAAGGACTTCGTCGCAACGTTCGGCCGTGTCGGCCTAAAGCCGGGCGAATATCTCTGGGCCAAGGCAATCCCGACCGATGGCGAGACGCGTGTCGTGATCGATCGGCTGACCCAGATGGGATACGTCTATCGCGGCGACGATCTCGTCGGGGTGGCGACCATTTCCACAGCAAGGCAGGGCTACATCACGCCGCTCGGCGAGTGGAAGATCCTCGAGAAGCGGCCGTTCTACCGCTCCAAGAAATATGACAATGCGCCGATGCCGTGGATGGAGCGGATCGACGAATATGGGATTGCGCTTCACGGCGGCGGGACGCCGGGCCATCCCGAGAGCCACGGCTGCATCCATTTGCCGACCAAGTTTGCCGAGAAGCTCTACAGCATGACGAAGATCGGCACCAAGGTCATCATCGAGGGGTAGGGGCCCCTCACCCGACCCTCTCCCGCGAGCGGGAGAGGGGGGATGAAGCAAGGTCTGTTCGTTAGCGCCGGCTGCGGCCGCCGCCTCCCGAATTGGTTCCCATCGTCGCCGTGGCGGTCGGGTCCGATGCAACTTCGGTCGTGCCGGTTCCTTCTTCAATCGCCTGGGTTATGCCGGAGGGATCGTGGGAAATGCCGCTCTGCGTCAATCCCGCCTGCAACGGCTGCGGATTGCCGTATTTCTGGGTGCGCCAGTCGTTGAATTCGCGGTGGAACTGCTGCTCGCGCTCGCGGCAATAATCCTGATAGTCGCGGTCGATCTCGCTCATGTGGCGGTCGCGCCAGCTGCGATAATGATCGTCCGGGTGAGCGCTGTAGCCGCGCGAGCGATCCCAACCCATGTCGCTGCTGGACCAACTGTCGCCGCGCTCGCGACCCTGTTCTCGCCAATTGCCGCGGTCGGATCCGCCGAACATCATCCCGCGGTCGCGGTCGCTGCTTCGCCAGTCGTCCTCACGACCGCGCCAGGCGCGTTCGCGCCAATGGCGATCGCGGCGATCGTCGTCGCGGTCGGTTTCGCCATGTGAGCCATAGCCTTCGCCAATATAACCGTGCGCCATTTCCATCCTCCTCGGTCCACGAATCAGGGGCTTTTTGCCTCGCCAACACAACGAACGGTGCGGGGGTTCGGATGCGCGAATTGCCCTTGGGGCAGAGGCACTGAACGCAGCCTTGGGTGCGTTCAGCGCGAGCGCTCTGGAAGATGAATGGGCAGGTCCAGAGTGGTCAGCAGGCCGGGGCGATTGTCGTCAAGGCGGAGCTCGCCCTCATGGAGGTGGGCAATGGACCGGGCCAGCGCGAGACCGAGGCCGGCCCCCTCGTCGGACCGGCTCGAATCGAGGCGGCCGAAGCGGCGCAGCGCCTCCTGCCGGCGGTCGAGCGGTATGCCCGGTCCGCGATCGCCGACCTCGATTCGAACCCGTTTGTCTCCGCGCTCGACGCGGACATCGATCTCCCCGCCGTCGGAGCCGTAACGGATCGCGTTTTCGAGGAGGTTGCTGAGCGCCTGCGCGAGAAGCTGCCGATGTCCGAACAAGGGCGCCGCCCGGTCCGGCTTCTCGAACTTCAGCGATGCGCCCTGCTCGTCCGCCAGCGGGTCGTACATTTCGGTAAGCTCCGCCGCGAGCTCGCCGGCGTCGAACCAGGCGAACTGGTGACGGCCGGTCAGCGCTTCGGACCGGCTGATTTCGAGGACCGTCGTCAGGATTCGCATCAAGGCGTCGGCATTGCGGACCACGCTTCCGAGCAGCTCCTCCTGCTCCCGAGGATCGTTCGTTTCCGCCGCGGCCTGGGCGGCGGCGCGAAGGCGGCTCACGGGCGAGCGAAGGTCGTGCGCGAGCGAATCCGTCAGCAGCCGAAGCTCCTCCATGAGGCCGCTGATGCGGTCGAGCATGGCGTTGATCTGGGAACCGAGGCGGTCGAAGGAGTCGCCGGCTCCAGAGAGCGGCACCCGCTGCGTGAGGTCGCGTGCGCTGATCCGGTTGGCGACTGCTGCGATGCTGCCGATCCGGCGCGAGACGTAATGGGCTAGGATCACGCCGCACAGCAGGCCGAGCAGGCCGGCGACGAACAGCGAGAGGATGAGCGAACGTTCGAGCGTCGCTCGGAACGCGAGGCCCTCTCCAACCAGGCGGCCGCTCACCAGCCATTCGCCGCGCGGCAGCCGGCTCAGCATGATTTCCGCCTGGTGCGGACTCGGCTGGCCACGCAGTCGGATGACGGCGCTTCGATAGCCTTCCTGAAGCCCCTGGAGCGATGGCGCTTGAGCGAGATTGCCCTTCAGCTCGCGCCCGTCGGGGGAAAGCAGCGCAACCGCGGTCTGCGGATCGGCGTAGGTGAGGGTGTCGTCGATCGCCTCGTTCAGCGCATTCTTGCCGCCCGTCCGATAGACGTCGGTGAGGACTTTCGACTCTTCGGCGACCTGCCGGTGAAGGCTCGCGACCGCTTCGTCGTGCGTGCGAACGTAGATGAAGCCGATCACCGCAAGATTGGAGACCAAAGCGAGCAGGCCCGCGAGGAGCGCGATGCGGAGCGTTGTCGGCACGACGGTGGCTTTTACGGCCTTATGCCTCGAGCATGTAGCCCGCGCCTCTCACCGTGTGCAGCAGCGGCTTTTCGAACCCCTCGTCGAGCTTGCGCCGGAGGCGGCTGACGTGGACGTCGATGACGTTGGTGCCGGGGTCGAAGTGATAGTCCCAGACCTGCTCAAGAAGCATGGTGCGCGTGACGACGCGGCCTTCGTTGCGCGCGAAATATTCGAGCAGGAGATATTCGCGGGGCTTGAGGTCGAGCTTCTTGCCGGCGCGCTTCACGGTGCGCGAAAGCGGATCGATCTCCAGGTCCCCGACGGCAAGGCGATGGTCGGCGGGGTCCACCCGCGATTCGCGCCGACGCAGAAGCGCGTTCACGCGCGCGAGCAGCTCGGCGAAGGAGAAGGGTTTGACGAGATAATCGTCGGAGCCGCACTCGAGGCCCTCGATGCGGTCGCCGACCGACGCCAGCGCGGAAAGAATGAGTACCGGCGTTTCGATATGAGCTGCGCGGATGGCGCGTAGGACCGAGATGCCGTCGAGGACGGGAAGCATCCGGTCGAGAATGATGAGGTCGAAGCTTCCGTCGGTGGCGCGGAAGAGCCCGTCCTGGCCGTTCGCGGCCTGCTCGACGCTATGCCCTTCCTGGCTGAGGCCCTTGGCGAGATAGGACGCTGTTTCGCGATCGTCCTCGATCAGCAGGATCTTGCGTCCCATTCTCGGTCCAGCTCCGTAGCTTCTGTCTATATAGTGGCTCCGCACGGCGGCGGGAGGGAGCCTTCCCGGACGCCGTGCGGACATTGCCTCGATCTCTTACTTCTTGGCCGGGGCAGCCGTCTTGGTCTTCGAAGTGGACTTCGCGGTGACCTTCTTGGGCTTTGCGGTGCTCTTCTTCGCCTTCGATACATGCTTCTTGGACTTCGAGGCCTTGTGCGCCTTCTTGCCCGAGGTCTTCGTGACTGTGGTCTTGGCGGTCGTCGTGTTGCCCTTGGTCGTTACCGTGGTTGTCGCCTTGGTGTCTCCGGACTTCGTCGTCACCGTTTTCGTCGCCGGGGTCGCCGTTTTGGCGGTTGCGATGGCCGGGGTCGCGATGATCGCCAGCGCAGCCACCGAGCTGATGAGTTTCTTCATTAATTCCTCCTCGTTCCGGCAGATAAGCACCGGCGAGCTGCTGTTATTCCCAGCCGAATCTCAGTGCTGTTTCATCGCCATTAAAGCTTGTTCATGGCCCATTTTCGAATGCGCTTTGCCTCAAGTCGAGGCGCGAGCTAGGGTATAGGCGACGCATGATCGCCCAGAAGACCCGCTACGCGCTTCGCTCGCTGCTCTTCCTCGCGGAAGAACAGGCCGGCGCGCCCGTCCAGCTTGCGCGAATTGCGGAGACCCAGAGGGTGCCGCCCAAATATCTCGAGCTCATCATGCTCGACCTCAAGAAGGCCGGCCTTGTCAAAAGCGCGCGCGGGCCCAAGGGCGGTTACAAGCTGTCGCGGCCGGCGAAGGAGATTTCGTTTGGCGAGATCGTCCGCACGATGGAAGGGCCGATCGCGCTCGTTTCCTGCGCGAGCGTCAACTTCTACGCGCCCTGCGGCGACTGTCACGACGAGGCGACCTGCGCCATTCGCCGAGCGTTCGCGGTCCTTCGCGACCAGAGCACGACGGTGCTGGACTCGATTTCGCTCGCCGAAGGGGCGCAGTGGGAGGAGCGGCTCGGCGCCGACACGTAGGAGCGCCCCGCTAGCTTACCGTTGTAGCCACCGCTAGAAGCGTCGCCATGTCGACCTTCACCATCGACAGCGGAACCAGCCGCGCGACACCGTCGCCTGTCCCGGGCAAGCGCATGACCGCGCCGTCGATCCGCGCCCGCAAGGTCGCGGACGGAGGCGGGTTCAGGACCGAGCAGCCGATCGTCATGCTGACCGCCTACACGATGCGGATGGCGCAGCTGCTCGACCCGCACTGCGACATGCTGCTTGTCGGCGACAGCTTGGGCCAGGTCATTTACGGCCTGCCGTCGACGATCCCGGTAACGCTCGAGATGATGAGCGCGCATGGCGCCGCCGTGGTGCGCGGAAGCTGGCACTCGCTGGTCACCGTCGACATGCCCTTCGGCAGCTATGAGGCATCGCCCGCGCAGGCGTTCGAGTCCGCGTCGCGCATCATGAAAGAAACGGGATGCGCCGCCGTGAAGCTCGAGGGCGGGGAGGCGATGGCGCCCACCATTGAGTTCCTGACACACCGTGGAATTCCCGTGATCGGGCACGTCGGTCTCACCCCGCAGGCGGTGAATGTCCTGGGCGGCTACGGCGCTCGCGGGCGTGAAGAGCGCGAAGCCGAAAAGATCGTTGCGGACGCCAAGGCCGTCGCCGACGCCGGCGCTTTCTGTCTCGTCGTCGAAGGGGTGCTCGAGCCGATCGCGACCGAGGTCGCGCGCAACGTTGCCGTCCCCGTAATCGGCATCGGCGCCTCCGCGGACTGCGATGGCCAGGTGCTGGTGATCGACGACATGCTCGGGATGTTCGAGCGCACCCCGCGCTTCGTGAAGCGCTACGACGATCTCGCGGCCCGCGTCGGAGAAGCCGTTCGCACCTATGCGGAGGAGGTGCGCTCGCGGCAGTTCCCCACGGCGGACCAGACTTATCGGGCTAAACCGTAAGATTTCCTAATCCATTTAAGCAACAATTGCCTCATCTTGTCTTACGTTAGGGCGTGCCCCGTTTCCGAATCCACCTGATCAACTCGGAGTTCGAAAGCTTCGACGAGTCCGACTATCCTTCGCTCGACGCGGCCCGTCAGATGGCGATCAAGACTGCCACCCGCATCGCAGCAGACACGATCGTCGACGGCATCACGACCACAGCCGTCGCAGTGGAAATCCATGAAGGCGAGGAAATGCTCACCCGCCAGGTCGTGACGATCAGCGTCAGCGACCTGGGCGGCGTGGAGGCGACGGCCGATTAAACGGCCTCTGACCAGATCGTCGCCGTGTCGGCTGGCCGGTTTTCTCAAAATGGCTCGAACAGGCCGCCTATGATTGAAGCGCATCTCATGAAGCTCCGCGCGCGCGATGACATCAGCGCCGAAGAGGAAGAGGCCATCCGCGGTCTCGTGAGCGAGGTCATCGAGGTCAAGCAGGACCGCACGATCGTTCGCCACGGGGAAGAGCTTCAGCATTCGCTGCTTCTTCTTTCGGGCTGGCTGGCCCGCGCCAAGGACCTTCCCACGGGGCAGCGTCAGCTCGCGGAGCTCTGCGTTTCCGGCGACTTTGCCGATCTCCACGGCTTCACGCTCAAGCGTCTCGAGCACGACGTCATTTCGATCACGCGCTGCGAGATCGCCCTCGTCCCGCACGAGCGGCTGACCGAGATGACGGAGCGGTTTCCCCATCTCACCCGCCTCTACTGGCTGATGACGAACATCGATGCGGCCATCCAACGCGAGTGGACGCTTTCGCTGGGACAGCGCTCGGCCATCGCACGCATGGCCCAATTGTTCTGCGAGCTGGACGTCCGGCTCGGAATGTCCGGACTTTCAGTGAACCACAGCTACGACTTGCCGCTTACCCAGGTCGAGCTCGGCGAATGTCTTGGGCTGACGTCCGTCCACGTGAACCGGACGCTGCAGGAATTGCGGCGCCGGGAGCTGGTCGAGTTTCAGGGCGGCCGGCTCGTGATCCGCGAACTAGAAGCGCTGAAGGCAGTAGCTCAGTTCGACCCCGCTTATCTCTATCTCGACAAGCAGCCCCGCTAGCCCTCTTTGCGTTTGGCTCGACAGCCGCTAGACGAGCCGCCGCCAGCTCTCATTCATCTCGGGTGGGGAAGGGGAGCAACCGGCAAGAGGATTCCCAGCCCAGACCTGAAGGCACGTCGTTGGCGCAACCCCCGGACATGACTGAAAACTTCGTCCGCGAGGTCGATGAGAATCTGCGGCGCGATCGGGCCCGCGACTTCTTCAAGGAAAACGGGACGTGGCTCGCCTTGGGGCTGATCCTGTTCCTCGCCGCGTGCGGTGGAATCATCTGGTACCAGCAGCACCGCGTGAGGGTCGCCGAGGCGCATGTCGAGCAGATCGCCTCCATCTATAAGGACGTCGGGACCGGCAACATCTCAAAGGTGCCGCAGCAGCTCGACGACCTCTCGAACAGCTCGAGCAAGGGTGTTCGAGCGACTTCGCTCTTCACCCGCGCCGCTTTGGCGCTGCAACAGAACGACCAGAAGCTCGCGATCGCGACCTACAAGAAGATCAACGGGGACAGCAGCCTTCCCGATGCCTATCGGAACGCGGCACTGATCCGGCAGACGGCGCTCGAGTTCGACCATTTGAAGCCGCAGGACGTCATCAGCCGGATGGAGCCGCTCGCCAAGCCCGGCGATCCGTGGTTCGGCTCGGCCGGCGAGATGACGGCGCTCGCCCTCATCAAGCAACACAAGAATAAAGAGGCGGGTGCACTGTTCGCGAGCATCGCCAAGGACAAGACGGTGCCGGACACGATCCGCAACCGCGCCATCCAGATTTCCGGAAGCCTCGGCGCCGATGCGAGCGCCGCCCTCGGACCCCAGGCCCAGTAGGAACAGAATGAGCAAACCGACCTATTTCCGCATCGCGTTGCTGATTGCGGCCGCACTCGCGTCGAGCAGCTGCGGCATCATGAAGAAGAAGGGGCCCAAGACCCCGGTCCTCGGCGAACGCATTCCAGTGCTTACGTCCGAAACCGATGCGGAGGTCGACCCCGCAACGCAGGCGCTGCCGTTCAACCTCCCGGCGCCGGTTGAAAATACGAACTGGGCGGAATCGGGCGGCAGCGCGAGCAATTCGATGGGCCATGTCGCGCTCGGAAAAGCGCTTCAGCCGGCCTTCACCGTCCAGGCAGGCCGCGGCAGCAGCCTCACTGCCCGGCTTGCGGCGCCGCCGATCGTCGCCAATGGCCGCATCTACGTCATCGACACGCTCGGCACAGTGAGGGCGTTCGACGCACGAACCGGCTCGGCCGTGTGGTCCAGCCAGACCCCTGGCGTGAAGGGCAGCGAAGCGGCGATCTACGGCGGCGGCATCGCATACGACAATGGCCGCGTCTACGCGACCAACGGCCTCGGCTTCGTGTCGGCGCTGAGCGAGCAGAACGGCGGGATTGCATGGCAGGTCCGGCCGGGCGGTCCGCTGCGCGGTGCGCCGACGGTCGCCAACGGCGCCATCTACGTCATCAGCCAGGACAACCAGATCTACTCGCTCAAGGAAGACGACGGGTCGACCAACTGGTCGCAGCCCGCGTCGCTGGAGCTCGCCGGAATCTTCGGCGCAGCTTCGCCGGCGATCGGGCAGGGGACGGTCGTTGCCGGCTTCTCCTCGGGCGAGCTCAACGGTTACCGCTACGAGAATGGCCGCCAGGTCTGGCAGGACCAGCTGCAGCGCACGAGCGTACGCACGAGCGTTTCCTCGCTGTCCGACATCGACGCCGATCCGGTGGTCGACAACGGCCAGGTGTTCGCCATCGGCGCCGGCGGGCGCATGGTCGCGCTCGACCTCGTCTCGGGCCAGCGCATGTGGGAGCTCAGCATCGCGGGCATCGCGACGCCCTGGGTCGCCGGCGACTGGATCTTCGTCGTAACCTCCGACGCCAAGCTGATGTGCATCTACCGCCAGAACGGGCACGTACGCTGGATCGCCCAGCTGCCGCAATTCGAGAAGCCGAAGCCGAAGAAGGGCGACATCGAATATTCGGGTCCCGTGCTTGCCGGCAACCGCCTGATCCTCACCTCGTCGAGCGGGCAGGTGATCGAGGTCGATCCGGCGACGGGCAGCTATATCTCCCAATTCGCTGCCGGCGCCCGCATCGACCTGCCGCCCGTCGTCGCCAACTCCACGCTGTACGTCTACGACGATCAGGCGCGGCTGCACGCGTATCGCTAGGGGTCGCGGCGGCGCTTAGCCGCTGCTAACGCACATACATGCCACTTCCGACCGTCGCGATCGTCGGCCGGCCCAACGTCGGCAAGTCTACGCTGTTCAACCGCCTCGTCGGCAAGCGCCTCGCGCTCGTCGACGACCAGCCGGGGGTGACTCGTGACCGGCGTGAGGGCGATGCCAAGCTGCTCGGGCTCGAGTTCCGCGTGATCGACACGGCGGGCTTCGAGGATGAGGACGCGCACACGCTTCCAGGCCGGATGCGCCAGCAGACCGAAGCCGCGGTGCGCGAGGCCGATGCAGCGCTGTTCCTCATCGACGGGCGCGAGGGCGTTACTCCGCTCGACGAAGAGATCGCGCGCTGGCTCCGCGTGGAAACGACCCCGGTGGTCGTCGTTGCCAACAAGGCGGAAGGCCGCGCTGCCGAAGCGGGAATCCTCGACAGCTACCGGCTTGGCCTCGGCGATCCGATCGCGATCAGCGCCGAGCATGGCGAGGGGGTCGCCGACCTTTTCGAAGCGATCCGTCCGCACGTCGAGCACGAGCATTTCGAAGCGGACGAGGATGAGGAGGGCGATCACCCGCTGAAGCTCGCGATCGTCGGGCGGCCGAACGCGGGCAAGTCGACGCTGGTGAACACGATGATCGGTGAGGAGCGTATGATCACTGGCCCCGAGGCCGGCATCACGCGCGATTCGATCAGCATCGGCTGGGAGTGGGAAGGAAGACCGGTCCAGCTCGTCGACACGGCGGGCCTGAGGAAGCGCGCGAAGGTCGAGGACAAGCTCGAGCGGCTGTCCGCCGCGGACACCAAGCGCGCGCTGGACTATGCCGAGGTCGTCGTCCTCCTGCTCGACGCGACCCGCGGCCTCGAATCGCAGGACCTCCGCATCGCCAGCCAGGTCATTGAGGAAGGCCGGGCGCTCATCATCGCGGTGAACAAATGGGACATCGCGGAGAATGCGTCGTCGCTGTTCAACGGCATCAAGGCCGCGCTCGACGAAGGCCTGTCGCAGCTTCGCGACGTGCCGGTGCTCACGGTCTCCGCGAAGACGGGCAAGGGCATCGACACCATCCTGAAGGTCGCCTTCGACCTGCGCGATTCGTGGAGCAAGCGCGTGTCCACCGGCGAGCTTAATCGCTGGTTCGAGACAGCGATCGACGCCAATCCGCCGCCGGCGCCGAAGGGCAAGCGGATCAAGCTCCGCTACATCACGCAGGTGAAATCGCGGCCGCCGAGCTTCGTCGTGTTCGGCAACCGCCTCGAGGAGCTGCCGGACAGCTATCGCCGCTACCTTCTCAACGCGATGCGGCGCGACCTCGATCTGGGCCCCGTGCCGCTCAGGCTGGAGTTCCGCGGACGGTCGAACCCGTTCGACAAGGGCCGCCGCTAAGGAGAAATTTACCCCTTTCACTCTATTCGGTCGGGGTGGAACCAAGCCGGTGCGAACCGGCGCTTGAGGAGCGTAGGGTGAGCGACGAAGCTCGGGACATCGTCGACTGGGTGCATTTCGAGAAGAGCCGGTCCGAACTCGGGCCGGGCTTCATCCGCATTCTCAGCTATTTCAAGGAAGACGGCGTCAAGTCGATCGCACAGATCGAGCAGGCGATGCGCGACCAGAACACGGCGGCGCTGGTTCTTCCGGCGCATACGCTCAAGGGCGAATCCCGCCAGCTCGGCGCGGAGCCGCTGGCGAAGATCGCCGAGCTCATCGAATCGACCGCGCGCTTCTCGCTGGAGAGCCGCCGGTTTCCTGACGAACTCGTGCCGGAAGTCGTGGAGCTGCGGCGCCTGTTCGACCAGACGATCGACCTGTTCGACAAGGCCACCAACCCGCTGATGACCCGCGCCGGCCCGGGCGGCTTCGGCCGCAAGGCGAACAACCAGAGCTTCGGCCGGATCTGACGGCAAGGTCGTCACCCTGAACTTGATTCAGGGTCCATTGCGGAGAAATTCGCGACCTTCTTCTAAATGGATGCTGAAACAAGTTCAGCATGACGGTTGAGGGTTATTCGCCCTCCGTCGCTTCGCTCTGAAGCTGAACGTAATTCTGAATACCCATCCGCGCGATCATCTCGAACTGGGTTTCGAGCATGTCGACATGATGCTCTTCCGTCGCGAGCACATCCGTGAAGAGGTCGCGGCTGACATAGTCGTGGACGCTCTCGCAATAAGCGGCGCCGTCCTTGTACATCTGCACCGCTTCATATTCCGCCTCGAGGTCCGCTTTCAGGACCTCCTCGACATTCTCGCCAATGCGGAGCCGGCCAAGCGCCTGGAAGTTGGGCAGGCCGTCGAGGAACAAGATCCGCTCCGCGAACCGGTCCGCATGTTTCATCTCGTCGATGGATTCGCCGCGCTCGAACTGGGCGAGCTTCTTCAGGCCCCAATTGTCGAGCAGCCGGTAATGCAGCCAGTACTGGTTGACCGCGGTCAGCTCCGCCTTGAGCGCTTCGTTGAGCAACTCGACTACCTTGGGATCGCCCTTCATGCCGTCCTCCCGCGTCGCGGGAGCGGCGATGCTCCGGCAGTTTCAAAGCGTCAAGTCAGGCGACGGCGTAAAGGTGCGGACGCTTCGCGGCGCGCTCCTCGTCGATGATCTCCTGCGCATAGTCGAGGCAGCAGCCGCATTGCGGGTCGCAGCCCATGGTGGCGTAGGCGGCCTCAGGGGTGCGCGAGCCCTTGCGTGCAGCCTCGCGGATTTCAGCTTCGCGGATGACGTTGCAGGAACAGACGATCATGCGAAGGATATAGCGATAATGCGACTTATTCGCAACTAGGTCGCAGTGCGGCTTTCCTTACGGCGCATGAGCTTGAGCCCTGACCAAGTCTCATCGACGGCGCATACCTTCACGTCGACCAGGTCCGTGTTCGGCAGGATGACCTCGCGAATGCCGTCCTCCGTGATGTCGGTCGGTACCTTCGACGCCTTTTTCGGCCAGCTCACCCAGATGAAACCGGACGGTGCGAGGACGGGACGAAGCTCTTCCAGTTTCGTCTTCATGTCGGCGCGCGAAGTGACGAATAGGTGCGCGGCGTCGATCGGCGCTTCGGGCTTTGCCAGCAGTTGAAGAGTTAGAACTTGTTCGCCGATCTCATCGCGAACGCTGTCCGGCATCCCGTCCCACCAGACGCGCATGCCATCCTTCAGCGACAGCTTCTTCGCGAGCGGCGTTCCGGAATAGCCGGCGGTCACGCAAGTCGCGGCCGAAGATAGCGCGCTGCCACGTAGGCCATCGGAACTCCGACGAGCACGACGTGCGCGAATCCCTGCGTCAGGACCGCCATCGCTTTCGGCGGGAGCGGCGTTCCGAACCGAAGGGGCACGACCAGCCAGTTCATGATGAAATAGGTAATCACCCCATAGGCAATGCCGGTGCGCAGGGGCGTCTCGAGCCGCTCCGGCTTCCAACGGACGAGGAGCATGAGCCCAGTTGCCATGATCGCCATCAGCGTGAAGTGCACGGCCAGCCCCAGGATCGCGCCGGCCGTTCCCATCTCGATCGCAGAGGGAAAGGGACCCGAGGCCACGAAGCGCAGCATGTTCGGAATCTCGCGGCCGAAAGCGATTGTGAGGATCATCGCCCACAGGATGTCGAGCGTGCCCGAAACGGCAGTCGCGATCGCAATCGGTCGAAGCATGATCCCCCCTGTGTTGGCGCTAGAACTCCGGCGTCAGCTCGCTTCCCATAAGCTTGGGGAAGAAGCCCTCGTGCGCGGTGCGTAGGTCGGCGAGGGCAATGCTCCAACCCTTGTCAAAATGAACATGCTCGGTGCCGGTGGACGTGCCCTGCAAAATCGCGATGCCGGCCTCTTCCGCTTCGCGGCGGATCGTGGCGCCGTTTTCGTTTGTGCAGGTCACGATGTAGCGGCCCTGATCCTCGCCGAACGATTCGGTCGGGGCAATGAAAGGCACAGTGAATCCAGTGTTTCCGGCCAGCGCCATCTCTACGAGCGCAACCAGCAGCCCGCCGTCGCTGATGTCGTGGACAGCAATGGCGAGTTTGCGCGCAATGAGCGATCGAACGAATTCACCGTGGCGTCGCTCCCGTTCAAGATCGACCGGTGGAGGATCGCCCGAGGCCAAGCCATGAACCTCCCGCGCGTAGAGCGATTGGCCGAGATGCGAGCCTTGCCCGCCGATGATGAGGAATTGCTGCTCACCTTGGCCGAAGGCGATCGTTGCCGACTTCTCCCAATCGTCGAGTAACCCGACACCACCGATCGCCGGCGTCGGCAGGATGGCGGTCCCGCCGCCCGTCGCCTTGCTCTCGTTGTAGAGGCTGACGTTTCCGCTCACGATCGGGAAATCGAGCGCCCGGCAGGCATCGCCCATGCCACGCAGGCACTCGACGAACTGCGCCATGATTTCGGGCCGCTGCGGGTTACCGAAGTTGAGGCAATTGGTGACCGCCAGCGGCTTCGCGCCGACCGCGCAGAGGTTGCGATAGGCCTCGGCAATCGCCTGCTTCCCGCCCTCATAGGGATCGGCGAAGCAATAGCGCGGCGTGACGTCGGTCGTCATCGCGAGCGCCTTCTTCGATCCGTGCACGCGCACGACAGCCGCGTCCCCGCCGGGACGCTGGACCGTGTCGCCGCCCACCTGCTGATCATATTGCTGGTAGATCCAGCGCCGGCTGGCGATGTTGGGCGAGCCGATCAGCTTCAGTAGGTCCGCGGCGATGTCTGCGCTCTCAAGCACGTCCTCGAGCGGCTTCACCTTGGCCCATGCCTTATATTCGTCGAGGCCCATGTGCGGTCGCTCGTAACAAGGAGCCTCGTCGGCGAGCGGGCCGAGCGGGATGTCGCAGACAACTTCGCCGTCGAACTCGAGGACCATGTGGCCCGTGTCGGTCACCTCGCCGATGACAGCGAAGTCGAGCTCCCACTTCTTGAAGATCGCCTCGGCCTCGGGCTCGCGGCCGGGCTTCAGCACCATGAGCATGCGCTCCTGGCTCTCGGAGAGCATCATCTCGTAGGGTGTCATGCCGGTCTCGCGGCATGGCACCTTGTTCATGTCGAGCCGAATTCCGGCGCCCCCCTTCGACGCCATCTCGACCGATGAGCTCGTCAGACCCGCCGCCCCCATGTCCTGGATCGCGACGATCGCGTCGGTTGCCATCAGCTCGAGGCAGGCCTCGATAAGCAGCTTCTCGGTGAAGGGATCGCCGACCTGGACGGTGGGCCGCTTCTCCTCGCTGTCCTCGCCGAAGTCGGCGCTCGCCATGGTTGCGCCGTGGATTCCGTCGCGGCCGGTCTTGGAGCCGACATAGACGATCGGGTTCCCGATGCCGGTCGCTGCCGAGTAGAAGATCTTGTCGGTCTTCGCGACGCCGACTGTCATCGCGTTGACGAGGATGTTGCCGTCATAGGCCGGGTCGAAATTGACCTCGCCGCCGACGGTCGGGACGCCCACGCAATTGCCATAGCCGCCGATGCCCGCAACGACGCCCGCAATCAGGTGCCGCATCTTGGGATGATCCGGTCGCCCGAAGCGGAGCGCGTTTAGGTTTGCGACCGGGCGCGCACCCATGGTGAACACGTCGCGAAGGATCCCGCCGACGCCCGTCGCCGCGCCCTGGTAAGGCTCGATGTAGGACGGGTGGTTGTGGCTCTCCATCTTGAAGATGGCCGCGTCGCCGTCGCCGATGTCGATGATCCCGGCATTCTCGCCCGGTCCGCAGATCACCCACGGCGCCTCGGTCGGCAGCTTCTTCAGGTGCACGCGCGAGCTCTTGTACGAGCAATGCTCCGACCACATGACGGAAAAGATGCCGAGCTCGACCAGGTTCGGCTCGCGCCCGAGCGCCTTCAGGATGCGGTCGTATTCCTCCGTGGAGAGACCATGCTCGGCGACCATCTCCGGGGTGATGCGGGAAGCTTCGAGGACATGCATGCGCCGCCCCTTAGCCGCGCGCGTTCGTGGCCGCTAGGTCGCGGGCGGGGCGTTTGGAGCGACTCCGGGCGCTGTTGTATCTGGACCGGCTCCGGGGGCTCCGAAGGAGCGTCGCCATGGTGAAGCCAATTCCCGACGGATATCACAGCGTCACGCCCTATCTGTCGGTCAGGAACGCCGGTGAGGCATTGGACTGGTACAAGGATGCGCTCGGCGCGACCGAGGTGATGCGCTTCGAGCATGGCGGCAAGGTCGGTCATGCCGAAATCAAGATCGGCGATTCCGTCATCATGCTTTCCGACGAGTGGCCCGAGGGCGGGCATTTGTCGCCGCAGTCGCTCGGCGGGACGGGGGTCAGCCTGCACGTGTACGTCGACGATGTGGACCAGGCCTTCGCGCGCGCCATCGATGCCGGCGGCCAGCGGGAACGGGCAGTCCAGGACCAATTCTACGGCGACCGCAGCGGCACTTTTCTCGATCCATTCGGGCATCGGTGGAACCTGGCGACCCATGTCGAGGACGTGTCCGAGGACGACATGCGCCTGCGCATGGAGCAGTTCACCAAGTCGCAGCAGCCGTCGGAGCCTCAGCCGGCCTGAGTCGATACTTCTTCAGGCGTCGTGCCGGTGGAACTTCTCGCCGGAGAAGATGAAGGTCTGCGGCCGGTCGTCGACGAAATTCGCAAACGAGCCCCGCTCGGGAGTCCAACTCTCGGCGCCGATGCGCCAGAGGTTCTCGCCCATGCGCTCCATCGGCATTTCGGTGCCGACCCACAGCCGTCCGCCGCGCTCGACGACTTCGTAAAGGCCATACCAGGGATTGTCGTTGACGTAGCGCCCGGCGAGCTTCGCCAGCGCGGGATTGGAGGCGGGCAGACGGCCCGCAGTTCCTGCACGGATGTAGGCTGCGGGCCCCCAACTTGCGCCGGTGATGGCCGCAGCCTTGCGTTGGAACATCAGGCTGAAGGCACGAAACGACGGGTGGGTGGTGCGAAAGATCTCACCGCCCCACGGCTGGAGCGGTGCCGACTGGCCGTTCGTCACGATCGTCAGCGGGTTGCCGGAGCGAACCTCGAACGCGCCGCGCGGGCCTGAATAGCTGCCGACGTAGGAAGCTGCGTTCGCCAGGGGGATCTGGAGCGGTGCCGGCTTCGGCAGCGGCCGTCCGGCGGCCGCGTTGGTGAGCGCGTCGACCGCGAACTGCGTGAGCGTGCGGGGCCGGTAGGCGACGAAGGCGCTGATATTCGAGCTTGCGAAGGCGCCCGCGCCGCTGACGACGTCGAGGTGAAAGGACGACGAGAAGCTGACCACGCCGCCGGTATGGTGGAGGTAGGCCCGGCCGCCGCTGGCGACGTGCATCAGGCCGTTGCCGTAGCCCATCGCCCGCTCGTCGCTCGTGACGGCATGCGTCGTGAACTCCCGTGCCGCCTCGGGAGGAAGACCAAGGCCCCCGCGTCCCTGCGCCGCGTCCGCGAGCGACCGAAGGAGTCGATTCATGTCGTCGCCGGTCGACGCGACATTCGCCGCGCCGGTCGTCACGTCGACCCACGCCGCGGGAGCGAGTGGCACGCCCACGGCGAACGGCAGCTGGTCGGCGGCTTCGTACCCTTGCGCATAGCGGGTACGGTCCGAAGCCAGGATGGCCCCGAGCGAGCGCCGCATGCCCAGCGGCGTCAGGATCCGGTCCGCGACCACACGCGCCAGCGGCTTGCCGCTGACGTGCTCGATGAGCATGCCGAGAATGTCGTATCCGGTGTTGGAATAATGCCAGTGCGCGGCGGGCGCGTAGGCGGTCCACAGCCCGCCTTGGGGGAACGTGGGAGCATCCGCGGGGAGTCCGGCCGAATGGTCGAGCAGATGCTGCACCTGGATCGTATTGCCGGCGGGAAGAGGGATGCCCGGCAGCAGATCGCTGATTCGATCGGTCAGTCGAACACGGCCTTCCGACGCGAGCTGGTGAAGCACCGCGGCGTTCATAAGCTTGCTGATCGAACCGACCTGGACCAGCGTCTCGGGAGTGATCGGCGCCCGCGTATCAAGGTTGGCGTAGCCGAAGTTCAGCACGGTGCTGAAACCGTCCGCCGTCGTCAGCGACAGGGTGATTCCGGGAAGTCCGAACTGGCGGAGGTGCGCTTGGGCGTAATCGCCAATCGCCGCAATCGCAGCGGCGTATTTCGAATCCTGCGCGAAAGCGGGCGTGGCAACTTGGCTGGCGAATGCGAAGCCGAGCGCACCGCCAGTGAATCCGCGTCTGCTGATCAACATGGGATTGGCCCCTCCGCGACTTCCGCTCATCGGTGCCGCGGAGGGGATTTGTCTGGTTTTAGGCGTTGCAGGTCTGGGCCGGATGACCCGGAATGGTGATCTTCGCCGACGTGCCGGTCGCCGAACCCTCGACCGAGACGGCGCCGTCAGCCGACGTCATCGGCTGGCCGGCTGCGACGCTGGTCACCTGGACAGGTGAGCCATCCTTGCCCGCCTTCACGTTCGCCGACTTGTTGTCGGACATATAGTCGACCGTCACCACGCTATTGTCCGCACAGCGGTAGAGCTTGGTCGCCATGATCGAAGGCGGAAGCTGCACGGGCGCCTTCGCCGCCGTGGTGGCGGTGTTGTCGGTCTCGCCAGGAGTTTCCTTGTTGCAGCCGGCTAGCGCAGCGGCCGCAGCAAGCATGAGGACTAGTGGGGTGCGAGTCATAACAACTGCCTTTGCGACAACAGCGTTAACCGTCAAGGGCGCGTCCTTGCATATCGTCGAAGTGGGACATAGCTTCGTCGATTGACGATGCCCCATCACGCAGGCACCAGCGCGCAACGGATTCGTATCGGGCTCACCGGCCTGGCGTTCGCGTTTCTTCTCGTGCTGCTCGGATCGATCGTCATCCGCTCGAGCCACGACGACACGTTGAACGCGGCGCAGCAGGCCGCGGTCAATGAGCCGAGCGAGCCGCTCGCCGAGATCGGGGTGGCGCCGGGCGCGTCGGAAGTCGCGAACAACAGCACGACCAAGAAGAAATGATTCGCGCGCGATGGCGTGCCCTGCTCGCAATTTTAGTTGCCGCGGTTGCGCTCGGTTTCATGATCGCGCGCCGCGGACCCGAGCCGCTGCCGCCGAGACCGGCGAGCGAGCGACCGACCTTGCTGCTACTCACGAGCCTGCCCTTGATGTTCGGCGAAGGGTTCTCGCTGCAACAAACGGGTTCGTCCGCAGTGAAGGCGCTCGAGACCCGATATCGCGTCGTCCCGATCAGCGTCGCCGACCCGGCTGATCTCGGTAAGGGCAGGCTGCTGCTGATGGCGCATCCGCCAGCGCAGCCGGCGGAGGACCTAGTAGCGCTGGATCAATGGGTACGCGGCGGCGGTCGCGTGCTGCTTCTTGCCGACCCGATGCTCGAATGGCCGAGCGAACGCCCGGTCGGCGATCCGTTGCGGCCGCCGCCGATATTCATGGACACGGGCCTGCTCGCCCATTGGGGGCTGAGGCTCGACGCGCCGGAGGAGCGCGGTGCGGTTCGAAAGGAACTTGGCGGCTTCGACGTGATCACCGCCTCGCCGGGCCGCTTGTTCGGCAAGTGCGAAATCAGCGAAGACCGGATGGTCGCGCGCTGCACGCTCGGGAAGGGCCGGGCAACGATAGTCGCCGACGCCGACATCCTCGACATGCCGCACCTTGGCGCCGGCGCCGGGCATAATTTCGACGCGGTTCTCGCGGAGCTCGCTCGACTGGAGACGTGACCGTCCCAACCGAGGGCTCCGCGATACGTCGGCTTATTGCGCGGTCGAAGCCGTGGTCGCCAATGCGGGGACGTTCTCCGCGCCGTTGATGTCCCACCGGTCCATCGTGATGGCCGAGCAGGCATAGGTCGCCCCATTCATGACTTTTCCGGCCTTCATCGCAGCGGCGAGCTGCGGCTGTTTCGTCGCCAGCACCCGGCGGGCATCCTCGATCCGGCTTGCGTAGCCGACACCGAATTGCTTCTTCCCGTCGGCTCCCCGCGCGCCCCATACGGGGATGAAGTCGCCGATGTAGGCGACGTCGCCGGCTCCAACGTGGAATGTCGGTGCGCCAAAGCAGTTGCTGCTCATGGCCACCCGCGCGAAGGAGGTCGATGTGATTACGTAGTCGCCGGGGGTGAGCTTCAGTAGCTGCACTTCCAGGCCTGCCTTGCGGTCGCCGCTCGGCACTTCGACGTAGTAAGTCGTCTTGTCACCCTTCTTCTTCCAGTCACGAGGCTGGTAGATCAGGTCCTGCGCCTGGGCATCGTAGCGGTTGACGTCCATCTGGACGAACCGGCCGGCGTTCAGCTCGCCCGGACGGCGGTAAGCGAGCACGACAGCCGCTTCGTCCGGCGCAAGGGTCACCGGCACCCAAGCGTCGATCTTCTTTCCGATGAAAAGGGATTCCGGCCCCGAAATGCCGCTGTCAACATTGCCGAGCGTTTCGACCGGCAACGAGAAGTTGGTGCGCTCGGTGATCTCGCCGTCGATATGGTCGGCGCCGACGATCTGGTTGAAGTAGTCATTGCGATCGGCTTCGCTCATCGCAGACACCCGCTGCGCCGCGTCGGGCGGCAGCTCGACCATGCGCCATCCCCTGATGAGCAGGCAGGTCTTGCGGTTCTGACGGCGAAGCTCGCCTTCGACCATCGCACCGACGAGAAGGCCGCCGATCAGACCGCCGGCACCGGCGGCAATCGGCGACACGGCCCCGTTGTAGACGACCGGAACCGTTCCGGCGGGCGTGCGCGAGCCGCGGGCGATCAGGCGGCATTCCTGCCAGTCGCTGTCATATTGAGCGCGTGTCGCGCCCGGCTTGTTGTAGAAGCGGTTGTCGCGAAGGTCGCGCTGGGCGTCTTTGGCAATTTCTTCCGGCGAATCCTTCGGATCGACCGGATGCTGCGGCACCGGCTTGGTGGTGCCGCCGCCGACGGGCACGAACATGACACTGGACTGCTGCGCGGTGGCAGGTTGAGCGAACGTGACCGTCGCCAGGACGCTGGCGAGCGTTAGAGCAACACGCATTCTAGGAAATCCCCCTTGGACTAAAACGACTTACCCCGCGGGCAGGCTAGCCGGCAGCACCGACGTGTCAACGCTGCCTACTCGCCCGACTTCCAAAGCGCCGCAGAAGCTGCGATTCGGTAAACAACAGATTTATCCACAGGCTCGAGGTGTAGAACGAAGGTCGAACACCCAATTTGAAGAGGAGCGAAAATCCGCAGAAATCCGCCCTTGCCCATCAAAACCCATATAATCCCACGAAAACCCATTGTGTCCCGTAAGCCTTTGAGTTACCTACAGGGGCTGTAGCGCGGGGGGCTGACCCGTTGTTTCGAGACTGACCGCGGAGGGCGCGACGGCGTGCTTCAGCGACCGGACCCGCTTGCGCTGCGAATGGGGAGTGGTTTGGTCGTGGCGCTAGAGCATCTGTTTCAGGGCAGCGCACTGAACGCGGTCGACGGGAAGGGCCGCGTATCCATCCCCGCATTCCTTCGCTCCGTGATCGAACGCCGCGGCGATGCGCGCACGATCGTCCTCGCCAAGCACGAAGCTTTCCCCTGCCTTAGCGCCTACGACCCCGGATATGCGGCGCTGAAGCATGCGAAGCTCGAGCGGCTGCTCGAGAAGGAAGAAACGAATCCCGACGCGCAGCTGGACTACCAGCAGCGCAACCTCATGGCCTTTGCTGCCACCGAGGAGGTGCCTTACGACAGTTCCGGCCGCATACTCATGCCCCCGATGATGCGGCGGAAGGGCGAGATCGGTGATCTCGCCCTATTTCTTGGCACTGGCGAGACGTTCCAGATCTGGAGCCCGCAGCGCCTTCTCGACGATCCCCGGATCCCCGAGGACCTCAAGGACATCGCACGCTTCCGCCTCGATGAACGAGGCGCGTCATGACCAGCACCGGTGCAAAACAGGCCCCACACGTGCCGGTGCTGGTCAGTGAAGTGATCGACGCACTTGCCATCGGCCACGGCGACACGGTCGTGGACGGAACCTTTGGAGCGGGCGGGTACACACGCGCCATGCTCGCGGCGGGGGCGGGACGAGTGATTGGTTTCGATCGCGACCCCGAGGCGATCGAAGCCGGCAGGTCACTCGTCCCGGACCCCCGACTGACTCTCGTTGAGGAGCGTTTCAGCCGGATGGACCGGGCGCTTGCCGATCGCGGCATTGCCCAGGTGAATGCCATCGCGCTGGATATCGGCGTCTCTTCGATGCAGCTGGACCGCGCCGAGCGCGGTTTCTCGTTCCAGTACGACGGTCCGCTCGACATGCGCATGTCGAAGTCGGGGCTGACCGCCGCAGAGTTCCTGAATTCGGCCGAGGAGGCCGACATTGCCCGGGTTCTGCGCGACTATGGGGAGGAGCCGCGCGCCCGGGCAATTGCCCGTGCCATCGTTGCCGCACGTCCTGTCGAGCGTACTGCGGAGCTCGCCGCCATCGTTCGCCGCGCGGCAGGTTTCCGCCCCGGCCAGAAGAGCGACCCGGCGACGCGCACATTCCAGGCGATCCGCATCCACCTCAATGCCGAGCTCGAGGAGCTCGAAGAGGGGCTGGAAGCGGCCGAGCGCGCCCTCGCGCCCGGCGGCCGGCTCGCCGTCGTCACCTTTCACAGCCTCGAGGACCGGATCGTGAAGCGCTTCTTCCGCGAGCGTAGCGGAGGATCGCCGGCCGGCTCGCGCCACCGTCCCCAGCTTGTCGACCAGAACGCTCCCACGTTCGAGAAGGTCGCCAAGCCGGTTGCCCCGACGGAGCGCGAGTTGGCGGCGAACCCGCGTGCCCGCTCGGCGCGCCTGCGCAGCGCCATCCGCACCTCCGCCCCAGCACGCAAGGAAACGCTTCAATGAGCGCTCGAAGCTTCGGCTCCCTGTTCATGGTCGCCAGCTGCGCCGGGGCGGCGCTCGGCTGCTACCTCGTTTCGCTTCGTGTTGCCTCCGAGCGCGCGTCGCTCGAGGACGTCGAGACCAAGATCGTCCTCGCGCAGCGCGACATGCGCGTGATCCAGACCGAGATTGGCACGCGGGGCCGGCTCTCGCAGCTCGAGCGCTGGAATGCCGGCGCCTTCTCGCTGTCGGCGCCCGCCGCCAACCAGTTCCTCGAAGGAAGCTTCCAGCTCGCACAGCTCGTGCAGCCGCAGAAGCCGACCGATTTCAGCGGCCAGGTTGTACTCGCCTCTGCCCCGGCGCCTTCCAAGCCGACGCCGCTTGGGGAGCCGGCTGCCGACACTGCTGAACCCAATGCTGCGCCTGTTGCTACGATCCCGGGCGGGTTGCTGCATCAGGCGAGCCTGAAGACCGAGACGCGCGAGGTCCCGGCAAGAACGGTCTCCAATTTGCCCCAGGCGACCGCAATGAAGTCCGCAGACAAGCCGGTTACGGCGGCGAAGCCGGCTCAACATTCGTCAGCGGATAAACCGGGCCTCGCGGCCGCCCATCCTCTTCCCGTCAAGGCGCCGTCGGCAAAGCCTGAGCCCGCCAAGGCGGCGAAAAAGAAAATGGTGGATAAGCCGGCACTTGGCGCTGCCAAGCCGATGACAAAGCACGCCGAGCTTGCGAAAAATGACCCGCTTGCGCCGGTTCCGGCCAAGCATCTCGGCAAACCCAAGGACGCACCTCCCGCCCGATGAACGCTCCGCAGCCCGCTCTCGTCGCGCCACGGCCCGAGCGGCTCCGACTCGTCGGTCAGCGGCGGCAGATGCTCGCCGTCATGCACCAGCGCCTGATGTTCGGCATGCTCGTCTATGCTGGCCTGGTTGCGCTGATCGCGCTTCGAATCCTCTATCTTGCCGCCTTCGGCGACCATGCGGGCCGCAAGGAAGGGCTGACTGCCTTCGTCCCTGACCGCGGCGACGTCTTCGACCGCGACGGCCAGCCGCTCGCCACCACGATCGACGCCTGGACCATCTCTATCCACCCGACGAAGGTCATCGGCGACAAGCTCGCGCTTGCCCAGAAGCTTGCACAGATCATGCCGGAGCGCACTGCCGAGCAATATTTCGCCATGCTCCGCTCGGGCAGGCCATTCTTCTTCCTGCGGCGCCGCGCTGCGCCGGACGTGGTCGCCGCTGTGAACGCGCTCGGCGAGCCGGGCCTCGCGCTCGAGCGGGAGCCGGACCGGCTCTATCCGCAGACCAGCCTCGGGGCGCACGTCATCGGTTTCACGGACATTGACGGAAAGGGCGCCGCCGGCGTCGAACGCGCGTTCCAGACCTATCTCGCCGACCCGCGCACCCGCGGGAAGCCTCTCGTCCTCTCCATCTCCAGCCGCGTCCAGCAGGCGCTCGAAGCCGAGCTTGGCGACGCGATGCAGCATTTCTCCGCGATCGGCGCCGCCGGCGTTGTTATGGACGTCCACACCGGCGAAGTGCTGGCGATGACGTCGATGCCGACGTTCAATCCGAACGCGCCGGGGCAGGGCGATCCCGCCTCACACTTCAACCGCGCGACGCTCGGCGTGTTCGAGCTTGGCTCGACCTTCAAGCCCTTCACCCTCGCCATGTCGATGGACTCGGGCGTCGTTTCCGGGCCGGGCCAGATGTACAACTGCCCGGACGTGCTTCCCGCCTACGGGCACCTCGTCCACGACACCCATCCGTTCGGCCGCCAGTGCTCGGTCGCCGAGATCATGATGGAAAGCTCGAACATCGGCATGGCGCAGATGGCCGACAAGCTCGGCAAGGCGCGCCAGGAAGCCTGGCTGAGGAAAATGGGCTTCCTCGACCGCGTCGAGACCGAGCTCAAGGAGCGCGGTCGCCCGCTCACTCCGGGATCGCGCTGGGGACCGTTCGAGACGATGACGATCGGCTTCGGCCAGGGCATCGCCGTTGCTCCGCTGCAGCTGGCAATGGGCTATGCGACCCTGTTCGACGACGGCATCTACCATCCGCCGACAATCCTGAAGGTGAACCCCGACCATCCGCTCACCCAGGGGCGCCGCGTCTTCTCGTCGGACACCAGCTATCGCATGCGCTCGCTGCTCCGGCTCGTCGTCATGAAGGGCACCGGCAAGAAGGCCGATGCGCCGGGTTATCGCGTCGGCGGCAAGACCGGCACCGCGCAGAAGCTGATCAACGGCCACTATAGCCAGACGATCAACATCACGAGCTTCGCCGGTGTGTTCCCGATGGACGACCCGCGCTATGTGATCGTCGTGATGCTGGACGAGCCGCACGCGACGAAGGAAACCTACGGCTTCACGACCGCCGGCTGGAACGTGGCGCCGGTCGTGAGCCGCACCGTCAGCCGGATCGCGCCGATGCTCGGCGTCGCTCCCGACATGCGTCGCGAACCGAACATGTCGGAAGTGCTGCCGTTCGTCCAGGAAGCTCACAAGAAGCAAGAATCAAGCAAGGACTGAACGGGTTGAAGCTGCGGGATATCGCCGAGGTCGATAGTGATTCCGAAGTGACCGGCTTTGCCATCGACCACCGCAAGGTGGCGGCAGGGAGCATCTTCGGCGCTTTCCAGGGCGCGGCTTTCAACGGTGAGGATTTCATCGGGCAGGCGGTCGAGCGCGGCGCTGTCGCGGTCGTCGCAAGGCCGGAAGCGTCGGTGAGCGAGGTGCCGCATCTCGCCGATGCGGAGCCGCGCCGGCTGTTTGCGGAGCTCGCCGCGGAGTTCTACGCGCCCTATCCGGAAACCGTGGTCGCCGTGACCGGCACCAACGGCAAGACCTCGACGGTCGAGATGACACGTCAGATCTGGCGCATGTTGGGCCATCGCTCAGCGTCGATCGGGACGCTCGGCGTCACCACGTCGGACGAGCAGGTGAAGACGGGGCTGACTACGCCCGACATCGTGACCTTCCTCAATAATATTGCGGGCCTGAAGCGCATGGGCATCAGCCATGTCGCCTACGAGGCGTCGAGCCATGGCCTCGACCAGCATCGAGCCGAGGGCGTGCCGCTCGCTGCCGCCGCCTTCACCAATTTCAGCCGCGACCATCTCGACTATCACGAGACGATGGAAAGCTATTTCGAAGCCAAGATGCAGCTCTTCGAAAAGCTTCTCGAGCCGGGCAGGCCGTCGGTGATCTGGGCGGACGATCCCAAATCGGGCGAGGTCATCGAGCGCTCGAAGCGGCGCGGCCATCAGGTGATGACGGTCGGGCGGATGGGCGAAACCATTCGCTTGGTCGACCAGGCGCCTACCGCGCTCGGCCAGACGCTGGCGCTTGAACATGGCGGCAAACCGTATCGCCTCGCGCTGCCGCTGATCGGTGCCTACCAGGCCTCGAATGTGCTGACGGCAGCCGGGCTCGTGCTCGCGACCGGCGGAAGCTGGGACGCTACCTTCTCGGCAATGCAGCGCGTCGCGCCGGTGCGCGGCCGCCTGGAGCGCGCGGTGATCAGCCGTGGGGGCGTCCCGGTCTACATCGACTATGCCCACACGCCCGACGCGCTCGACGCCGCGATCGCCGCGCTTCGCCCGCACGTCGAGGGCCGGCTCATCACGGTGTTCGGCGCCGGTGGTAATCGAGATCAAGGCAAAAGGCCGGAAATGGGCGCAGTTGCTTCGCGCATGTCCGACATCGTCATCGTCACCGACGACAATCCAAGAAGCGAGGACCCGGCGGTCATTCGCTCCGCAATCATGGCGGCAGCGCCCTCGGCGAAAGAAGTGCCGGGCCGCCGTGAAGCCATCGCAGAAGCGATACGTGTTGCGCGCGAAGGCGACATCATCCTCGTCGCAGGAAAAGGGCACGAAACCGGGCAGATCATCGGCGACCGCGTGCTTCCGTTTGACGACGCGCTGGTGGCGCGCGAGTGCGCGGCATGATTTGCGGTGAACAACATCCGCCCGTCCTGAGCTTGTCGAAGGGCGATGGCACAACGGTCGTGCAAGACGCCCTTCGACTGCGCGCTTCGCGCTCCGCTCAGGACGAGCGGGGAGGGGCAAAATGACGCCTCTCTGGACCTCCGAGGAAATCGCCGCCGCCACCGGCGGAACGGCGAGCGAGCATTTCGAAGTGACGGGCGTGACGTTCGACAGCCGTGAGGTCGGGCCAGGCGACCTGTTCGTCGCGATGCCCGGCACGGTCCATGACGGGCACAAGTTCGTCGCAGGGACCTTCGCTGCGGGCGCAGCTGGGGCAATCGTCTCACAGCCGGTCGAAGGCCCTCACGTTCTCGTCGAAGATACCTTCGCCGCGCTCCAGGCGCTGGCCCGTGCTTCGCGCGAGCGCACCCGGGCGACCATCGTCGGGGTAACGGGGTCGGTCGGAAAGACCAGCACCAAGGAAGCGCTCTATGCCGCGCTCGACCGCAACCGGCCGGGCAGGGTCCACCGGTCCGTGAAGAGCTACAACAACCACACCGGCGTTCCGCTGAGTCTCGCGCGCATGCCACGCGACGCGGAGTTGGCGGTGCTCGAAATGGGCATGAACAACCCCGGCGAAATTCGCGCGCTCGTCGCGCAGGTCCGCCCGCACCTTGCGCTGATCACCGCCATTGCTCCGGCGCACATCGAGAACCTAGGCTCGGAAGAAGCGATCGCCGACGCCAAGGCCGAGATCTTCGAAGGGCTCGAGCCCGATGGGATCGCCATCATCCCCAACGACACGCAGCACCGCGACCGGCTGGTGAAGGCCGCGCGCCGGCACGCGGACCGGATCGTCACCTTCGGCGGCGGCGACGCCGACGTCCATGCGATCCATGCCGTCGCCGCCGATTCCGGCGGAAGCCTGATCAGCGCGGCGTTGCTCGATCGCGAGATCACCTTCACCATTTCTCAGCGTGGCGAGCATTGGGTGTCGAACGCGCTCGCCGTCCTCGCCGCGGTCGAGGCGCTCGGCGAAGATGTCGCGGTGGCGGCGCTTGCCCTTGCCGATCTCGGCGGACTCAAGGGACGCGGCGAGCGCCATGTAATCGAGGCCGACGGCGGCGAATTCCTGCTGATCGATGAAAGCTACAACGCGAACCCTGCATCGATGGCGGCGACGCTCAAGAGCCTTGGCAACGAAAGGGACGTTAGCCGGCGGATCGCGGTGCTCGGGCCGATGCGCGAGCTTGGCGAGCATAGCGACAGCCTCCATGCCGGCCTCGCGCCAGCCATCACGGAAGCGCAGGTCGACCGCCTCATCCTCATCGGCGACGAGATGCGTCCGCTTGCCGAGAAGGTGGTGGGCACGATTTCGCTCAGCCTCGTCTCGGGCGTCGAGGAAGCCACCGACGAATTGATGCGCATGGCCCGCCCGGGCGATGCGATCCTCGTCAAGGCGTCCAACTCGGTGGGGCTTGCCAAGCTCGTGGAGCGGATGGTGAAGGGAATGCCATGCTCTACGTCATAGCCGACCAGCTTGGCTTTCCAGGTCTTCTCAACCTCATTCGCTACATCAGCTTCCGCGCGGGTGCGGCGGCTGGGACCGCGCTCCTCATCGGTCTTTTGCTTGGTCCCAAGTTCATCAGCTGGCTGCGCGCCACGCAGGGCAAGGGCCAGCCGATCCGCGAGGACGGCCCGCAGAGCCACCTCGCGAAGCGCGGCACTCCGACCATGGGCGGACTGCTCATCCTCATCTCGCTGTCGATCAGCGTCCTGCTGTGGATGGACCTGACGAACATCTACGTCTGGTCCTGCCTGCTCGTGACCGCCGGCTTCGGCCTGATCGGCTGGCTGGACGACTACGACAAGGTGAAGAAGGCCCACCACGCCGGTCTGTCCGGCAAGGTCCGCCTGGCTCTGGAGTTCCTCATTGCGGGCGTTGCGACCTTCTTGATGATCCGGCAGGGCGGGAGCGCGCTGCACCTCCCGTTCGTCAAGGAGACGGTGGCGGACCTCGGCTGGTTCTACATCGTCTTCGGCGCCTTCGTGATCGTCGCTTTCGGCAATGCGGTGAACCTGACGGACGGTCTCGACGGGCTGGCGACCATGCCGGTCGTTATCGCCTCGATTGCCTTCCTTTTGATCTCCTATCTCGTCGGCAATGCGAAGTTCGCGGGCTACCTGGGAATCCCGCACGTGCCCGGCGTCGGCGACCTCACCGTGCTGCTGCTCGCCATCGTCGGCGCCTGCCTCGCCTTCCTCTGGTTCAACGCGCCGCCCGCCGCCGTCTTTATGGGCGACACCGGAAGCCTCGCGCTAGGCGGCGCGCTCGGCGCGATCGCAGTGGCTACGCACCATGAATTCGTGCTCGCCATCGTCGGCGGCATTTTCGTCGTCGAGGCGCTGAGCGTGATCATCCAGGTCGCGGTCTACAAGCGGACCGGCAAGCGGGTGTTCCTGATGGCGCCGATCCACCACCATTTCGAGCATCTCGGCTGGTCCGAGCCGACGGTGGTGATTCGCTTCTGGATCATCAGCTTCGTGCTCGCGCTTGCGGGCCTCGCAACCCTGAAGCTGCGGTGATCACGGCCAAGGCCTTAGCAGGCAAGCGTTACGCAGTTTACGGTCTCGCGCGGTCCGGCATCGCGACGGTGACGTCGCTGCTCGGGAGCGGGGCTGACGTCGCCGCTTGGGACGGGAAGGCGGAGGCGAGGCTGCGCGCGCCCGCGGGGACAAGGATCGCCAACCTCGACGAGGTCGACCTGTCGCAGTTCGACAGCCTCGTCGTCACGCCGGGCCTGCCGCTCAACCGCCACCCGATCGCGAGCCGAGCCCGGGAGGCAGGCGTCGAGATCATCGGCGACATCGAACTGTTCGCGCGCGCCCGTCCCGAGCTGCCGCCGCACAAGGTCGTCGGGATTACCGGGACCAACGGCAAGTCGACGACGACCGCGCTCGTCCACCACATCCTCAAGACCGCGGGCGTGCCGACGACGATGGGCGGCAACATCGGTCTGCCGATCCTCGCGCAGGACCCGCTGCCCGAAGGCGGTGTCTATGTGCTCGAGCTGTCGAGCTACCAGATCGACCTGACGCAGAGCCTCGACTGCGATGTTGCCGTGCTGCTCAACATCACGCCTGATCATCTCGAACGGTACGAGAGCTTCCAAGCATATCAAGATTCGAAACTGCGCCTTTTCGAGATGCAGCAGGACCTTGAGCCCAGCCACTTCGCCGTTCTCGGTGATACCTTACCAGCCCGGCGCGGCGGCTTGCACGAGCTCGTGGTGGAGCGAAGTTACACGCTGTCCTTTGCTCTCGATTACTCCGAGCGACAGCCAAATTGGCCGGCTCTTCAGGGGCCACACAACCACCAAAACGCCGCCTGTGCGATTGCGGTGAGTGAAGCGCTGGGCATTGATCAGGATGTCGTCGAGCAAGCTCTCCGCACATACCCCGGCCTCCCGCATCGAATGGAGCGAGTCCGCGAAAAGGACGGCGTCCTCTTCGTCAACGACAGCAAGGCGACCAACCCGACGGCCACCGCGCCAGCGCTCGCGGCGTTCGAGCGCATCCGCTGGATCTGCGGCGGGCAGGCGAAGACGGACAATCTCGACGAGTGCGCGCCGCACTTCGGGCATGTCCGCTCGGCCTATGTGATCGGCGAGGCTAGCGAATTGTTCGCGCGGCTCTTGTCGCCGCACATGTCTGTGAAAAACTGTGGAAAACTGGACGAGGCGGTGCGTCAGGCCGCTGCGGATGCCGAGGCGGGTGATACGGTGCTTCTGTCGCCGGCTTGCGCAAGCTTTGACCAGTTCAAGGACTTCGAAGACCGCGGGGACCAGTTCCGGGTTTTGGTGGGGGATTTATGATCAAGGGCATCTCGGGCCAGATCAAGGCCAAGGCGGCGCTCATCGACCCAAATAGCTACGGCCGCTCCGACACGAGCGCGATGGGCCGCTGGTTCTGGGAGATCGACAAGGTCCTGCTGCTGCTCGTCACGGTCCTCATCGCGATCGGCCTGATCGCCGTAGCAGCGGCGTCGCCCGCGGCGGGCCAGCGCTATTCGGGCGGCAACGTCCGCTTCTCCGAGCTCTATTATTTCTGGCGCCAGCTCGCGTGGATCGCGATCGGCATCCCGGTGATGATCGGCATTTCGATGATGCCGAAGGAGCGGGTGCGGCGGATCTCGCTGTTCGGCGCGGCCTTTTTCTTCGTCCTTCTGATCTTCGTGCCCATCGTCGGGCCGGAGCATAACGGCGCCCGTCGCTGGATCGAGTTCGGCGTCGGCCAGGTGCAGCCGTCGGAGTTTCTGAAGCCTTTCTACGTCGTCTCGCTCGCCTGGCTGCTGAGCCTCAAGGACGCTGACAAGTCGCTTCCGGTCTATCCGATCTCGGCGGTGCTGGTCGGCGGAATCGCCGTCCTGCTGATGAAGCAGCCGGACTTCGGAAGCACGATTATCTTCTGCTCGGTGTGGATCGCGATGCTGGCGCTGGCCGGATTGAACATGCGCCTTCTGGTTGGTCTCGGGGTGGCCGGCGTGATCGGCGTCATCCTCGCGTACTTCTTCTACGATGTCGCGACGCAGCGCATCGACGAGTTCCTGTTCGGCACCGGCGACAATTTCCAGACGGCCAACGCGATGCGGACGCTGACCGCCGGCGGGCTGTTCGGCATGGGCCCGGGCGGCGGCACTCGGAAGTTCGGCCTGCCCGAGCCGCATACCGATTACATCTTCTCGGTCGTCGGCGAGGAGTTCGGCCTCATCGCCTGCCTCGCCATCGCGCTTCTCTACCTCGGCATCGTAGCGCGGGTGATGATCAAGCTGCTCGACGAGGAATCGCCGTTCGCGATGCTTGCGGCCGCCGGCCTCGTCATCGAGTTCGGGTTGCAGGCGCTGATCAACATGATGGTCAACGTCCAGCTCGCCCCGTCCAAGGGCATGACCCTTCCGTTCATCAGCTACGGCGGCTCGTCGATGCTGGCGCTGTCGATCGGCATGGGCTTGCTTCTCGCCTTCACGCGCAGGAACCCCTATCTGACCCGCTCGCCATATGTCGTGAAATGGAGCGGGGAGCAGCTCACCACATGAACTTCGTTCTCGCCGCCGGTGGCACTGGCGGGCACATGATCCCGGCGCACGCGCTGGCTACGGAGCTGAAAGGCCGCGGCCACGGCGTCATGCTGATCACCGACGATCGCGGCGCGCGCTTCCCGGGCCTGTTCCCGGGCATGCCGGTGCAGATCCTTCCCGCGGGCCGGCTCGGCGGCAACCCGGTCCAGTTGCTCAAGGCGCTGATCGCGGTGGTGAAGGGCCGCCGCGAGGCGAAGAGCCTCTACCGCGACTTCGATCCCAAGGTGGTGGTGGGCTTCGGCGGTTATCCCGCCTTCCCCTCGCTCCTCGCCGCAACCTCGATGAAGATTCCGACGGTCCTCCACGAGCAGAATGCCGTGCTCGGCCGTGTCAATCGGCTGCTCGCCGCCGACGCGGTCGCGATCGGGACAGCCTATGACGAGATCGGACGGCTGAAGGCGAAGGATGCCGAGAAGGTCGTCCTCGTCGGCAATCCGGTGCGGGAAGAGATCACCCGGCTTGGCGAGATGCCGTTCCCGCCCTTCGACGAGTTCGCGCCGTTGCGGATCCTCGTGACCGGCGGGAGCCAGGGCGCCAGCGTGCTGAGCGCGGTCGTGCCCGCAGGCCTCGGCATGCTCGAGCCGTCGCTTCGCCGTCGGCTGCAGGTCGTGCAGCAGTGCCGGCCCGAGGACATCGAAATCGTCCGCAAATATTATGCCGACCTCGGCATTCCCGCCGAGCTCATGACGTACATCGAGGATATGCCGGCCAAGATTGCCGACGCGCATCTCGTGATCGGCCGCGCCGGTGCTTCCACGGTTGCCGAGCTGACGGCGGCGGGGCGTCCGGCAATCCTGGTTCCCTATGCGGCGGCGACCGACGACCACCAGACCTTCAATGCGCGCGAGATGGTGAAGGCGGGCGGCGCCCGCGCGATCGCCGAGGAGAATTTCACGCCGCAGGTCCTCGCCCGCCAGGTCGAGGCGCTTTCGATGGACCCGGTCGCGCTGGCGAACGCGGCCGCTCGGGCACTCTCGGTCGGCCGCCCGCACGCCGCGCGCGACCTCGCCGACCTCGTCGAGCGTGTCGCCGGAGGCCTGTCGCCGCTTCCGGTCGGCGCGGTGCTCAGCCCGCGCCGCCGCGCCGTCGCTCCCGCGGGGGTCGTGCCGGCATGATGAAAGCGATGGGCACCGACATCGGCACCATCCATTTCGTCGGGATCGGCGGGATCGGCATGTCGGGCATTGCCGAGGTGATGCATCAGCTCGGCTACAAGGTGCAGGGGTCGGACGCGTCGGATTCCTACGTCGTCGAGAAGCTGCGCAAGGACGGCATCCCAGTCAGTATCGGTCATTCGCCTGACAATCTGGGCGACGCCGCGGTCGTGGTCTGCTCGACCGCGATCAAGGAAGACAATCCCGAATTTCAGGCCGCGGCCGAGCGGCGTCTTCCGCGTGTCCGCCGCGCCGAAATGCTCGCCGAGCTGATGCGAATGCAGCAGACGGTCGCGGTCGCCGGCACGCACGGCAAGACCACGACGACGTCGATGGTTGCGGCGCTGCTCGATAGCGGCGGGGTCGATCCGACCGTGATCAACGGCGGCATCATCAACCGCTACGGCTCCAATGCGCGTCTGGGCAAAAGCGACTGGTGGGTGATCGAGGCCGACGAGAGCGACGGCAGCTTCCTCCGCCTCGACGGCAGCATCGCGGTCGTCACCAACATCGATCCCGAGCACCTAGAACATTACGGCAGCTTCGACCGCGTGAAGGACGCGTTCGTCGAGTTCGTCGAGAACGTGCCTTTCTACGGGCTCGCCGTCCTCTGCGTTGATCATCCCGAGGTGCAGAACATCATCGGCCGGATCCGCGACCGGCGGATCGTGACCTACGGCTTTTCGGCGCTCGCCGACGTCCGCGCGGATAATGTGACGCCGGTGCCGGGCGGCACGCGCTTCGACGCAGTGGTCCTCCGGCGCGAGGGCGAACGGCGAACCATCGCCGGCATCACTCTTCCGATGCCTGGCCGCCACAACGTCCAGAACGCGCTCGCCGCGATCGCCGTCGCGGTTGAGATGGGAATTTCGGATGACGCAATCATTGCCGGCTTCGAACGGTTCGAGGGGGTAAAACGCCGCTTCACGAAGGTCGGCGAGGCAGACGGCGCGGTGGTCATCGACGACTATGCGCATCATCCGACCGAGATCCGCGCTGTGCTTTCCGCCGCGCGCGAGGGCGCCGAGGGGCGGGTCATCGCGGTCATGCAGCCGCACCGCTACAGCCGCCTCGAGGCGCTGATGGACGAGTTCCAGAACGCCTTCAACGACGCCGACGTGGTGTTCGTCGCTCCTGTCTATCCGGCGGGCGAAGAGCCGATCGAGGGCGTGGATTCAGCCGCGCTGGTGGACGGTCTCCGCGCGCATGGTCACCGGATGGTGCGCACCGTTGGCAACGTTGATGAGCTGTGCCGCGAGCTTCGCGATCTCGCAGCGGAAGGCGACATGATCATCTGCATGGGTGCGGGCGACATCACGAAATGGGCCGGGGCGCTTGCGAACGGAATCTGTGACGCGAGGGCGAAGAAATGAGCGCCGTCGCTACCATGCCGCAGGTGCGGGGCAGGCTGACCCCCAGTGCCCCGCTTGCGCCGCTCGTCTGGTTCAAAAGCGGCGGCAGCGCCGAATGGCTGTTCGAGCCAAAGGATGAGGACGACCTCGTCAACTTCCTCCGCGAGCTCGATCCGCAAGTGCCGGTGATGGCCCTCGGCCTCGGCTCCAACCTCATCGTCCGCGACGGTGGTGTGCCCGGTGTCGTCGTTCGCCTCGGCAAGTCCTTCGCGAAGATCGATAGGCTCGACGAGACGACGCTCCGCTGCGGCGGCGGCGCGAGCGGCATCCTCGTTTCATCGACCGCGCGCGATGCTGGCGTCGCCGGGCTTGAGTTCCTTCGTGGAATTCCAGGCACCGTCGGCGGCTTCGTCCGCATGAATGGCGGCGCCTACGGTCGCGAGGTAAGCGATATCCTGATTTCGGCGCGGCTGGTGCTGCGCTCCGGCGAGGTGGTCGAATGGCCGGCAGAAAAGCTCGGCTACACTTATCGCCACAGCGAAGTGCCCGAGGGCGGCATCGTCATTGAAGCCGTCTTCCGCGGCACGCCTGGCGATCCGGAGGCAATCGGCGCCGAGATGGACGCCATCGCCCGCGCCCGCGAGGAATCGCAGCCGCTGCGCAGTCGAACAGGGGGCTCGACCTTCAAGAATCCGCCGGGTCACAAGGCCTGGGCGCTGGTCGACGCCGCAGGTTGCCGCGGTTTCCGCATGGGCGATGCCCAAGTCTCGGAAAAGCATTGCAATTTCCTCCTCAACCTCGGTAGCGCTTCAAGTGCGGAGATCGAGGCGCTGGGGGAGGAAGTCCGCCGTCGCGTCGAGGAAAAAACCCACATCATGCTGGAATGGGAAATCCAGCGGGTCGGGAGGCAATGAACAAGGACATTCACGTCGTCGTCCTCATGGGCGGCTGGTCTTCCGAACGCGAAGTGTCGCTCACCAGCGGCAAGGGGGTCGCCGATGCGCTGCGCCAGCGCGGCTGGTCCAACGTGACCGAGCTCGACATGGACCGCGACGTCGCAAGGCGCCTTGCCGAGCTGAATCCGGACATCGTCTTCAACGCCCTCCACGGCACGCCCGGAGAGGACGGCACGGTCCAGGGCATGATGGACTTGATGGGCCTCAAATATACGCACAGCGGGCTCGAGACCTCGGTCATCGCGATCGACAAGGAGCTGACCAAGATGGTGCTTGTGCCGGGCGGGATCCGCATGCCCGCCGGCAAGATGGTCGAGAGCGAAAGCATCTACCGCGAGGACCCGCTGCCCCGGCCTTACGTGCTGAAGCCCGTGAACGAAGGTTCATCGGTCGGCGTCGCCATCGTCACCACCGACGGAAATTATGGTTCGCCGATCGGCCGCGACGTTCCCGGGCCGTGGCACGAGTTTGACGAGCTGCTTGCCGAGCCCTTCATCAAGGGCCGCGAGCTCACCGTCGCGGTGCTGGGCGACGAGCCGCTCGCCGTGACCGAGCTCAAGATCGACAGCGGCTTCTACGATTACGAGCACAAATATACCGACGGCCGGACTGTTCACGTCTGCCCGGCCGAGGTCCCTGACGACATCGCCCGCTCGATGATGGACATGGCCGCGCGGGCGCACGTCCTGCTCGGCTGCAAGGGCGCCTCGCGTTCCGATTTCCGCTGGGACGACGATCAGGGCGAGGCAGGCGTGTACCTTCTGGAAGTGAACACGCAGCCGGGCATGACTCCGCTCAGCCTCGTTCCCGAGCAGGCGAAATCGAGGGGCATTCCCTACGGCGAGCTCGTCGAGCGCCTGATCGCGGAGGCGCTGCAATGACCGCCGCCGCGCACGTCCGCCGAGGAGCATCGGCGCGTTCCAAGCCGCGCAAGAGCGCCAAGGTCGCGATGCCGAAGAAGGTCGCGAAGAAGCTGCCGATGAACCAGGCGCGCGCGAACAAGGTCGCCGGACTGGTCTTCGGCGCTTTCATGCTGGCGGTCGGACTCGTGGTGCTGGTCGCGCTGGACATTCCCGCGAAGGCCGAACGCTCCGCTGCGGCCGCAGTGGGCCACGCCGGCTTTACCGTCAGCGGCTACCAGATCGTCGGCCTCAACCACATGAACCGCGCCGAGGTGGACGAGGTCGTCACCGACGAGCTCCGCCGCGCGGCCGAGACTGCCGATAGCGACAAGGCGCCGCAGGCGCTCGTCGACGCCGCCTCTATCCGCAACCGCCTGCTTCGCTTCGGCTGGGTCAAGGACGCGCGCGTTCTGCATCGGCTTCCTGACACGCTCGTCATCGACATCGTCGAGCGCAAACCCGCCGCGCTGTGGCAGAGCCAGGGCCAGCTCGCGCTGATCGATTCCGAGGGTGTCGTGCTCGACCGGGTGCCGGTCAACCAGATGCCCGACCTGCCGCTGCTGATCGGCGCCGGCGCCAATGCGCAGGAGGAGCAGCTGTCGGGCCTCATGGCGGGCGTGCCGACGCTGAAGCCTCAACTCGCCTCGGCGACCTGGGTTGGCGGCCGCCGCTGGGACCTCAACTTCCAGTCGGGCGAGATCGTGTCGCTTCCCGAGGGCGATCGTGCGGCGCGGGACGCGCTCACCAAGTTCGCGAAGTTCGACAAGCAGAACGGGCTTCTCGGCCGCGGGATCGTTCGCTTCGACCTTCGCGTTCCGGGCAAGATGATCGCTCGCCTGCCGCAGGCGCTCCAGCCGCCCAAGCCAACGCCGCAGGTCGGCTGATGCCACAGCCCGCGTCCGAAGACCTCATCGCCGTCCTAGACATTGGCTCATCGAAGGTGAGCGCGATGATCGCGCGCCTCGACGAGGACGGGCGTCCGAGCGTGCTCGGCACCGGTCAGCGCGAGAGCCGGGGCGTCAAGCGCGGCTACATCACGGACATGGCCGCTAGCGAGTTCGCAGTCCGCGAAGCCGTCGAGCTTGCGGAGCGTATGTCTGGAGTCACCGTCGAGGACGTCTGGGCAAGCTACGGCGCACCCGGCCTCGTCAGCGATCTCGCGAACGTCGAGGTCGAGCTTGGCGGCCATGCTGTCGAGCAGGCCGACGTCGATGAGCTTCTCGACGCCGGCAAACGCGCGATCGACCGCAACGGCCAGGTCGTGCTCCACGCTCATCCGGCGCTCTACACGATCGACCGCGCGCAGGGCGTGCAGCAACCGATTGGCCTCCACGCCACTCGTCTCGGTGTCGACATTCACGTCATCGCCGCCGACCCGTCGCCGCTGCGCAATATCGACACCGTCATCCGCCAGGCGCACCTCGGCGTGAAGGCAATCGTTGCGTCGCCCATCGCCGCGGCGCTCGCCTGTCTCAGCGACGAGGAGCGCGAGCTCGGCGTCGCGCTCGTCGAGATGGGCGCCGAGGTCACCAACGTCTCGGTCCACTACGGCGGGATGCTGGTGGGGCTGCGCACGATCCAGCTCGGCGCCAAGGACATCACCAACGACATCGCTTGCGCCTTCGCTGTCCAGCGCCGCGACGCCGAGCGGCTGAAATGCTTTTACGGCTCGGCGATGACGAGCCCCCGCGACAACCACGAGATGATCGAGGCGACGCAGATCGGCGCGGAGCCGGGGGCGGAGCCGATGAAGATCACGCGCGCCCAGCTGATGATGGTCATCCGCCAGCGCATCGAGGAACTGACCAACGAGGTCGAGGCGTCGCTGAAGACGCTCGGCTTCACCGGCCCCGTCGGCAGGCAGGTCGTGCTGACCGGCGGCGGCGCCGACCTCAAGAATGTCGCCGATTATATGCAGGGCGTGCTCGGCCGCGCCGTTCGCGTCGGCCGCCCCCGCCAGCTCACCGGGCTTCCGGACGCGCATAGCGGGCCCGGATTCTCGACGCTCGTCGGCTTGGCGTTGCTCGCGGCGAAGGGCAGGGGTGACATCCGCGACATCGGCCCCATCGCCCGCGCCCGACCGCCGAAGGGCGTCGTCGGCCGTTTCATCGCGGCGATGAAGGGCGGCTATTGATCCCCGTTCGATAAGCCGACACTTTTCTCCGCCGGTGCTATGGGAAGAGCGCTTGGGGGGAAGAGAGCATGGCCACGATCGCCAGAAGCAGCGGTAAGAGCCGGACCGGTTCGGCGCTGGTTTTCCTTCTCGGCGTCGCCGTCTTCCTCAACTACGTCGATCGTGGCTCGATCAGCATCGCCGCCCCAAAGATGAAGGACGAACTGGGGCTGTCCGACGAGGCCTACGGTCTCGCATTTTCAGCATTCTTCTGGATCTACGCACCCGTTCAACTCTTTGCCGGCTGGCTGTGCGACCGTTTCTCGGTCTATCGCATGATGGCCTTCGGTATCCTGGTCTGGGCGGCGGCTACTTTGCTGATGGGCTTCGCCGGCGGTTTCGCCTCTCTGCTTGTGCTGCGCATCATGCTTGGCGTCGGTGAGAGCATTTCCTTCCCCGGAAGCTCGAAGATCATCGCTCGCCATGTCGCTCCAGAAGGACGGGGGGTTGCCAACGCCGCGGTCGCTACCGGCCTGGCGCTGGGGCCGGCGGTCGGCACGCTGGCCGGCGGGTTGATCCTCGCCCAACTGGGTTGGCGCGCGATCTTCTTCGCCTTCGGCCTGGTCACATTATTCTGGCTGATACCTTGGCGGGCAACCGTTCGAGCGCTGCCGACGGACGGTTATCACGATGGCGGTGCGAAGGTCCCGATTGGCGCTTTGTTGTCAAAATGGCCGTTGTGGTCGATGTCGATCGCCCACGCCCTCGGCAATTGGTGCTTCTATTTCCTGCTCGCGTGGCTCCCGCTTTTCCTGACGAAATCGCGGGGCTTCGCAATCAGCGAAATGACCTTGCTTGCGACCCTCGGTTACGCCGTTCAGGGCGCCTTCGCCTTTATCTTCGGCCATTTCTCCGATTGGTGGACTCGCTCAGGGCGATCGGAGGCGATTTGCCGGCGCTGGATGATGATATCGACGCAGTCGCTCGCGGCGGCCGCGATCCTCGGGCTCGCCTTCGCGCATAGCGCTCTTTCCGTCGGCATCCTGTTGTGCATTGCGGGCGCGGCGTCCGGCTCGCTCTCGCTCAACCTATATGCCGTCGCGCAGATGTTTGCCGGACCTCGAGCTTCCGGAACGTGGGTCGGGTTCCAGAACGCGCTGGGCAACCTGTCGGGAATCGTCATGCCGATCATCACCGGCATCGTCGTCCAGCGTTCCGGTTACGAAAGCGCGTTTTTGCTGACGGCTGGCGTCGCGGCAGTCGGCGCCCTCTGGTGGGCGTTCAGCGTGCCGAAGATCGAGCCGGTCGAACTTCGATGACCTAGCTGGCGAACATCAAATCGCCGCGATATCGTCGCCTCATGCTGACCGAAGACCTGCTTCAGGACGCGCGCGGAATTGCTGACCGCATCACCGCGCTTCGGCGCGCGATCCATGCGGAGCCGGAGCTTGGCCTCCAGACTCCCAAGACCCTCGCCAAAGTACGTGCCGAGCTCGCCGATTTGCCGCTCGAGTGGCGTGAAGGGCCTAGCTGCACGGGCGCGGTCGCCGTCCTCAACGCCGGGAAAGCCGGCCGGACCGTGCTTCTTCGCGGCGACATGGACGCGCTGCCTCTGGAGGAGGACACCGGCCTCGATTTCGCCTCGACCGTGTCGGGCCGGATGCATGCCTGCGGGCACGACACGCACACCGCCATGCTCGCCGGCGCCGCGCGAGTGCTCGTCGCCCGCGCCGACGCGCTCCCGGGCGAAGTGCGCTTCATGTTCCAGCCGGGCGAGGAGGGTTACCACGGTGCCCGCTTCATGCTCGACGACGGGCTGCTCGATCCGCTGCCGGAGGCTGCGTTCGCGCTCCACATCATGCCGAATGCCCCGCATGGGACGATCGGCAGTCGCGTCGGGACTTTGCTCGCTTCGGCCGACATGCTCGAGATCGTGGTGGAGGGCACGGGCGGCCACGCCTCAATGCCTCACGACGCGCACGATCCGGTGCCGGTGGCGTGCGAGATCGTGCTTGCGCTGCAGACGATGGTGACGCGCCGCTTCAGCGCGCATGAAGCGATGATCGTGACCGTGACACAGCTGGAGGCCGCGAACGCCCACAACATCATCCCGGACCGAGCGGTGCTTAAGGGGACGATCCGAACCTTGTCGCCGGAACGCCGTCAGGAAGCATGGAACGCGATCCGTGGGCTCGCGGAAAATATCGCCCAGGCGCACGAGTGCGATGCCGACGTCACGATCACGCAAGGCTTCCCGCCGACCGTGAACGACGCGCGCGCAGTGGCGCTCGCCGAAGCCGTTGCGACGGGTCTGCCGCATGGTGAGTTCATCCGCTTGCCCGATCCGATCATGGGCGCGGAGGACTTCTCCTACGTCCTCGAAAAGGTGCCCGGCATGATGGCTTTTCTCGGTGTGGCCCAGTCGGGCGCCGACTGGCGCCATTGCTGCGCGATCCATTCGCCGCGCATGATCGTCGATGAAAGCGTGCTCCCGCGCGGCACCGCTTTCCTCGCGGGTTGCGCCACCCGATTCCTCGAGCGCGGCTGGGACTGATCATGGAGAATGATACCGTCCGAACGCTCGGCGACGATACGCTCGTCGACATCTGGATCGAGGGCAAGTCGCGGGCCATTGTCATTACGCGCGACGCTATCGAGACCTACCTTGGGCTCGGCTCGAGGGAGGCAGCCGACATGAACGACGCTGGCCGCTGCGAGTTCGTCCGCACCAACCTCGGCCTCATTGTACGCTCGGCGACTGAGAGGATTCACACCGATCTGCAAGCCGGAAGGGTCCGCATCGAAGCGGGGCAGCTTCTCGGCAAGGCTAGCACTGGCGAGCGCCGCACCGGCGGCGACAGGCGCAAGGGCGACCGCCGGCAGCGCAACGTCGGGCCGCCCGGCGGAGTCGAGCGCCGGCGCTGATTATTCGGCGGCGACTGGCTGCGGCCCGTGGATGGTGTCGCTTCCGACCAGCCGCTGAAAGAGCCTGGCAAGCCGCGTTTCGAACGAAATCGCGATCGAGAAATAGGCCGGTACCAGCAACAAAGTCAGGACGGTCGAGAAGATCAGCCCGCCCATCACGGTGATGCCCATCGGGGCGCGCCAGCTATTGTCGCCTGAGATGGAAATGGCGGTCGGCAGCATGCCCGCGACCATCGCGACTGTGGTCATCACGATCGGCTGCGCGCGCTTGTGCCCCGCCTCCCAGATGGCAGCGTTCTTCGCCATGCCGTGGTTCATCATCTCGACGGCGAAGTCGACGAGCAGGATCGAGTTCTTCGCGACGATCCCGAACAGCATCAGGATCCCGATCAGCACGAAGAGCGAGACCGGCTGCCCGGCGATGAGAAGCGCAACAGCAGCGCCGAGCGGCGCAAGCAATAGCGAGCCCATGTTGACGAACGGTGCCAGGAACCGCCGGTAGAGAAGCACCAGGACTGCGAACACGAGCAGGATTCCGGCGATCAGCGCGATCGCGAAGTTGAACAGCAGCTCGGACTGCCATTTCTGGTTGCCGAGGTTCATTTTCTGAACACCCTGCGGCAATTGCTGCATCGTCGGCAAAGCATTCACCTTCGCCCAGACGTCGCCCTCCACGACGCCAGGAGCGAGATCCGCGCCGATCGCCAGCCGCCGAAGCTGGTTGGACCGGTTGATCGTCGTCGGGCCGGATCCGAAACCGATCTCCGACACTGCCTTCAATGGCACGGATCCACCCGACGCGGTCGGGACGGGCAGGTTCTCCAGCGTCTGGATGTCGCGCCGGGCATTCAGCGGAAGCGACACCTGGATCGGAATTTGGCGGTCGGACAGCGAGAATTTGGCGCTGTTTTGCTCGATGTCGCCGAGCGTCGCGATCCGGATCGTCTGGCTCAGCGACGCGGTGGTGACGCCGAGGTCGGCGGCGAGATCGAACCGCGGCTTGATGGTGATCTCCGGCTGCGCGAGCTGGCTTCCGACGCGCGGCGCGCGAAGGCCGGGCACGCCCTCCATCTCCTTGGCGATCTGGTTCGCAACCGCGGTCAGCTTCACCGGGTCGTCGCCGCCGAGGAACAGCATGATGTCGCGGCTGTCCGGGTCGGGGCCGCCGCCGTTCTGGCTCTGGAAGCTGACGCGCGCGTCCGGGAAGGCTGCAAGCGCCGGCGACAGGCCGCGCTCGAATTCGGTGCTGGTGACCTTGCGGTCCTTCTTGAGGACGATGTTCACTCGGCCACTGCCCACATTGATGCGCTCGAACACGCGCTCCACGCTCGGGTCCTTCGAGACGATGGCCGCGACGCGGTCTACAGACGCCTCGGTCTGCTTCAGCGTGCTGCCCGGGGGCAGGGTGACGTTGGCGCGGGAGTAATCGTCGTTCTGCGGCGGGAAAAAGGATTGCGGCAGCATCGCGAACAGAGCGCCGCTCATCATGAGCGTGAGGATGCCCGCGCCGACCATGTACAGGCGGTGGTCGCGGAAGATTGACTTGGTCCAGCCCCACCCGCCCGGGTGCCGCTCGCGATAGGCGTGCGCCTTCGACGTATCGAGGCTCCAGTTCAGCACTTTCAGATAGACGTCCATCCACTTCCAGGCGGCGTGGGGCTGCTGGCCGTGCGAGCGCAGGAAGTAAGCGGCGATGAGCGGCGTCACCATGCGCGCGACGAGCAGGCTCATCAGCACATTAACGACGATGGTGAAGCCGAACGCCTTGAAATATTGACCGGCGAATCCCGGCATCAGCGCAACCGGCAAGAACACGGCGACGATCGACATCGTGGTTGCAAGGACCGCGAGGCCGATCTCGTCCGCGGCGTCGAGCGAGGCCTGATACCCCGACTTGCCCATTCGCATGTGCCGGACGATGTTCTCGATCTCGACGATCGCATCGTCGACCAGCACGCCCGCGACCAGGCCCATGGCCATGGTCGACATGAAGTTCATGGTGATGCCCATCAGGCTCATGAAGTAGAAGGCAGGGATCGCCGACAGCGGGATCGCCAGCGCGGAAATGGCGGTGGCGCGGATGTCGCGTAGGAACAGCAGCACCACGAAGACGGCGAGGATCGCGCCTTCGATAAGGCCCTCCATCGCCGATTTGTACTGGGCCTTGGTATAATCGACGGTGTTGAAGACCTCGGAGAAGTGGACCTTCGGGTTTTCCTTCTCGAGCTTCCTCAGCTCCTTCCAGGCATTGTCGTAGGCGGTCACTTCGGACGAGCCCTTGGCGCGCTGGATATAGAAGGTGACGACCTGGCGGCCGTTCATCTTCGCGAGCGAGCGCTGCTCTGAGTTGCTGTCCTTCACCTCCGCGAGGTCGGCGAGCTTGACGACACGGCCGCCGGGAAGCGCGATCCGCGTCTGCGACAGTTGATAGGCGTTGGCGGCATTGCCGAGCACGCGCACCGACTGCTCGGAGCCCGCGATCTCGGCGCGGCCGCCGGCGCCGTCCATGTTGCTCTGGCGGAGCTGCTGGTTGACCTGCGCGGCGGTGATGCCCTGCGCTTCTAGCGCCGCCGGGTTGAGGATCACCCGGATGTTGCGGTCGACTCCGCCGACGCGCTCGACGGCGGCGATCCCCTCCAGCCCGAGAAGCCGCTTCGCGACGTCATTGTCGATGTACCAGCTGAGCTGCTCCAGCGTCATGTCGGTCGTCTGCGCGCCGATGGACGAGATCGGCTCGTCCTCCGCATCGATGCGGGTAATCTGCGGCTCGATGATCCCGTCCGGAAGCGTCCCGCGGATCTGGGAGATGGCATTGCGAACGTCGTTGACGGCGCGGTCGGTAGGCGTCCCAAGCTTGAACTGGACGAAGGTCGTGCTGTTGCCCTCGACGACCGTGCTCGACATCTCGTCGACGCCGTTGATCCCGCGGATCGCGGATTCGACCCGCTGCGTGACCTGCGTCTCGAGTTCGTTGGGCGCTGCGCCTGGCTGCGAGACCGACACCAGTGCCGCCGGGAAGTCGATGTCCGGCGCGTTGTTGACCTGCATCCGTGAGAAGGCGATCAGCCCGGCAAGCATCAGCCCGACGAACAGCACGATGGGCGCGACCGGGTTGCGGATGCACCAGGACGAGATGTTGCGGAAGTTCATGAAGTCACGTCCTTCGGGCTCTCGCGTCCGCGCTTCCGAAAGTACGCCGGATCAGGCGGGCAGTGTATTAGGTGTATCACCCAACTACATCACCTAGTCAAGTCGTGAACTTGTCGCGTTACGGCGCGGTCGCCGCAACGCGATCCGGGCGAACGGGCGGCCTTATTCGACGGGCGGGAGCGAGGGCTCGACCGGAGCGGTCTTCCGACCCGGCGAAAACTCGATGAGCAGGATGTACGCGAGCCAGATGGCGAGCGTGACGATGAGCTTGTGCGGGGAGTCCGCGGGAAGGCCCCTGACCTTCTCATGACGAGGGGCAGCTTAATGCTCATGCGAAGGTCCGCAATGGGCCGTCGCGATGCTGCTTCCCCTGCGCGCACGGTCCGCGCCGTAAGCTTTTGATACAGGTTCGAATTGGTGAAGCCGGCATTACCTTTGGTGGCCTAGACAGCCGCCTGAATCAGGCAGAACATCGGCGTACCGAGTCACGTCAACGGGGGGCGTGTTATGCAGGGTTTAGACTACCGGCGGGCGCCGGCATCCAATGTCTGGCATTGGAATCCCAATTGTCCGAGATGGCCAACCAGGACTGTCGAGTGCGCGCGCTCAAGGCCGATGGCGGGCATCGTCTGTGCGGAATGTGGTGGACACGTCTGCGGACGCGAGGCGGAATTGCTGCAGTCCTGAGTCGTCCTGGTCGAGGCAGCGCACGACTGACGTTTCGGCTGAAGTTTCTACCGGACCGACATCGGGTTGATGGAAAGGACGCCGGGACCGATGCTCGGTCCCGCCGCGCAGGACCACGTCTTCTCCTCACCCGCATCGAGGATAAGGAAGCCGCCTTTCTTGCCGTCACAGAACAGGAACAGCGCAACTCGTCCAGCATCGGAAGAGCAGCGGTTCTTGATTAGATACTGCCGAACTCCGGATGAAGAATCCGACCGAGGCGCGATTTCGGTGGGCCACCCGACGCATGAAACAGGATCAGCGTGCGAGCTACGCATGTGATGCGCTTCGAAGGCGGTCATCAGCAGCGGCAGGAGGACCAGGAGCAAGGCCGCGCCCGATCGCCCGCGTCTACCCGAAGACGCCGTAACGAACGTCGACTACGTTGCCCGTTGCCACTTCCACGAGAAACAGGTCCGGACCGTAGCGGACCCACTGATAGCCCACGCCGGGGGCTACCAGTCCCAGCGTAGCCCAGCCGCTGTAATAATAAGCGCTCGTCAGGAACGGGCGCGGCACGACCCAGCCGACCGACCGCCGCACATAACCATAGCCTCGCGGCCAGGCGTAGTACCCGCCGTGAATCCGCGCGCCGCCCCAATAATTCCCGTTCCAGCTGACGTTGCGGTTCACGTTCACGTTGCGGTTCACGTTGGTGTTGCGATTGACGTTCCGGTCCACGTTCCTGTTGCGGTTCACGCTCGCGTTCCGGCTCGCGCTCGTCGAGCGATTGGCTCGTGCGCTCCGGCTGCTATTGCCACGGTTTGCGGTCGCGCTTCGGTTAGTCCGGTGGCTGCGATTGGCGGTGGCGTGCTGACGGGAGGAGCCCTGGCGCGACCTGCTGGCGCTGTGGCGACTGCTTCCGCCGCGGTTGTAAGTTGCTCCGCGATGCGCGCTTCCGCCGCCGCGGGAAGCGTGCGCGGCGGGCCTGCCGCCTCCTCCTCGACCACCTCGTTGAGCCGACGCTTCGAAGGATCCGGTGATGAGAACGAGGATTGCAAGCGCGCGCATGATGCGGGCCATGGTGCCGGCCATTTCACACCTCCGTGCGGAAGTCCCTACTCGGGCGCAGGAGGAGCGAACATCCGGACCTACCCCGAAAGGCCGATTTTGGACCCCGCAATGAAGGTTAGGGGCCCGCGGCGTATCGAGAGCGGCTTAAAGGCCGCAGAAGTGAGTCTTTAAAGCGACACTCGTCCCCATTTTTTTCTTCCGCGTTAACTTTTTCGCTTGGCTTGCGACTCGGGATGATTCAAAGATTCATCCTGAAGGCTCAACACGTTGCCCAAACCGGGGGGAGTTTCATTCATGAGCATCGATTTCATCAGGCCTGAGGTCGACGAACTTCGCCCGCGGATCAGCGTGATCGGCGTCGGCGGCGCTGGCGGCAATGCGATCGCCAACATGATGCGGGCGGACGTGCAAGGTGTCGACTTCGTCGTCGCCAATACGGACGCGCAGGCCCTCAACAATTCCGAGTCCGATCGCAGGATCCAGCTCGGCCTCAAGATCACGCAGGGCCTTGGCGCCGGCTCGCGGCCGGAGATCGGTCGTGCCGCGGCGGAAGAATCGCTCGAAGAAATCATCCAGAGCCTCGACGGCGCGCACATGTGCTTCATCGCGGCCGGCATGGGCGGCGGCACGGGCACCGGCGCTGCTCCGGTCATCGCCAAGGCCGCGCGCGACAAGGGCATCCTCACCGTCGGCGTCGTGACCAAGCCGTTCGCCTTCGAAGGCGCGCGCCGCTCGCGTTCCGCTGAATCGGGCATCTCCGAGCTTCAGCAGCACGTCGACACGTTGATCGTCATCCCGAACCAGAACCTGTTCCGCCTCGCCAACAGCGAGACGACGTTCAAGCAGGCGTTCGAAATGGCCGACGAGGTGCTCCAGCAGGGCGTCCGGGGGATCACCGACCTGATGGTCATGCCTGGCCTCATCAACCTCGACTTCGCCGACGTCCGCTCGGTGATGAGCGAGATGGGCAAGGCGATGATGGGCACCGGCGAGGCCGAGGGCGACAACCGCGCCATCGAAGCCGCCGAAAAGGCCATCTCGAACCCGCTGCTTGACGGCGTTTCGATGAAGGGCGCCAAGGGCGTCATCATCTCGATCACCGGCGGCGAGGACATGCGGCTCATGGAAGTCGACGAGGCTGCCAGCCACATCAAGGAGCTGGTCGACCCCGACGCCAACATCATCTGGGGCTCGGCGTTCAACAACGACCTCGGCGGTAAGATTCGCGTGTCGGTCGTCGCGACCGGCATCGAGGCCGAAGTTGGCTCACAGCCGGCTCCCGCGAAGGTGTTCAGCTTCCCGGCCCGCCAGGCGGCGAGCGTCATGACGCCGGCGCCAGGGCTCAGCGACGAGACGCCGGAAACTGAAGCGGCGACCAATGAGGACGAGGGCGAAGAGCTTCTGCTCGGTGCCGATGACGTCCTCACCAGCCCGGTCGGCTCGCCGCCGATCGCGCCGCCCGCTGACGAAGAGGACAATGCGCAGGGGACCGGGACGACCGGCGGCACGCTCTTCGAGCGCATGTCGAACATCGCTCGCGGCGCTCCGAAGGCGCAGATCGATGAGGACGACACTGGCTATCGGCGTGAGCCGATCGACATTCCGCGCTTCCTCAATCGGCAAAACAACCAGTAATCCACTAGGGATTAGAAGAAGAGGGGCAGTCCCGGCGGGGGCTGCCCCTTTTTTAATCTTGGTCAGTTAATCCTTCACCATCCGTGCGCTCCACCCCTTGCTTCGCACGGTTCGCCGTAACCCCTCTAGTCAGAAAGCTCCCGGCAAGATTCTCTGGGCAATCGGGAGGGATGATGCGGGGATTTTCTGGAATTTCGTTTTTCGGGGCGCTGATCGCTTGCGCCGGGGGCCTGGCTTGCGTCGCGGCTCCTGTGGCCGCGCAAGGCAGCTATTCGCCGTACAATGAGTCGGCGGCGTCCGCGCTCGCGCGCTACGTTCGCACGCTCGCGCAGGAGCCGAAGAATTTCGACGCGCTAATCGGCGCCGGCCGCGCCGCGCTCGAAATCGGCGATCCGCAGGCCGCTGCGGGCTTCTTTGCCCGGGCGGATGAAGTGAACCCGAAGAGCCCGCTTCCGCAGGAAGGCATGGGCGCCGTGCAGGTCGCGAACGGCGACGGTAAGGCAGCGATGCCCTATTTCACTCGCGCCCAGCAGCTCGGCGCCACCCAGGCGATGCTCGGTTGCGATCGCGGTCTCGCCTACGACCTGCTCGGCCAGCAGGCGAAAGCCCAGGCCGACTATCAGGCAGCTCTAAGCGGGCCGGACGGCGAGGAAGCACGCCGTCGCCTGGCGCTTAGCCTGGCCATCAGCGGCGACCGTTCGAATGCGCTTGCGGCTCTCGCTCCGCTTTCGGCGAGCGGCGACGCGGTCGTCAGCCGGGTCCGCGGCTTCGTTCTTGCGCTCACCGGCGATTCCAACGCCGCAGCCAGTGCGATCAACGCCGCCATGCCGGGCAGCTCGTCGAGCCTGGCGCCCTTCATGCAGCGGCTCCAGGGCCTCCCCGCAGGCCAGAAGGCCGCGGCGGTGAACCTCGGGATCTTCCCGGACTCGAACCAGACGGCCTACGCTTATGTGGCGCCCGCCCCGACGCCGCCGGCCGCCGCCCCGGCTCAGCCTGCCACCGTTGCCATGAGCGAGACCGTGACCACGGACCGTCTTGCGGGCGTCGACGCCTTGCTCGGCGTGAGTACCGCAGCGCAGCCGGCCGCCGCGCCGCCGCCAGTGCCGTTCCAGGCGGTCGCTCCGCAGGTGCAGCAAGCCGCGGTCAGGCCCCAGCCGATCCAGGCCGCTTATTCGTCGCCTCCCAAGCCCGCCGTCGCCCAGCGTACCGAGGCGACTGCAGCTGGCGATGGGAAAATCTGGCTAGAGCTCGGCAGCGGCCAGAACGCCAGCGCCCTGTCACAGCGTTTCGAAAGAATGAAGTCGGATAATAGCGATATTTTCAAGGGGATCACCGCTTTCGTGGCGCAGGGCGCCGACCGGGCCCACCTGATCATCGGGCCCTTCCGCGGTTCTTCCGACGCCAACATCTTCGAGGACGACCTGCAGACCGTCGGCATCGCGGCGGTTCGCTATACCAATTCCGATTCAGCGAGGATTGTGCCAGTCGCTACGGAATGATCCTTCCGTCCGGCGTCGCCGCCCAGCCTTTCTCATCACGCGGCCGCCTCCATCCCGAAGACCGCTCCGGCCCGCGCGGGCCTCGCGACATCTTCCAGCGCGATCGTGACCGCATCGTCCATTCGGTGGCGTTCCGTCGGTTAAGGCACAAGACGCAGGTCTTTGTCGCGCCCGACGGCGACCATTACCGCGTTCGGCTGACCCACAGCCTCGAGGTCGCCCAGATCGGGCGCACGATCGCCCGGGCGCTCGGCCTCAACGAAGACCTGACCGAGATGCTGTGCCTAGCGCACGATCTCGGCCATCCCCCGTTCGGTCACGCCGGCGAAGACGCTCTCGACGAGGCGCTCGCTGACGCGGGCGGCTTCGACCACAATGCCCAGACCATCCGCATCGTCACCAAGCTCGAGAATCCCTATCCCGATTTTGACGGGCTGAACCTCAGCTGGGAGGCGCTCGAGGGACTGGCGAAGCATAACGGGCCGGTTGCAAACGCCAGCTGGGCAATGGCCGAAGCGAACGCCGCCTGGGATCTTGAGCTTGAGACCTGGCCCGGCCTAGAGGCGCAGGTCGCGGCGATCTCGGACGACATCGCCTATGACAATCACGACATCGACGATGGCCTCCGCGCCGGGCTGCTTCGGATCGACGAGCTCATCCAGCTGCCGATCGTCGCGCGGACCTGGGCCGCGATCGACGAGCGCCATCCCGGCCTGTCGATCGAGAAGCGTCAGCGCGCGCTGGTTCGCGACATGATCGGCACGATGGTGGGCGATGTGCTCGCCGAGACTGAGCGGCGGGTCCGCTCGTCTGGTGTCGAGACGATTGAGGAGGTCCGCTCGGCGGGACGGCAGCTCGCCGGCTTCTCCGAAGAACTGGCTTCAGAGGAACGCGACCTAAAGCGCTTCCTCTATGACCGCCTCTATGGCCTGCCCCACCTACGGCCGATCCGCGAGGAGGCGCAGCGCGTCGTCGCGAACCTCGCCGCCGCCTACCGCGCCGATCCTGCGCTTCTTCCGGAGGATTGGCAGCGATCCGGCGGCGACATCGAGCAGACTCGCAACATCGCTGATTTCGTCGCGGGCATGACCGACCGTTTCGCGATTGCGAAGCATGAGGAGCTCGTCGGGCCGGTGAACTTGCCGGCAGACCGCTTCTGATCGGGTGACGCGAGGCCAATGCTGCGCTAGAGCGCCACGCTTTCCCGCGAAGCTGTGGACCGAAATTGAGCCTATACGCCCAATATGCCGCGCTCCTCGACGGAGTGCTCGACGATCTTGTTGCCGAAGGCGTCCTCGCCGGCGGCATGGATCGCAAGAACGTGACGGTGGAGCCGCCGCGCGATCCCTCGCACGGCGATCTTGCCACCAACGCTGCCATGGTCCTCGCCAAGCCGGCAGGCACCAATCCGCGCGCTCTTGCGGAGCTGATCAAGGCAAAGCTTGACGCGCTGCCGCCGGTAACCTCCGTTGAGATCGCGGGCCCGGGCTTCATCAACCTGCGGCTGAAGTCCGACGCGTGGCGGGACGAGCTTCGTACGATCCTTCGCGAAGGCGAGGAATATGGGCTTTGCACCGTCGGCAACGACGAGCGGGTGAACGTCGAATATGTTTCTGCCAATCCGACCGGGCCGATGCACATGGGCCACTGCCGCGGAGCGGTTGTCGGCGACAGCCTCGCCCGGATCCTCGAGGCGGCGGGCTTCCGGGTCACCAAGGAATATTATGTCAACGATGCCGGCGGGCAGGTCGACACGCTCGCCCGCTCGCTGCACCTCCGTTATCGCCAGGCCCTCGGCGAGGACATCGGCGCGATCCCGGAAGGGCTGTACCCGGGCGACTATCTGAAGCCGGTCGCGATCGTGCTCGCCGCCGATTACGGCGACGACATGGTCGAGGTGCCGGAGGAGCAATGGCTCCCCTGCTTCCGCGACTGCGCAATCAAGGCGATGCTCAACCTCATTCGCCACGACCTCGGCCTGCTCGGCATCCACCACGACATCTTCTCGTCCGAAGCCGAGCTTCAGCGGTCCGGCGCTGTGGACCGCGCCATGCAGGTGCTGCGCGACAAGGGGCTGGTCTACGAGGGAACGCTCGAGCGGCCGAAGAGCCTGGACCCGCACGACGAGTGGGAGCCGGTTGAGCTGCCCCTGTTCCGCTCGACCCAGTTCGGCGACGACCAGGATCGCCCGATGAAGAAGTCGGATGGAAGCTGGACCTATTTCGGCGCCGATGCCGCCTATCACTGGCAGAAGGCCCAGTGCGCCGACCATCTCGTCAATATCTGGGGCGCCGACCATGCGGGCACGGTCAAGCGGGTGCAGTCGGCGGTAAAGGCGCTGACCGACGGCCGCGTCGACCTCGACGTCAAGCTCGTCCAGATGGTGCGCCTGTTCCGCAACGGCGAGCCGGTGAAGATGAGCAAGCGCGCCGGCGACTTCGTCACCCTGGCCGAGGTCGTGGAGGAGGTTGGCAAGGACGTCGTCCGCTTCATGATGCTGACCAAGCGTTCGGACACGCCGCTCGACTTCGATTTCGCCAAGGTGGTTGAGGCGTCGAAGGACAATCCGGTCTTTTACGTCCAGTACGCCCATGCCCGGATCAGCTCGCTGAAGCGCAAGGCCGCTGACGCCGGCGTCGATCTCGCGAGCCCCGCCGACCTGTCGCTGCTCGACGACGAGGAGTTGGCGCTGGTGAAGCGCGCCGCCCAATATCCGCGCGTGCTCGAAGGCGCGGCACTGGCGCACGAGCCGCACCGGGTCGCCTTCTACCTCTACGATCTGGCGGCCGAGTTCCACGCGCTGTGGAACCGCGGCAACGACGATCCGGAACGCCGTTTCCTATTGGAACACAATCAACAACTGTCTCGCGCTCGATTGGAACTTGCGTTAGGCTTGGCGCAGATCATCAGAAGCGGCCTCGCGCTCATGGGCGTGACGGCGGCTGAGGAGATGCGCTGACATGAGCGAGGCTGAAACCGCGTCCCGCGACGACAGGCTGCCGTGGCTCGGAGAAGAGGCCGAGCCGCAGCAGGATCACCGCACGCGCGACGCGATCGGCCTCGCGATCGTCGCGGCGCTGTTGATCTTTGGCGTGTCCTACTGGATCGCCTCGCAGAGCTGGCAACGCGGTCGCGCCGAGCAGGAAGCCGCTACCGCACCCCAAGTCGCGGCCCCGCTTCCGAAAGAGCCGGTGAAGCAGCACGCGGCCGTCAATCCGCAGCATCATCATGCAGTGAGCGAGCAGAAAGTCGCCGCGAACAAACCGGCGAAACCGGCCGCGAAGGCGAAACCGGTGGCCATGGCCGAGAACGCTGCGCCGAAAGCGAAACCCGCCGCGGCCGTTCCGAAGGTCGCGCTTGCCACCGTCCGCATCGGCGCCTTCACCAGCCCGGGGCAAGCCAAGATCGGCTGGCACCAGATGGTGCGCGCCTATCCGGCGCTCGCGCATCTTCCGGCCGTGGTCGTGGACGCCAGCGGCTTCAGCAAGAAGCCGGTCTATCGATTCGAGATCGCAACCGCGTCGCAGGCGAATTCGGACGTCCTGTGCCAGCGCATGTCCCGAATCCAGTTGAGCTGCGGGGCAGTCACACGGTGAACGAGACTCGTGCGTTCGAAGACCAGCTTCCGTGGCTCCAGCCTGTAGAGGATGAGGACGAGCCGCGCGGCGTTTCCGCGCGCAAGATGCTTGCAGCGCTGCTCGTCGTGGCGATGGGAGCAGCCATTGTGGCTGCTGCTTTCTTCTGGCTGGGACAGCGCGAGGCGCCTGTCAGCGGTCCGCCCGAGCTGATCCAGGCGCTGCCCGGACCGTATAAGGTGAAGCCGCCCAATCCGGGCGGGCTCGACATCAGCGCGGAGAGCGAAACGGCGTTCGAGACAAGCGCCGGCGAGGATCGCGACGCCCAGCTCGATACCAGCAAGCTTCCGAACCGCACCGCCGTGAAGACGCCCGAGCA
>Ga0207711_10000118_pt1 | contig 81871 bp, 61 predicted proteins | sample KBSS34metaG_FD_184401 | JGI IMG/M metagenome (GOLD analysis project Ga0207711, IMG submission 184401) | Switchgrass rhizosphere microbial communities from Kellogg Biological Station, Michigan, USA - KBS S3-4 metaG (SPAdes) (version 2) | ecosystem: Host-associated > Plants > Roots > Rhizosphere... | reverse complement strand
CTTGCGCCACAGCAATCTGATTCGCCACGTCTCCCAGGACGAGCGCCAGGCCGGTCTGAACGCCTCGGGCTTCTTTCACACCGGCAACCTGGGGCACGAGTTGAAGTTCGGGTTCGGATATCGGGACGTCCGATTCGGATCCGCCCAGAGCTGGCCGGGAGATCAGCTCGTGGGACTCGGTCAGTTCACGTTCGAGGGCGGCACTCACCTTGCCGACGTCACCCGCGCGAAGAATCCCAAGTCGTTGCTTCACCTCTACGACGCCTTCCTCGAAGACACGGTCCGAGCCGGCAACCTCACGGTGAACGCCGGCGTGCGTTTCGACTACCAGCAGGGGAAGAACGTCGCCTCGGACGTGGAGGCAAACCCCGTCTTCCCGGAGCTGCTCCCCTCCGTGCATTACGGCGGCGACGCGGGCTATCCCATCACCTGGCGGCTGCTGCAGCCGCGCGTCGGGGCCACCTACGCTCTGGACGAGAGCCGCACTCTGCTGCGCGCCTCCTATTCCCGGTTCGTCGACTCGCTCGACAGCAACACGATCTTCGCGTTGAACGCGTTCCCGGAGATCGCGACCCTCAGGTATCTCTGGAACGACGCCAATGGAAACGGTCGGGTGGAGAAGGAGGAGATCGACCTGGCGTCGGGGCTCGTGGATCACGCGTTCGTCGATCCGGAAAACCCGGGCGCCGCGGTCCAAATCAACCGGCTCGCGAAGGGCTTCAGGCCCTCCACGACCGACGAATTCATCCTCGGCGTGGAGCGGCAGATCGCGCCCGATCTGTCGGGCTCGCTCGCGTACACGTACCGGACCATCCACGACCTCGCCTTCTCGCCGCTGATCGGCACGACGCGCGCGAGCTATCAGTACTTCGGCAACGCCACGGGCAGCGTCACGGGAACCGACCCGAGCTCGGGCGGCGTCACGCTCGCTTTCGACGTGCCGTACTACGGATTGATCGCCTGCGCCGATCCCTGTTCCGGCACGGAGCTCCGGAACCGACCGGACGCGCACCAGACCTACAGCGGCGTCGAAGTCCAGCTCATCAAGGCGTACTCCCACGGCTGGATGGCGCGGGTGAGCTTCGCCTACAACGACTGGCGGCAGCACATCGGTTCGGGCGCGATCGTGAACCCGAACAACGAGTCTCCGGGCGTCAACTCGAGCGGCCCGGTGATCACCGCCTCCTGGCAATTCAACGTCAGCGGCTCGGTCGAGCTCCCCCTCGGGGTCTCCGCCGGCGTGAATGTCTTCGGACGCCAGGGGTTTCCGATCCCGTACTTCGTGGGCGTCGAGACGAACGATTCGAGGCTCAACGCCTACGGGTTGCAGGTGGGAAAGCTCGAGGACCATCGCCTCTCCAACGTCTACCAGTTCGACCTGCAGATCGCGCGAGCCTTTCGCGTCGGAGCGAGCCTTACGGTCATTCCGCAGTTCGCCTGCTTCAACCTGCTCGACAGGCACACCGCGCTGGACCGGGACGGATCCGTGGGCTTCTACGACGCGCAGGCCGAGCCCATCTTCGTGCCGCACGATGGGTTCAACCACGTATTCGAATACATGCATCCCCGCGTCTACCGCGGAGGCGTGCGGATCCTCTTCTAGAGCGCTACGGCCGCTTCTTCTTGGTCGTCGGAGCCGTTGCCGCGACCCGCTTTGCGGCCAGCGCGATGTCGACGGTCACCTTGTTGCCGACGACCCTGGCCTCCGGATTGCCCTCCCACGCCATCCCGAACTCGCGGCGGTCGAACGCCAACGTGGCGTGGATGCCGATCGTCTCGTCCGGCTTCGGGCCGTCGAACCGGCCCTGGATCGTGAAGGGAAGCGTGATGTCCTTCGTGACGCCGTGCAGCGTCAGCGGCCCGAGGGCCTCCCACTTCCCGCCCGCCTTTCGGACCCGGCGGCTCTGGAACCGGATCTCGGGGAACTTCTGCGCGTCGAAGAAGGCGGGCGTCCGCAGCTTCGCGTCCCAGCTGTCGCTGCCCGTGTCGACGCTCGCGATCTCGATGACGGCCGTCGCGCTCGCCTGAGAGAGATCGCGCGTCTTGCCGGCGCCGATCTTGACGTCGTAGCGCATGAACTTGCCCGTGATCTTCGAGACGCCCAGGACCGGGACCGAGAACTGGACGTTCGAGTGATCGGGGTCGATCGCGTACTCGGCGGCGGGAAGGGCCGCCGGAAGGAGAAGCCAGGCCGCGGCGAGGAGGCGTCGGCGAAGCGAGGCGGGCATGGCTTGCGACGCGGATCTTATCCAAGCGGCGGCGACGATAGAATCGCCCCGCTCTTTCCGGAGGAAACATGAAGCGGATCCTCGGCGTCCTGACGCTCGCTCTCGGCCTCTGCGGTGCCCGCGCCTCCGGCCAGGTCCTTCCCGGCCACCGCCTGCCCGAGGGACCCGACCGGCCGGTCCGGGAGCGGTCCTTCCACATCGAGAAGTACGTGGCGGACCTGAGGTTCGACATGGCGAAGGAGGAGATCACGGGGACTGCGACGATCACCTTTCAGTCGCTGCGCGACCCCCTCCCGCGGCTCTCGCTCGATGCGGCCCGGCTCGACATCCAGAAGGTCGAGCGCGACGGCCGCGCGCTCGAGTTCCAGATCGACCCGAAGACTTCCAAATGGAAGCTCGACATCGCGCTCGGCGAGCCCGTCGCGGCCGGAAAGTCCGCCACCGTCCGCATCGCGTACGCCTGCCGGCCCAAGGTCGGCATGTATTTCTTCCCGGCGGCCCACGGCAGATCGCCGCAGGCGTGGAACTACGGGGAGGGCGGACTCCACAACGGCTGGCTCCCGATCTACAACGACACCAACGACCGCTTCGCCGTCGAGTTCGTCGTGACCGTGCCGAAGGGTTACACGGCGGTATCCAACGGCGTCCTCGAACCGCCGAAGGAAAACGCGGACGGCACCCGCACGTTCCGCTGGGTCCAGGAGAAGCCGATTCCCAACTACCTGATGACCGTGGACGTCGCCGAGCTGATCCGCGTCCCCCTCGCCGACGCCACGGTGACGCCCGGATCGGCCCGCGTGCCTCTCGCCGTCTGGACGCCTCCCGGCACCGAGAAGGCCGCGCAGCTCACCTTCGGCGACACGCCGAAGATGGTCGAGTTCTTCTCGCAGCGCATGGGCTATCCCTACCCGTGGGCCAAGTACGACCAGGTCGTCCTCTCCGACTTCGCCGTCGGAGCGATGGAGACGACCACGGCGACCGGATTCGGCGAGTCGCACGTCCACGGCGAGGGCGATCCTCCCGACTCCGCGCCCGACTTCGGCGAGGCCTGGCCGGTCTTCACGGTCGAGGACACGATCTCGCACGAGCTCGCGCATCACTGGTTCGGCGACCTCGTGACCTGCCGCTCGATCGGGTCGATCTGGCTGAACGAGTCCTTCGCGACCTTCTGGCACACGATCTGGAACGGCCACGCGCACGGCGAGGACGACCTGACGTACCAGCGCTGGTGGTACCTCAACAAGTACGTGGACTACGTCCGCCGGTCCGGCGCGGTCCGGCCGATGGAGTTCCTGCGCTACACGGAGCCGACGGCGATGTACCAGACGGAGCTGACGTACGTGAAGGGCTCGCTCGTGCTCCACATGATCCGGCACTTCCTGGGCGACGACGACTTCTACCGGATGATCGCCGGCTATCTCGCGCGGCACCAGTTCTCGAGCGTGGAGTCCGCGAACCTGGAGGAGGCGATCGAGCTCGGCGCCGGCCATGACCTCTCGTGGTTCTTCCGCGACTGGGTCGTCGGCGGCGGCGGACACCCGCGCTTCGACGTTTCGTACCGTTGGGTGCCGGAGCGCCGGCAGGTGGACCTCACGGTCAAGCAGATCCAGTCGGATCTTCCGTTCGAGAACGACTTCCGGCTGCCCGTGGACGTGGAGGTCGTGGACGCGTCGGGCGCCGCCGCCGTGCACCGCGTGGAGCTGTCGGGCTGGGAGACCACCGTTGCGCTGCCCGCCGCGAGCCGGCCCCGCCGCGTCACGTTCGACGAGGGCGGCTGGCTGGTCGGCGAGGTGAAGTACGACCGGCCGATCGGCGAGGTCCTCGACGAGCTCGATCACGCCGGTCTGGCCAACCGCCTCCGCGCCGCGCGCCAGCTCGCCGACGACTTCGGCCGAGACCCCACGGCGGTGGCGGCGCTCGCGCGCACGCTCGCGGACTCCGCGACGCACTGGGGGCTCAAGCAGGAGGCCGCGCTCGACCTCGGCCGCGCCGGGGGAGCCGACGCGGCGCGGGCTCTCGAGAAGGCGCTCGCCTCCGACGCGAATCCCCGCGTCCGGCGCGCCGTCGCAATCGGCCTCGGCGAGTGCGGCCATGCGTCCTCGGCGGCGGCGCTGCGGCGCGCGATCGAGTCGGACCGCGCGGAGGACGTCATCGGCGCCTCCGCGATCTCGCTCGGGAGGCTGGGCGGCGCGGGGACGAAGGACTACCTGGTCCGCCAGCTCTCGCGGCCGTCGCGGTGGTGGGACTCGATCCGCGTCTCGGCGCTGATGGGGCTGGGGAAGCTCCGCGACGCCTCTCTCGCGCCGGTCTTCGCTCCCTATACCGACGCTCAGTACGTCCAGGACGTGCGCGCGGCGGCGGTCGCCGCCTGGGCCGACGCGGCGCCGGACGATCCGAGGCTCGCCGAGGCGCTCCGACGGCTGTCCTCCGACCGCAACCGGACGATCCGCGTGGACGCGGTCAAGCGGCTCGGGGCCCTGCACCACGAGGCGGACCTGCCGCTGCTGCGCGAGCTCGCCGGCGACCCCGACCCCACGATCGCGTTCTTCGCGAACGAAGGAGTCGAGGGCACGGAGAAGTTCCTCCGGAAGTAGGCGCGAGGGCGAGGCGTCGTCGCCCGGGCGCTCACGCCCCCGCGCGACGGCGCCAGAGCGCGGCGGCCTCGTGGTCGCCGAGCGACTCGAGCGTCTTCGCTGCGAGCCGGGCGCCGTCGGGGCCGGGGTTCGCCGCCGCCATCGTCTCGAAGAGCTGGCGGACCTCGCCGAGCGTCCGGTGCTCGAGCGCCATGACGATCGCGAGCCGCGCGTACGCCTCGGTGTTGCGGGGGAAAGATCGGATCTCCTCGCGGAAGGCCGCCTCCGCCTCGCCGTGGCGCTGGAGCCGGGCGAGCGCGTCGCCGCGCTGGAACTCCAGGCCTTCGACCGGCGCGCCTCCGGCGGCGTCGCGCCGCCTCCGCGCGTCGTCGACGGCCGTGAGGGCGTCCGGAATGCGCCCCTGGCGGATGCGGACCTCGGCGAGGACGAGGTCGGCGTCGATCTCCGATCCCGCGATCGCGCGGGCGGCGTTCGCCTCCCTCTCGGCCTTCTCTACATCGGCCGTTTCCCCGCGGCCGAGCGCCGCGCGCGCGAGGATCGCGTGGGCGGGACCGGGATGTTCCCTCATCGCGATCGCGGCGTTGGCCTCGGCCTCGTCGAATTTTCCCAGCCGCAGGCACGCTCGGCCGAGCCCCACGGAGAGCTCGCCGGCGATCGACGGCGCCATCGCGATCGCGCGCCGGTACGCGTCCGCCGCGTCGGCCGGGCGGTCCAGCCGCGCGAGCGTGTCGGCCAGCTTGTATTGCGCGTCGAAGAGGTTGGCGTTGTGCGCGAGGATCTTCCGGAGAGCCACGACGGCGTCCTCGTTGCGGCCCCCGGCCGCGAGCCGGTACGCGGACTCGATCTCCGCGATCGTCCCGATCTCCTCGCGCGGAACGGGCAGCGGCCCTTTCCCTTCGGGTGCGACGCCGGTCAGGTAGCCGAGCGCCGCCAGCTTCTTCACGTCCTCGGGCGACGCGGCCGCCGGCGGCGCGAACGCCGCGCCGACCTTCTCGAGCAGGCGCTTACCCTCGCGCGCGGCCGGGTCCTCGGGCGAGAAGAGATCGTGCGCCTCCGACGGGTCGCTCGCGAGGTCGTAGAGCTCGGGCTTCGGGCTGTCGATGAAGTCGTGCCGGCCGTCCCATACCGAGCGGAGCGGGCTCCAGCCCAGGTGGATGCGCGGGTAGAAGGTCTCGGCGTAGAGCCGCCGTCCCGCGTCGAGCCCGCCGTCGAGCATCGGCCGGCCGTCGGCGCCCGGCGGCGGAGGCACTCCCAGAAGGCGCCCGAGCGTCGGCACCAGGTCGACCAGCGACACCGGCTCCTTCACGGTCTCGACCGCGCGCGCGGAGCCGGGCAGCTTGATGAGCAGCGGGACGTGGAGCGCCTCGCGGTAGAGGAAGATGCCGTGCTCCTTCTCGCCGTGCTGGCCCAGCCCCTCGCCGTGGTCGGAGAGGACGACCACGATCGAGCGGTCGTAGAGGCGTCGCCGTTTCAGCTCTGTCAGGAAGTGGCCCACGATTGCGTCCGCGGCCGCGATCTCGCCGTCGTAGGGCGAGGCCGCGTAGCGCGTCTTGAAGGGCTCGGGCGGCTCGTAGGGCGAGTGCGGCTCGTACAGGTGGAGGAGGAGGAAGAACGGCTTCGACCCCGCGCCATCCAGGAACGCGAGCGCGCGGCTCTCCGTCTCGCCGCCGGGTCGCTGGACCTGGCTGGCGGCGCCGGCGTCCGCGGGCTTCTCGATCGCGTCGTCGTAGACGTCGAACGAGTCCGCGAGCCCCGTCTTCCCGGCCAGGACGTACGCCGAGACGGCGGCCCCCGTCGCATAGCCGCGCGCTTTGAGCCAGCGCGCGATCGTGGGATGCGCCGCGGCGTCCAGCGCGTAGCCGAGGTTGTTGCGGACGCCGTGGGCCGGCGGGAGGAGGCCCGTCAGGATCGACGCGTGCGCGGGCAGCGTCAGCGGACAGGGCGAGGACGCGTCGGAGAAGAGCACCGCATCCCTCCGCAGCGCGTCGATCGCCGGCGTCGCGACGCCGGAGTAGCCGTACGCCGGCAGGTGGTCGGCGCGCAGCGTGTCGATCGAGATCAGGACGACCGGCGTCCCGGGCGGCGCCGAGGCCGAGGGCCCGGAGCGCGCGCAGGCCACCGCGAGGCCCAGCCAAGAGAGAGCGAGCGCCCGCGCGACGGCGACGGAGGATCTCACTCCGTCGGATTCTAAAGAAAAGGGGCGGCGCGAGCCGCCCCTCGGGGAAATCGAGCCTCGTCGACTCTAGAAACGGATGCCCGCGTTGATGGAGAACGTCCGCGACTGCTGGAACTGGGTGTTGGAGGTTGCGGTGCCGAAGGGCGTGCCGACCGTCGTGAACGTCGTCGGCAGCCCGTTGGCGTCCACGGGCGCCGCGCCGTTGCAGCCGGGCTGGCTCGGATCCGAGCACGGCGTGACCGTCGTGTTGAAGCCGGTCCGGTAGCTCGTGTTCAAGAGGTTGATGACCCGGAGCTGGATCCACGGCGCGAACGTCTTCCAGACGTTGATGTCGTAGGAGAACGCCAGGTCGAAGCGGCTCTGGCCGGGGAATGTGCCGGTGCCGCGCTTGCCGAAGTAGATGTCCTGCGTCGTCGGCAGCACCGCGTAGCCGGGATCGCGCGCGAGCTGGGTGTCCGAGAAGGGCTGGTTCGGAGCGAGGAGGCTGTAGGCAAGCCCCGAGTCGTAGTTGTAGATCATCCCGAAGTTGAAGTTGCCGACCAGCGTGCAGAGCGTGTAGTTCGGGAACACGCGCAGCTTGTGCTTCTGGTAGGTGTTGAGGCGGCCGAAGGGGAAGTTCCGGTCGGGCGCCTGGAGCTCGGGGAACGATCCGATGTTCGCCGGCGAGAAGGGCTGGTTGACGGCCTCCTCCTCGGAGTTGCCGTCGTTGCGGAGCGTGTACGTGTAGGCGAGCTGCAGCCAGAAGTTCCGCATGAAGTTGCTGCGGCTCTGCATCGAGATCGACTGGTAGGTGCGCTTGATCAGGTTGGTGTTGCTGTAGACCTTGTTGTCCAGCACCGCCCCGTCGAGCTCCGGGATCGAGGTGGAGCCGGTCTCGATCGTGATGACCGGGATGATGAAGTCCCTGTAGTCGCGGTGGAGGTACGTGACGGCGGCGTACGTGTTCTGCAGGATCTGCCCGCCGATCGAGCCCGACCACTCGCGCGTCCGGGGCGAGTGGAGGCCGTCCTGCAGGGACACGTTGCGGGTGGGGAAGGCGCCGCCGGCGAGGACGTAGTTGTTCAAGTCGTAGCCCGGGGCGAAGTTGTAGCCCTCGCCCGGAGGGCCGAGATAGAAGTAGTAGACGTAGCTCGGGTTGCCGACGTTGGTGATCTGGTTGAACGCGATCGGGTTGTAGCCGCCCGAGTACTCGGCGTAGCTGCCGGTCACCGTGTAGCGCCCGTCGTTCAACAAGTCGTAGGCCACGGAGATCCGCGGCACGATCGAGTCCGAGTCCGCCGTGACGGTGCCCTCCGGACCGTGGCCCTTGACCTTCTCGTAACGCAGGCCGAGGTTCGCGGTGACCTGGCCGAATCGCCAGATGTCGTTCAAGTAGAACGACGAGGTCTGGATGTCGGCCTCGGCTCCGCGCGTCGAGAACCAGTGGATGTTGAGGTCGCCGCCTGTCTGCCAGATCGGGATCAGCTGGTGGTTGGCGTCGAAGACGGGGTTGCCGTTCGCGTCGGTCTTGTAGTCGTTGTAGAAGGTGAAATCGGTCGACGATTGCGAGTTGCCCCCTCGCGAGATCGACTTGAAGACCTCGAACCCTCCCTTGATGTCGTGGCTGCCGATCGACTTCGTCGACAGGAAGTAGCTGAGGCTGCCGGCCCACTGGTTGTTGTCGCGGTCCTCGGGATCCGTCGCGTCGAAGTAGGGCTGGCCGAACTGGCACAGCGGCAGGAAGAAGCAGATGCGCGGCGAATCGAGCTGGACGTCCTTGCCGGTCCCGCCGTAGCCCTGGAACTCGAACTTCTTGCGCGAGTACTGCAGCGAGGCGAAGAGGTTCGGCGTCAGCACGCCGTTGTACGTGCCGACGATGAGGTCAGACGGATAGGTCGGCTCGACGAGCGTGCTCGACTCGATCGAGAAGCCGAGCGGCTTCTGGACCAGGGTCTCCTTGGAGTGCGTGTAGGTCCCCTGCAGGGTGTGGTTCTGGAAGAGGTTCGCGGTCAGCTTCGCCTCGTACCGCGGCTCCTCGTCGGTGGCGTCGAAGGTCTCGTTGGTGATGTCGAAGGTGTCCTGGTTGGACGTCTTGAAGTAGCGGCCGGCGCCGAAGAACCAGAGCCGGTCGGTGATGAACTTCCCGCCGAGCGTGCCGGAGTAGACCTCGTTGGTCTTGTTCGGGTGGGTGATGCCGTTCTGCTCCTCGTAGGGCGTCAGCGCCTGCCAGTCGTTGTTGGTCAGGTCGATCCGCGCGCTGCCGTGGAAGTCGTTGCCTCCGGTCTTGGTCACCGCGTTGATGACGCCGCCCGAGAAGCGGCCGTACTCGGCGGAGACGCTCGAGGTCAGGATCTTGGTCTCCTGGACCGCCTCCTCGATGACGAGGCTGTTGGTGGAGGTCCCGAAGAGGTTGTCGTTGATGTCGACGCCGTCCACCAGCCAGACGTTGTCGTACGAGAGCGCGCCCGACACCTGAACGCCTCCGTTCGGCGTCTGGTCGCTCACGTTCGGCGCGAGCGTGACCACCTGGTCGATGCGGCGGCCGATCGGGAGCTGGTTGATCTCGGCCTGCTCGTAGGTCGAGGAGTGGACGGTGGTCTTGTCGACTTCCTCCGCCGCACCGAGGACCGTGACCTCCGCCGTCGCGGACGGCGCCATCGTCGCGTCCGCCACGGCCGAGCCGCCGACGGCGAGCGACGCGTAACGCGTCACCGTCTTCATGCCGGAGATCTCGAAGTCGATCTTGTAGTCGCCGGGCGGCAGGAACTTGAAGAGGTATTCGCCGGCCGAGCCGGTGACGACCGTACGCGGCCCCTGCTGTGCGGGCGAGGAGACCGTGACGTTGACGCCGGGGAGGCCGGAGCCGTCCGGCAGCTTGACGGTGCCGGTGAGCGTTCCCGTCTGGACGCCCTGCCCCAACGCCATCGAGCCCGTGAACGAAAGCAATGCGAGACACACCACGACCAGCAGGAGTGATTGCCCGGTTCTCCTCATCCGTCCCCTCCTTAATTGCTCGTGAAGCCCTTCCTCCGAGAACTTGCCAAGATTCTTCCAGAAAGAAGGCAAACGGGGTGCCGCCATTCGGGCAACTTAAGGAATCATTAACTCGCCGGGAAACACAGGGGTTGGCGGCACTCCGTCCGGTTCGGCCGCCGGCCGGGGTTCAAAGCATTGGATTTCGCTACACGAAAGTGCACCGCGGGACCGAAGGAGTCCTAGGCGGCGGCCTCTCCATCGCGAACGATCCGGCCGTCGTGGATCTCGACGACCCGTCCCGCCCGTCGGGCGAGCGAGAGGTCGTGGGTGATGACGACCAGCGTGGAGCCCTGCTTCCAGAGCTCCGTGAAGAGCTCCATGATGTCGCCGCCGGCGCTCGAGTCGAGGTTTCCGGTCGGCTCGTCTGCCAGGACCACGTCCGGCTGCATGGCGAGCGCCCGGGCGATCGCGACGCGCTGCATCTGGCCGCCCGAGAGCTCGGTCGGCTTGTGATCCATCCGCTCGCCGAGCCCGACCCGGGTCAGGAGCTGCTCGACGCGCTCCCTGCGCTTCTTCGGGGCCACTCCCCCGAAGAGGAGGGGCATCTCGACGTTCTCGAACGCGGAGATCTGGGGCAGCAGGTTGAAGCCCTGGAAGACGAACCCGACCCGCCGGTTGCGCACGTCGGCGAGCTCGTCGCGGGTGAACTTCGAGACGTCCTCGCCGCCCAAACGGTAGCGGCCGTCGGAGGGCGTATCCAGGCAGCCGATCAGGTTCATCAGCGTCGATTTCCCGGACCCGGAGGGCCCCACGATCGCCACGAACTCTCCGGGCTCGACCTTCAGGTCGATCCCCTTGAGCGCCTCGACCTTGACCTTGCCGGTGTCGTAGACCTTCCGGATCGATTCCATGTCGATGATGGCGGTCACGCGATCTCCTTCCGCTTCCCGGAGTCTCATTCGTAGCGCAGCGTCGAGGCCGGATCGATCGACGCGGCCCGGCGGGCGGGGAAATATCCGGCGAGCAGGCCGCACGACCCCAGGATGGCGATCGTCGCGAGGCCGATCGGCCAGGAGAGGGTCGGGCGGCCCATGAACTCGAGCACGTCGTTGCCCTCGATCGGGAGAAACGACACGCCCGTGACGATCAGGATCGCGATGAGCGCTCCGAAGAGCCCGCCGACGAGCGTGTAGACCAGGCCCTCGAGGATGAAGGGGCCCGTGATCCAGCCGCGCCGCGCGCCGAGCGCCATCTTGACGCCGATCTCCTTGGTGCGCTCCTTGACCACGGCGTACATGATGTTGGCGACGCCGACGCCGCCGATGATCAGGGTCAGCCCGCCGATGACGCCGAAGAAGATTTCGAGGCCGAGGAGGATCTTCTCCTGGGTCCGCTGACTCTTGACCGTGTCCCAGATCCCCCAGACGCGCGGATCCTCGGGATCGTAGCCGAGCCGCGGCCCCATCACCTCGTTGAAGTGCCGGAGCGCCGCGGGCATTTCGTCCGTCTTCTTGACGCGGAAGACGAGGACGTTGAAGTTGTCGCCGAGGACGGCCTTGAAGGTCGACTGCGGGATGATCGCGTGGTTCTTGTCGGGCCCGCCGTAGGTCGAGGACTGCCGCTTGCGCTGCATGACGCCGATGACCGTGAAGGGAGAGTTGTTGATGAGGAGAGTCTTTCCGAGCGCGTCCTCGGGGCCGAAGATGTCCTTCGCGAGCTCATCGCCCAGGAAGACGACGCGACGCTTCTCGTCCTCGTCCCGCGGGTCGAGGAACCGTCCGCGCCCCTTCGGGAAGTGCTTGCGCGCGTCGCCGTAGTCCCAGCGCGTGCCGATGACGCGGCCGTTGACGGTCTTGCGTCCGTAGGTCAGCGCCGTCCTCCACGAGGTCAGCTCTCCCCAGATCGCGTCGAGCTCGGGCAGGCGCTCGCGGGCGTAGTCGATGTCCTCGAGCCTGACCTTGATCGAGCGGCCCTCGGGCAGGCCCTTGTAGGGCTTGGAGGTCTCGCCGGGCCACATCACGGAGAGGTTGCTGCCCATGGCCTGGTCGTTGGACATCATCTGGCGCTTGAGGCCCTCGCCGAACGCGAGCAGCAGCAGGATCGTCACCGTGCCCCAAGCGAGCGAGGCGATCGTCAGCGTCGCGCGCTTCTTCTGGAGGCGCGCGGACGCGAGGAAGAGCTGGAGGATGACCGAGAGGTCGCGCTTCATCGCTCACCCGTCGTCATAGCTTCATCGCCACAACGGGATCCAGCCGCGACGCGTCGCGCGCCGGGAAGTAGCCGGCGACGAGGCCGGTCAGCCCCAGGATCATCGCCGTGAGCGCGGCGACGGAGAGCGAGAGGTCCGGATCGCCCACGAACTCGGTGACGCCGAACTTCGGGAAGACGGCGCAGACGGCGAAGGAGATCAGGAATCCGAGCGCGCCGCCCATCCCCGTGATGAGCATCGTCTCGAGCAGGAGCTGCCGCAGCAGCCAGCGGTCGCGCGCGCCGAGCGCCATCTTGATGCCGATCTCCTTGGTCCGCTCCTCGACCACGACGTTCATGATGTTCGAGACGCCGATGCCGCCCACGATGAGCGTGAAGCTGCCGATGATCCCGAGGAAGAGCCGGAACGACAGGAAGAACGTGTGGAAGAACTTGAGGTTCTCGGTCGTGTCCCAGACCGAGAACGCCTCCTTGTCGTCGGGATCGAAGCGCTGCCTCTGCGCGATGACGCGCCGCACGTCGTCGGTGACCTGCTCGGACTGGGCCGCGATCTTCGGCTGGTAGATCAGGTTGTCGACCCACTTCTCGCCGGTGATCGCGCGGAACGTCGTCCCCGGGATGAACCCCTTCTGGTTGTCGCGGCCGCTGTAGCTCGAGTTCTGGACCTTCGCTTGGAGGACGCCAACCAGGAGAAACGGCGAGCCGCCCAGCATCACGGTCTTGCCGACCCCGTCGACGCCCTTCCCGAAGATGTCCTCGGTCATCTTGTTGCCGAGGAAGAGCACGCGCCGCTGCGCGGCCATGTCGGTCGGGTTGAAGAACCGCCCGCCGGTCTGCGGGATCAGGTTGCGCATGCCGCCGAACTCGGGCGAGACGCCGGAGATGTCGATCGCGATCGTCTTCGCGCCGTAGTTGAGCTTGAGCGTCTTCGAGTACTCGCTCGAGATGGCGTTGACGCCTCGCGCCTCGCGGCGGATCGCCTCGACGTCGTCCTCATCGAGCCGGATCTTGCGGCCCTTGCCGAGCCCCTCGTACGGGACCGACGTCAGGCCGGGCCACGCGATGCAGATGGCGTCGCCGAGACCGGAGCTGTTCAGGATCATCTGCCGCTGCAGCCCCTTGCCGAAGGCGAGCAGCAGGCTGACCGACACGGTGCCCCACACGATGCCGAACACCGTGAGCGACGTGCGGAGCTTCTGGCTCCGGATGTCCCGCCACATCTGGCGAAACGCGTCGCGGACGGAGAGCACGGCCTCTTCCTCAGTCGACCGCGGAGGTCAGCTTCTTGGGCGGCCGCTCGAGGACCTTCGCGCCCTGCGCGAGCCCGTCGGTGACCTCGACGTTCAGCCCGTCGGAGACGCCGAGCTTGACGGCGGTCTTCACGGGCGGCGCCTTCTCGGGCGCGCCCGGCACCTCGACGAACGTCTTCTTGCCGCCGTCCTCGAAGACCACGACGCGCTCGGGGATCGTCAGCACGTCCTTGCGCTCGCGGATGATGAGGTCGGCGTTGGCGGAGTAGCCGGCTCGCAGCGTCACGTGCGTGCCCGGATCCAGCTCGATCTCGATGTCGAAGAGCGTCGCGCCGTCCTTCTGCTGCGCCTGCGGCGCGATGCGCGCCACCCGGCCGGTGACGACGTCGGTCGGCAGCGCGCCGACCTTGATGCGCGCCGGCAGCGCCATCTTGAGCTTGCCGACGTCGATCTCGTCGACGGTGCCCTTGAAGATCAGGTCCGACATGTCCGCGATGGCCGCGAGCTCGGTGCCCGGCTGGTACGACGTCAACGGCACGACGGGGTCTCCGGGGTTGACGGTGCGGGTCAGCACGGTGCCGGCGGCCGGCGCGCGCAGGATCGACTCCATCGAGATCGTGTCGGTCTGGACGCGGCCCTTGCGGGTCAGGTCGCGCTGCTGCTCCGCCTTGGCGACCGCGACCTTGGCGAGCTCGTAGGCCTCGCGCTTGAGGTCGAGGTCGGACGTCGGCAGCACGCCGCTCTTCGCGAGCTCCTGCGCCCGCTCGAAGTCCGCCTTCGCGCGGTCGTAGGAGGCCTTCGTCGAGTCGAGCTGCCGGTCGACGTCGGTGAGCTCCTGCGGCGTCGGATCCGGCGCGATCTCGAAGAGCGCGTCTCCGGCCTTGACCTTGTCGCCGACGTTGACCATGCAGTGCTTGACGATCCCGGAGATCTTCGACTTGATCGAGAACTTTTGGCGCGGCTGGATCTGGCCCACGGCCAGCGCCTTCTCGGTGATCGAGCCCCTCTCGACCGTGACCTGCTTCTTGTCGTTGTCGCCGCCCTTGCCGTTGCGCGCCAGCGCGTAGAGACCGGCCGCGATCGCCACGAGGACGGCGAGCAAAACCAAAGTCTTGAACAGCTTCGACATACCGCCCTCCCCGAATTCGGCCACGCTCCTCGACCGGGCGCCGGAACCGCTGCAAGGCGCCCAGCGCCCGTGGAAACACGCCTCGAGGGGAGTTACGCAGGCGGCGGCGACAGGTTCCGCGGCGCGAGCGCGTGAAAGGACGAGCGTGGACGCTTTCCGGCCGAGGCGCGCCGCGGCGGTATCGGATATCTTTCACCGCCAAGGAGTTGCGTGTGATCCGAGGCGAGCGTCTCTACCTGCGGTCCATCGAGCGCGACGACCTGGCCCGCTGCCACGACTGGATGAACGACCCGGACCTGCGAGCCACGCTCGCGCAGCGCTTCCCGATGTCTCTGGCGAAGGAGGCCGACTGGGTCGAGCGCGCCACGCGCGGCCAGGACCCCTCGGAGATGCTCTTCGCGATCTGCCTGATGCAGGGAGACCGCCACATCGGCAACTGCGGCTTCGAGGCGATCGACCGCGACAACGGCACGGCCACATTCGGCATCTTCATCGGCGAGGCGGACTGCCGGGGGCAGGGGCTCGGCGAGGAGGCGGTCCGGACCCTCTGCCGCTTCGGGTTCGAGGAGCTGCGGCTCGCGAAGGTCCGCCTCGACGTCTACGAAGGCAATCCGGCGATCCGCACGTACGAGCGCGTCGGCTTCCGGCGCGAGGGTGTCCTGCGCCAGGAGATCTTCCGGCGGGGCGGGCGGCTCGACGTGATCCGCATGGGGCTCCTCGTGGAGGAGCTGGTTCCGGAGAGTAGGACCGGGGCTCGCCTCCGCCCGCGAGCGGCCGCGAGGGCCGCCCCTCCGAAGAAGGGAACGCGGCGCTGATGCCTGCGCCCGAGTACCGGTTCCTGACGCGCTGGCGGGTGCTCGGCACGCCCGAGGAGGCGTTCGCGATCCTCTCGGACGCGCGGGAGCTGCCTCGCTGGTGGCCCGCCGTCTACCTCCGCGCCGAGGAGCTCGAGGCGGGCGGCGAGGACGGAGTCGGCAGGCGCGTCCGCGTCCACACGAAGGGATGGCTGCCGTACACGCTCGACTGGGAGTTCCGCGTGACGGCGTCGCGCCGCCCCCGCGGGTTCTCCCTCGAGGCCGAGGGCGACCTCGCGGGCTCCGGCGAGTGGACGCTCGAGGCCGACGGACCCTTCACCGCGATCGCGTACGACTGGCGCATCCGCGCGGAGAAGCCGCTGCTGCGGGCGCTCACGCCGCTGCTCCGCCCGCTCCTCGAGTTCAACCACCGCTGGGCGATGGCGCGTGGAGAGGAGAGCCTTTCCCTCGAGCTCTCGCGGCGGCGCTGCGCGACGCCGGCCGAGCGCGCCCGCATCCCGGCGCCGCCCGGTCCGGCGGCCTCGGCCGCGCCGCTGATCGCCTCGGGACTCGCGGTCGGCGCGGCCGCGTTCCTGTTCGCGAGAGCTCTGAGCCCGCGCCGGCGCCGACTGCGGTGAGTCCGGCTTCCGCGCCCGCCACGGCGCCGGAGAACCTGCGCCGCGGAATCGGCCGGCTCGACGCGGTCGCTCTGGTCGTCGGATCCATGATCGGATCCGGCATCTTCATCGTCTCGGCCGAGAGCGCGCGGCTCGTGAGGACTCCGTCGCTTCTCCTCGCCGTCTGGGCCGTGGCGGGTCTCCTCACCATGGCCGCGGCGGTCTCCTGCGCGGAGCTCGCGGCGATGCTCCCGAAGGCGGGCGGACAGTACGTCTTCTTCCGCGAGGCCTACGGGCCGCTCGCGGGCTTCCTGTTCGGGTGGGCGATGCTGCTGGTGATCCAGACGGGGACGATCGCGGCGGTGGCCGCGGCGTTCGCGCGATTCCTCGCGGTGCTCTTCCCGCGGCTGTCGGACACGCCCTGGATCGCCGCCGGCCCGCTCGCGCTGTCGCCCCAGAGGCTCGTCGCGATCGGCGTGATCGTTGTCCTCACGGCCACGAACGGGACCGGCCTGCGCGCGGGCACGCTGACGCAGAACGTCTTCACGGCGGCGAAGCTCGTGGCGCTCCTCGCGCTCATTCTCGGGGGACTGCTCCTGGGGACGGCGGAGGTCGGCAGATCGCCGGACGCGTCTCGGGCGCTCCTCGCGCCGCGGATGGCGTTCGACGGCGTCTTCGCGTTCGCGGCGGCGATGGTGGGTCCGTTCTTCGCGCAGACGGCCTGGAACAACGTGACGTTCGCCAGCGAGGAGGTCCGCGATCCGGGGCGGAACCTTCCTCGCGCCCTCGTCCTCGGCTGCCTGATCGTCACGATCGCCTACGTCGTCACCAACGTGGCCTATCTGAAGACGCTCGGCTTCGGCGGAATCGCGGCGGCGCCGCAGGACCGCGTCGGGACGGCTGCGGCCGGCGCGCTCTTCGGGCCGGCCGGCACGCTCGCCATGGCCGCCGCGGTCATGGTCTCGACGTTCGGTTGCGTGAACGGCCTCATCCTCGCGGGCGCCCGCGTCTCCTACGCGATGGCGCGCGACGGCCACTTCTTCTCCGGCCTCGCGCGCTTGAACCCGGCGGCCGTTCCCTCGCACGCCCTGTGGCTCCAGGCGGCGTGGGCCTCGGTCCTCGTGCTGAGCGGAACCTACAGCCAGCTCCTGCGCTACGTCGTGTCCGCGGATCTCCTCCTCTACGTGATGCTCGTCCTCGCCGTGCCGGCCCTGCGGCGCCGGCGCCCCGATCTACCGCGGCCCTTTCGTGCTCCGGGATACCCCTGGCTTCAGTGGGCCTACGCGGCCGCGGGCGTGGCGCTCATCCTCCTCCTGCTGCGCGGACCGACGGCGACGTGGCCCGGATATCTCCTCCTCGCCTCCGGCGTTCCCGTCTTCTTTCTCTGGCGGGTCGGGCTGCGTCGCGAGCCCCGATGAGGCCCGCGGTCTTCGACCTTCGCGACGGCGCGATGCTGGTCGAATTCCCCGAGGCCTCCGACGAGGAGGCGAACCGCGCGTGCGTCGCGCTCGGGGCCCGGCTGCGCGCCGACCCAGGCGTCGGCGGCGGCGTCCGTGACGCGATTCCGGGCGCCCGCTCGCTCCTGATCGTCTTCGATCCGCGGCGGCTCTCCTCCGCGGCGCTCCGGGACGCGGTCGGAGGCCCTCTCGTCGCGCCGGCGGACGCGTCTCGCCGTACCGAGAGGCGCACCCTGATCGTGCCGGTCGTGTACGACGGACCCGACCTGGACGAGCTCGGGCGAGCCGCGGGGATGTCGTCCACCGAGCTCGCGCGCCGACACGCGGGCGGCGACTACCGCGTGGCCTTCCTCGGGTTCGCGCCGGGCTTCGCGTACCTGACCGGGCTCGCACGGGAGCTGCACGCGCCGAGGCTCCGGGTCCCACGCTCCCGCGTGCCCGCCGGCAGCGTCGCCATCGGCGGTCCGTACACCGGCGTCTATCCCGCGGCCTCGCCGGGAGGCTGGCGCCTGATCGGGCGGACGAGTCTGCGTCTCCTCGATCCCGCGGCGGACCCGCCGGTGCTGCTGGCGGCCGGCGACCGCGTCCGCTTCGCGTCCGTGCGCGAAGAGGACCTGCCTTCTCCGGCGCCTCGTCGCGACGGCTCGAAGGAGCCGAGCGGGGTCCCGATCCTGCGGGTGCTGTCCCCCGGCGTCGCCGCGACGGTCCAGGGAGCCGCGCAGCCGGGGCGGGGTTCCTCGGGGATCCCTCCCGGCGGGGCGGCCGACCCGCTCTCGCTGGCGCGCGCGAACGCGGCCGCCGGAAACGCCCCGGACACGCCGGGCCTCGAGATGGGGCTCCTGGGTTGCGAGGTCGAGATTCTGTCGGACGCGGTGATCGCGCTCGGCGGCGGCGTCGAGGCGGAATGGAACGGACGGCCGGCGCCGCTCGCGACGCCGCTCGAGGGCGCCGCGGGCGATCGTCTGCGGGTCGGTCGGGTGCGCGAGGGTTTCTGGGCCTATCTCGCGGTGCGCGGCGGCCTCGAGCCGCCGGCGCGGTTCCCGCCGCAGCCGAGGCTCGCGGCGGGAGACCTCCTGGCGCGCCTCGGCGCCCCGGAATCCGCGGCTCCATTGCCCGTAACCGTGACTCCCTCGGGTTCCTCGCGAGAGCTCCGCCTGCGCGTCCTCCCCGGTCCCGAGGCCGGCGCGTTCGAGCCGTCGGAGCTCGCGCGCTTCTTCGCGAGCGCGTGGAGGGTCTCCGCGGAATGCGACCGCCGGGGGCTCCGCCTCGAGGGGCTCGAGGGCGCGACGCCGCTCGCGCATCGCGCGGCTCCGGAGATCCCGCCGTCGGGGACGGTCCCCGGAACGATCCAGGTGCCGGGCGGCGGCCTGCCGATCGTGCTGGGCCCGGACGGGCCGGTGACCGGCGGCTATCCCCGCATCGCGACCGTGATCGGTCCGGACCTCGCCCTCCTCGGCCGGGCCGGCCCGGGCGCCGTCCTCCGTTTCGCCCGGGTCACTCTGGAGGAGGCGCTGAGGGCCTTGGACTGAAGGAGGCCCTGAGGGCCTCGGAGGACGCGCTTCGGGCCCGCCGGTCGTCGTCTCCGGGAGTATCCTGAGGCTCCCTTGTTCACCCGTCGGAGGTCCGCTTGAGCATCGATCTGAACGCCGACGTCGGCGAGGGAATGGACGACGCGGCGCTCCTGCCGTTCGTGACCTCCGCCAACGTCGCCTGCGGCGCGCACGCGGGAGACCCCAGCGTGATGGACGAGACCGTCACGCTCGCGCTGGCGCACGGCGTGCGCGTCGGCGCGCACCCGGGGTATCCGGATCGCGCGAACTTCGGACGCGCGACGATGGAGCTCGCGGCCGACGCGATCGAGAACCTGGTGCTCTACCAGGTCGCGGCGCTCGACGGTTTCGTCCGCTCGCGCGGCGGCACGCTCACGCACGTCAAGCCGCATGGCGCGCTCTACCACAGCGGCGCGGAGTTCCCCGACGTCGCCCGCGCGATCGCGGAGGGCGTGCGCCGGTTCCGCCCGTCGCTCGTGCTGGTGGGCGCCGCCGGCTCCATGCTGATCGAGGCCGGCCGCGACGCGGAGCTCGCCGTCGCCGAGGAGGCGTTCGCCGACCGTCGCTACCTGCCGGACGGATCCCTGGTCTCGCGCGCGGAGCCGCGCGCCGTGATCACCGATCCCGACGAGGCGGCGGAGCAGGCGATCCTGCTGGCGCGTGACCGGGTCGCGGTCGCGGCCGACGGGACCCGCGTCTCGGTGCGAGCGGACACTCTCTGCCTGCACGGAGACACCCCCGGAGCCGCCGGAATCGCCCGCCGCATCCACGAGCGTTTCCGAGCCGAGGGCATCCGCATCGCGCCCCTGCCGACCGGCGCCGCCGCGACCCGGAAGGAAGGGATCGTGATCCCCCCCGGTTAGACTGGAGGGGGCCGGGTCCCCGGGCATACCCGATGCATCAGGAGTGGCCATGAGCGCGGAACACGACCTTCCCGGCGAGGAAGAGGAGCGCACCTGGGGGGAGCGCATCGGCGTGGTCGCCGACGCGTGGTCCGCCCTGGTCCAGACACGGGTCGCCATCTTCCGCGAGGAGCTCGTCGCGAAGGCGACGCTGCTCCTGAAGGGCGTGGTGGCCGCCGTGATCGCGCTCGGGCTCGCGATCGGCGCGCTGCTGCTCCTCGCCGCGCTCCTGGTGGCCGTGCTCGCCCACTGGTTCGACAGCGTCGGCTGGGGGATCCTGGGAGCGCTCGTCCTCTACGCGGCGGGCGCCGGCGCCGCCGTGGCCGCGGCCGGCAAGTGGCTCGGGCGCGTCAAGCCGATGGAGTTCCCCGCCTCCTCGGACGAGCTCCGCCGCGACTGGAGGGCCGTCTCGGAGTCCTGGAGCGTGAACGGCGAGGGCCCGCGGCCGCCCGCGGGCGTGGTCCCTCCGCCGCGTCCGCCGGATTCGCTGGGGACGCTGCGCGAGGACCGCCCGGAGAATCTCGAGGATCGCTACCGGGCGGGTGCGGAATGAGTCCGGCCGCGACGGACCGTCTCCAGGAGCTGCGCCGGCGCGCCGTCTTCGAGCGCGAGGACCTCGCGTCGGCGGTTCGCGATCTCCGGCTCGACGTCGACTCCTTCCGCACGCGGTGGCGCTTCGCCGGGTACGCCGCCTCGGGAGTCGCGGCGGCGGCCGCGGCGGGCTGGAAGCTCTTCGGCCGCAACTCGCTCGCCGCCAAGGCGAGCCGCGTCGCGTCGGCGGCGTCTCTCCTGGTCGGAATCGGCCGCGGAGTGCGGCTGCTGCGCCGGTTCTGGTGAGACCGTCTCCCGGCCAACGTCAGCCCTTCCCGACCACCTGCAGCATCCTCTCGGCGATCAGCGCATAAGCGGCGCCGCTCGGGTGGTATCGGTCCGCCGACAACCGGTCGGGCCGCCCCTGGAAGAGATCGAACGTCGGGACGACGGTGACGCCGGGGAAGGCGAGCGCCGTCTCCTGCGCGAGCGCGTTCCACTGCAGGACGACCGACGCGCCGAGCCGCGCGGCGCCGCTCTGCGCGTCGCCGGACTGCGCCGAGCCGAAAGGATCGTACAGACCGAGAAGCAGGATCGGCGCCGTCGCGTTCTCCGCGCGCAGCGTCTCGAGGATCTTGCGCAGGTTCTCGACGTAGCGTTCCCGGGCCGCGGCCACGGCGTCGGGAAGGGCCGCCGGGGACGCCTCGCCGCGGGAGCCGAAGGACGTGGCGCCGTGGGACAGGTCGTTGCCTCCGGCCGACAGCAGGATCAAGGACGCCGAGCGCGCGAGGCCGCGCACGTTCGGGGTCTCGGCCACCGCGAGCACCTCCGGCGTCTCCATGCCGTTGACGGCGAGGTTCGTGAGCTCCGCCGGGCCCCTCCCGCGAAAGCTCTCGAGCACGCGCACCCCGAAGCCCTTCCCGGTCTCGTCGCCCGTCCCCTTCGCGAGCGAGTCCCCGAGGACGAGGATGCGCACGGCGCCCTTTCCCGCGGCCGGAGGGACGATCGCCTGGCGGGGCGGCGGGGGAGGCTCTCCCAGCGGCTCGCCGAGCGATCCGCGGAGGGCCCGCACGAAGCCGACGCCGAAGACGAGTGCGGCGGCTCCGCCGACGAGGAGGGGAGCCGTCCACAGCCAGAAGCGGGACGAGGAGGAGCGCACGGCCATGCGGAACCGGATGATACGTTCATTCCTGTGAGCCGCGCCGCCATGCCCGCGCCCGCCGCCGACGTCGTCCTCTCGGCCCAGAACCTGACGAAGCGGTTCGGAGAGCGCGTGGCGGTCGCGGACGTCTCCTTCGACGTGCGCGCGGGCGAGGTGTTCGGCTTCCTCGGGCCCAACGGCGCGGGAAAGACCACGACCATCCGCATGCTCGTCGGCCTCGCGCGACCCGACCGGGGAACCATCCGCATCCGCGGGCTCGACCTCGCGACGCATTTCGAGCAGGCCCTCTCCCACGTCGGCTGCATCGTCGAATCGCCGGACCTCTACCGATACCTGACGGGGCGGGAGAACCTGCTCCACTTCGCGCGCATGCTCGGCGACGGCGCCGCGGGGCGGATCGAGGAGCTCGCGGCCCTCGTCGCGCTGGCGCAGCGCCTGGACGACAAGGTCTCGACCTACTCGCTCGGCATGCGGCAGCGCCTGGGGATCGCGCAGGCGCTCCTGGGGAATCCCGACGTCCTGATCCTGGACGAGCCCGCGAACGGGCTGGATCCCGCCGGCATCCGCGAGATCCGCCATCTCGTCCGCAGCCTCGCTCGGGAGCGCGGCATGTCGGTCTTCGTCTCGAGCCACCTGCTCTCCGAGATCGAGCTGATGTGCGACCGCGTGGCGATCGTGCATCGGGGGAGGACGCTCGCGGCCGCGCCGGTGGCGGAGCTGCTCGCCCGCGTCAGCTCGGACCGGCTGCTCGTCCGGGCGCTCCCGGCCGCGTCGGCCGCGGAGGTGATCGCCCGCTTCGGCGCGGTCGAGCCGGCGGCCGCGGACGATCGCGACGAGATCGCCGCGCGCGTCCCGCCCGAGCGCGTGCCCGACCTTCTGCGCGCGCTCGTCGCCGCGGGCATCGACGTCCACACGATCGAGCGGCCGGAGGCGTCGCTCGAGGAGATTTTCCTGGAGATCACAGGGAGCCAGACCGTATGAAGTTTCCCGGCCTCGTCGAGAACGAGATGCTGAAGATCGCGAAGCAGCGGCGCTTTCGCGTCGTCGTCCTGATCCTCGTGGCGCTGATCGGGCTGATCGTGTACGGATCCTTCCGGGCGCGGGATCGCTTCCACGTGAAGGACTGGCACGTCGAGGCGCAGGAGCGCACGGCGTGGCTGCAGGGCCGCATCCGCGACTCGCGAACTCCGCCGACCGCGCTCCGCTGGTTCCGCTTCGAGCTCGCGCGCCTGCAGTACCACCTCGACCGCAACCTCGATCCCGACGCGATCTCCGGACCGCTCTTCGCGCGCGCGTTCGCGAACCACGCGAGCTATCTGCTCCTCCCGCTCCTCGCGATCGTCTTCGCCTCCGACATCGTGTCCGCCGAGTTCGCGCAGGGGACGATCAAGCTGCTCCTGACGCGACCCGTCGGTCGGGCGTGGGTGCTCGGCTCGAAGCTCGCCGCTCTGCTGCTCGCGATCACGCTGACGGTGCTCCTCGGAGGGCTCGTCGCGTACCTCTTCGGCGGGCTCGCGTTCGGGTACCGCGGCTGGGAGGCGCCGGTGCTGACCGGCTTCCGCGCGAGCGGACAGGGAGTCGATCCCTCCGCGATCCGCTCGGTGGCCCTGTGGAAGGACGCGGTGCTGGCGTACGGGCTCGCGTGGTTCGCCGCGCTTTGCGTCGGGGCCATCGCGCTCCTGACGTCCGTCATCCTGCGATCCACGGCCGCGGCGATGGGGACGATGGTCGCGGCCCTGATCGCCGGCTCGATCGTCCCGCGCCTCGCTCCGTCCTGGGAGGCGCAGAAGTTCCTCTTCGTCACGGCCCTGCCGCTCCCGGACTACTACTCCGGCTCCCCGCCTCCGATCCCGGGGCTGACGGTCGGATTGGCGGTCGCCGTGCTCGCGGCGTGGGCCGCGGCCGCGCTCCTGGCCGCGTTCTGGGTCTTCACGCGGCGCGACGTGCTCGCGTGAGGGCTCGTTTTCGCCCGTCCGCGGGCGTTTTGAACCGGGCGGCGAAAAGGGAGTAGGCTATGCCTCCCGAGTCGCCATGCCAGAGAGGAAGACCGATCCGCCGGGCAAGTCGAGCCATCACTTGGAGGATGCGCGCACCCAGCGCCGTCTGAAACCGGAGCAATACGAGCTGAAGATCCGGTGGGAGAAGGCGCGCCAGGTCCTCGAGGTCTCGCCGACCGGCGTCCGCTTCGACTTCGACGCTCCGCTCAAGGTGGGGACGAAATACCCCGTGAGCCTGACCGCCCCCGGGGTCTCCTTCTCGACGACGCTCGAGGTCTCCCGCTGCCAGCTGACCGTCGAGTCGCCGTCCGGCCGCTTCTTCCGGGTGACGGGGCGCTTCTTTCCCTACGCCGACTAGACGCGGCGAGGCCCGTCCGGACGAGCGGGACTCCTAGCCCCCGGTCAGCTTCCTCAGCGCGAGACGCAGGAACTCCCCGAATTCATCCGGGCCGCCCTCGCGGCTGATCGCGTCGACGGTCTTCTCCGCCTCGCCCTTTCGATAGCCGAGGTTGACCAGGGCGGAGATGATGTCGTCCGCCGCGACTCCGGCCGGCTCGCGGCCCGGCTCCTCGCCCGGCAGGTTCGCGGCCTTCTCGGCGAGCTCGAGCACCATGCGCTCCGCCGTCTTCTTGCCGACGCCGGGGATGGCCACGAGCCTGCGCACGTCCTGCTTGCGCAGGGCGTCGATCAGCTCGACCGGCGGGATGCCCGAGAGAATCGTCAGCGCGACGCGCGGTCCGATCCCCGTGACGCCGAGCAGCAGGAGGAAGAGCTCGCGCTCGCGCTCGGTCAGGAAGCCGTACAGCGCGAGCGCGTCCTCGCGCACGTGTGTGTGGATCCAGAGCGACGCCGGGCTCTCCTGCTCGGGCAGCTCGTAGAACGTCGAGAGCGGGATGCGGACGAGGTAGCCGACGCCGCCGACCTCCAGGAGAACCTGATCCGGAGACTTCGTCGCGAGGCGTCCGGTCAGTCGCCCGATCATGCGGCGATGCTCGCTCTCGTCGCGCGATCCCCGAGCGCCGCTAGCTCCGCCGCCCGCTGCCGCCCTGGGCCTGGGACTCCCGCGTGTACGACGTGAGGAGCGCCTCGTTGATCTCGATCTTGCGCTCGGCCCGCAGCTGCTGCAGGTAGGCGCGCGTGAGCCGGTCGGCCTCCCTCTGGCGAAGGGTCTCGCGGAGCTGGTCCTTCTGCGCGGCGAACGCGGTGCGGTCGCCCTCGGTCCGCGTCAGCACGCGGAACAGCACGAATCCGTTGGGCACCGAGACCGCCGGGCCCGACTGGCCCTGAGCCGTCTTGAAGACCGCGGCCACCAGGTCCGGCGCGTTGCCGACCTCGGGGACGGGACCGCTGGGACCGAACTCCGTCGTCGTCTTGACCTCGGTAGCGTAGCGGCCGGCGAGGGTCGCGAGCGTGGTGCCCGAGGCGATCTCCTTGGCCGCGGGCTCGAGCTGGGCGAGTGCGTCCTTCTCGCGGCGCTCGGCCTTCCAGTCGCGCTCGAGGCGCGGCTTCAGCTCGGCGAACGGCGGCAGGCCGGCCTGGCGCTCCTCGGTCGGCTTCACGAAGGCGACGCCGCGCTGCGTGGAGATCGGCGTGGCCGAGATCTTGCCGATCGGCTGCGTCCAGGCCTCGTCCGAGAACTTCTGGTTCGCGCCGATGCCCGGAATCGCATCGCCCCGCGCGGCCCACTCGGTCGTGTTGAACGTGACGACGTCGCTCTGCAGCTTGCGCAGCTCGTCGTCCGAGGCGTTCTTGAGATTCTTGACCTTCGCCGCCAGCTCCGCGGACTCGCGGTCGGCCTCGGCGGACGCCTGCCGCTCGCTGAGCGCGGCCGAGATCGCGGGCCGGACCTCCTCGAGGGTGCGCGTGCGCGCCGGGGTCTTCGAGGCGAACTTGATGATGTGGTAGCCGAACTGCGTCTTGATGGGGCCGCGGACTTCGCCCGGCGACATCGAGAACGCGGCCTCCTCGAACTCGGGGACCATCTGCCCGCGCGCGAACGGCGGCAGCTCGCCGCCGGATCCCTTGCCGCTCGGGTCGTCGGTGAACTCGTTGGCGAGCTTGGCGAAATCGGCGCCGGGCTGCTTGGCGCGCATCGCCACCATCTCGGCCTTCGCCTTCGCCTGGGCGTCCCCCTCGGCGCCCGCCTCCGGCTTGACCGCGATGAGGATGTGGGCGACGTGGACCTGCTCCGGGATGTTCAGGCTGTCCTTGGTGGCGGCGTACTCGGCCTGGATCTCCGCGTCGGTGGGCTTGATCTTGGCGCGCAGCTTCGCCGTCTCGAGGAGAAGGTACTTCGTCTTGCGCTGGATGGGGGCGCGGTAGCGGTCCTTGTGCTTGTCGAGATACGCCTGCAGGTCGGCATCGGTCGGCTGCGCGTTGGACTCGAGCCGGCTCGCCGGGACCAGGATGTATTCGATCGTGGCCTTGTCGTTGCGCGCGGCGTACTCGCGGAGGAGATCGGCCTCGGGCACCAGCACGGAGGCCTTGATGAGGTCGCCGTACTTCTGCAGCAGCATGTCCTCCCGGAGGTCCTCCTCGAACTTCTCGGGCGCGACGCCGTTGGCGCGCAGGAGCTTTTCGTACTTCTCGCGGCCGATGAACTGCCCGTTGTCCAGGAAGAACGGCAGCGTCACGATCTTCTTGGAGAGCTCCTCGTCGGAGACGCGCAGGTCGTAGCGTTTCGCGGCCTCGAGGCGAAGGATGTGCTCGATCATCGAGTCGAGAACGTTGCGCGGCAGATCGAGCGCGCGCTCGAGCTCCGGCGAGAAGTTGCCCTGGTACATCTGACGGTACCGCTCGACCTGGGCCTTGTACTGGCGATCGAAGTCCACGGCCGTGATCCGATCGTGGCCCACCTGCGCGACGATCTGTCCGTTGACGTCGCCGCTCGTTCCCGAGCCCGACCAGAAGACGAACCCGAGGATGAACACCGCGATCACGGCGAACAGCGTCCACTTGAGGTGATGGAAGCTGTTGCGCATCGTCTTGAGCATCGAGACTCCTCCGCGCCCGCGCTTCGCGCGCAGGCGAACGCGCGACTATACACAAGATCCTACGGCGCCCTCGCCGCGGCAGGCCCGGTCGGGCGGACAGGGGTCGTCCGAAGGGCCGAGTCGCGCCGACTTGCGCGGCAAGTGTGCTATAAGCGAGGAGGATAAGTCTCGCAGTTTCGGGAGTTTATGCGCAAGCGGAAGCCTGGCCAGCCGGCAGGAACGGATCTCGACTGGTTCGTCATCCCGATCCAGAAGATCCGTCTTTGGGGACTGCTCCTGCTGCTCGTCCTGGTCGCCGGGGGGATCGGATACACGCTCTACGTCAAGAACCGGCGCTCCCCGCAGGACCGCGCCAAGGCCGAGATCGCCGAGGCGCAGACGCAGCTGACCCGGGCGACCAAGGCGGCCGGTGCGATTCGTCCGGGCTCCAACGTCGCGCAGGCGCGGGACTTCCTCCACGACGCCTCGGAGTCCTACGACAGCGGCCACTACGACGAGGCGTTCCGGCTGGCGGTCGAGTCGGAGTCGTACTCGCGCCGCGCGCTCGGCGGCTCGGGCTCCGGCGACCAGGGGGACGCGTCGTTCATCTTCGTCGAGGGCGAGGTGACGCTGCAGCGCGCCGGACGCTCCACCTTCGAGCCCGCGCGGCAGCGCCAGCCCCTGTTCGACGGCGACTTCGTGAAGGCGGGGAAGACCGGCTCCGCCGAGATCATGTTCTACGACGGGACGCTCTACACGATTCGGCCGGGCTCGCTCTTCGAGTGTCGGCGCCCGGCCTCCTCCGAGGTCGCGGGCAGCCAGATCAAGATGATCTCGGGCGCCGTCAACGTCTACACCTCGGGGTCCGTGTCCACGATCGCGACGGACGCGGCGACCGCGGCGATCGACAAGGACTCGCGCGTGTCGGTCGACGTCGCGCCGGGCGACAAGACCGAGGTCACGAGCTTCCGCGGCCGCACGACGGTGTCGACGGGGAAGGAGACGGTCGTCCTCGAGGGGCAGGAGCGCATCGCCGCCGACGCGAACACGCGCGTGATCTCGCCCAAGGTCGCGCTGCCGGACGCGCCGCAGCCGACCCTTCCGGCCGACAACCGCATCTACGACTTGAAGACGGGCGACCAGGTGGAGCTCAAGTGGACCAAGGTCGCCAGCGCGCAGCGATACCGGCTGCAGATCTCGCGCTCGCGTCTCTTCGTGCCCGACGCCACGGAGGTCGACCTCGACGACCGCGTCCAGACGAGCGCCCGCGTGAAGGTCTCGCGCGAGGGGTCCTATTTCTGGAGGGTCGCCGCGATCGAGCCGAGCGGGCTCACCTCCGACTGGAGCCTCGTCCGCCGGTTCAAGATGACGACGGAGCCGGCGGCGACGGCCGGCGGCGACACGACGCCGCCGCCCCTCGAGGTCTACACGCCGCAGCAGATGGGCAACATCTTCCTCATCTACGGGAAGACCGAGCCCGGGGCCATCGTGACGGTGAACGCCGAGCCCGCCGACGTCGAGCCGGACGGCTCGTTCAAGAAGACGATCACGGTCGAGCGGGACGGCGCCGCGATGCTGACGGTCAAGGCCGTCGATGCGTCCGGCAATGAAACGGTGAAGAGGGTACGCGTATTCGTCGAATCTCTCTAAGCGATTGAGGAGGTTTTCTTGGCCTGGAAATCGATCTTTTCCATCTTCTCCAACGACCTCGCGATCGACCTCGGTACGGCGAACACGCTCGTGTTCGCCCGCGGCAAGGGCATCATCGTCCGCGAGCCCTCGATCGTCGCGGTCAACACGTCCACCAACCGCGTCGAGGCCGTGGGCACGGACGCGAAGGAGATGCTGGGCCGCACGCCCGGCAACATCGTCGCCATACGGCCGATGAAGGACGGAGTCATCGCGGACTTCGAGGTCACCGAGAAGATGCTCGACCACTTCATCAAGAAGGCGCACGGACGCTCGTTGTTCGTCCGGCCGCGCATCGTGATCTCGGTGCCCTCCGGCATCACGCAGGTGGAGAAACGGGCCGTCCAGGACTCGGCGCTCCGCGCCGGCGCCTCGGAGGTGTTCATCATCGAGCAGGCGGTGGCCGCGGCGATCGGCGCCGGGCTTCCCATCACGGAGCCCACGGGCAACATGATCGTGGACATCGGCGGCGGCACGACGGACGTCGCCGTCATCTCGCTCGCCGGCATCGTGTACAGCCGCTCGGTCCGCACCGCGTCGAACGAGATGGACGAGGCGCTGATCCAGTACCTCAAGCGCAAGTACAACCTCCTCATCGGCGAACGCACCGCGGAGCAGATCAAGATCGAGATCGGATCGGCGCACCCGCTGGACGAGCCGCTGACCATGGAGGTGAAGGGCCGCGACCTCGTCGAGGGCGTTCCGAAGACCCTGACGCTGACCGACGAAGAGGTGCGCGAGGCCCTGTCGGAGGTCGTGGCGGCGATCATCGAGACGGTGCGCGTGGCGCTCGAGCGGACGCCGCCCGAGCTCTCCGCGGACATCATGGACAAGGGCATCATCATCACCGGCGGAGGATCGCTGCTGCGCAACCTCGACCGACGGCTCTCCGAGGAAACGGGCCTGCCGATCTCCTACGCGGAGGACCCGCTGGCGTCGGTGGCGCTCGGCACCGGAGCGATGCTCACGGACATGGACCTCCTGAGGAAGATCAGCATCACCTAATCCGAACGAAGCCCCGTCCCATGAGACCCCAGAGTCCCCTCGGCGAGATCGCGGCCGTCAACCCCCGGCGAGGGGGGATCGTGCTCGCGATGGTGTTGATCGGCTGCGTGCTGATCCTCTCGGCGCAGGCGCCGGGGCGGGGAGGCCGCGGCACCGTCCTCCAGTCCTGGATCCTCACGGCGTCCGCGCCCGCCGTCAACCTCGTCGCCTCGGCGTCGCGGTCCTTCTGGGGCGCCATCGGATCGACGGGCGAGCTGTTCCGCGCCCGCGCCGAGAACGAGCGACTGCGGTCCGACCTCGACCGTGCACAGCGCGAGCTCTTCCGGTTGCGCGCGGAGGTCAAGCAGACCGCGGCCGAGGGCCGGCTCGCCGCCGGGTCCGCGCTGCCCGGGATCGTGCGCAGCGTGCCGATCCTCCTGGTCGAGCATCGCTCGGGCGTGCTCTCGGCGCTGATCGCGGCGGGCTCGACGGACGGCGTCGTGCCGGATTCGCCGCTGGCCGTTCCGGGCGGCCTGGTCGGCCGAGTGGTCGCCGTGGGCCGCGGCGTGTCCCGGGCGCAGCTCCTGCTCGACGCGTCGGCGGCGGCGGGCGCCCGCATCGCGCGCACCGGCGAGCTGGGCGTGATCCGCGGAGACGGCAAGGACCGGCTCACCCTCAACAACATCGCGACGACCTCCACCGTGGCGCCCGGCGACTGGATCGAGTCCGCCGGGATCGACGGCATCTATCCGAGGGGCATCCCGATCGGGCGCGTCGAGTCGGTCTCGCGGGGAAGCAAGCTCTTCCTGGAGGTCCGCGTGGCGCCGTCGGCCGACTTCACGCGTCTCACGGACCTCCTGCTTCTGTCGCCCTCGCCGGCGACGCAGGAAAACCCGGAGGTTGGACGGAGTGCGACGCGGTGAAGCTTTCCCGCATCGTCCCGCTCCTCGTGGCGGCGGCGGTCCTCGAGTTCTTCATGGGCGGGTCGCCGTCGCACCGCTCGCCGGTCGACTGGTTCCTGCTCGCGACCGCGACCGTCGCCCGCAGCGGGGACTTCGTCCGCGCGGTCCTCGCCGGCGCGGCGGCGGGCTTCCTGGAGGACGGGATCTCCCAGCGGATGCTCGGACTGAACGCGTTCGCGAAGGCCGTGATCGGATACGCGCTCACGATCGTCGCGGTGCGGGTCGTGTTCGGCGGCGCGATCGCGATGGGCGCGGCGCTCGCCGCGGCGGAGCTGGTCAACGAGAGCCTGGTCGCGCTCCTCTCGGCGCTGCTCCTGCAGTCTCCGATCGTGATCCTGTCGCGGGACGCGCTCTGGCGGGCGGCCGCGACCGGCGTCACCGGAGGAGCGCTCGAAGCGGCGTGGAGCTTTCCGTGGCAGGAGTGGTGGAAACGGCGGCGGCTGCGGAGGCTCCGGTGAGAGCGGAGCGCAGGAAAACGAACCGCGTCGCGAGTCCCGAGGGCGTGACGTGCTGAAGATCCGCGAGGACCGCCAGGCGCTGCTGCGCCGCGTCGAGATCGCCCGCATGGGCGTCGGCACGGCCCTGTCCCTTCTCGCGATCGCGTACTGGATCGTGCAGATCGTGCGCGGGGACTACTACTTCACGCTGTCCGAGAACAACCGCTTCCGCTCGGTCAAGATCACGGCGCCGCGCGGCTACATCCTGGATCGCAACGGCGCGCCGCTCGTCGAGAACGAGCCGGCCTACACGCTCCACCTCTATCGCCGTGAGGCGCGCGACCTCGACGCCTCGATCTCCTTCATCGTGGATCTCCTGAGGCTGGACGGAAGCCAGGTGCGCTCCCGCGTCGAGCGCGGCCGCCGGGATCCCGAGTTCCTCCCGATCTCGATCGCCGAGAACCTGGGCATCGAGGAGGTCGCGGCCGTCGAGGCGCACGCGATCGAGCATCCGGAGTTCGCGATCACCGTCTCGCAGCGCCGGCTCTACAAGCACGGCGTCTCGGCGGCCCACGTCCTCGGGTACCTCTCGGAGGCGACGCCCGACCAGATCAAGACCGCCGGCACGCTGTACTCGGTGGGCGACTGGATCGGGCAGAAGGGCATCGAGGGCAGCTACGAGAGGCTGCTGGCGGGCGCCAACGGCGAGCGCCGCGTGATCGTCGATTCGCACGGGCGCGAGGTGTCGGAGGCCAATCGCATGGAGGCGACGCCGGGGCAGAACCTCTTCCTCACCCTCGACGTGCGGCTGCAGGACGTGGCCGAGGAGTACTTCAAGGACAAGGTCGGCTCGGTCGTCGCGATGGACCCCACGACCGGAGAGATCCTGGCGCTCGTGTCCTCGCCCTCGTACGACCCCAACTGGTTCATGCGCCGCGTGACCGCGTCGGAATGGTCGAGCCTCCTCGAGAATCCGGATCGGCCGCTCCAGAACCGCGCGATCCAGAACATGTACTCGCCGGGCTCGGTCATCAAGCCGTTCTTCGCCTACGGCGCGCTGGCCGCCAACCTCGTGGATCCCAGCATGCGCGTCTTCTGCCCGGGCTACGCGACCTTCTACGGCCGCCAGTTCCACTGTCACAAGAAGGGCGGCCACGGCTGGGTCAACCTGCGCGACGCGATCAAGGAGTCCTGCGACGTGTACTTCTACACGCTCGGCCAGAGACTCGGCATCGACCGCATCGCGGAGATCGCGACGTCCTTCGGCTTCGGGGATCCGACCGGAATCGACTTCGGGGCGGACAAGGCCGGCCTCGTGCCGTCCGAGGAGTGGGCCCGCGTCAAGCGCGGCGCGCGGTGGTACCCGAGCGAGACGATCTCCGTGGCGATCGGCCAGGGCCCGCTGCTCGTGACGTCGATGCAGGTCGCGCGTGCCCTGTCCGGCCTCCTCGAGGGCGGGCGGCTGCCGACACCGCACCTCTTCTACTCCTCGCAGGATCCCCGCACGAAGGAGCAGCTGCGCTACAAGGCCGAGTTCCACCAGGGCATCGCGCTCACGCCCGAGAAGCTCGAGATCGTCAAGAACGGCATGTGGGCGGTCGTGAACGAGCCGGGCGGCACCGCGTACGGCTCCCGCGTCGCGAACTTCGAGATGGGAGGCAAGACGGGCACGGCGCAGGTCGTCGGACGGGAGACGCGCGAGCGGACCAACGTCAAGGGGAAGGACTTCGACACGCACGCCTGGTTCGCGGGCTTCGGGCCGGTCGACAAGCCCGCGATGGTCGTCGTGGTGTTCGTCGAGAACGGCGGACACGGCAACCTCGCGGCCGCGCCCCTCGCCAAGGCGCTCTTCGAGACGCGCTACGGGATCGCGCCCGCGACGCCGAAACCGCCGAAGCCGCAAAAGGCGGCCGACCTTCCCGGCGTGACGCGTGCCGGGTTGAAGACCGCGGAGACCCGCGAGGCACGGCCATGATCGGCGCCCTTCCGGCCACCCGCCGCCTCGATCCCGTGATCCTCGTGTGCACGCTGGCGCTCGCCTCGCTGGGAGTCCTCTTCATCGCGTCGGCCACGACCGGTACGCACTTCGAGGGGCTGGCGAGCCGCCAGGCGGTGTGGATCGCGGTCGGACTCGGCCTCATGGGCGCGGCGATCCTCTTCGACTACCGGATGCTCTTGAAGTTCTCGTTCGCGATCTACTGCGCGAGTCTGCTGCCCCTCGTCTACCTGATCCTCTTCGGCGAGCGCATCGCGAACGTCCGCTCGTGGATCCGCGTCGGGCACTTCCAGTTCCAACCCGCCGAGCTCTCCAAGATCGCGACGGCCCTCCTCGTGGCGTATCTGTTCGAGAACGAGGACGACTCGCGCCTGAAGCCCTCGACGCTCGCCAAGCTCGCGGCGATCGTGGGCGTCCCGGTGCTCCTCGTCTTCAAGCAGCCCGACGTCGGATTGGCGCTGACGTTCCTGCCGCTCGTCTTCGTGGGCCTCTACTTCGGGGGGATGCCGGCCCGGGGCTGGGTCGTGATCGTCGTCGTGCTCGCGCTCGTCTGCGGAGGCGGCTGGTTCTTCCTCAAGGACTACCAGAAGAAGCGGGTCGAGACGTTCCTCAATCCCGACAGCGACCTGCTCGGCTCCGGCTATCAGGTCCAGCAGTCGAAGATCGCCGTGGGATCGGGCGGCTTCTCCGGCAAGGGGTTCCGCAGCGGCACCCAGAGCCAGCTGCGATTCCTGCCCGTCCAGCACACGGATTTCATTTTGGCCGTCATCGCGGAAGAGTGGGGATTCCTGGGGGTGATCCTCGTCCTCGGAATCTTCGCCGCGCTCTTCCTCCGCGCGCTGAAGCTCGCCCAGACCGCGCGAGACCGGGGAGGGGTGTATCTCATTCTCTGCATCACCGGCATGCTGTTCTTCTCGGTCGTGATCAACGCGTCGATGATGATCGGGCTCGCGCCGACGACTGGCATTCCGCTCCCTCTCGTCTCGTACGGCGGATCCTCGGTCGCGACGACGTTCCTGTGCATCGGCCTGATCCTGGGCGTCCACTACCGGCGCTTCGCGAACGCGTGAGAACCGAACTCCTCGTCAACGCGACGCCTCCCGAGACGCGCGTGGCCCTGCTCGAGGACGGCCGCGTCGTCGAGGTTCTGCACGAGCGGCGCGGGAAGTCGGGCCTCGTCGGCAACGTCTACCTCGGCCGCGTGCACCGGGTCCTTCCCGGCATGCAGGCCGCGTTCGTCTCGATCGGGCTCGAGCGGGACGCCTTCCTCTACGTCGAGGACGTCGCGCCGCGGTCTCCGGAGTTCGACTTCGGCGACGTGACGGTCACCGGGACTCCGAGCGAGGCCGGGGACGCGTTGCGCGAGGAGCGCCCGCGGATCGACGACCTGCTCAAGGAGGGCCAGGAGATCGTCGTCCAAGTGACCAAGGATCCCATGGGAGGCAAGGGACCGCGCGTGACCGCCGGGATCTCGCTCCCCGGGCGCGCGCTCGTCTACCTGCCGACCGTGCGCGAGTTCGGGATCTCCCGGCGCATCACCGACGAGGCGGAACGCGAGCGGCTGCGGCGCATCCTCGAGGCGCTTCCCGCGGAGGGCGGCTTCATCGCGCGGACCGCCGCCCAGTCCATGCGGGAGGAGGACTTCCAGTCCGATTACCGCTACCTGACCGATCTCGCCGCGAGGATCGAGCGCCGGCGCGAGAGCGTCGCGGCGCCCGCGCTCCTGCACCGCGAGCTCGACCTCGCCTCGCGCAGCGTCCGCGACCTCGCGGGCCCGGACTGCGCCGTCATCCGCGTCGACGACGAGGGCCAGTACGCCCGCCTGAAGGAGCTGCTCGAGGCGATCGGACCGTCGCTCGCCGTTCGCCTGGAGCGCTTCGACCGCCCCGAGCCGATCTTCGAGTTCTTCGGCGTCGAGGCCGAGATCGAGAACGCGCTGCGGAGCCGCGTCGCGCTGCCGTCCGGAGGCTCCCTCGTGATCCACCAGACCGAGGCGCTCGTGGCGATCGACGTCAACACCGGACGGTTCGTCGGCAAGGACGCGCTCGAGGAGACCGTGTTCGCCGTGAACCTCGAGGCCGTTCCGGAGGTCGCGCGGCAGATCCGGCTGCGCGACCTCGGCGGCCTCCTCGTCATCGACTTCATCGACATGGAGCTGGCCGAGCACCGCGACGAGATCGTGTCCCGCTTCGAGGAGGAGCTCGCGAAGGACCGTGCGCGAACGCGCGTCCTCCCGCTCTCGGAATTCGGGCTGATCGAGGTCACCCGCCAGCGCTCCCGCGGCAACGTCGAGCGGCTGCTGACGCGCGCCTGCCCGGTCTGCGGCGGGAGCGGCCGGGTCAAGACCGACCTCACGCTGGCGCTCGACCTGCGACGCGAGCTCTTCGCTCCGCCGCGGCTCTTCACCCCGGGCCAGACCGTGAGGATCCGGGTCCAGCCGGGGCTCGCCAAGCTGCTCACCGAGGATGAGCCGAAGATCCTGGCGGAGTTGCAGGAGAGCCTCGGGGTCGACCTCGAGCTCCTGAGCGACGAAGGCGTCGTCGGCTATGAGGTCCTCAGGGACTAGAGCCCGCGCCGAGGCGGTTTCGGAGAATCCCCCAAAAAAAAGGCGGCCCCGACTTATTTGTGTCGGGGCCGGGAAGGAAGGTATCGCGTGCTACATCAACAAACAGGGTCCGGGCGGGGTTTATTTCTAAACCTAAACAATTGATGAACAAGGACTTGTCGGCTAGCCGGACCCGCCCGTCAGCCGCTCGTAAAGCTCCCGGACTTCGTCCAGGGAGGTGATGTCGGCGGGGGAGCGGTCGGGCCGCAGCCGGACGATTCTGGGGAAGCGCAGGGCGAAGCCGGACTTGTGGCGGGCGCTCTTCTGGATCGAGTCGAAGGAGACCTCGATGACGATCTCCGGAGTTACGGCGCGGACGGGCCCGTAACGGGCGATGGTGCTCTTCCGGAAGCGCGTCGAGAGCCTCCGGATCTCCTCGTCGGAGAGCCCGGAGTAGGCCTTGCCGATGTTGACCAGTCCCTCCTCCGCGCGCACCGCGAAGGTGTAGTCCGACAGCATGCCGGCACGCTTGCCGTGTCCCTGCTCGACCGCGGTCACCACGACGTCGATCGATGCGAGGGCCTTCTTCCACTTGCGCCAGGCGCGGCCGCGCTTGCCCGCCTGATACGCGGAGTCGCGGCGCTTGAGCATCAGGCCCTCGTTGCCGCGGGCTCGCGCCGCGGCGAACAGCGTCTCGAGCTCCTCCGGGGTCGCGGCGCGGAAGACCTCCGAGACGAGCAGCCCGCTCCCGGCCGCCGCCGCGTCGAGCTCTTGGCGGCGCGTCTCCCAGCTCTCCTCGAACAGCGGCCGGCCGCCTCGGACGAGGCAGTCGTAGGCGACGAACGCCGTTGGGATCTCCTCGAGCAGCGACGCCTCGGGCGCCTTGCGTCCCAGCCGCCTCTGCAGTCGGAAGAACGAGGCCGGGCGGCGCTCGTCCTCCCGCCACGCCACGATCTCGCCGTCGAGGACGAACGACCCCTCGAGGCCGGCGAGCGCCCGTGCGATCTCCGGGAACTGCGGCGTGACCTCGTCGAGCGTGCGCGAGAAGAGCGCGACCCGCTGGCCGTCCTTGTGGGCGTGCGCGCGGATGCCGTCGAACTTGTCCTCGACCGCGAAGTCCGGCAGCTCTCCGGCGACCTCTTCCGCCGACTCGATCGGCGACGCCAGCATGAAGCCGATCGGATGGAAGAGGCGGAATCGGATCTCGCCGAGACGATCCGCGCGCGCGGCCGCCGCGGTCTCGCCGACGTCGCCGCTGTCGCGGCGCGCCCTCGCCACGGCCTCGCGGTCGCGGCCGAACGCCTGCGCGATCGCCTCCTCCACGGTCGTCACGTCGGCGCCGATGCGGAGGCCGCCGGAGAGCGTCTTGAGCAGGTACTTCGCCTCGACCGCCGAGGAGCGCCCGAGCATCGCCTCGACCGCCTCGCGCTTCTCGGCGGGCTTGCGCCGGCCGGCGAGCCCGCGGAAGAACGCCTCCGCCTCCGCGATCGTCATCCCGCCGGCGGCCTGTGCGGGGCGGAGCAGGCCGACCGCCTCGCCGAGGTCCCCGATCGCGATCGCGCAGGCGCGGACCGTCTCCTCGTCCCATCCCGTCACGGCGGAGGCCGCGCGCAGGATCGTCGCGTACCCGACGGAGGTCACGGCCTCCTCGTGCTCGGCGAACGGCGATCCGGAGAGCAGGCGGGCCGCGGCCGGCAGCTCCTCGGCGCCGACTCGGCCGAGTATGCCCGCAAGGCGTTCGACCTTGTCGAGCCTCCCGCGAAGGGCGGCGACCTCCTCGAGCGTCTCGGCGAGCTCGCGGTACCCGGTCACGGCTCCTCCGCCTCCGGCTGGGGACGCTCCTCCCGTCCCGTGAGGGCCTCGGCCGGGACGCCTCCGGCGCCGAGGATCCGGGCGAAGTCGCGCGCGAAACCGTGGAGCGTGACGACGCGCCGCGGGGCGACGGAGGCCACGTGGCGGCGCAGGTCGGGAAAGTCGGCGTGGTCCGACATCGGAACGAGCACGTCGGCCTCGAACTCGAGCCGCGACGCCTCGCGCAGCGCCCAGCCCGAGAGGTAGATCACTCGGCGCCTCCGGATCGCGCGGACCATGGGCGAGCGCGCCGTGGAGGGCGGCGTCACCAGGGCCTCGCCCTCTTTCGCGGGACCGCTCTCGTACGGACGGGACAGCGGGAGCGCGACGCCGGCGGCGGCGTACTCCGGCAGGAGCTTCCACGCGGCGCCGTGCAGCACGGTCGGGATGCCCGCCTCGGTCAGGAGCGCGGCGACCTCCTGCGCCTTGCCGAGCGCGTAGGCGAGCAGCACGGGCGTCTCGCCCGACGCGAGCGCGTCGCGGCACGCGTCGAGGATGCGGCGCTCGAGCACCTCGCGCGGAGGGAAGACGAAGACCGGCAGGCCGAACGTCGTCTCCATGACGAGCGTCCCGGCCGCCGGCGCCTCCGCCGGGGCGCAGGTGCGGCCCGTCCGCAGCTTGAAGTCGCCCGTGTAGAGAAGGGACTCCTCTTCCGCGCCGATCCAGACCTGCGCGGAGCCCAGGACGTGACCGGCCGGCACGAGCCGGAGGCGCGCTCCGTTTTGCGCAACCTCCTCGCCGTAGGCGAGCGGGCGGGAGGCCCCGGACCACTCCGGGTTCCGGCGCCGGTAGAGCGCGAGGGTCTCGGGCGTCGCCCAGACCTCGCCGTGCCCCGCGACGGCGTGGTCGGCGTGCGCGTGCGTGAGGATCGCGCGCGCGGCCGGCGCGGCCGGATCGACGAAGGCCCCGAACGCGGGAGCAAAGAGACCCTCGGGGCGCGAGTCGAGGAGAGGGGCCGGGGACGCCATGGGAGGCGAATTCTAGTCGGTGGTCGGAGGCCGCTTGTCGGTGTCGGTGCCGGTGCCGGAGCGAGCCCGGTCCCACATCGCGAGCGCGACTCTTCGCTCGGCGTCGTGATCCACGATCGGGCCGGGATAATCGCCGCCGGCCCCGATCCGGCACCCCGCGCCGGATTGCTCCGCCGCGGTCATCGTCCACGGCTCGTGGATGCGCTCGGCCGGCACGCGCGCGAGCTCCGGCACGAATCGGCGGATGTACGCGCCGGAGGGATCGAACCGCCGCGACTGGCGCACGGGCGAGAAGATCCGGAAGTAGGGCGCGGCGTCCGTGCCGGAGCCGGCGGCCCACTGCCAGCCGCCGTTGTTGTTGGCGAGGTCCGCGTCGGCGAGCTCGTGCGCGAACCACCGCTCGCCGTGCCGCCAGTGCAGGTGGAGGTCCTTGGTCAGGAAGGACGCCGCGACCATGCGAGCGCGGTTGTGCATCCAGTGCGTCGTGGAGAGCTCGCGCATCGCGGCGTCGACCAGAGGGTATCCGGTGCGGCCCGCCTTCCAGGCCTCGAGCGAATCCTCGTCGTCCCTCCAGGCGAGCGCGTCGAGCCCGGGCCGGAAGCTCTCGCGGGCCACGCGGGGGAAGTGGAACAGGACGTGGTGGAAGAACTCGCGCCACGCGAGCTCGAGCACGAACCGCTCGACGCTCGCGCGCCCTCGATCCTCGTTTTCAACCCACGCCTGCTCCGCCGCCGCGCGCACCGTTCGTGGGGAGACCGTGCCGAAGTGCAGGTGCGGCGAGAGGCGAGACGTGCCCGCGACGGCGGGGCGCTCGCGGTCCTCGGCATAGCGGCCGGCCATCGCTGGGAAGAATCTCCGGACGAGCTCGCGCGCTGCCGCCTCTCCGGCCCCGGGGGCATGCGGATCGGCCTCGAGCGAGCGCCATGCTCTGACCCTCGCGAGCGGGATGCTCGGGAGCTCCGGCGTGTCGAGCGCGGCGGGCTCCGGCTCGGGATTCCGCTTCTCCGCCGCGAGCCACTTCTTCGAGAAGGGCGTGAACACGGTGTAGGGCTCGCCGCCGGCGGTCGCGATCGCGTCCGGCTCGACGAGCAGCGCGTCGGGGAAGAACCGCAGGCGCGCGCCCGTGGCCTCGAGCGCGGCGGCGGCGGCGCGGTCACGCTCCTGCGGATACGGGCCGATCTCCGCGTTCGCGTAGACCGCGTCCGCGCCCGTCTCCCGCAAGAGCTCCGTCAGGGCCCGCGCGGCGGGGCCGCGGCGGACGACGAGCCGACCGCCGACGCGCGGCAGAGAGGCCGCGAGCTCCTCGAGGCTCTCGCGCAGGAATCGGAACCGCGCGGGGCCCACGTTTTCGTCGGGATCGTCCGCGTAGTGGTCGTCCAGGACGAAGACCGGCACGACGCGCTCGGCGTCTCGCGCCGCGCGCGCCAGCGCGGTGTTGTCGGAGACCCGCAGGTCGCGGCGGAACCAGTGAAGGACCGTGCGCACCCGGCTCACGGCGGACCGGGCGGGAAGATCTCGTCGATGGCCCGCTCGCGGTAGTCGAAGATCGCCTCGAGCTGCCGGCGCACGAGGAGGCGGTGGACGATCCGCCCGAGGAAACCGAAGGGGAGCGCATAGGCGACGCGGTCGTGCATGACGACGCCGCGCCCTTGTTCGTCCGGGACGAAGCGATGCGTGTGGGTCCACGACGCGTACGGACCGCTCTCCTGGACGTCCTCGAACGCGTCGGGCGGGCTCCAGCGCGTGATGCGCGTGACCCAGCGCAGAGTCACGAGGGCCCAGCGGATGCGGTATTCGATCGTCGAGCCCGCGGCGAGCCGTTCCGGCGGCGTCCCGTGGATCCGGAAGCGCAGCCCGGGCGGCGTGAGACGCGCCAGGTTGCCGGGGTCCGAGAAGAAGGCGAAGACCCCGGCAGGCGACGCCGCGACGCGATGGGTGCGTTCGAGCGTGTGCAGACTTACGGCAGCGGCCGGAGCCCGAAGAGCGGCAGCGTCGCGACCGTCTGCAGGCCCGGCGGCGCGGCGACGATGAAGGGAATCGCATTGACGACGCATCCGATCGTCGAGCGGTCGCCGTGGAAGCCGCCCGCGACCGCGAGGTGGACCGGCGGGTCGCCCTCGACGTCGATGTGGTCGCCCGGACTCGCCGCGCCGACCGCCATCGTCAGGTCGAGCACCACGCGGGCCTCGTCGCCGGCCTGGACCATCGCGACCTGGTGCAGGCCCAGGACGCGGCCCTTCGGGACGCCGTCGGTCTCGGCCTCGGCGAGGACGGGCTTGATCGTCTCGGTGATCTCGTCGATGGGCAGGCCGAGGCCCAGCGCGATGATGGCCGCGGATTCCGACAGTCCGACGTGGCCCAGCTTCTTCGAGGCGACGCCGGCGTCGAACTCCTCGCGCGTCAGCCCGGCCCCGACCTTGGCGCGCAGCGGCCCCCGCCGCTTGGCCGCGTCCACGACGCGCGTGACCCGGACCGAGTCGACCCGCACGCACGCGGAGGCCACGGCGAGCACGAGGCGGTCCATCACGAGCCCGGGGTTCACCCCGGTCCCCAGGACCGCGACCTTCTTCTCCCGGGCCAGCGCGTCGATCCGCCGGGCGAGCCGGGAGTGGTGCAGCTCGGGGTAGGAGAGCTCCTCGCAGGTCGAGACGATGTGGAAGCCCGCCCCGATCGCCTCCTCGATCTGAGGCATCACGGAGTGGAGGCGGGATCCGGTGCAGAGGACCACGACGTCGGCCGGTCCCCGCGACGACGCGCTGGCGGCGTAGAGCGAGGCCGCCGAGGCGGTCACGTTCACTCGGGGGAACGCTCCGTCGAGGAGGCTCGAGAGCGGCTGGCCGGCCTTCTCGGGGGCCGGATCGGCGGCGCCGAGCAGCTCGATCCCGTCCCTGCCGGACAGGGCCTTTCCCACCTCGATCCCGATGGGGCCGAGGCCGACGAGGGCGACGCGTGCGGGTCGGGGCGACATTCTTCGGCTCTCCTGATTCGACGTTCGATGGGAGGTCCGCATTCTAATGAAGTCCTCAAGGGATGTGTCCTCCGGGAATGCCGCCTCGGCGGCACCGCGTTCGGGGAGGGTAGGAAGAGACGGAAATGGCTCGCCATCGAATCGCCCTCGCCTCCGCCTTGCTGCTGGCCGTCCTGCTGGGAGGCGGCGCCTGCGCCTCGTCGAAGCCCGCCCCCACCGATCTCGCCGCCGCGCCCGCGCCCCCCAAGAAGAAGAAGGACACCGGGGTCAAGGTCCTGAGGGGCGTGGTCGTCGAACGCGAGCGGGACGCGCCGGGCGAAGGGGGAGCGGGTTACCAGGGCCTCGGCAGCTACTACCTCATCTTCGAGGTGCGGGACGGCGAAGCGACCGCGCGCTACCGCTATCAAGTCAACCAACAGCAGTGGTTTCGCTATCCGGAAGGCTCCCCGGTGCGGATCACGCTCCAGAACAACTTCCTCCAGGACATCAAGCCGGACGCGGGCTCCTGACGGCAACGCAGGGGCCGCCGGCCGCTCGGTGCCTTGACGCTGCCGGGGGTCTCGCAGAGACTTCGCGCACCATGAAGGGCTGGGACGGAGAAAGCCTCGTGTCGCGCCGGGACGTGGAGACGAACGCCTGGATGTTCGTCGCGCTCCACTCCTCGCGGCTGGGGCCCTCCACGGGCGGCACGCGGATGATCTCGTACGACGACCTGGCGTCGGCGCGACGCGACGCGATGCGGCTGTCCGAGGGCATGACGTACAAGTGGGCCGCGGCCGGGTTTCCCCGCGGGGGAGGCAAGGGCGTCATCGCGGCGCCGCCGGGCCTCGACGTCCGCGCCCGCGCCGGGCTGCTGCGCCGCTACGGCCAGCTCGTGAAGGACCTCGGCGGGCGTTTCTGGACGGGCGCCGACGCGGGCACCTCGGCCGCCGACATGGACGTGATCGCCGAGACCGGAGAGCCCTACGTCTTCAGCCGCACCGAGGCCAACGGGGGCGCCGGCGGATCGGGGCCGTGGACCGCGCTCGGCCTCTTCGCCTCGCTCCGGGCGGTGGCGGGACGGCTGTTCGGCGAGCCGTCGCTCGCGGGGCGCCGCGTTCTCGTCCAGGGAGCCGGCAGCGTCGGCCGCCCGCTGATCGAGCGGCTCGTCGCCGCGGGAGCGCAGGTCTCCTTCAGCGACATCGAGCCCGAGGCCGCGCGACTCCTCGGATCCGGCGGGACCGCCGCCTACGTGGCGCCGGAGAGGCTCTTCGACACGCCGTGCGACGTCTTCGCGCCGTGCGCTCTGGGCGCGGTCTTGAACGCCGACACGATCCCGAGGCTGCGGTGCCGGGCGGTGGTCGGCGCCGCGAACAACCAGCTCGCCGAAGCGGAGGACGCCGAGCGCCTGCGCGCGGCCGGAATCCTCTATGCGCCCGACTTCGTCGTCAACGCGGGCGGTGCGATCGCGATCACCGGCATCGAGGCCCTGGGCTGGTCGCGCGAGAAGGCCGAGCGGGAAGTCGAGGGCATCGCGGGCACGCTGTCGGGGATCCTCGATCTCGCCGACCGCGAGGGCATCACGACCGATGCCGCGGCGCGCCGGATCGCGGCGCAACGGATCGGGGCCGCCGGGACCTAGGCCGCGAAACGCCGGACCGGCGAACCGGCACGAGGGCCGAGGTGCCGGTCCCTCCCTCTCGTGGCAGAGTGCGTCGATCGCGTCGCTCGTCGGAGGCCCGCGCATGAAGAAGAGACGCCCGAGGGGAACGGCCGCGCTGGGGGCTCTCGTCGCGCTCGTCTGTATCGGGGCGGGGCGCGGCGAAGAGCCTCGTCCCTACGACCCGTCGCGGGATCCCGCGCGGGACCTCTCGGCCGCGATGTCGGAGGCCCGGCGCGATCAGAAGCGGGTGCTCCTCGAGGTCGGCGGGAACTGGTGCGGATGGTGCCGCGAGCTCGAGCGCTTCGTGCGCAGGGATCCCGACGTCGCCGAGGCGATCCGCTGCGCCTTCGTCGTCGTTCGCGTCAACGTCAGCCCCGAGAACTCGAACGCGCGATTCCTCTCGGCCTATCCCGACGTTCCCGGATACCCTTACTTCTTCGTCCTGGACGCGAAGGGGTCGCTGCTCGCGGAGGTCGACACGGACGATTTTCTGAGGGGCGAGGCCTACGACCGCGCGAAGCTCCTGGCGTTCGTCCGCAAGTGGTCGCCGTCTCCGTCGCGTCCCGACGCGAAGCCGACGGGAGGCTAGGGCACGGTCTCCCGGCTGGCCTGACGCGACGCCGTGTCCGGGCGGGCGGGGACGTACTCCGGGTCGATCTTCTTCATCCGCGTCTCGATGTCGGCCGCGAGCTGCTCCCGGCCGGCCCTCCGCGCGTCGGCGGCGATCCGCTGGAGCCGGAAGAGGCCCTCGCCCCACGCGTCGAAGCGCGGGTTCGCCGACAGCGCGTCGGCGACCGCGAGGATCGAGGCCTCGGCCGCGCCCGGCGCGTCTCCGCGGAGCGCGATCTCCGTGTCGAGCTGGTCGACGTAGGGCTGCACGAAGATCGTGAGGTAGCGCGACTGGAACGGAGGGAGCTCGCGGTAGGCGTCCTCGAGCGTCTTCTTGGCGCGCGCCGCGCACGCGCGGGACTCCTCCATCTTGCCCATCGCGAGGAGCGTCTCGCCCTCGACGATGGCGGCGACGGCATGCGAGGCCGGCGTCCGCGTCGGCGTCTGGAGCGCGCGCGAGACGGCGAGCGCGTCGTCCAGCCGGCCGCGGAGGAGATAGAACTCGGCGAGGCTCGCCTGAGGCGTCCCCCGGTAGGGCAGCCGGGCCGGGGTGTCGAAGGCGCGGCGGAACGTGGCCTCGGCCTCGGCGGTCCGCCCGAGCCGCAGGTACGTGTAGCCGAGCAGCTGCAGGTTGTGCAGGTGGTGCCAGTCGTCGCCCGGACGCAGGGAGAGCTCCTTCGCGTATGCCTCCTCGATCGCGTCCGCCTTGCGGAACTGCGCGAGCGCCTCCTCCCAGCGGCCGAGGCGCGGGAGCACGTGCCCCAGCATGTGCTGGGCGTGGGCCACGCCCGGCGCGGCGTCGGCGTAGATCCGGCCATGCCGCGCGGCTTCCGCGGGGTGCGCGATGTTCTCGAAGGAATGCACGAGGTAGTGATGCGCGCCCAGGTGCCCGGGCGACCGGACGAGGGCGGTCTCGTAGAACGCGATCGACGCGGAGCCGCCGAACTGGCCGCGTCCCCACGGCCCCGGCTCCTCGGCGTTGCCGCGGAGGATCCACAGCTCGGCATCGTCGGGGTACGACGCGAGCGCGCGGTCGATCGCCTCCTTGTACGCCTCGAACTTCTGCGACTGCTCCGTCGCGACGGCGTCCTGCGCCTCGATCTGCAGGGCCCGAAGCGCGACGAAGGCCTGCTCGCGCGGCGTCGCCTTCGGCGCCAGCCTCTGCGCGTTCGCGATCGCCTCGCGCGTGGCTTCGGGGCGTTCGGCGCCCTGCTCCGCGCGGGCGAGACCCATCCAGCACATCGCGCAGCTCGGGTCCGTGCGCAGCGCCTCGTGGAAGGAGCGCGCCGCGTCCACCCAGACGTAGTGGTGGAGGAGCGTGAGGCCCTGGTCGTAGAGCTCCTGCGTCTTCGGAGACGCCGCGGTGCTCGTAATCGTCTGGTGGACGTGGCCAATGTCCGTGCGCAGGCCGATCGGGCGCTCGAGCAGCGCCGGCTCGACCGGGTCGCCGGGCGCGGCGCAACCGGCATGGGAGAGCGCGACCGGAGGATCGGCCGCGAAGAGGTTCGTCGCGGACGGCGGAAGCCCGAGAGTCAGGACGATGGCCGCGAGAATCGGAGTTCGCATCGGTGCTCGGCTCACCGGAGAGTGTACGGCCGGCCGCTCTTGGCGACGTCGAAGTCGCGCGACTTTCCCTTCGGGATCGACAGCGACTTCCAGCGCGCTCCGGCGTAGTGCTTGGCGAGGTAGACGATCTGACCGATGTGGTACGCGTAGTGCGTCAGCTGGCGCTGCATCGCCTCGAGCACCGTGTGAGGCTCCCCGCGGATCGGCACCTTCCGGAAGAGGTCCTCCTCCCGGATCGGCTCGAGCGCCCGGAAGAGCAGGGCCCAGCCCTCCTCCCACCGCGCGGCCAGGGACTCACGCGAGTCGGCGGTCTCGCGCTCGAACTCGGCGTCGCGGTTGCGGTCCGCCTTCTCTCCGTCGCTTCCCGGGAAGTCGCGCCAGCGCGACCGCATGTTGCCGGCCACGTGCTTGAGGACGAGCGCGACGCTGTTGGACTCGGGGTCCGGCGCCCGGAAGAAGTCCTCGTCGGAGACCTGGGCCATCGCCGCCTCGGCCATCCGCTTGTACTTGCGGAACTGGGCGAGCGCATCCTGCAGGTAGTGCGCGCCGGCGGTCTCGGGCACCCGATCATCCTATCCCCGCGACCATAGAATTCCGGCGTGAGCAGGGACCCCCTCTCGGGATTCGCCCCGCCCGTCCGGGAATGGTTCGGGGCGTCGTTCGCCGAGCCGACGTCGGCGCAGCGCAAAGGCTGGCCGCCGATCCTCGCCGGCGAGTCGACGTTGCTGCTGGCGCCCACCGGCTCGGGGAAGACGCTCGCCGCTTTCCTCGCGGGCATCGACCGGCTGATGTTCTCGCCGGAGCCGCCGAAGAAGGAGCGCACGCGGATCCTCTACGTCTCTCCGCTCAAGGCGCTCGCCGTGGACGTCGAGCGCAACCTCCGGGCGCCCATCGCCGGGGTCGCCGCGACCGCGGAACGGCTGGGCGTCCCGTTCCGGCTGCCGACGGTCGCGATCCGCTCCGGCGACACGCCCCAGGCCGAGCGCGCGCGCATCGCGCGCACGCCGCCCGACATCCTGATCACGACTCCCGAGTCCCTGTACCTGCTGCTGACCTCGCGCGCGCGGGAGATCTTCGCCTCGCTCGAGACCGTGATCGTGGACGAGATCCACGCGATCGCCGCGACCAAGCGCGGCGCCCACCTCTTCGTCTCGCTCGAGCGCGTCGAGGCGCTCCGCGAGGGGAAGCGGCCGCTCCAGCGCATCGGCCTCTCGGCGACGCAGCGGCCGCTCGAGGAGATCGCGCGCCTGCTCGGAGGCGGCGAGCCCTCGGACCGCGCTGCCGCGCGCAAGGATTCCTGGAAGCCGCGCCCCGTCACGATCGCGGACGCCGGCAGCCGCAAGGCGTTCGCGATCACCGTCGAGGTGCCGGTCGAGGACATGGCCCGGCTGGCCGCGGAGGAGGAGGACATTCCCTCGGGCCCGGCGGCCGGCGGATCGCCTCGCAAATCGATCTGGCCGTCGATCTATCCGCGGCTGGTCGAGCTCGTCCGCGCGCACCGCTCCACCATGATCTTCGTCAACAGTCGACGGCTGGCCGAACGGCTGGCCGCCGCCGTGAACGAGTCCGCCGGCGAGGAGCTCGCGCTGGCCCACCACGGCTCGGTCGCGCGCGAGAAGCGCCAGGAGATCGAGGACCGGCTGAAACGCGGGGACCTTCCCGCGATCGTCGCGACCTCGTCGCTCGAGCTCGGCATCGACATGGGCGCGGTCGATCAGGTGATCCAGATCGAGGCGCCGCCCTCGATCGCGTCGGGCATGCAACGCATCGGCCGCGCCGGCCACTCCGTCGGCGAGGTCTCGCGCGGGATCCTCTTTCCCAAGTACCGCGGCGACCTGCTCGCCGCGGCTGCCGCCACGGAGCGGATGGTGGAGGGTCGCGTCGAGGAGACCGCCTACCCGCGCAACCCACTCGACGTGCTCGCGCAGCAGGTCGTGGCGATCGCCGCCTCGGGAACCGGCCCGGCCAACGCGGAGGGAGCCGTCGACGTCGGGGAGCTCTACCGGCTGATCCGGCGGGCCGCGCCGTTCGCGGACCTCCCGCGCGCCTCGTTCGAGGGAGTGCTCGACATGTTGTCGGGCCGGTATCCGTCCGACGAGTTCGCCGAGCTGCGCCCGCGCCTCACCTGGGACCGGGTGGACGGCACCGTGCGGGCACGCGAAGGAGCCCGCCACGTCGCGATCGTCAACGCGGGGACGATCCCGGACCGCGGCCTCTACGGAGTCTTCCTCGGAGGGGACGGCGACGATCCGCGGCGTAGCCGTCGCGTCGGCGAGCTCGACGAGGAGATGGTGTTCGAATCCCGTCCGGGCGACGTCTTCGTGCTCGGCGCGTCGTCCTGGCGAATCCTCGAGATCACGCACGATCGCGTAACGGTGACGCCGGCTCCGGGCGAGCCCGGCAAGATGCCGTTCTGGCACGGCGACCGGCCCGGACGGCCCACGGAGTTCGGCGAGGCGATCGGCGCGCTGTCGCGCGCGCTCGCGGGGGCGAGCGACGACGAGGCGATTGCCCGCCTGCGGGAACGGAACGGGCTGGATCCTCGGGCGGCCGCGAACCTCGTGGCGTACATTCGGGAGCAGGCCGCGGCGACGGGACAGGTTCCGAGCGACCGCACGATCGTCGTCGAGCGGTATCGCGACGAGATCGGCGACTGGCGCGTCTGCGTGCTCTCGCCGTTCGGTGCGCGGGTCCACGCGCCGTGGGCGACCGCCGTCACCGGGCGCCTCCGGGAGTCGGGCGCCGCCGAGGTCGAAGCGATCTGGTCAGACGACGGGATGGTCTTCCGTCTGCCCGAGAGCGACGAGCCGCCCGAGGTCTCGCTGTTCGTCCCGGCGGCCGACGAGATCGAGGACCGCGTCGTGCGCTCACTCGGCGAGACGTCGCTCTTCGCGGCGCGCTTCCGCGAGAACGCAGCGCGCGCCTTGCTCCTGCCGCGACGTCACCCCGGCCGTCGCAGCCCGCTCTGGGCCCAGCGCAAGCGCGCCGCCGACCTGCTCGGGGTGGCCGCGCGCTACGGCTCATTTCCGATCCTGCTCGAGACCTACCGGGAGTGCCTCCGCGACGTCTTCGACCTGCCGGGCCTGGTCGAGCTCCTGCGCCGGGTCGCCGCGCGCCGGATTCGGGTCGTGTCGATCGACTCTCACACGCCCTCGCCGTTCGCCGCGTCGCTGCTCTTCTCCTACGTGGCCAACTTCATCTACGACGGCGACGCGCCGCTGGCGGAGCGCCGCGCGCAGGCCCTCTCGGTGGATCAGGCCCAGCTGCGGGAGCTGCTCGGCGAGGCGGAGCTGCGAGAGCTGCTCGATGCCGAGGCGATCGAGGGCCTCGAGCGCTCGCTCCAGCGGCTGGAGGGCCACAAGGTCCGGCATGCGGACGGCCTCCACGACCTCCTGCTCTCGCTCGGCGACCTGACCGAGGACGAGATCCGCGCTCGCTCCGCCTCGCCCGAGGAGGTCTCACGCTGGATCGATGCGCTCCGGCGCGAGCGCCGCGTCATCCGCGTGCCGGTCGCCGGCGAGACCCGCATCGCCGCGGCGGAGGACGCCGGCCGGCTCCGCGACGCGCTCGGCGTGGTGCCGCCGCCCGGGCTCCCCGCCGCGTTCCTCGAACCGGCGGCCGATGCGCTCGGCGACCTGGTCTCGCGCTTCGCACGCACGCATGGACCCTTTCGGCTGGAGGCCGTCGCGGGACGCCTCGGGATCGCCGCCGGAATGGCGCGCCTCGCGCTCGAGCGCCTGGAGGAACGAGGGCGGGTGATCCAGGGCGACTTCCTGCCCGGCGGCCGATCGCGCGAGTGGTGCGACGCGGGAGTGCTCCGCGCGATCAAGCGCCGCTCGCTCGCCAAGCTGCGCGCCGAGGTCGAGCCGGTCGAACCGGCCGCGTTCGCGCGATTTTTGACCGAGTGGCAATCGGTCAACGCGCCGCGACCGGGCCTCGAAGCGCTACTCGGCGTCGTCGAGCAGCTGCAGGGCGCGCCGATCCCGGCCTCCGTCCTCGAGACCGAGGTCCTCCCGGCGCGGGTGGAGCGCTACCGCCCCTCCGATCTGGATGCGCTCTGCGCCGCAGGCGAGGTCGTCTGGCGGGGCCTGGAGCCGTTGGGACCGTCGGACGGCCGGATCGCGCTCTACCTGCCGGACAAACTCGCGCTCCTCGCGCGGCCGCCGGCCTCCGTCGAGGGCGAGCTGGCGCGCCGCGTCCGCGAGCTGCTGGCGGAGCGCGGAGCCCTCTTCTTTCCGGACCTCCTCGCCGAGATCGGCGGATTCCCGGGCGACCTCCTGTCGGCGCTGTGGGATCTGGTCTGGGCGGGCGAGGTCGGCAACGACACCCTGACGCCGCTGCGGTCGCTCCTACGCGGGTCGGCCTCGCGGCGCGGCCGCCGAGCCGGCGGGGGGACGTTTCGTTCGCGACGGTTGGGACCTCCCGGCAGCGAGGGCCGATGGTCCCTCGGAGCCGCGACGCGGCGGCCGCCGACCGAGACCGAACGCGCGACCGCGCTGGCGAAGTCTCTGCTCGCGCGATACGGAGTCCTCACGAGGGAGTCCGTCGCGGCGGAGGGAATCGCCGGCGGCTTCTCCGCGGTCTACCCGATCCTGAAGGCGATGGAGGAGAGCGGGCAGATCCGCCGCGGCTACTTCGTGGCCGGGCTGGGGGCGACGCAGTTCGCGGTGTCGGGAGCCGACGACCGGCTGCGCGCCAACCGCGAGGCCTCCGAGGAGCCGCAGACTCTGGTTCTGGCGGCGAGCGATCCGGCCAACCCTTGGGGCGCCGCGCTCGCATGGCCGACCGGCGAGGTCCGTGCCCAGCGCGCCGCCGGAGCCCAAGTCGTGCTTCGCGACGGTGCGCTCGTGGGCTGGATCGGGCGCGCGGAGTCCAATCTCTTCACGTTTCTCCCTCCCGCGGAACCGGAGCGGGGCGCGGCGGCCGCGGCGATTGCGGGGGCCCTCGCGCGGCTGGTCGATACCGGCCGCCGGCGTGCGCTCCTCGTGCGGCAGATCGACGGCCAGGACCCCCGCGACTCGGTGCTCGCTCCGTACCTCGCCGCCGTGGGGTTCTTCGCGGGCTCGCGCGGATACCTGAAGAAGCAGCCGGCCTCGCATCACACCGGAATGCGGACGCCCCACTCGAACTAGCCATGCCCGAAGGCGACACGATCTGGCGCGCGGCGCAGACCCTGCACAAGGCCCTTGCCGGCCGGAGCGTGGTCGCGGCGAGCTCTCCCGTCGCCGGCGTGTCGGCCGCCGGGCTCGCCGGCCGGACCGTCGTGGCGGTCGAGTCGCGCGGGAAGAACCTGCTGATCCGTCTGGACGACGGCCGCGTGGTCTACACGCACATGCGCATGACCGGGTCGTGGCACATCTACCGGCCCGGCGAGCGGTGGCAGCGGCCCGAGCGCCAGGCGCGCCTCGTGCTCGAGACCGAGCGATACGTGGCGGTCTGCTTCAACGCCCCGGTCGTCGAGGTCCTGACCGCGTCGGCGCTGCGCCGGCATGCCGTGCTGTCGGCCCTGGGCCCGGACTTGCTGTCGGCCGGCTTCGACGCCGCCGCCGCCCGGCGCCGACTGCGGGCGCTCGGTTCCCTCCCGATCGGCGAGGCGCTCATGCGGCAGACCGCGCTGGCGGGAATCGGCAACGTCTACAAGTCGGAGACGCTGTTCCTGTGCGGCGTGAGCCCGTTTGCTCCCGTGCGGGAGCTCACGGACGCCGAGCTCGATCGCGTGATCGACAAGGCGCGGTCGCTGATGTCCGCGAACCTGCTCACGCGGAGTGGACCCGGCCGGAGGCTCGAGCGCTCCGAGGGAGCTTGGGTCTATCGCCGCCGCGGGCGGCCTTGCCGGCGCTGCGGCGCGGCCATCCGGATGCGCCGTCAGGGCCCGGAGGCGCGGTCGACCTACTGGTGCCCGACCTGCCAGCCTGTCGCGGCCGCGACGGAGTGACCAAGCGGCTCGACGCCGCCCCGCAAACGCGGCGTCAGCTCGCGGCCGGCGCGGGCAGAGACGCGCGCGACCGAAGGAGCTTGTCGAACGCGTCCGCCTCCATCGGGCGCGCCAGGTGGAATCCCTGGCCGAGCTCGCAGCCCGCCGCGCGCAGCGCCGCGACCTGCTCGGGCTGCTCGATTCCCTCGGCGACCATCACGAGGCGCATCGCTCGTCCGAGGTCGACGATCCCGCGAGCGAGCGGCGAGAGGCCGGCCGCGCCGGCGTCGTGGAGGAAGGAGCGTTCGATCTTCAGTATGTCGACGGGAAGACTCTGGAGGTAGGCGAGCGACGAGTAACCGGTTCCGAAGTCGTCGATCGCGAGACGCACGCCCAGCTCCTTCAGGGCCCGCAGCCGCGCGATCATCTTCCGGGGCTCGAGCATGATCAGGCTCTCGGTGACCTCCAGCACGAGGCTCGACGGCTCGAGTCCGCCGGCACGCAGGGCGCCGACGACCTGATCCTCGAGGTCCGTCTCCTGAAGCTGCCGCGCCGAGAGGTTGACGCTCATGCGCAGCGGAGCCGGAGCGCTCTCGGAGAGGATCCGGCCGCGGCGACACGCCTCCTCGAGAACCCAGCGGCCGATGGGGACGATCTGGCCGGACTCCTCGGCGAGAGGGATGAACGCGGCCGGCGCCATCATTCCCCTCTGCGGGTGCCGCCAGCGCAGGAGCGCCTCGGCGCCCGCGATCCGTCCCGAGGACAGCTCGACGATGGGCTGGTAGAAGAGCACGAGCTCGGACGCGGCGATCGCGTGCCGCAGGTCGGCCTCGAGCTGCAGCCGGTCGAGGACGGCGGCGCGCATGCTGGGCGCGAAGACCTCGCAGCGCCCCTTGCCCTGCTCCTTCGCGCGGTAGAGCGCGACGTCGGCGTTGCGGAGGAGCTCGCCCTCGGGCTCGCTCGGCACGCCCAGCGCGATTCCCATCGAGGCGGAGAGGAACGTCTCCTTCCCGCCGAGCAGGATCGGCTGGTTCAGCGCCGCCGCGATGCGCTCCGCGACCTCGAGGGCGCGCGCCGCGTCCGGCGTGTCCTCGAGGAGCAGCGCGAACTCGTCGCCGCCCAGCCGCGCCGCGGTGTCGCCGGCGCGGATGCAGCCGTGGAGCCGCCGCGCCGCCTCCATCAGCACCTCGTCGCCCGCGGCGTGGCCGAGCGTGTCGTTGATCGCCTTGAAGTCGTCGAGGTCGAGCAGCAGCACGGCGCACGGCCGGCCGTCGCGCTGGCTGCGCGCCTGCGCGTGGGACACGCGGTCCGAGAGCAGAGCGCGGTTGGCCAGCTTGGTCAGCGGGTCGTGGAACGCCTGATGGGTCAGCTGGCTCTCGAGGGCCTTGCGCTCCTGGATGTCGCGTATGGTCAGGACCAGCCCGCCGATCGTCGGGTCCGCCAGAAGGTTCGTCACGATCACCTCGGCGAAGAACCACTGGCCCTCCCGCCGGCGCAGGCGCCACTCGAGGGGGGCGGGAGTGGCGGGGTGTCCCAGCGCGTCGGCGAGGGCGGCCGTCGCGCGCCCCTGGTCGTCGGGATGGAGGAGGCGGGCCAGTCGCTGGCCGATCAGCGCGTCGGGCCGGTGCCCCAGCAGGCGCTCGACCGAGGGCGTCAGGTAGCGGATCGTCGTGTCGTCGTCGACGACGGCGATGATGTCGGAGGAGTTCTGCACGAGCGAGCGGAACCGCGCCTCGCTCTCCCGGGCCGCCTGCTCGGCGGAGAGGCGCACGTTCTCCGTGACCGCGAAGTACTGGCGGACGAGGACCGCGGCGGTCAGAGCGATGGCGCCCACGACCACGCCGATCGGCGTGGTGCGCTGCGACAGCGCCGTGAAGAAGAGCGTTCCGTAGCCCAGCACGACCGCGACATAGGGCGCGAGGCTCGTCGACGGCCGTCGCGGCGGCGCCGCGGACTCGGCCACGGCGGCCCGGCGCCGGGCCACGCGTCTTTGCGCGTCGGCGCTCGCGCCGAAGAAGAGCCAGGCCGCGAGCGCGATCAGGTCGAGCGTCCCGCCGCTCTTGTACGAGGAGGTCAGGCTCATCACGCTCGAGATCGAGTCGTTGACGACCGTGAACATCAGGCCGGCCGTCAGGAACAGGAAGACCGGCCGCGCGGCGTCCGCCCGCCGGCGCGCCGCGATGATCGACATCCCGAAGAGAAGGATGAGGTCCCCGAGGGGATAGAAGATCTTCATCGCGAGCTCGAGCAGGGATCCGCGGTCGCTCGTCACGAGCGGCGCGATCAAGGCCGCCCAGAGCAGCATGAGCCCGCCGAGGAAGACGGTGGCGACGTCCAGCCAGAACTGCTTCGCCTCCGCCCGCGACTGGAGGAAGCGTGGGAACGCGAGAAGTCCGACGAAGAGCGGGGGGTAGTACGCGAGGTAGGCGAGCTGGCCCGCGGTGTAGGCCACGCCGGACGTGCCGCCCTCGCCCAGGATCCACAGCGAGACGAACCACAACGCGTCGCCGAGCCAGAAGAAGAGGAAGGCGAGAGCGAGGAAGCCCCAGGCGCGGCGTGTCGCCGGGTCGAGCCCGTGTGCGCGGCCCGCGATCCACGACAGCGCCGCGACCGAGAGCCCGACCGGCAGGAAGGCGAGGTCGCTGAAGAAGCCGCGCTCGTTCTCCGTCCACGAGGCGCCCAACGACCACGCCGCGTACAGAACGACGTAGACGACGAGCGCCGCGAAGAGGACGCTTCCGGAATCGAGGGAGAGGCGAGCCCGGCGCGGCCCGGACGAACCCGTGATCGCCAGCTCCGCCTGCCGCACGGCGCCCGGGATGCCCTCTCTCACCTACAGATTGTCGCCGATCGGGCCGGCATTGGCCATAAGGGCAATCCTTGGCGCGAAGTCCGTCTGCTACGCTGTTCGCAATGGTCTCGCGAAAGGCAGGGTGGAAAACGGCCGCGGCCATCGGCCTGTGGCTCGTGGCGGCCGCGTGGTCCGCGCCCGCCTCGCTGGCGGCCCAGGAAGCCGCGGAGAAGCCGGAGGAACCGCCGAAGCGCCCGCGAGTCGGCCTCGCGCTGGGAGGCGGGGGCGCGCGCGGCATGGCGCACATCGGCGTGATCCGCGCGCTCGAGCAGCTGCACGTCCCGATCGACTACGTCGTGGGGACCAGCATGGGCTCGATCGTGGGCGGCCTCTACGCGTGCGGCTACACGCCGGACGAGATGGAGAAGCTGATCAAGTCGATCCACTGGGACACGCTCTTCCAGGACGCGCCCGAGCGGGCCCAGCAGTCCTTCCGGCAGAAGGAGGACGACTTCGAGCACCTGATCCCCTTCGAGTTCGGGCTGAATCTCAAGAAGGGCGGCCTCGTGCTGCCGCCCGGGCTCATCGCGGGGAGCAAGCTCGGATACGTGCTCGAGAGCGCGATGCTGGGCTGCTCGTCCGTGCCCGACTTCGACCATCTCCGCATTCCGTTCCGCGCGGTCGCGACCGACATCCAGACCGGCGAGCCCTATGTCATGTCGAAGGGCAACCTCGCCCGCACGATCCGCGCGAGCATGGCGATCCCCGCGATCTTCACGCCGGTCGAGATCGATGGACACCTGCTGATCGACGGCGGCGAGTCGCAGAATCTGCCGGTGCAGACGGTCAGGGCGATGGGCGCCGAGGTCGTCATCGCGGTCAACGTCGGGTCCTCGGGCGCCGCGCTCGCGGAGAAGCCGACGAACGTGGGCGCGATGATCGGACGTCTGATCGACCTGCCGCTCCAGCAGAACACCCAGGAGTCGGCGAAGCTCGCGGACGTGGTCATCACGCCCGTGCTCGACAAGTACACCTCCGCCGACTTCGTGACCGGAACCGAGATGATCCCGCTCGGGTACAAGTCGGCCATGGAGCAGGAGGCGAAGGTCAGGCCGTGGTCCGAGCCCGAGAGCGTCTACAGCACCTGGAAGCTGCACCACGACGCGACGAGGCCCCCGCTGCCGGTGATCGACGCGATCGAGATCGACCCGGTGCCGGGAATGGATCCCCGGCGCATCTCCCACCTGGTCCAGACGAAGGCGGGCCAGTTGCTGGACACGAAGGTGCTCGGCCAGGACCTCAAGCGCATCTATGCCATCGGCAGCTTCGAGATCGTGAGCTACACCATCGTCGAGGAGGGCAGCCGCCACGTCCTGCGGATCACGGCGACGCCGAAGTCCTGGGGGCCGACTTACCTGAAGCTGGGGCTCTTCCTCGCCACCGACTTCCAGCTGGCCACGAACTTCGGCGTCGTTGGACTGGTCGAGGCGACCGAACTGAATAAGCTCGGCGCGATGTGGAAGACGACGGTCACGGTCGGGAGCCCGCTCGAGGTCAAGACGCGGTTCTACCAGCCGCTCAGCTACGGCGGACACAGCTTCCTCTCTCCGCACGCGGAGTTCCGCCAGGGGCTCGTGCGGGTCTACGACGGCGACGGCAATGCGCTCGGCACCTACCAGACGACGCACGGGGGAGGCGGGCTCGATCTCGGCTACGACTTCGGAACCTGGGGAGAGTTTCGTCTCGGCTACTTCCGTAACTACGGGAGGGCGCACCGGAAGGTTGGCGACCCGAACTTTCCGAATGGGTCCTGGGACGAGGGCGGCATCGCGTCGAGCTTCATCGTCGATCAGGTCGACAACGTCAACCTGCCTCACGAGGGCTACTTCGGCGCCGCGGTATACGACGGGTACCGCAAGAGTCTCGGCAGCACCGACAGCTACGACAACCTGCAGGTGGGAATCCTCGGAGTACAGACGATCGGCCGATGGACCGGGCTCGCGAAGGGCGAGGGCGGCACCAGCCTGCAGTCGGACAGCCCCTTCTACGGAAAGTACAGCCTCGGCGGCCTCTTCCGGCTCTCCGGACGCCCGCAGGACCAGCTCGTCGGGGACAACTACGCGCTCCTGACCCTGCTGCTGTACTACCGGTTGAGCGACACGGGAGGCATCATCATCAAGAACCTCTCCGTGGGTGTCTCGGCCGAGGCCGGGAACACCTATCTCCGCCGCGCGCCGGTCACGATCGGGAGCCTCAAGACGGGGGGCAGCCTCTTCGTCGTCGCGGACACCGTCATCGGTCCGGTGTTCGTGGCGTACGGCCGGTCCGGCGCGCACAACAGCGCCGCCTACATCTTCCTGAACCGGCCCTTTTAGACGTCGGGGCGTCGAGGAACCCGTGCGCTGCGTCCTCGCGCTCGACCAGGGGACGACGAGCTCGCGCGCGATCGTCTTCGACCACGCCGGCGGCATCGTCGCGATGGCCCGGCGCGAGCTGCCGCAGATCTTTCCGCGCCCGGGCTGGGTCGAGCACGATCCGGAGGAGATCTGGCGGACGCAGCTCGAGGCGGCCGAGGAAGCGCTCGCGCGCGCGGGAGTCGGCCCGGCCGACCTCGTCGCGATCGGGATCACCAACCAGCGCGAGACCACCGTGGTCTGGGACCGCGACACCGGCCGGCCGATCCACCACGCGATCGTCTGGCAGGACCGGCGCACGGCGGACCGGTGCGAGCGCCTGAAGGCGGACGGGCTCGGGGAGCGCATCCGCGAGCTCACGGGACTCGTGGTCGATCCCTACTTCTCGGCGACCAAGCTGGCGTGGATCCTGGAGCACGTCCCCGGCGCGAGGGAGCGGGCCGAGGCGGGCCGCCTCGCGTTCGGCACCGTCGACTCCTGGCTCCTCTGGAAGCTCACGGGCGGCGAGATCCACGTCACGGACGTCTCGAACGCCTCACGCACGATGCTCCTCGGCCTCGAGTCCCTCGCGTGGGAGGAGGAGCTCCTAGGGGTGTTTCGGGTCCCGCGGAGCGTGCTTCCGGAGGTCCGCTCCTCGAGCGAGTCTTACGCCCGGGTGCATCGAGGGGTCGAGTCCCTGCGGGGCGTTCCGATCGCCGCGATCGCGGGCGACCAGCAGGCCGCGCTCTTCGGGCAGCTGTGCCTCTCGCCCGGCCTCGCCAAGAACACCTACGGGACGGGGTGCTTCCTGCTCCAGAACACCGGAGCCGCACCGGTCGCCTCGAGACACCGCCTGCTTTCGACGGTCGCGTGGACGGTCGGCGGCCGAACGGCCTACGCGCTCGAGGGGAGCGTCTTCATCGGGGGCGCGGTCGTCCAGTGGATCCGCGACGGGCTCGGCCTGATCCGCGAGTCTCACGAGATCGAGGCGCTGGCCGCGAGCGTGCCCGACAGCGGCGGCGTGTTCCTCGTGCCCGCCTTCGCGGGACTCGGCGCGCCGCACTGGGATCCCTACGCGCGCGGCGCGATCGTCGGCCTCACGCGCGGCACGACCTCCGCGCACATCGCCCGTGCCGCGGTCGAGGCGATGGCGTACCAGGTCTCGGACCTCCTCGAAGCGGTCGGCGCGGACTCGGGAATTTCCCTGCACGAGCTTCGGGTCGACGGCGGCGCGGCCGCGAACGACGCGTTGCTGCAGTTCCAGTCCGACCTGCTGGGCGTGCCCGTCGTGCGGCCCGAGGTGATCGAGACGACCGCGCTCGGCGCCGCCTACCTCGCGGGCCTCGCCGTCGGCTTCTGGGAATCTCCCGACGCCCTCGCGGGGCACTGGCGGGCCGCGCGCCGCTTCGAGCCCGCGATCGGCCGGACGGAAGCGAAGCGGCGGATCGCGCGCTGGCGCGAAGCCGTCGAGCGCGCGAAGCGCTGGGCCGTGCCCGACTCGGGCCAGCCCGGATGAATCGCGACGCGATGCTCGCCCGCGCACGGCGCGCGGACGCGGCTGACATTTGGGACCTGGTCGTGGTGGGTGGCGGGGCGACGGGAGTCGGGATCGCCCTCGACTCGGCGGCGCGCGGCTACCGCACGCTCCTGCTCGAGCGCGGCGACTTCGGCAAGGGCACTTCGAGCCGCAGCACGAAGCTCGTGCACGGCGGCCTGCGCTACCTGGAACGGGGCGACGTCGGGCTCGTCATCGCGGCGCTGCGGGAGCGCGGGATCCTGCGCCGCAACGCCCCCCATCTCGTCGGCGACCTCGCGTTCGTCGTGCCGAGCTACGACTGGTGGGAGGCGCCCTTCTACGGCATCGGCCTCAAGGTCTACGACTGGCTCGCCGGGAAGTACGGCTTCGGGAGCTCCGAGATCCTCTCGCGCGAGCAGACGCTCGAGCGGCTTCCGACGATCGAGACGCGCGGGCTGCGCGGCGGAGTCGTGTACTACGACGGTCAGTTCGACGACGCCCGGCTCCTGATTCACCTGGCCGCGACGGCCGCCGAGCAGGGGGCGGTGCTGCTCAACTACGCCGAGGCCGTCGGCGTGACGCGCGCGGGCGGGACTGCCGGCGGCGTCGACGGGGTCGTCGCGCGCGACATCGAGACCGGGGAGGAGTGGCGCGTGCGCGCGCGGATCGTGGTCAACGCCGCGGGGCCGTTCGTCGACTCGGTCCGCCGCCTGGCCGAGCCCGACGCCCCGCCGCTCCTCGCCCCGAGCCAGGGCATCCACCTCGTCTTCGACGAGGCGTTCCTGCCCGGCGACCACGCGATCCTCGTGCCGCACACGAGCGACGGCCGCGTGATGTTCGCGATCCCGTGGCACGGCCACACGCTGGTCGGCACGACCGATACGCCCATCGACGCGCCGTCGGAGGAGCCGCGGCCGCGGGCGGAAGAGGTCGAGTTCCTGCTCGCGACCGCTCGCCGGTACCTGAGCCGGGCGCCGTCGCGAGAGGACGTGAAGAGCGTGTTCGTGGGGATCCGTCCGCTCGTCCGGAGCGGAGACGACCACGCGACGGCGACGCTCTCGCGGGACCACGTCGTGCGCACGGAGGCGTCGGGTCTGCTGACGGTCGCGGGCGGCAAGTGGACGACGTACCGGCAGATGGCCGAGGACGCGGTCGACCGCGCCGCGGAGCTCGCGGAGCTTCCGAAAAAGGCATGCACGACGCGGACGCTTCCCGTTCACGGACACGACCCCGAGGCCGACCGCTTCGGCGACCTGCGCGTGTACGGGTCCGACGCGCTCGCGATCCGGGACCTGGTTCGCGAGGAGCCCGCGCTGGGAGAGCGGCTCCATCCGGCGCTGCCTTATCTCGCGGCCGAGGTCGTCTGGGCCGTGCGCGCCGAGATGGCCCGCACCGTGGAGGATCTCCTGGCGCGGCGGCTGCGCGCGCTCTTCCTCGACGCGCGTGCGGCGGACGAGATGGCGCCCGCGGTGGCGCGGCTCGCCGCGCGGGAGCTTCGCTGGGACCCGGCGCGGGAGCGGCGGGAGGTGGAGGAGTTCCGCGAGCTGGCGCGTGGGTACAGGCTGGATTGAAGGGATCCCTCGGGCTTCGCCCTCGGGATGGCCGGCCTGGGACGGACTAGAGCCGGTTTAATCCGTCCAGTCCGGCCACCTTGTAAGCCTCCGCCATGGTCGGGTAGTTGAACACGGTGTCGCGGAAGTAGTCGATCGTGCCGCCGAAGGCGAGGACCGCCTGGCCGATGTGGATGATCTCGGTCGCGCGCTCGCCGAAGATGTGCACCCCGAGGAGCTTGCGGCTCCTGGGGTCGAACAGGATCTTCAGCAGTCCCGTGTCGGCGCCGAGCATCTGCCCCTTCGCCAGCTCCTCGAACTTCGAGAGGCCGATCTCGTAGGGCACCTTCGCCTCCGTCAGCTCCTGCTCGGTCTGGCCGACCATGGAGATCTCGGGGATGGTGTAGATGCCGTAGGGAATCGTGTGCGGGCGCGAATCGCACGGGATCCCGAACATGTGGCAGCTCGCCAGGCGGCCCTGCTCCATCGAGGTCGAGGCGAGCGCGGGGAAGCCGATGACGTCTCCCGCCGCGTAGACGTGCGGGACGGCCGTCTGGAAGAACTCGTTGACCGCGATCTTGCCGCGCGCGTCGGCGGCGAGCCCCGCGGCCTCCAGGTTGAGCAGATCGGCGTTGGTCTGGCGGCCCACCGTGTAGAGGAGCGCGTCGCCGTGGACCTCCTTGCCGCTCTCGAGGCACGCGACCACGCGCTTCTTCTCGTCGTATCCGACCGAGGTCACCTTCTCGCCCAGGCGGAACATCGCGCCGCGCTGGCGCATGAAGTACATCAGCGCCTCGATCATCTCGCGGTCCGCGAAGTCGAGGAGCGTCGGCCGCGCATCGATGACGGTGACCTTGATGTTCAGGGCGGTGACCATCGACGCGTACTCGAGGCCGATGACGCCCGCTCCCACGATGATGAGGTCGCGCGGCAGCGTCGACCCCTTGAGGAGCTGGTCGGAGTCGAGGATCCGGTCCCCGTCGAGCGGGACCGTGGAATGCTGCGCCGGCCGGGTGCCGCACGCGATCAGGATCTTGTCGCCGGAGATGCGCGTCTCGCCGTCCGACGACGAGACCTCGAGGGTGTGCGGATCCAGGAAGCGCGCGGCGCCGTGGAGGCTGGCGACGCGGTTGCGGCCGAGCTGCGCGCGCACGACCTCCATCTCCTTGGCCATGACCTTCTGCACGCGGAACGCGAGGTCCGGCACGGTGATCTCGCTGCGGACGGAGTAGTCGCGACCATAGAAGGTCCGCTCGCGGAAGCCGGTCAGGTAGAGGATGGCCTCGCGAAGCGTCTTCGACGGGATCGTTCCCGTGTGGAGGCAGACGCCCCCGATCATCTCCTTGCGGTCGATGACCGCCACCTTCTTGCCGACCTTCGCGGCCGCGATGGCGCCCTTCTGGCCGGCGGGGCCGCTGCCGATCACGACGAGGTCGAAGGCCGGCGTCGACGACATGGCCTCAGCCTCTCATGGCGCGTGTGAAGCTGGCGTGGAGGGGTCCATCCATACGGTTTCTCCGCCCTGGATGAAGAATATCCCCGCCCGCGTCGGCCGTCCGGTCAGCTTCTCCCAGTACCGGCGGTACATCTCGACCTGCGGCTCGTAGAACTTCACGAGCTGGGCGCGATTCCTCGGAGTGACCGCGTCGGACTTGTAGTCGACCAGGACCCAGCCGTCGTCCTCCTCGAACACGAGATCGATCGCGCCCTGGAGCAGCGCCTCGGAGGGAGCGCCGTCGCCCGCGCCACTCGAAGACCGGCCGATCTCCTCGGGAGGGACGCGCAAGGCGAACGGCACCTCGACCAGCCGTCGCCGCGCGGCCCGCGCACGCTCCCACAGCGGCGAGGCGCGCACCGCGTCGACGGTCCGCAGCACCTCGGGAAGCTCTCCGGGCGGCCGCTCCTCCTCGGCGAGGGCGTTGGCGGCGACGAGAGGTAGCGGCGCTCTCTCGTCGCGCATCGCCGCCTCCAGGACCGCGTGGAGCATGCGGCCCCAGGACAGCCCCCGGCCCGTCGATTCCCACGCGGGCTTCTCGCCGGAGGCGTGAGCCAGGGCCGTGACCGAGGCGACGGCATACGTCGGCGCGGAGGCCGCGGCGAGCCGCGCGGCGCGTCCGGCGGCGGCGGCCTGGCGGTCGGCGTCCAGACGAGGGAGGGGCCGCGGCGCGGCGAGGATCACGGGGGCCGGGTGGGGCAGCTCGGCGCCGAGGAACGGCTCGAGCGCCGCCCACGGCCCGCCCGCCTTTCCATTCGCGTTACGCTTCACGCTGACGACCAGCAGCTCCTCTGCCCGCGTCGCCCCGACGTACAACAGACGCGTGGCCTCCGCCCGCTCGAAGGCCTCCTCGATCGCGCATTTCTCCTCCCAGTCGGGAGGCACGGCGACGTTGTGCTCGCCCCACTGTCCCCTCTTTTCGAAGACGCGGAAGTACCCCGCGGGCGGCTCGACCGTCCGGTCGATCCAGTAGTCGCGGCCGAAGCCCGGATTCCCGGCGGGTTCCGCCAGGAACACGACCTTCGCCTCGAGCCCCTTGGCGCCGTGCAGGGTCATGAGACGCACGACGTCGGGCCGCCCGGGATCGAGGCTCATCTGCTCGATCTCGGCGCCCTTGCCGAGCTCCTCGAGCTCGCGCACCACGCCGCCGAAGTCGAGGCCCTCGGCGGAAAACTTGCGGGCCGCGGCGAGCGACTTGAGCAGGTTGCCGGCCCGGCTCTGGCCGAGCTTCTCCGCGACCGCGAGCGGGACGAGGCCGAGCATTCCGGCGATGCGCGCGATCGCGGCGGCGGGAGGCAGCGCGTCGGCGAGCTCCGCGGCACGCCGCAGCATCGCGACCGCGCCGGCGATGCGCGGGTCGGCGCCGGCGGGCGGATCCGCCGTGAAGCGGAACCGTCCGCCGAGACGCGAGAATCGGTAGAGCGCGTCGTCGTCGACCCCGAAGATCCCTCCACGCAGCGCGGCCACGAGCGGGACGGGATCGTCGGGGTCGGCGACCGCGCGCAGGAGCGGCAGGAGGGCGGAGAGCTCCCGCGACTCGGCGAACGCGCCGCCGCCCGCGATCTCGTACGGCACTCCTCGCTCCTCGAGCACGCGCGCGTACGCGCCCATGTAGCGGCGGCGGCGGAACAGGACCAGGAAATCCCCCGGCGAGCGCTCGCCCCGCGCGACGGCGCCCGCGATGAAGCGGCCGATGCGGTCGGCGTCCTCGCGGACGACCGGCTCCGCTTCGTTGCCTGCGCCGGGGACGTCGAGCCGCAGGACCGCCGGACCCGGCGTCCCGGCGGGCCGGTGCGCCACGAGGGCCACGTAGGACGGCTGGCTCGCATCGCGCCTCTCGGAGAACATCCCCGTTCGCCCGAAGGATCGGTTGACCCAGTCGCAGAGCGCGGGCGTCGAGCGGAAGTTGGTGGAGAGCTCGACGACGCGGCCGCCGCTCTCCTCGATGCGCGTCCGCACGAGCTCGTAGGTCTCGATGTCGGCCCTCCGGAAGCGGTAGATCGACTGCTTCGGATCGCCGACGACGAACAGCGAGCCGGGCGCCGGCGCGATCCTCTTCCAGTCCCGCTCCTCGGAGTCGGCGCCGGTCAGGTAGAAGAGGATTTCGGCCTGGATCGGATCGGTGTCCTGGAACTCGTCGACGAGGATCGGGGTGAACCGGTCTTTCAAGGCGCGGCGCACGTCCGGCCGGTCGCGCAGCAGGTCGCGCGCCTCGAGGAGAAGGTCCTGGAAGTTGAGGCGGCCGTTGGCCCGCCGCCAGTCGCGGTAGGAATCGCGCGCCGCGACGAGGACGGGCATGACGATCGGATAGACGTGCTCGGCCCAGCGGGTCAGCGCGGGCAGGATCGCCTGCTCGCGCAGCGTCTCGAGCTCCGTGCGAAGCACTCGCGGCGCCTTGTCCCGGACGGTCTTCGACCGGAGCTCCTCGAGCGCCTCGACGAGATCCGGAGCGTGCGACAGGTCCCGCAGCGTGGACAGCCGGCGCACGCGGCGCACCGCCTGTTCGAACGTCGTCCAGCCGCCCTCTCCGGGCTCTGCGGGCAGCAGCGGCTCGGCGCGCGCCACGAACTCCTCGAGGCGTTTGCGCGCGAGGGTCAGGTCCGGGGCGGCGGTCTCCGGCGCCGCGGCGGGCTCGACGTCCGCGTTCTCGACGAGCGCCACGTACGCCCCGCGGAGCTCCTTGAGCTGGACGCCGACCTGCGCCAGACGCCGCAGGCTCGGCGAATCGTCCGCGAACAACCGTTCCGCGAAGCGCTCCCACGCGGCCTCGCGCTCGACGGCGTCCTCCGGCTCGTCCATCTCCCGGAAGTCCGGGTCGACCGACGCCTCCACCGGCCTCTCGCGCAGAAGGCGCGCGCAGAACGCGTGGATCGTGCCGATGAAGGCCGCGTCGAGGGACGCGAGCGCGTCGTCGAGGCGCCGGCGCCGCGCCGGATCCGTTTCGCGCTTGCGCCGCTTCTCGAGCTCGTTCTGGAATCGCTGCGAGAGCTGCGCGGCCGCGCGAATGGTGAACGTGACGGCGGAGATCCGCTCGATGGGGGCGGCGCCCGTGGCGACGAGCGCGACCATTCTCTCGACGAGGCACGTCGTCTTTCCCGTGCCCGCCGCGGCCTCGACCAGCATCGTCGTGCCGAGCTCCTCCGCGATCGCCCGTCGCGATCCCGCGTCGGCGAGCGGTTTCTCGGGCGGCGGCGTCTGCGCGCTGCGTCCGGTCATTCCTCGTGCAGCTCCCGGAAGGCCACGAGCGCGGGCTCCGTCGCGGCGGCGAGCTTGTCCTTCGAACGGGCCGCGGCGGCCTCGGCCCCGCCGCAGATCGCCGCGTACTCGCAGAAGCGGCAGTCCTCCTTGGAGACCGCGTGCGGAAAGAGCCCGGCCGCGGCGAGATCCAGGAGGCGCGAGAGCGCGTCGCGCGTCTGTGCGGCGTCGATGGGAATCGCGATGCGCTGGCCCTCGCCCCGCACGCCGGGAAAGAAGTAGCCGGAGGTCGAGACGCGGCCGGCCCGTCCCGACCGGACCAGCAGCGCCTCCACCGCCATGGCGTAGAGCGCCGGCTGCGCCTGGCGCCCGCCGCGGAGCCCCCGGCCTTCCCGGACGGCGTAGGGGCTGCCCGTCTTGTAGTCCCAGACGTGGAAGGAGCCGTCCTCCGCCTCGTCGATGCGATCGATCTTGCCGCTCAACTTAAGGCGGCCGGCGCCGACGCGGATCTCGACGGGATCGGCGCTCGCGATCGCGGCGGCGCTCTCCGTCTTGCCGAGCCCGAAGGGGACCTCGAACCAGCGCAGCGTGACGCGTCCGGCGCGCTGCGCCTCGTCGCGGAGGAAGGTGCGGCACGCGGTGAGCATGGCCTCGCGCTGCGACTCGAAGGCGATCTCGCTCGAGGGCGGGACGCGTTCCCGCCACGTCGCGATGCGCTCGGCCGCGAGCGCCTCGAGGACCGGCGTGTCGCGTGCGAGGTCGGGCGTCTCGCCCCGCCGCACGAGGCCGTCGCAGAAGGCGTGGAAGACTTCGTGGAGGAGGCTGCCCTCGTCGCGCGGCTCGAGCCACGCGCCGGCATGCCGCTCCAGGTCGTCCGGCGCCTCGATCCGCAGGACCGCCTCGAGGAAGTAGGAGAAGGGGCACTTCGCCAGGTCCTGGATCCGCGAGACGGACATCGCGCCGCCGGACACGCGCGGATCGAGCTCGGGCGTCGGACCGCGCAGGCGCCCGTCCCAGGCCGTGAACTCGTCGCCGGCGCGCGCCGTCTCGGCGGCGTGGCCGTCGGCGAGCCAGGGGTAGGACGCCCGCACGAGCGGGGCCGCGGCCCCCGCGCCGAGCGTGGCGCCCAGGCGGCGCAGCCGCGCGAGCCACCACTCGGGCTCGTCGAGCGCCGAGTCCTCGTCCGGCACGAACCCCTCGGCGCGCTCGAGGTCCTCGAGGAGCGCGCTGTAGTCGGCCTCCGGGCGGCCGGCGGACTCGCGGTAGAGCTCCAGGAAGAACGGAGACGGCGACGGCTCGCCCGACATCGACAGGTTGCGCAGATCGAACTTCGAATAGCTCGCGGTCAGCGAACCGTCGAGGCGCGCGAGGCACGCGCGCAACGCGCGCGCCGACTCCCGGGGGCGGTCGCGTTCCATCGCGAGGACCGGCCGCGCGAGCGAGGCGTTGATGCCGCGGCGCTCCTCGTCGAGGAGCACGGGGTCCTCGAGGCCGCGGCCCGGATGGCGCGAGTCGTCCAGGCCGACGAGGAAGGCGTGCGGCCGGCCGGAGAACCCGCCGGCCGCGTAGTGCGCGACATGGACGCGGCCCGGGCGAGCGCGGTCCGGCGACACCGACAGCTCCCGCACGGCGTCGCTCAGACGCTGGACCGCCTCGGCCGGCGAAGCCGATCCCGCGGGCAGCTCCGCGATCTCCTGAAAGAGCGCGTCGAGCGCCTCGGCCGCGGCCGCGTCGAGCTCGTCGGCCACCCGCCCGAACTCGGCGACGAACGCGCGCGCCCCTCCGGCGAGTCGGCGCAGCGCGTCGGCGCCGGCCTCTCTCGCGTCCTCCGGGGCGAGCTCGAGCGCGCGAACGACGAACTCCCTCGCACGCCGCGCGGCCGCGAGGCGCCGCGCGCGCCTCTCGACGCGCCGCTGTGCCGCGGCCGGATCGGTCTCCTCATCGCCCCGATGCGACCGGCGCTCCGGACCCTCGAGCGCGGCGATGGCGCGGTCGAGAGCGGTCCGGTGCCGCCGGCGGCCCCAGCCGATTCGGGCTCGACGCAGCTCGCGCGCGGCGGCGGGGGCGAACGCGTCCCGCGCGCCATCCGGGGCCCCGGCTTCCTTCGTCCCGAGCCGGCGCAGCGTCAGCGCGCCCGAGGCGAGCGCCTCGCGGAGACGGTCGGCCGAGAAACCCTCGCCGACCCAGTCGAGGAATGCGAGCGCGGCCTGGCCCGGACGGCTGTAGGTCGCGGCCACCCCGCCGGCGAACGTGCACGGAATCCCGTGCTCGCGCGAGAGCTCCCACGCGAGCGCGGGGTAGACCGCGGCGTCCGTGTGAAGGATCTCGACGCGGTCGAAAGGGATCCCCTCCCGGAGAATCCGCCGGAACGCTTCGCGCAGCTCGTTCTCCTCCCCGATCGCGCGGAAGAGGCTCGCCCGCCGCGCGATGCGCGTCCACTCCTCCGGAGGATCGACGGGAAGCTCGCGGAGCCGGTCTCCCGCGAGCCGCTCCAGGAACCGGCGCTCGACGTCGGAGATCTCCGAGTCGGCGGGGAGGAGATACACGGCGGACCCGCGGACGGCGCCCGCCGCCGCCCGCCGCAGCACCTCGAGGCCGTCGACGAAGCGTCCCTCGGCGAGGAGCTCTCCGTAGCGCGTGAGAACGGCGCGGATCTCTTTCGGCTTTCGCGGGTCGGAGAACGCCGAGGTCGGGATCGCACCCGGCTCGAGGCCCGCGCCGCGCAGCTCGTCGAGGGTCTCCTGGAGCGCGCGATGGAGGCCCGGCCGGTCGCGCAGGCGCCCGAAGTAGGAGCGGGGAGTGAGGGTCTCGGCGCACGCCTGCTCGACCAGCGCGAGGGCCTGGGCGCGCGAGAGCAGCCGGAGCCCGCCGTGCGCGAGCTCGGGCCCGACCGCTCCGAGCGCGAGCGTCCGGAGGGTCTCGACGCGCAGGTTCACCGGCGCGTGGCCCTCCCGCGCCAGCCGCTCGATGAGCGTGTGGCCGACCGCGAGCGACGGCGCGACGAGGACCTTCTCCTCGACGGGGAGCTCCGCGCAGACCCGAGCCAGCTCCTCGATCAGCCGCGAGGTCTTCTCCGTCGGACCGGGGGCGGCCGGAGCGCCGAGCGGCGCGGCCGGCGCGGCATGCGAAGGCGGAGTCGCCGGCTCGGGAGGCCGCGCCGGGGAGGGCTCGTCGAACGGGAGGAAGGGTTGTTCCGCCATGGACGGAGCCCATTCTTACGCAGCCGGCGGACAGACTCTGTCCGGGCTTCGGACCCCGGCTCGACTCTGAGCGGGGGTGTAGACTCCCTGCGGAAACGGGGGAGCCCACTTCGCGGCGGCGCATCCGTCCGGCGCGAACGGCTGAGAGTCCGGCGCGCGACGGCATGGCGCACCGGAGACCCCGCGAACCTGATGCGGGTAATGCCGCCGTAGGGAGGTCCGATGAGTCGCGTACAGGAGGCGCTTCCGTCCGCCGCCGTGAGTCCCCAGCCCCTGCCCGGATCCCGGAAGGCCTACGTGGAGGGGCCGCTCGGGATGCGCGTACCCTTCCGCGAGATCGCGCTCTCGCCGACGCGCGGGGCCGGCGGAGAATCGGAGATCAATCCGCCGCTGCGCGTCTACGACACCTCGGGGCCGTACACCGACCCCGACGCGACCGGCCTCGACCTCTTTCAGGGCCTCCCCGAGCTGCGCCGTCCGTGGATCCTGGCGCGCGGAGAGTACGACCGGGGCGCGCCGCGGCGCGTCAACGCTCCCGGCCTCGCGCTGACGCGGGCGCGTGAGGCGCTGCGCGGCCTCGGCAACGTGACCCAGATGCACTACGCGCGGCGCGGGATCGTCACGCCCGAGATGGAGTTCGCCGCGATCCGCGAGGGCTGCTCCCCCGAGCTGGTGCGCAGCGAGATCGCGCGCGGGCGGGCGATCCTCCCGGCCAACGTCAACCATCCGGAGAGCGAGCCGATGGTCATCGGCCGCCGCTTCCTGGTCAAGATCAACGCCAACATCGGCAACTCGGCCGTGGGCTCCTCGATCGAGGAGGAGGTCGAGAAGATGACCTGGGCGACGCGCTGGGGCGCGGACACGGTCATGGACCTCTCCACCGGCCGGAACATCCACGAGACCCGCGAGTGGATCCTTCGCAACTCGCCGGTCCCGATCGGAACGGTTCCGATCTACCAGGCGCTCGAGAAGGTCGGCGGCCGGGCCGAGGAGCTGACGTGGGAGATCTTCCGCGACACGCTGATCGAGCAGGCCGAGCAGGGCGTGGACTACTTCACCATCCATGCCGGCGTGCGGCTCGCCTACGTCCCGCTGACGGCGCGCCGCGTCACCGGAATCGTTTCGCGCGGCGGCTCGATCATGGCGAAGTGGTGCCTGGCGCACCACCGCGAGAGCTTCCTCTACACGCGTTTCGACGAGATCTGCGAGGTGATGAAGGCCTACGACGTCTCCTTCTCCCTGGGCGACGGGCTGCGGCCCGGCTCCACGGCCGACGCCAACGACGAGGCCCAGTTCGCGGAGCTCGAGACGCTCGGCGAGCTCACGCAGAAGGCGTGGGCCCACGACTGCCAGGTCATGATCGAGGGCCCGGGCCACGTCCCCATGCACCGCATCCAGGAGAACATGGAGAAGCAGCTCGCCGTGTGCCACGAGGCGCCGTTCTACACGCTCGGACCGCTGACGACCGACATCGCGCCGGGCTACGACCACATCACCTCGGCCATCGGCGCCGCGATGATCGGCTGGTACGGCACCGCGATGCTCTGCTACGTCACGCCCAAGGAGCACCTGGGACTGCCGAACAAGAAGGACGTCAAGGACGGCGTCATCGCGTACAAGATCGCAGCCCACGCGGCCGACCTCGCCAAGGGGCATCCCGGCGCGCGCGCGTGGGACGACGCGCTGTCGAAGGCGCGCTTCGAGTTCCGCTGGGAGGACCAGTTCCATTTGGCGCTCGACCCGGAGACCGCCCGCGCGTTCCACGACGAGACGCTGCCCGCGGAGGGGGCGAAGCTCGCGCACTTCTGCAGCATGTGCGGCCCGCACTTCTGCTCGATGAAGATCACGCAGGAGGTGCGCGACTACGCCGCGGCGGCGGGCGTCGCCGAGGAGAAGGCGATCGAGGCCGGCCTCGCCGAGAAGGCGGAGGAGTTCTTGAGAGAAGGCGGCGAGGTCTACAAGAAGGCGTGAGACCCGTCCTCCCGAGGAGCGGAGCGACGAGGGACCCCCTTCAAACCTCGGTCGTGACGGAAAAAGAATCCCTCGCCGAGCTCGGGACGACGGGAGAAATCAGAACTTCGCGACCAGAGACACCGCGGTCGTCGTGTCGGTCGTCTTGAATCCGGGCACCGGCTCGTGCCGGTACAGGATCGTCCACGACGCCTTGAGGGCGAACACGCTCGTCAGCGAGGCCGTGACCGCGGCCGTGTCGTTGATGAACCAGTTGTTCGTGTCCGCGAGGTCCAGAAGGTAGCCGAAGTCGTTGCTGAAGAAGGCGGTCTTCGAGAACGTCCACTTGTAGTTCAGCCCGGCGGCCACGTTGGCGTAGTTGCGGTCGAGGCCAATCGTCTGGTTCTCCCACGTGTAGCCGAATCCGACCGAGGCGCGCAGGAATTGCGAGGGCGTGTTGAAGAGCTTGTAACCCACGCCCGAGTTGATGGCGAACAGGCTGTCGAGGCCCGCGAAAGTGTCGCGCAGGTAGGCGCCCTTGACGAAGACGTCGACCCGCTCCGTCAGGTCGCGCGACGCGCTCAGGAGGCCCTTGTAGCGCTCGGCGGTCGTGATCGAGTCCGTGGAGGAGTGCAGGTAGCTGAACGCGAGCTCGAACGTCCACGGCGCGGGCTTGTAGAAGACGTCGAGACCGAGGCCGAGCGAGCTCGTCTTGGAGTTGCCGGTCGTCGCGAGCCACGAGAACTCGCCGCTGCCGGTCCACAGCGGAGGCGGAGGCGGAGTGACGGGGCAGGGGCAGTCCGGGGTCTGCGCCTGGAGGGCTCCCGCGCCGACGAGGCACCAAAGCAGGGACCGAATCAGGATTTTCACGCTTCCTCCTTCAACGGGGCCGGATCCTAGCATCGGCCCGCAGGACATCCACCCGGAGGACGCGGCTACTCGAGCTCCCTGCGCGCCGCGTCGAGCTCCTTCCGCTTGGCCTTGTCGAGCTTCGGATAGCGCAGGTTCAGCTTCTCGAGCTCGGCGACGATCGCGCCGGCGACGACGAGACGCGTGAACCACTTGTGGTCGGCGGGGACCACGAACCACGGAGCCCAGGGCGTGCTCGTCGCCGCGATCGCTTCCTGGTACGCCTTGCGGTACGCGCCCCAGCGCTCCCTCTCGCGGACGTCGCCGATCGAGAACTTCCAATTCTTCTCGGGCTCGTCCAGGCGTTCCAGGAAACGCTTCTTCTGCTCCTTCTTCGATACGTTCAAGAAGAACTTCAGGATCGGGAATCCGTTGCGCGCCAGGTAGCGCTCGAAGGCGTTGATGTCTTCGTAGCGCTGCGCCCAGATCCGGCCATCGACGAGCTCCGGCGGGATCCTCTGCCCCTCGAGAATCTCCGGATGCACGCGCACAACCAGCACCTCCTCGTAGTAGGAGCGGTTGAAGATGCCGATGCAGCCGCGCTCGGGCAGACGGATCACTCCGCGCCACAAGAAGTCGTGATCGAGCTCCTGAGGCGAGGGGACCTTGAAGGAGGAGACCTGCACCCCCTGGGGATTCACGCCCGACATCACGTGCTTGATCGTGCTGTCCTTGCCGGCCGCGTCGAGGGCCTGGAAGATCACGAGGACGCCCCACCGGTCCTGCGCGTAGAGCCGATCCTGCAGATCCGCGAGACGCGCGATGCCCTGCTCGAGGAGGTCCCGGGCCCTCGCCTTCGCCTTCTTGCCGCGGTCGGAGAGCGAGGCGGTGTCCCGGGGATCGTAGTCGTTCAGGCGGAACTTCTTCCCGTCGGTCACGCGATAGCGGTCGACGATCGGCGCGAAGCCCCTGGGGAGAGCGTTCTTCACGGGTCGCGATCTTATGCCGGGTCCCCGGTGCGCGGCCTCGCGGGACTATGCTTGGAAATCGCCGCGCCACCGTCGGCGCGAGCGGGATTTCTCCGGAGGTGACCCATGAAGCGAAGAATCGCGGCATTCCTCTTCACCCTCCTCGCTCTCGGCGCGTCCGCGTTCCTGCGCGGTGAGACTCTCCTCATCGCCGCGGGAGGGTTCGTCGGCGCCTGGGACACGGAGATCGAGATGGCGAACGTCCTCGCCGATCCGGTCGACGTGACACTGTCGATCACCGGCATCCCGTCGGGCCTGCCGTGTCCGCCCAACTGCACCAGCCAGACGGTCACGGTGCCCGGACACGGCACCCAGCGCGTGCTCGCCAGCGCCTTCCTCGGTTCGGTCTACGCGGGGCCGCAGATGATCCGCGTGGACACGCCGAACGGCGTGGCGGCGCCCTCGGTCCACGCGCGCTCGATCAGCGCCGGCTCGCAGACCCAGTTCGCCGAGCTCCCGGTCGTGCGCCTCGCGACCATCCAGGCTCTGGACACATCGGTCCTCGTCTTCCCCGGCGCGAGCCGCCAGGACGGCGTCTACAGCAACCTCATCCTGGAAGGGATCGGCGGCAGCTTCACCGGCGGCAGCCTGGTGACGGTCGAGGCGTTCGACTCCTCCGGTCAGAGCCTGGCGAGCCAGACCTTCGCCATCACCGGCGAGTCGACGTTCCAGGCGACGACGATCGTGGACGTCCTCTCGAGGCTCGGCATCACGGAGCTCGAGGACGGCCAGATCCGGGTCACGCGCGTGACCGGCACCGGGTCGCTCTGGGGAGTCCTGACGAACGTGCTCGAGTCGGGAGCGCTCAAGGTCAAGCTCGGGGCGAACCCCTAGTCGTCGAGCGCGCGGGGATGCGTCAGATCTTCAGGTAGATCCTCTTCCGATAGAGCACGCCGCAGACCGCGATCCAGACCGCGAGGTAGGCGAGGGCGAACAGGAGCGAGCCCAGACGCGGGTCCGCGAAGCGGTCGAACACCGCGAGGTGGATCGTGCGCCAGAGCGAGCGGGGCTTCCCGTCCGGACCCGCCACCTTCACCGCGAGGAGCCCGATGGCTCCGAGCGTGGAGAGAGAGAAGGCGGCGATCGCGTTGCGGCCGAGCCACGAGAGCGGCGCGGTCGCGCGCCTCCAGAGGCTCCACGGCTCGAGGGCCATGCAGGCCGCGAGCGCCAGGGAGGCTAGCCCCGCCGTCAGGAGCGCGTAGGACGAGGTCCAGAGGTTCTTGTTGACGGGGAAGCTCCGGCCCCACAGGAGGCCGGCGGCCGCCGCGACGGCTCCCGCGGCGGCGAGATCCCGGATTCTCCGGCCGCGCGAGACCGATCCCGGAAGCAGCCGCGCGCCCGCGAGCGCGCCGAGCAGGGTCGTCGCGATCGCGGGGATCGTCGAGAGGATCCCCTCGGGATCGAATCCCGGTTTCCACGTGTGAACGCCGAAGACCGCGCGATCGACGTGCGCCGCGAGGTTGTCCGTCGGCTCCAGGCCTCCGCGCATCAGGACCGCGTACGCCAGCAGGAGGAGGGCCGCGACCGCCGCGGAGAGACTCGCCGCGCGCGCCCCGCCGAGGAGCCACACGGCGCCGGCGGCGAAGACGCAGACGCCGATCCGCTGCAACACGCCCGGCAGCCGGAAGCGGTCGAGTCCGAGCGCGAGATACGAGACGAGGTTGAGCGCGAGGCCCAGGAGGACGAGCGTCGCGGCGCGCCCGGCGAGACGGCGCAGCAGGGCGTCGCGTGAGAGGCCCGCGTGGGAGCGGCGGGAGAACGAGAGCACGAGCGACACGCCGGCGAGGAAGAGGAAGAACGGAAAGATCGTGTCCGTGTACGTCCAGCCGTTCCACTCCGCGTGGAGGAGCGGCGGGTAGACCGCGGACCAGGTTCCGGGGTCGTCGACCACGATCATCCCCGCGATCGTGAAGCCGCGCAGAACGTCGACCGACTCGATCCGGCCTTCCCGGTCCTCGGAAGGTTTCGCGATGACGGTAATGTACACGCCCATGGGACGAGCGAGGTCCTTTCGCGCCCTGGCGGGACTCGTCCTGCTCGCCGCGGCTTCGACCGTCGCCGCGCGCGCCGACGACCTGCGCCAGCAGTCGGGGCCGTACACGATCACCCTCCAGCTGCCGCAGGCCGGGCTCTTCGCGGGCGAGGAGATGGAGATCGAGTTCAAGGTCCAGAAGCCGGACGGCTCGCCGCTGCCCTGGGGGCGGATCCGCGGCGTCGTCGACATGCCCAGCATGCCCTCCATGCCTCCCTTCGACGAGATCGCGCACCGAGAGGACGTCGTCGGCGTCTTCGGCGTCCACCCGACCTTCCCGCATGGCGGCGACTACCGGCTGTGCCTGACCGTTCTGCCGCCCGAGGTGCAGCCGATCGGCGACCCGCGGCCGTCGGACTCCTTCACGTTCGAGTTCCCTCTGACGGTGTGGGACTCCGCCGCGAGTCCGACCCGGGAGTCCCGCAAGATCAAGCCCTATGCGCTCGACGTCGTCGCCACGCCGCGACATCCGATCGCGGGAGAGCCGGTCGAGCTCGAGCTGCGCGTCCGCATGGCGACGAGCCTCGAGCTGCGCGAGGTCACCGACTTCGACGTCCTGCACGAGCGGCTCATGCACCTGTTCGTCGTGAGCCAGGACCTCTCCGACTTCGCGCACGAGCATCCCGAGCCCGCCGGCCCCGGGCTCTTTCGCCTGACGCACCGCTTCGCCCGGCCCGGACGCTACCGCCTGTTCGCGGACGTGGCGCCCCGAGACGCGGGGGCGCAGGTGCTCGACGCGACTCTGGTCGTGGGGCCCGCGGCCGGCACAGGCGCGGCGGCTCCCGTTCCCGCTCCGGCCCGGACGCCCGCGCCGAAGACGCGCGTCGCGTGGACCCTGCCGGAGGGCGGCATGATCGCGGGACGGACGCTCGTCGTGAATGCGAATCTGACCGACGAAAAGGGGCGGCCCGTCCGCGACCTCGAGCCGTGGCTCGGGGCGATTGGCCACCTGCTGCTGGTCACGCGCGACGGCGAGACCTTCGCGCACTCGCATCCGGACGACCGCGAGCCCGGCGTCGGGAAAGACGGCCGCATCCCGTTCCTGGTCCGCCTCCCGCGCGCCGGTCCCTACAAGGGCTGGCTCCAGTTCCAGCGCCGCGGCAAGGTGGAGACGCTCGAAGTTACGCTGGACGCGACGCCCTACTCGGCGCCGCGCTGAGTTGCCGCTTAGCCCGGCTTCGGCTTGTACGTCACCACACGGCGCGGGGGCGGGGCCGCCTTGTTCTCCTCGGGCGGCGCCGGCCCGCCGAACTTGCCGGCCAGACCGTCGGGCTCCTTGCCGGTGGGCCACGCGTCCTCGACGCGCCCCTTCTCGAGGTCGACGACCGCGACGACGTCGGCGTGCGTCGCGGCGACCCAGGCGCGCTTTCCGTCGGGGGAGAGGAGGAGGCCGACCGGCGCGGAGCTCTTCCCGAACCGCCGCGCGAACACGCGAGTCTCCGTCCCCGAGACGGCGTCGCGGCCGAGCGGGATGCGCTGCTTCTCGGTGCGCGTCGCGACGTCGTAGATCCCGATGTCCCCCGATCCGGTGAAGGAGACGACCGCGCGCTGGCCGTCCGGCGTCAGCTTGACCCGGATCGGGAACTCGCTCGCCTTGATCGTGAAGACGACCTTGAGCGTCTTCGCCTCGATGACCGAGATCGTGTTCGCGCCCCGGTTGGCCACCCAGATCTCTCGGCCGTCGGGCGTGACGTCGATGCCCTCGGCGCCCTTTCCCGTCTCGACGTTCTGCACGACCTTGCCGGTCGTGAGGTCGATCACCGTGACGACCCCTGCCGCGAGCGAGGACACGTAGGCGCGGCGCCCGTCCGGCGACGCGGTCACCATGTGGGAGACGTCCTTGCCGGTCAGGTAGCGCGACGCGACCCGTCCGGCCTGAGGATCGACGACGACCAGCTCGTGCTTGCCTTCCGCGGTCACGAGGAGCCGTCCGTTCGTGAGCGCCTTCAGGCCGTGGGGACGCGAGCCCTCGCCGATGTCGATCTTCGTGATCAGCTTGCCCGTCGCCGCGTCGAGGAGGCTGACGTAGCGTCCGGGCTCGGCCGTCGTGCCGTAGCCGCTGACGGCCACGGCCTTCCCGTCCGCGAGCAGCTCCACCTCGTGCGAGCTCTTGTCGATCGGCACGACGGCGCGCGACTTCCCCGTCCCGGCGTCGAGCAGGGAGAGCGACGCGTCGGACTTGTTGACGACGTACAGCCGGTCGCCCGTGGGCTTCGGCGTCGGGGCCGCCGTCGGGCGCGGGGTCGGCTTTCCGGGAGCCGGCGTCGGGCTCGCGGCGGGAGAAGGGTTGGACCCCTGTGCGCCGGATTCCGCTCCGCTCTGCGGAGCCTCCGAAACGTTCGGAGAGGCCGAGGCGTTCTGGAACGCCAGGAGCACCGTCAGGGCCAGATGGAGCATCGATGTGCCTCCGCTCGAAACTCGGGATCGTGGATCAGGTGTTCAGGACGACGAGCTCGCTCGGCCGCGCCGACAGGCTGACCGGAGCCGTCCCCTCGTTGACGCCGTAGTCGTCCTCGATGCGCACGCCGAACTTGCCGGGGAGGTAGATCCCCGGCTCGATGGTGACCGTGTTTCCGGAAACCAGCGGCACTCCGTTGCCTCGCACGAGATACGGATGCTCGTGCCCGTCCATCCCGAGGCCGTGGCCCAACCGATGCGTGAAGAAGGCGCCGTATCCGGCGTCCTCGATGACCTTGCGGGCCGCCCGGTCGACCTCTTCGGCCGGGGAGCCCGCGCGCAGCGCGTCGATGCCCGCGAGCTGGGCCCGATCCACGACGCCGTAGACGCGGCGCACCTCGTCGGCGGGCTTGCCGAACGCCACGGTCCGCGTGACGTCCGAGGTGTAGCCGTGGACGCGGCAGCCGGCGTCGATCAGGACGACGTCTCCCGCCGCGAGCCTCCGGTCTCCGGGCCCTCCATGGGGCAGAGCCGCCGACGGACCGAACTGGACGAGCCCGTCGCCGTGCACGCCGAGCCTCTGGAACTCCAGCTCGAGAATGTTCGCGACCTCGCTCTCCGTCGCGCCCCGCGTCAGCCGCCGGTGCGTGGCCTCGATCGCCAGGTTGGTGCGGCGTCCCGCGTCCGTGATCAGGGACTTCTCCTCCGCGCTCTTGACCGTCCGCAGGCCGTCGAAGACCGCGCTCGCGTCCTGCGGCTGCAGGGGTCCGGCCGCCAGGAGCCGCGTCAGCGTGCCGAAGGCCGTCGAGCCCTCGACCCCGAGCGTGCGGGCGTGCGTCAGCGTCTTTGCCGCCTGCGCGAACGGGTCCTCGTCTTCCTTCCACGTGACGAGCTCGTCGTACACGGCCCCGCGCTTGACGTTGTCCTCCTCGAACGAGGGCGTCAGGAGGACGGCGGGTCCTTCCGTCAGCAGGAGGAGCGCCGTCAGACGCTCGCTTCGACCCATCGCGATGTTGGCGGCGTAGGCGAGGTTCGTCGACGGCGTGAGGAAGAGCCCGTCGATCGAGCGCGAGCGCGCGGCGGCGCGCAGCTTCGCCTGGCGATCGCGAAAGACGTCGGGCTTCAGCGCGGGCGGGAGCGCCGGCGCATCGATGGACCTGGGTGCGGCGAGGGAGGTCCCCGGCCACGCGGCCGCCGCCGTGGCGGCGCCCGCCGCTGCCATCCAGTGGCGTCGTGTCAGGGGCATGCGCTGGACCTCCGAGTGCGGGTGCCGCCGCGGAACGGCGGCCAAACGGAGCGTAGGATACCGGTTTTCCCGAAGGCCCGCCGGTGCTGCCGGCCGCTCCCGCCGGTCTCTCGCGCGGCGCGGCGAGGACGCCGCGGGCGAGGCGCTCGGCGTCAGTGGCTGCCGGTCCTCCGCTCGTTCTGGCGGCGCTCGCGCTCGCTCGGCCCCTGGGTCGGCGAGAACCGCTCGAACTCGCGCCGGTTCTCCGCGCTGCTCCGGCGTTCGCCCTTGGTCCGGCGTTCGCCCCGCAGCGACTCTCCCGCCGCGGGGGAGGGAGCCCGCCGCGCGCCGTCCGGCGGATGCTTCGCGCTGCGCGTCATGGGACCGTGTACAACACCGGAGTGTCCTCGCGAATTCCTCAGTAGACGCCGCCGGTCAGATGCACGATCGCCATCCAGAGCCCGCGGCTGAATCGAAACGTGATGAGCGGGACGATCACCGCCGCGGCGCACCAGACCTCGAGGCTCACGGCGAGCGGCCACGACGGCGAGAACGCCGCACCGACCATCAGCAGGAGCGCGACGCCGAACGTGTTGATGTCGAGCGACCCGACCCACTGGCCGTGCTCGCGCGCGAAGCCGACGCCGCAGACGGAGCACGTGTCGTACATCCGGAAGTACGTGCGGAAGAGCTTGCCCTTCCCGCAAACGGGACAGCGCAGGCGCAGCCCGCGCCAGACCACCTTGCGCCAGTAGCCCTCGGGCCATCCCGAGCGGTGGCGCGTGGTCTCTCCGCGCCAGGGAAGCACGGGCGGAGTCTTCGGGTCGGGCGCCGACATGGCCCGATCATCCTAAGGCCTTCCGCGTCGACGAGGGAAGGCGGGGTTCCGGCGCCGTGGCGCTAGAGCGGCAGGCGCTGTCCCTCCGCCGCCACGCTCAGGCCCGCCTTCGCCAGCGGATCCATGGCGTTGCGGTCCCAGAGGAGGCGATTCGTGTGGTTCAGATGGACGAAGAAGAGGCGCCCCGTGGGGGAGATCTTCGCGTGAGCGAGAAGAGCCGCCGTCTCCGGCACGAGCGGATGCGGGATCTCCGCGATCGAGCGCCCGGGGATCTCGTCGGCGGAGAAGAAGGTGCCGTCCACGAACGCGGTGAGCGCCGGATCGCTCAGGAGGTCGGTCAGCGAGCGGTCCCACTTCTCCCACTTGTCGATGTCGGGAAGCCAGAGGACGCGGCGTTCCGGCCCGCGGATCAGGAACGCGACGGTGTCGGAGTCCTCGTCGCGATGGGGAACGCGGATCGCGGTCGCGTGCAGACGCTCCGAGAGGGCGAACTCGCGATCGTACGCGACCTCGCGGATCTCGACGTTCTCGAGCGACACGAGCCGGCTCCACGGCCGGTTCTCACGCAGGAACTTCGCCATCGACGCGGTGCAGTAGACCGGGACGCGCCGCGCGCCGAGCACCTCGCGCCCGAGCTGCAGGAGTCCCGTCACGTGCCCGACGTGCGCGTGCGTCAGGAGGATGCCGTCGGGAAGCCCGCCGAGGCGCTCCATCTGCTCGCCGAAGTCCGGGGTGGCGTCGATCAGGAATCGCTTCGTGCCGCCGCCGCCCGCCGCGGGGTCGAGCAGACCGAGAGACGCGACGAGGCGCCGCCTGGCGGGATCGCGGCGAGCCTCGACGCAGAGCGCCTGGTGGCAGCCGGGGTGCGGGACGCCGCCGTCCTGCGCGATGCCGAGGACGACGGCAGAGGGAGACGCGACGGCCGGCAGCGGCAAGGTTCGTGCAAGCAGGAGGGCGAGCAGGATGCGCATGGGGACGTGTCCTCACGGTAGACTGTAGATCGATTGGGAGGAATCATGGCCCGTAAGAGTCTGTCCCGCAGCACCGCCGAGGCCCTCGGCCCGATTGTGGTGCCGCTCGTCACGAAGGTGGCCCTTCCGCTGGCGATCGAGAGCATGCGGCGAGGCGGTAAGTTCGACAGCGACCGCTTCTTCGCGGAGGCGAAGGAGAGCCTCGCCAGGGGCGTCAAGAAGAGCCGCGGAGACCGGGAGGAGCTCAAGGAGCAACTCGCCGAGCGCGGCTCGGAGATCTACGACGAGGTTCGCAAGCAGGGCGCGGACCTGCTCGAGTCGCTCGCGGAGCGGGGCTCGGCCTTCGCGGACGAGTGGATGGCGCGCAAGCCCCGCCGCCGGTTCGGTCTGGGAAAGGCGCTGGTCGTGCTGGCGCTCGTCGGAGCGGGCATCGCCATCTTCAGCAACGTCCGGGACTAATCGACTAATTGCGGCTCGCGTGGCGCGAAGCGCCGCGCAATAGACCTCGTCTTAGGCAGCGGCGGAGCTGAAGTCCGAACCCCGCGGCACGGAGCCGCTGCCTAAGACGCTGGCAGCTGCTCGGCCTTGCCCACTCGGATTCTCTCGCGGCCGCGCAGCGGCTTCAGCCGCGCGTGAGCGCGGCTGCAAGCAAGCGTCAGAACTCACCCGACCGCCAACCGTTTGTATTTGATCCGGTGCGGCTGCTCCGCGTCGATGCCGAGCCGGCGCTTCCGGTCCGCCTCGTACTCCTGGTAGTTCCCCTCGAACCATACCGTCTGGCTCTCGCCCTCGAACGCCAGGATGTGCGTGGCCACGCGGTCCAGGAACCAGCGGTCGTGGCTGATCACGACCGCGCAGCCGCCGAAGTTCAGCAGCGCCTCCTCGAGCGCCCGTAGCGTGTCGACGTCGAGGTCGTTGGTGGGCTCGTCGAGGAGCAGCACGTTGCCGCCGCGTTTGAGCGTCCTCGCCAGGTGCAAGCGGTTCATCTCGCCGCCCGAGAGGTCTCCGATCCGCTTCTGCTGATCGGCGCCCTTGAAGTTGTACATGGCCACATAGGCGCGCGAGGGGATCTCGCGCTTGCCGAGGACGATCTTGTCCAGGCCGCCCGAGATCTCGTCGTGGACGGTCTTCGCGGGATCCGGCCGGTCGCGGTCCTGGTCCACGTAGGAGGGCACGACGGTCTCGCCGACCGCGAGCCTTCCGGCGTCGGGCTTCTCCTTCCCGACGATCATCTTGAAGAGCGTGGTCTTGCCGGCGCCGTTGGGCCCGATGACGCCGACGATCCCCCCGCGCGGCAGGTCGAAGGAGAGATCCTCCATCAGGAGCCGGTCGCCGAAGGATTTCTTCACGCCCTCCGCACGCACGACGACGTCTCCCAGCCGCGGGCCCGGCGGGATGAACAGCTCCTGGGTCTCGCCCCGCACCTCGGGGCCCGAGTCGGAGAGCAGCGCCTCGTAGCGTTCGATGCGGGACTTGCTCTTGGCGTGCCGCGCGCGCGGCGACATCTTGATCCACTCGAGCTCGCGCTGCAGCGTCCGGCGCTTGGCCGTCTCCGCTTTCTCCTCCAGCTCGAGCCGTCCTTCCTTCTGTTCCAGCCAGCTCGAGTAGTTGCCCTTCCAGGGAATCCCCGCGCCGCGGTCGAGCTCGAGGATCCAGCCGGCGACGTTGTCAAGGAAGTAGCGGTCGTGCGTGACCGCCACGACGGTGCCGGGGTACTCGGCGAGGTGGCGCTCGAGCCACGCGACCGACTCCGCGTCGAGGTGGTTGGTCGGCTCGTCGAGGAGCAGCAGGTCGGGCCGCTCGAGCAGGATCTTGCAGAGCGCGACCCGGCGCTTCTCGCCGCCCGAGATCTTCGTCACGTCCGCGTCGGGCGGCGGCAGGCGCAGGGCGTCCATCGCGATCTCGAGCTGGTGGTCGAGCTCCCACGCGTTCGCCGCCTCGATCGCGTCCTGCACGCGCTGGTACTCGGCCATGACCTTCTCGCTCTCGGCCTCCGAGAGCTCCTGGGCCAGCTTCTCGTTGAGCTCCTCGAATCGCTTGAGCAGGGCGCGCGTCGGCGCCACGGCCAGCTCGACGTTGCCGAGGACGTCCTTGCTCGAATCGAGGCGCGGGTCCTGCGGCAGGAATCCGACGCGCGTTCCCTCCGCCGGGAAGGCCTCTCCCGCGAAGTCCTTCTCGACGCCCGCCATGATCTTCAGCAGCGTCGACTTGCCGGCGCCGTTCAAGCCGAGGACGCCGATCTTCGCGCCGGGGAGGAATGAGAGGTAGATCCCCTTGAGAATCTCGCGCTGCGGAGGGACGACCTTCCGCAGGTTGACCATCGTGTAGATGTACTGGTGTGCCATAGGGCGGGGGAGTCTACAGGATTTTGGATTTTGGCTTGGAGCTCAAGCCTCTCCCACGTTGATCCCCATCGTCCCGAGCAGGCGCTCCTCGAACCAGACCCTCGCGAAGCCCGCCTCGCGCATGAGCTTCTCGACGCCCCGCTGGGCGGGGAAGCGCTTCAGGGATTCGGGGATGTAGAGGTAGGTGTCCGGGTCGCCGTGGAAGATCCATCCGACGGCGGGCATCATCGTGTGGAGAAACGCTCCGTAGAGCGCGCCGGCGAGCGGGTTCGACGGCTTCCCGAAATCCAGGACGACCGCGCGGCCGCCCGGCGCGAGGACGCGGCGCATCTCCGCGAGCGCCGCCGGGATGTCGGCGATGTTGCGCAGGCCGTAGCCGATCGTGATCACGTCGAAGGATCCGTCGGGGAAGGGGAGCCCCAGGGCGTCCGCCTGCACGAACACGCTCCGACGGGCGGCCGCGATCTTCCGGCGACGCGCGACCGCCAGCATCGGCAACGTGAAGTCGGCGCCCACGACCGTCCCGGCGCCGCCGTCTTCCGCGAGGAAGGAGAGGTCGCCGCTTCCGCAGCAGAGGTCGAGCACGCGGGTTTTCGGACGATCTTGTGCGGGGGACCTTGCGGTCCCCCGAGCCCCCAGGCCACGCAACGCGAGCTCCACGGTCTGCCGCTTCCAGCGGCGGTGGAGGCCGAAGCTCATGACGTCGTTGACGAGGTCGTAGCGTCCGGCGATGCGCGAGAACAGAGCGCGCACGTGGGGCGCGCGCTGGGCGTCGTAGGAGAGGTACTTGTTGGTCACGGCCGCAGCGCGATTCTAGACGCCGCGGGGCCGGCGCCCGCGCTCCGATCCTGTTGTAAAGTCGATGGTTCATGGCCGATAAACCGCAAGCCCATCAGCCCGTCGGCGCCGAGGAGGCCCGGCGGGTCGCCGAGGAAGCCCGCGAGAGCGAGTGGACCGCGCCGTCCTTCCTGAAGCAGATCTTCCTCGGCAACTTCCGCCTCGACCTCGTCCATCCCTTCCCGCCGGCGCCCCCGGAGCGCCCCGAGTTCCGGGCCTTCCTCGACAAGCTGGACCGCTTCCTGATGGAGGAGGTCGACCCGGACGCCATCGACCGCGACGGCAAGATTCCGCCGCGCGTGGTCTCGCGCCTGGCGGAGCTCGGCTGCTTCGGCATGAAGATCCCGACGGAATACGGCGGGCTCGGCCTCACGCAGCGGGAGTACGGCGAGGCGATGAAGCGCATCACGAGCCGCGACGGGAACATCGTCGTGCTGCTCTCGGCGCACCAGTCGATCGGCGTGCCGCAGCCGCTCAAGCTCTTCGGCACGAAGGAGCAGAAGGCGAAGTACCTGCCGCGGCTCGCCAGGGGCGAGATCTCCGCGTTCGCGCTGACGGAGGCCCAGGTCGGATCGGACCCCGCGAACCTCGCGACGACGGCGACGC